>Ga0208161_1001502_pt1 | contig 12368 bp, 10 predicted proteins | sample CB_VirMetaG_3_FD_184538 | JGI IMG/M metagenome (GOLD analysis project Ga0208161, IMG submission 184538) | Freshwater to marine saline gradient viral communities from Chesapeake Bay - CB_1508_1S Viral MetaG (SPAdes) (version 4) | ecosystem: Environmental > Aquatic > Marine > Coastal | place: USA... | reverse complement strand
CCTCGAGGAATGTGGCATCAATATGGCGATATACCATCAGGCGACGAGGGTGTTTTTCTAGAAATTGAAGATATTCCAAAGTTTTGGTTACGCGGTGCACTTGGAATTGATAGAAACAATCCAAAAATCAAATCTCTTGCTGACCTTGTCGGCTTTCCGAAAAATAAGGTTCGTCTCGGTGAAGTTGCCGACGTTAAAGAAATCTCCGAAGCCGTCGTCGCCGTTCCATTCATCGAAAAAGACGGAACTCGTCAGTTCTTCTCAATTCCTCGCGAAGACATCGATTCATGCATCAACTCAACACTGATGGAAGCTTCTCCCGGTAATTTCACCGCAGGAATTTCACCAAAAGCTGGAGACTCCGTTTATCAAATGGTCAAGAAGATGCAAAAGTATGTCTTCCCTCCATCAATGGACTTCGTTAAGTATAAAGAGATTGATCCATTCGCAATGTATATCTTTGAGTTCAAGCACAACTTGACAAAACAAGATCTTGCCGACATTTGGCAAAACCTTCCACCGGAAATCGGAACAAGAATGGAAGAAGCTGAAGCAACAATCTCTCACGAATTGCTTGCTCACGAACTTCTCGGCGGAGGAGCTGTTGTTAAAAACGGTGTTCTCGATGATAACGCGGAAGGAAACGGCATCCCATCAAACATTCAATGGATGATCTTTAAGGCGAAGAAACGAGCAAAGACAAATTACTTCGACAAAGTAGTGGCGAAGAAAGGAACGACCGAAGACACATCGTCTCAACAACTTGAAAATGCACAAGGTCAAACTGGTGATGATTTGGGAATCACTTACAACTGGCCTTACGATTTCTTTTCTCTTGTAGAACTAGTTAAAATAGATGCAGAAGTGACATTTGCGAACATCGAAAATGACGATAAAGGACAGAAAACAATCAAGAAAATTGAAAAGAAGAATCCTTTAGAAGTATCTAGATCTCGTGCTGTTGCTAGCGGTATCAATATAGCAAGAGGAAAAGGTAAGCCCAAAAAATGACGTTCTTCGATAAAAAACAAGATATTCTTAAAATTGAATTAACTCCTTATGGTCGATCTTTGTTATCCAATGGGAAGTTGATGCCCAAGTATTATGCTTTTTTTGATGACGATATCGTTTATGATGCATCTTGCATAGGCTTATCTGAAGAGCAGGATGCTATCAAAAATCGAATCTTGAACGATACCCCTCGTCTTAGACCTCAAAGAGATTTGTCGTCACCAGAGACCCTTATTTCGACGTTTGAGAGGGAAAATGATTCTTCTAGGCCATTCTCTCCAATTCAAATGAATTACTTGTCTGAGCCTTTAGGAACTAGTGATGGAACAGAGCGAGAGGCTTCTTCATGGAATATGACTGCTATTTTAGGAGAAATCGACAGTTGCGAATCAACATATGCAGTATCGGGATCTTACTTGAGACAAATCCCTCAAATCAACATGACTTTAGAATATACAATGCAAGTTAGAAATATCTCAGATGATCCACCGGTAAGAGGTCAAAACGCCTCTGTCGCCGTACCAGTGTCTCAAATATTTCAAGATGGAACATACCTTGAAGTCATGGACGAACAAATAATCGCTAGAATAATAGAAGAGAATGGGTTTAAATTAAAAGACGGTTTGGAATTGGAAGCTTTTATTTTTGAATATGAAGATCAAGATTTAAAGATCGAAACACTAAAGCCATTAAAGATGACTCCGCAAACTAAAAACATCATCAACGACATCTTGGTTGATGATGTTGATAATATTAATATAGAAATTGATGAAAGTTATCTCGAATATTGGATGTCTGTATTTTTTGACGAAGATATTCCTGATTTCGAGATATGTAAAGGAATTAGTCATCTTAAGAAAGAAGATATTCTTTTAGATCTAGAAGTTAATTGCCCAGATAGAGAAGGTGTAGATTTTGATATCTACAGAACAAGAGTTGTAGATGTGGAGAAATGTTGATGAGTATAGAAAGTGTTGGTCTGGGCAAACTTCCCAATGTTTATTTCGAAAAAATAACCCTTGAAGATTTAGACACAAAATCATTCAGAATTGTTTCTCATTTGATAATATTCGATCAATTGGATGAAAATAGCTTTATTTGGTCAAATGATTCACTTTTCTCTTCGTTTATGAAAATTGCCCTAATTGAAACTTCTGATTTGGGAATGATTAATGAGTTGACAAATGGTGAAAATATTCATCCATCAAAATTAAAAAAATCAAGAAACTGGAATGATAATTCAAGCATTATCACATTTGGATTTTCTGAATTTCGTAAATCTGAAGATAGAGATGATAAACATTTCAGAATAAAAGCTCCAATCATAAAATCATTGGAGTCTACTGATTCTGTTTTATTCACATATGCTTATATTGACCATGAACAGTTATCAAACTATTTACACATCAAACTTACGGGGCTACTGTCTCAATATATGGGACCTGTCGCATCTGAAATCGTAATGGCGAATGGAGCAATAACAAAAACTTCTAACTTATTTAAAAAGCCAGATATGAGCGCATGGTCTGGACCTGTTCATAAATTGTCGCAAGATTGGTATTCCGGTTCGGAACCAAATACCGATAGCGTAAAGTTGTCTATTGAAACGGTTAGGAACTCTAAGTTGATTGATTTAAGAAGTGCTTACTTATCAAACAGATCTTATTTGAAAACTTCCGACTTATCAATGATCTCCGATGTTGAATATTCCCTTAATTCAAATGCCGATTTGTTTGGTGTTTTTTCAATCGACCTGAAAAATATTGCGTTACTTAAGACTAAGTTTGGCAAATCTATTTATGGATTAAGTGATGAATTTTTTTCTAATGTAGTTGATTCAATAGTTGTAAATTCCATAGAGGTATTTAGGCGACAAGTTAAATTTAGAAAGCAATCAAATCGTCTCGGAACATCGATGTATTCCATGGAAGATGTTTTGCCTCGCGAGTTAGTGGGCACATTAGCAAACATTGATCAAATCAAAGCAACAAACAATAGATTTATAAACACATACAGTTTTAGTGATACTGGGAAAAATGAGGGAGATAGGGGAGAATTTATTTACGAAGTTAAATTAACTTTTGTGGATAAAACTCAAGAACTTGTTGAAAACCTACTCCTAGAGACAAAAACTAATTTAAATGGTCTAAAAGATATTGTAAGTAGACTAAACTCGCAGAGAAACTACAACAATTCACTAGATCAACTTAAAAATTCTACAATTATACCTCCAACAATAATGTCCTATATTGACCACTATTTTAAGATAGTCAGTATAATGAAGGATGTAGAGCCGGAAACAATAGGTCAAATGATCGTGACTAAGAAGTCATCATTCAATAAAAGTAATTACAAAAAAGAATATGGATTAAATTTCATATCAGAATATGAGAAGTTATACGACTCAATGAATAGACGCTTTGGATTGACTCCAAAAGATATTAAACAAAATAAGGCAAACCCATCCTATGGATATCCTCCAAACATAATTCAAGTATCAAAAGTGTTCAAGCAACAAATTAAATTTAGTAGCGTAGAATCTTCATATGATATTATTGGAAAAGAGAGTAGCAATGGAATATTGACTCTCAATAAAGAAGAGTTTGAATCCAGAGCGAATTTGGAAGTCACTAGATTTTTTGATTTGTCAAAGGCAACATCATCTGAGGATATGTTTAAGATCGATGATGATGATTCAAAAGCCTTACGTGACGTCGAAGCTTCAAAGATGTTGTTCATGTCTCCCTTATCCTTTAAGTTTAAAGACCAGAAAATCAAGACTGATAGATTGGAAGATGTAGATATCGATAAGTTATCAGAAAAATTTATTGAATCAAAAATTTCATCTTCTGAACGTAATATCTCGTCTAGATCTAAAGCAAAGGTCGACAAAAAACAAGTTAAAGTAACATCCAGTAGAAAATTAAATAAGAAGTCTTCAAAGAACAATAAATTCAAATTTAATTTCAGACCAGTCGCTCTCAAGATTAATCAAATTAGCAAAAGCAAAAATGACTACAGAGAATCGTCAGAATATTTGGGAGATGGATCCGAATTTGTTAACATAGAAGTGAACACTGATCGTTCTATCGATGCGAAAGATACAAAACAATCACTATTAAGGTTTTCAATTGCGAATGAATTGAAGGCCAAAAGAAACAAAAAAAGTTTCGACATAACCGAGAAAGGAAATTTCTACGAAAAACTTAAATCCTCACCTCACTATGATTTAGAAAGATTGAAAAAACTACCGATTTCTCTTAAGTCTCTCTTTAATTCTCGCTCAACAGCAGCTAAAAACAACATACATGATTCCGAATCCGACCTACTTAAGGAAGTTGATACAAAGATTGCATCTGAAATGATATTTCATTCAAGCCAAAAAATACAAGCCCTTAATGGATACGAAATGACTGAGCATGGAGAGTCTATTTTATCTAGACCTATTTGGGTTGATCTAACAGAAGATATCTTAAGTAATGGACAAGACATTTTATGTAAAATGTCGTATGTGGAAGATGCCTTATTAGGTATGATTCCATCACAAGAATTTAAGATGACGGTTTTAAATTCAACATTTGTAATAAAGGGTAACGGTATTAATAACGATAATGTAGATATTATATTAGAAGATGATAATCAATTACCTGAACCTTCAAGTATCATTTATGCAACTAGTAATATTGTAAAACAACCAAGGAGCTAACAATGCCTAAATTGAGAATCGCCAACGCCAAAATAGACAATTTACTAAATGCTGCGGGAAAATCAAAAGTTATATCAAAAACATCAGATTTTTCTGGTAAATTGCAAAACTCGAGTTTATCAAGTGTTAGAATATCAGTTCTAGACAGCAAAATGATGGAAAGCGAAGAAGGGATTTATGAAATTGCAAAAATAAGAATAGATCCAAATGATAAAAGAAATATAACTATATCTTCTGCAATATCTATAGGTGGTAATTTTCTAAATCACAATTTGACAATACCAAAATTGATCGACTTAAATGAAGAAGAAGAATCAAACATTACAAAAGCAACCCCATCTTTCTCTATTGATTCAAAATTTAATTATATTTCACAGGATTATGATAATCTGCAAGTGAACATTCCTGAACATAATCTAAATGCATTTATGGATGATTGTACGGTAGATGAAATCCTAAACTTTCGAAAAAGAGAGACTACAAGATTGTCTAAATTCGATAGAGGAAGTCAGATGAAAAACTTTGTTGTACCAGAAGGTTCAGTAGATAAGTTTTCAAAATCTGCACCATATTATATTCGAATTGGTCTAAATGATGGAGTTAGAGGAGACATATCTAAGTTTTTGCAAAAACTATCAATTTACGATGAGGTTCTAAACGATTATATAAAAGCTGATAAAAAATCATTACTTTTCAACATCCAAGATGATTTATTTGTAATGGAAAATTCACAACTCATGGGATATGATATTTCATCATTTTTTGATTCAAACATAGAAATCGATTTGGATAATTTCTACGGATTAAATCAGGGGCTCAAATCTTCTAAGATGAGTTATGACCTTAGAAAACACCTATTTAAGGGATATTTGAAAGGGATTACTAAAACTGGATTTAGGAGTTTTGCTGAGATATTAAATAATGTAGAATGTAATCGAGAGGCTCTGTGCTATTCATTTGAAAAATTTGATCAATTTGATTTAGATTCTACAAGAATACAAAATATATATGCCCCAGCTGGGGATCTATCAACCTCATTCGTTGATACTCAGGTTAAGTATGGAAAATCATACTTGTATAAGGTAAAGGCTCATTATGTAATTGTCGGTAATCAATATACATATAATAACGTCAATTTTTACGAGGAAGATGGCGTACCATATGGAATAGCAGAAGTTGTCAATAGACCTAGTATAATGGTGATACCAATTGACTTATTCTCTGCATCGAAAGCAGTTATTCAGCCCCCACCAGCGTTCCCTCAAGTTAGTTTCAAAACTGAGAATAATTCCTCCAAGGAGATACAAATTTATTTATCTCCAACGAAGAGCGAAATAAAGTCGGATTTTATTGAAATTCTAGAATCAGATAGAAGACAAACTAAGTTATTAAGCGAATTTTACCCATTAAGCCGAGGAGGATATACTTTTCATTCGGCGGTGGATTCTGGACTTTATGAGATTTTTAGAATGAAAATGGAGCCAAAAGACTTAAAGGACTTTGCAAACTCAAAATTGGCTGAGATTAGAATGCCTTTTAGGACGACTGATGCCGTATTTAAAGATGTAGTTACAAGCAATGAAGATTATTATTATATGTTTAGGCAAATAAATGAGAAGAGTCTTGTTTCTAATCCAACATCTATTTTCAAGGTTAGATTAGTGGTGGATGCTGATGATGCAAAAGTTGTTGTAGATACTTATGAAATAAAACAAAAGCCTATGAGTCAACCAAGAAGGAACTTTAAATCATTGATACAAGTGAGGCCTGCTGTAGAACAAACAATTTTCATGGAAGGGCAGGATGCTCTATATGATAAAGAGTCTCTCAAGGGTCTTATAGACAAAATAAAACTCGGAACTCAGAGGAATGCAGTTTGGGGACGTAAATTTAAATTAAGAGTAAGATCAAAAACATCTGGTAAGATGATAGATATTAACATCAATTTTGAATTAGCAAAAAACAAAACAAAAGAAGAATTCTAAAAACAAAGCTATTTAGGGAAGAATTATTAGGAGAAACGTAATGGGTTTTTTAGATAACAGTGGCGATATTATTTTAGATGTTGTCCTAACCGATCATGGTCGAATGCTTTTGGCGAAGGGTGATGGATCATTTCAAATTACAAAGTTTGCTCTTGGAGACGAAGAGATCGACTATTCTTTATATGATAAGCTACACACTAGCGGTAGTGCTTATTATGATTTGGAAATCTTACAAACTCCAATCTTAGAAGCTTTTACAAACAATGCTTCCTCAATGAAAACAAGATTACAAACATATACAAACTTAGAATTGCTATTCTTGCCTGTTCTTAGGCTAAATGAGGCTTCATCTCTAAATGAGAGAGTTAATCAAGGGCTAGGTTCTGATGGAACATATATTGTCGCGGTAGATGCCGCCACGGAAGATGGAAATGGCGGATCAACCACCAACGGTGTAGCAGTTACTGGTGATGGCAAAATTAGACAAGGTTATATTTTGGGAGAATCAATCGGTGGATCAATTATTAAAGTAGATCAAGGTCTAGATACAACAGAAATTTCTCCAAAACGTAGATTGGACGATGATCTTAAAGAGACTAGCTACATTGTTCAAATCGACAATCGATTGGGTAAATTAGTTGATTCACAAGGAACACTGGCTGCTTTTGATTATATTGACGACGATAACATTGCATACTACACAGTGGATATGGGAGATACATTCGTATCTGAGATTACTGTTGATACTAAAGATCCTAAAGAAGTGATCAGGGGACCTAGAGGGACCAGAATAGAATTCAGAATTCAATCCTCAATGGATCTGAATACTAGCTCATTCTTATTCGAACAGTTAGGTGGAATAACATCTCTAAATGATGCAACAGAAACAGCAACAAACGTCATGTATATCGACTCTAATGTTCGACTTACTGGTGTTAAAACTGGAGTCATGATTGATGTTCCAGTGAGATATGTAAGATTAGTAACACCATAATAAAGGAAAAATAAAATGACTTTTAAACCATTAAACGAAAATGATATTGTAAACACCAGAACCCTTCTTCACGAAGCGATTCCTATCGCAGGTACAATCGTATCTGGATCTTATACTGATGGTGGGACACCTCCATTACCTACGAATCTTAAATCTTATTCTCACGGAATGTTCCAAACAGTATATGATTACAATTACCTCAGTTCATCCGCTAATCATATTTTTGATGTTACTTGTGGAATTTCATCTCAAACAGGCTTAACGATTGCATCCACAACAACCGCGATGGAGACCAAAAAGAAAAATATTTATGGACAAATGTCTCAACTTTTAATGGGATATGATTTAACCGGCTCTATTAATTTGTTTGATCAAGATGGAGATCTTTATGGATCTACAACAGACAAAATGACTGACGTATTTGTAATTCCTTTTTCTAGATTGCTTGTAAAAGATGAGATTAAAAAAGAAACATTCTCTATGGTTCTTGACGTAGCAGAGTTTGGAAATGCAACTGATGGATGGAGTCAAGACTTCTTAGCAGCAGATTTAGTCACGATTGCAGACACTGCCGCCTCTACCGAATATAGGGTTAACTCTCCCGCTGGTGAATATGGTATTTTATATGCAACAGGAACCCCAATTGCATCCGCTCCTGCTAAATGCGGATTAATTTATTATCAAGCTGGAATCGTTGTATTGGATGCTAGATTATTTACCAACGATACATCATATACTGGTGGATTGCTGGGGACAGCATTGGCTGATTTTTATAACGGAAAATCTATTGTTGATTCCTTGCAAGAGGAAAGTATCAATACAATTGGAAATGGTTTGCTTCATCGCATTCAAAATATTCAATTTAATAATACAACAGAATTGAACTCAACTGTCTATTTCTGTCGCGTCAACCACAATGAATTCAACTATTCATCAAATCCAACTTATCTTGAAAATTCAAGAATCCGAGTTAAAACCCAATCCACAGATGAACCAGTGTCCTATATTACAACTGTTGGTCTTTACAATGATCGCAATGAATTATTGGCAACAGCTAAACTATCAGAAGCATTGAAGAAATCACCAAGCACAGAATTCACAATCCGCGCTCGCCTCGACTACTAATCTAGGAGGGCTTATGTCTTATTTTGAACTGAGAGATAACGACGTTTTCGTTAATACTATTGAGACAAATCCACCACAAAGTTTTTACATACATAGTGGGAGCATATATCTCAATAATCATCAAGCCGTGTCTGGTACTTATTCAGATAATATACTTGGCGTACCAGAAGGATATGTTTCTTTGTTTGAATATAATATCAATAGAGACGTTAATCAGAAAATTTACCCATTCATAACAAAGGGTGGACATAAGCAAACTTTCAAATCCATCTCAAAGACGGATTGGAATACTCAATTCAATTATGACGGACAAGTAATAACTGGGTCTTATAATCTCTCTTCATCCATTTCCCGAGAAACAATGACTAGTCCTTCTCGTAAATTAAGGGCATTAAGATCATCTTTAAATCACTACTCTTTTCATTCATCAGGAAGTTTTAGTTATGATAATTATCAGTCAGATGTAACTATGATAAATATCCCATCTATTTTCTATGGATCTTCAATCAAGAAAGGATCAGTTAGATTAAAAACTTACATATCTGGATCTTTGGTTGGAGAGGCAACGGACTCAAATCGAAGAGGAGAACTGGTTCATGATAATGATGTTATTGGAACAGTCCTATATGACGAAGGTGTTCTCTTGATAACAGGGTCTGCTGTACTTGGAAATCTTGGTGGCGTACGAAACCTTACATGGCTTGATTTCTGCTCTGGATCTGAAGGGGGCGCTGTTGATAGCTATGCATTATCTGCTTCATTTGCTCTCGACTTTGAAGGAGTATCTCAATTCCAAAATATGACAATCCTAGCGAAAGCACCTGAAGGCATGCTTAACCATTCAAATAATCCGACATATCTTCAAAAGTCTGAGAATCCATTTGTTCACTACCACACTTCATCTTACGAGTTCATCGAGAAAAGACGTAAAGTCAAAAACGTAGTTCCATCTGAACAAACTGATGTAGAACCTCCATTTGGAAAAGAAACCTATATTTCTAAGATCTGTATCTATGATGAACACAGAAGACTTGTAGGTGTATGTAAGTTAGCAACACCAATCAGAAAGACAGAAGCAAAAGAATTTTTATTTAAAATGAAAATAGATTTATAATTTACTTGACATACTCCTATTATTGTGCTATATTTATATTATCTTATTATTATATTAATATTATAACATAATATTTTAAATATGTCAACAAAAACTATTACTTTTTGACAAAAATGATTAGAACAGATGGAATTGGAGCAAAAATGATTTTAGGCCTAGATGTATCAACCACTAGAATAGGATGGGCTATTGTAAATGACAAACATGAACTTATAGACTCAGACTTTTTTAAGACTGATAAGAATATGTCTCTAGAAGAAAAAGCAGAGGCTTTTAAGTTTAATGTACTTCAACCAATCATGACACTTCACAATATTATTGAAATTAGAATTGAAGAGCCTTTCTCAATGTTCTCCGGTGGCAAAACAACAGCAAAAACCATGAGCTCTCTGCAGCGTTTTAATGGTATGGTTTCACTTGCAGCACATCAACTATTAGGAAAGCCTCCAACTCTTGTTGGAGCCACAACGGCCCGCTCTAGAGTGGGAATCAAAGTTCCTCGAGGAACAAAAGCAAAAGAGGTCGTCCTTGAGTGGGTCGAGAACAAGTTTGATAATTTTATTATGGAGTATACGAAACATGGAAACCCAAAAGCGGGTCTGGACGACGAGGCAGACGCTATTGTTGTTGCTCTTTCTCATTTTGACTTGAGAGAATAACGTGAAAGACTGGGAAAGAACTAGTTGGACTAATGGTAACGTAACGGTCTATATTGCAGAGTTAATTGATTTTTTGGGACCTTCTGTGCATCAAATCAAAATATCTGACCTCCCTAAAAAACTAACCAGCACAGACCCTCATAAAGTAAATGAGGCAAATCTAGAATATCCAATTATAGTTTTAGAACACGGAGGAATATATAGATATATACTGGACGGCAATCATCGTTTGCAAAAAGCAATAGATAAAAAAAATATTACGATAAAAGCAAAGATCTTAGACCTCGACAATTCTGAAACTCCGGAAAAATATAAAAAATTGTTTAGATAAAACTTGACAGTTACTTCCAAGCATGTTACATTAAAAACATAACTTGGAGGATATATGCAATACACAGTTTTAATCGCCGGAGGCTTCAAGCCACCACATAAAGGTCACTACGACTACATCAAGTTTTATCTCGATAACCCTGACGTAAAAGAAGTTCGTCTTTACATTGGAGAAAAAGAACGAGACACCATTACTCTAGAGCAAACAGAAGCAATGCTTTGCATCTATGGTCTAATGGACCATCCAAAGTTGGTATATCGTCGAGCATCTGTTCGAGAAGGAAAGAAAGGTCCATATACAAACCCATTAGCAGATTGTTATGAATATGCAGAAGTTAAAGTTTTAGAACCAGTCGCTCTTGGTTGCTCAACAAAAGATGCAAAATATAGAAAGAACTTTATGAAATATTTTGATGGCATCCGCACCGAAGTTATTGATGCCCCAATCTTCGAACAGCAAGATGACTTATCGGCAACGGACTTTCGTATGGCACTAAGCAATGGGGATGAAATTTCAAAGTTCTTGCCTGACCATGTTAATGAAAATGAAGTTTTACAACTATTTAAGTCGTGAACATATTTTCATTATGGAGAGAGATAAAATGAAACTTACAAAAGAAACTTTAAAACAAATTATCAAAGAAGAGTTGGATACCTTTTTGGCCGAAGATACTTTGGAAGAAGAAGAAGTAGTTGAGGAAGCAGAGAATGATGATAGAGCCTCTTGGGACCGCGACGATTCTTATTATGATTACACAAGAGATCAACTAAATAACGAGAGACCATATCAAAAAAAGAGAGATGCCCGCCATAAAGAAATGCAGGCTAAAAAAAATAAATAAATCTTTTTTCTTGACAAACCTTTCTTAACATGTTATCTTACATAAAAGGGAGGACATTATGATCGAGGACAAAAGAAAAATTGTAACCCAAGTTCTTGGGTCTTATTATCAAAAGGGCGATGAGCATTTGTATCACTGCCCTTTTTGCAATCACCACAAAAAGAAAATGTCGGTGAACTTCGCAAACGGCTTTTGGAAGTGCTGGGTTTGCGATGCAAGAGGAAAGAACATTTACCGAATTGTAAGAAAGTTCGGCAACTACCAACAACGACAAAAGTATCTTGAACTACAAGGCAGACTTGACCTTAACGAGTTCGAGGATCTCTTCAAAGAATTAAACAATGAAGAAGAGAAGCAACAAATAGATTTGCCCGAAGAGTTCATATCGTTATGCAACAAAGACTTGCCGATGGACACGACGGACGCATTTCGTTATCTATCTTCTCGCGGTATTGGCCGTCGAGAGATTTTAAAATGGAAGATCGGCTATTGCAAAGAAGGGCGATATGCCGGAAGAATCATTGTTCCGTCTTTTGATAAAGATGGCGACTGCAACTACTTTATTGCCCGTAGTTTCGTAGGACATCAGCGTAGATACCTCA
>Ga0208161_1001498_pt1 | contig 12383 bp, 19 predicted proteins | sample CB_VirMetaG_3_FD_184538 | JGI IMG/M metagenome (GOLD analysis project Ga0208161, IMG submission 184538) | Freshwater to marine saline gradient viral communities from Chesapeake Bay - CB_1508_1S Viral MetaG (SPAdes) (version 4) | ecosystem: Environmental > Aquatic > Marine > Coastal | place: USA... | reverse complement strand
AGAGCTGCGGCCTCGGTGAACTCGTCGATCAGGCACTGGGCGCGAGCGTTGCTACAAGATCGGGTCATTGGTCTCCAGGTGTAGAGGTTTTGTCGCAGTCGCCGTCCCAAAACGCAGGCAGCGGCAGGGAATGCCACCTCCTCTGGAGTCGAAGTAGATCGACCAGCTCACTGCTCCCCCTCCACCGCAGGCGCAGCGCCTAACGAACTCCTAGTTTCCTTCAAATTAGAAGTTCCCCAGCGGTCGAGCACAGCGCGGGCATACTCCAGCGCTGCAGTATTCAGGCAGACACGGAAGATCCTCGGCTTGACCTGGCCACCAGTGGCATCAGAGCAGGTCGTTGCCGCATACGCAAACTCATCGCGCATGGTTTCCGGCATCAGCTCCAGCAGTTCCCTATAGCTAGGCTCACTTACGACGGAGGCCGGTTCCCTGCCCTCGGGCACAGCCGGTCCATCCGCCAACGCATCCGTCACCTTCTGCCTGAGCGCAACGCTCTCCCGATACCAGTAGTAGTCCTCGGGGTCGTCTAACTCGTGGCGTGCTTCCAGCTGGCCCTGCATATACGCCATGTGTGAAGCCAGGCTGATCAGTAAGTTGCGGGTTTGCTCAGTCATTGACGGCCTCCAGTTCATTCACAATGTCCAGCACGTCCTGGCGGATATGCTCAGCTCCTTTGATGCGAACGGCCAGCGCCGTCAGCGCAGCCGCTAGGCACACCTCCTGCCAGCGGCCTTCCAAGGGCCCAAGCAACTCATAGCGCTCATCAAAAGCCGCCACGATGGCGCGGGCCGCTGGGGACAGCTCACTCATCACCTAATACCTCTGCCATATCGCGCTCAATCAACGCCCTTACGTGCTCCTGATACAGCCCGGTATACGTGCAGCACCTACGCCCAGATCGTTCGTACAGGTGCTCAAGGTACGCCTGGCGGCGGTTTTCAATCTCAAATGGTTCCATGGTTACCTCGAAAGAATGCGTTGTAAATAACCGTATGAAATCGCATAGCGATTCATTAGCTCCAGGTTGCTAATGCCATTGGCTGCCTCTCTGCGGAGCTGTTTGATCTCACAATCTGCTAGCACCCTGATCTCTAAATATCTTTCAACGGTGCGCTGCAGCTCTTCACACTGAAGGCACCGCAACCACCGATGCGCACCATCAGCCTTCTGCTGGGTATGAACGACACGTGTTCGGCCTCCGCAATGTTGACACTTCATTTCGACTTAATGACAACAACGCACGTGGTGGCAACAGATAATCGTACTTACCAAACAGAAACTCACCTCGGCCATATACCGGATCATCTGTTGCCGGTATTGCGCATGTCCCGCTGCTATGCACCGTTAGCGGGCCATACTTAACAATGGCACGCATGATTGCTTCATCTAGGTCATGCGCTAATGTGCGGCATAGAACCTGCTTCCTCTGATGCTGCGTAATAACATCCAAGTAAAAGATGCGCGGCAGTTGATGCTTTGTTTTTTTCATCGTAAATTCGGGTTGCGTTCACGGTTGGTAAGGCTCGGGTGATCATCCCAGAAATCATCATCATCGAACCTAATCATCTCTTGACCATTGGTTTCACGCACAAGCCGCCTGGCGACATCTGATAGCGTTAACTCAGGCTCTAGTACCTTCAAGATAAATAACTCCGCTGCAAGCTGAATAAATACAGCCGCAACACAGCTCTGCCGCCAGCCATCATGCGTGCTGGCTTCATCCATGCAATCATCAATGGCCTGTACACAACGGCCAAATATCGTCGTAGCTGCAATCATGCTCGCACCTGCACTGGCATCACCAGATACAAATACTCAGAGCTGTCATCAGCAGATCGCAATACCGCAGGCGTTGATGGTGCATTGCACTGCAAAACAACATCCTCACTGCTGATCACCTTCAGCCCATCAATCAGATATCTGGAGTTAAATGCAATCTTTGTTGCATCACCGCTGATCTCAGCGGCAATGCATTCAAGCCCACTGCCTACATCCTGTGCATCAGCTTGCAGTACCACCTGGCCTAGCTTGGGTTCACTGCTAAACTTCACTACATTACTATGTTGATCCGCAAGGATTGATACGCGCTCAAGCCCTGCAATCAGTGCTTTGCGGTTTACGGTAACCTTCCGTTCAAACTTCTCTGGCACCAGCTGTTGATACTTCGGGTAGGTGCCATCCAAGCTGCGGGTCGTGAGGATCTGCTGGCCAGCAGTAACCACCACCTGGCCCTGGTCACTAAACAATTCCACATCTTGATCCTTAGCACCAGCCAGCAGGCGTTCCAGTTCACGCAAGCTCTTCGCTGGTATCGTTACCTCAAATCCTTGATCAGCATCCGTACCCGGAACAGTTGATACCGATAAACGATGGCCATCGGTAGCAGCACACTCCAGCGCACCATTTAATGTCAGGTGAACACCAGTCAGGATTTGTTTGGATTCGTCGTTGCTGGCAGCAAATACCGTTGATCGAAGACCACGCAGCAGTTGATCCGCGTTGATTACTGCTGGGGTTGTTTTATGGCTCAGCGGTAATTCTGGATAATCATCAGCGGTCATCCCATTGATCTGATATGAGCTGCTCATGCTGGTCAGTTCTACCTGCACGCCAGCCTCATCACAACTCAGTGTTACGGGGCTATCAGTAGCAAGCCGTGACACGATGTCACCAAATAACCGAGCCGGTAGTGTGATTGCACCGCTGGTTTCTACCGTTGCTGGAATGCTGGTTTGAATGCCAAGGTTTAGATCAAAACCAGTCAGGCTGAGTTGACCCGTGCCAGCATCAGCGATTAGCAGCACATTAGCCAAGATCGGATGCGTCGGACGTGTTGATACTGCACGACCAACCAACGCAAGGCTTGCGTTCAGTTCAGTTTGAGAGCAAACAAGTTTCATGGGATTCTTTCAGTAAGAGTTGGGCAATGATGTATGCACTGGATCGGTGGTGGTGATCCAGGATGTCGGTTGCAACCGTGCGTAACACAGCTGCGATACGGTCGTGATCATCTTCATGCGCCTGATATGCAATCAGGCAATCATTCATTAATGTCACCTCATCATGCTCCAGATCAGTAATACTTGAGTGATCATTGCCATCGCAAGGGATGTCAATACCATCCGATGCAGACGGCGTAGGTCGCTTGTTGCAACAACACGCATACTGCGGCTAACAGTTACGTGTGGAGTGTTAGGTAATTCTGCCATGTGTTCAGAATGGGATGTCATCATCATCAGCGCTGCTATCACTGCTCATCCAATCTGCAGTCGTCTTTGCAGCTGGAGCAGCTGTTGGTGTAGCAGCAGCTGGAGCAGCGCCAACAGCTGCGAACTTATCCACCGTGATCGTTAACCCCTTGCGTTCTTCACCCGTATTACGATCCTTCCAGGTGTCAGTTTTAACGCGTCCGGTCACATCAACGAGTTGACCTTTGCGGAACTGATCTGCAAATTCTGTTGCCTTATCACCCCATACTGCGAGGTTAAAGGCATCAGGTGGGATGCCATCATCACGCTTGGCGCCAGGACGGTTGATCAGGATGCGTGCATTAGCAACACACGATCCACCATCGAGATATTTAACCTCAGGATCACGTGCTAACCGTCCGATGAAGTTATGTTGAGAAGCACGGAGCAAACTAGCAATCAGTTCGTTCATGAAAAATAGTGTTTAGGATACGGAAGCGCAGCGCAGGTGGTCACGTCACCGCCCACGCTGCTGGCAATTCATCTTCTTCTGCTTCCGGTTCAGGTTCGGGCTCGACAGCACCAGCGTTATTCCATGCCGTGATCGTTTCAGCCTTTGCGCCATTCCTTGCCAGACGTTGCAACACCGCATCATTCAGCTGGCCCATGGAGGTGACACCATCACCACCCAAGGCATGAAGCATGGCGGTAAATCCATCACTTGTCAGCCCAGCTGCCTTCAGGCGTTTCACCGCTTGCGCTTGCAGTTCATCCCGCGCTGGTTCTGTAACGGTCACAGCAACCACGCCGTTTTCGTCAATCGGTCCAGTGGCACCCAGCTCCTCGGGTGTGTAGGGCGTTGCACCACCGAGGGCATCAGGGCAGTGGGTGCGCATCCCAGCCGATAGGCACCGAGCGAATAGCATTGCTTCTGGATACTGCGCCCACGGGCCGGATGTTTTCACCAGCCCTGCACGCTTCGCCATTTCAATCGTGAAGGTCTCCTCGCCGAGCACTTCCTTGCCGGTCAGGAACTTGATCCGGCAGATGGTGTCGGTTTTCTCCATCACCCGGTAGTCGTACTGCGGATGGCGTTTGATCGCTTGCGCCAGCAGGTTGGCGCCAAATCCTGGCTTGCCTTGAATCAGCGTCACGCCATTCATCGACGCAAACGGTCCAAAGCCTGCTTCCATGCCGGCCAGAATCCGCACGGCGCATTCAGCCATCAAGGCATCTGGGTTGCCGCTACCACGACCAAACAGACCAGATGCTGCAAACAAACGGCCTAGGCGTTGCAGGTCATCAGCCGACCGCACCTCCAAGGCCAGTGCAGATGAAGCAGTCATGCGCGTGGGGTTGACGTTGCTGCAATATAGCATCATCCGGTTCCGGATCCGCACCGCTCACACACCTAGCCGGTTGTGAGAACATGCGTACCAGCGTCATCTCACCACACTGCAATGCATATCCACTGCCAAAACCACGATGAAGCCGACCGCGCCTGGCAATGGCTTCAGCACATCCCCGATCATCTCTGGCAACCCGTCGAGCTTCACCTCCACGGCTACGGCTGTCTCTACCTCGTTACCCGTTCGGATGATGGCGAGCAGCTCGCAGTTCGGCCATCAGCTCCGGCGCTCCATACTCTCCTTCCTTAAGGCCTCGTACCGTTCGCACCGTTTCCGCCAGTGCATGTAGCTCTAGTTCAAGCTCTCCTGCATTTAGCCGCTCACCACCAATCAACGCACGAAACCGCATCCGCCGAGCACGATCTGTTGCTGGATATGCCTCCATCAGCTGCTGTGGCCCACGGATGCTGCCCAGTTTCCGCTCAACGCAGAGACGCTCAAGCAGTTCCAGCAATGCATCGTTCATCCTGGTCACATCCGCTGGTGACAACTCCGCATCACCCAGATACGGCAGGACCAGACGGCCAACCATGACTTCAGCGAACTCAGCAAACCGCAGCGGTTTTGTCTCATCATCTGGTCTTGGCAGCCAGATGGCATCTGCTAACCAGTCTTCAACAACTCCCCATCCTGAAAACGTGCCATAGAGCTTGAGGCAATCCGCTTGCCCTTGTGTCTGCCAGCACCAGATCAGTTCATTGGCAGCCGCAAACGCATCTAGGTTTTTGTACGATGCACCACGTGGCTGGCGATTATTTCGTAGCCGGCTCAATGTTGTGGTATCAATCAAACCACGCTCACCTAAAGCCCATGATGCAATAGCTGAAAACTGATCATGAGATAGCTTCGAGCGTGTCAGCCAATAATTCACTAAACCGGCGACGGCATTACGTCCTTGCTCATGGCGAACAGACGGCAGCAGCGGCGCGGTGCTTGACTCTTGCGGTTTCATACCGAAACCTTACCAAAGCGGACCCGTACCCTAGGGTTCGGTCAGCAGCGCTTGCGCATCACCCACGCTGCGCACGATCCCTGCGCAACCGCCAAACCCATTCACTGCACTCAAGAATGCAGCCTGCTCCTGGGATGCGCTGCCCTTTGCAGACTTGACTTCAAGCGCAACAAATTGCGCAATCCGCTGCCCATCAACCACCATTGATCGCAGACCGATCAGATCACTGCTGCCGACGCATAGACCAGCATGAAGCGGTCGCCCGTGACGGATCACCACATCACCAGGCCGAAGCGTGGCGCTGATCGCCTGCAGATTTCCCGTGGTGACCTTAGTGGCCTGTCCCGCCCAGCCGGTGCCGACGTTATTACGCCACAACCTGGTGGAACCATGGCCGCAGGCCAGGAGGATCCGCTGCTGGATTTCCTGTTCGGTCACGCCACCACCTTCCACTGACCCTTCGCCTGTCGTGCTGCCAGCACATGCCGGGCCCAGCCCCTGGGATGTTTCATCCCACGTCTGCGACCGATCTCCACCAAGGCCTCCAGCGTCTGTGCCTTAGCTTGCTCACGTCTCGCAACCTGCTGTTGCACTTCCACAAGCTCACCGTCTACATGCTGCAGTTCACGCCGTTCTGGTGTGAACTGATGGCCGCATTCACCACAAACCTGCACCCGGCTGGCGAGACAGGCAAAACAGGCTGGGCATACCTTCACTGATGGTGACGCATCCCGCTGGCGTTTTACACGGCCATCGAGGCTCCATTCATGGACATCCAGCGGATGACCCATGCGGCTGCAGTTGCCGACGTGATCCAGGATCAGCAGATCATCCTTCCCATTGGCGATCCGCAGCCCGCGACCATTGCCCTGCAGCCATGCCGTGAGGCTCTGCGTAGGCCGTAGCCAGATCACTGCATCAATCTCTGGCACATCAACGCCAGCAATCCACAGCTGCGCACACGCAACTAGATCCAACCGCCCACCCCTTAGGCCAACGATTGCTTCACGTCGCTCGGCGTCATCACTGCCGCCATGCACTGCCATCGCTCGATACCTAGCATCACGCCATTGCTCTGCCACCATCTGGGCATGAGCAACAGTGGTGCAAAACGCCACCCCACGCCGGCCACTGCATAACTTCTTCCAGTGGCTCAACGCATCACCCACCACTGCCGGGCGGCTCAGCAGTTCACCAGCCTGGCCCTGGTCGTATTCCCCTGCTCTGGTGCGCAGCCCTGATAGATCAGCACCAGGTGGCGCATACACTCGCACTGGTGCCAGCAGCTGTTCAGCAATTAACTCCGCTGTAGAGCAGGTCAGCACCAGTCGATCGAATACCTCACCCAGCCCACGCCCATCAAGACGTTGCGGTGTGCCCGTCAGCCCCAGCAACAGCGGATACCCCACTGCATCAATCACCTTGCGGTAAGTATTCGCTACAGCCAGGTGGCATTCATCCACGATTACCAAATCAGGCTTCGGCAGCATGGATCGCCGCACTGCCGTTTGTACCGCAACAACCTGAACAGCCTGGCTGTAGTCCGTTGTAAGCCCAGCACGGATCTGGCCGTGGGCAATCCCAGCAGCCATCAGCCGCTGGCTGGTATCAGCGAGAATCTCGCGCAGGTGCGCCAAAAACCACACCCGCCGGCCCTTGGCGACTGCCTGCCGCACGATCTCGGCTGCCGTAGCAGTTTTTCCAAATCCGGTCGGCGCCACCAGAACCGGTGCGCGGGCGCCGCTGGCATAGGCCTGGCGTAAATCACTCAGCGCCTGCAGCTGGCGTGGTCGAAGGTTTACGGTCATTCAACTCCAGCCAGTAGGTCAGCCTCGTCAAACAACAATGTCTGATCAGGTGTACGTGTGTCCTCCACGGCAATAGCCATGTTCTTGATCGCCTGCTTGAAGTAGCTCTCCTTCAGCTCGATGCCAATCCCGCGCCTACCCAGCGACACCGCACCGAACACCTCCGAGCCAACTCCCATAAATGGCGTCAGCACCGTTTCGCCTAGGTTGGAGCGTAGGCATACTGCTCGGTCAATCACATCCAGCTGTAACGGGTGCACGTGCTTCTCATCATCAGGATCTTTGCTATCACGAAACGGCAGTACCCGGCCCATGTTGATGTCATCCCAGATTGACGACGCATAACGACGCCAGATCCAATGGCTAAAACGATTCTCGGTTTGCTTGCCTTTCCACCCTCGATAGCGCATCAGTTCGTGAGGGATCGGACATTCCCCGGCGTAGTGATCTAGGCCGGTCGGGTTAGCAATCGGGATCAGGTTCTCCCCTCGCTTGCGGAACACCAACAAGTAGTCAGCCGATGCCACGCCAGCATTCGCGGCATCATCCACAATTGTTTTATGCGCAAGGTTTTTCACCATGGTGCGATTGCGGACCCACAACGGCTCTTTCCAAATTGTGTGCCGTGCGACGTAGTGCCAGCCCAGTCGCTCATGAAGCTCAATGATCTTGCCTGGTAGGTCAATCAGTGCATCTGATCCGCTGTTACCGGTCGGGATGTCGGTGCAATGCACAGCCGTTAGCCGGCCCGGCAGCGTTAGCCGGTTGACCTCGGCCACAACGTAGCTGTAGTGATCATAGAACTGCTCATAGTTCTGGCAGTTGCTAATATCGCGCTCATTGGAGCTGTAGACGTAAAGACCAGCGAATGGCGGGCTGTAGATCGAGAAGTGAACAGACTCATTCGGGAGTCCCTTCATTACCTCAATGCAGTCGCCGTGGTAGATGGCGTAACGGTCGGTGATGACATCCATGAGGGCAGCTTGATGGTGGTGTGGTTGTAAGTGGCTTTTTGAATGGCAATCGAGTGGTTCATCTCCGCCACCAGATTGGAAAACATTTGCTCAGCCTGCGTTCGCTTGCGCTGCAGGTTCTCCATGACTCGGCGCTCACCTTCGGTCAGAATGATGTCAACCGTGACGGGTCGCTTCTGGCCGAATCGCCAGCAACGGCGGACCGATTGGTAATACTGCTCAAAGCTATGCGATGGGAAATAGGTGATGTGATTGCAATGCTGAAAGTTAAGGCCCCATGCGCCGATCTTCGGCTTGGTGATCAGCACCCGTGACCGACCTTCCGCGAAGTCGATCAGCCGCGCCTCCTTTACATCATCACGGTCGGAGCCAGATACCTGAATCGCATCCGGGATCAGCCGCTCAAGCAGGTCGCCCTCTTCGTTCAGGTGACACCAGACAAGTGCTGGCTGACCGGTGTGGTTGACCATTGCAGCCACCTGCTCGCACCGCTCAGATACGGTGCGCTTCTTCTCGGCTCGCTGCTCACGTAGATCAGTCGCCGGGATCGCGAACAGCATCCCCTCCGGCACCGTCGCAGACTCGATGAGGTGATCCACCTCATGCAATGGCGGCAGCACAAAGCCACCATCATCAAAACCAAGGTCTGATGGCTGCCTTGCAGCCCTGGCCCAGCTGGTGACCCACCGCCAGAACGGCAGCTCGGCATGACCCTTAAAACGCCACTTCGGCGCCTCGCCATACATGCGCCGGCTGGTCAGGTTGTTCTGATCGTTCTTGAAGAACCGGGCGAGCATGTCCATATGGCCCATGTAGCCAAGCGCCTCGGAACTGGTTCCCAACTCGATGAAGTCGTTTGGGGCAGCGGTAGCCGTAGCCAGCAGTCGATAGGGGACCTTGCGCATGAAGCTGGTGATTTCATTGCGTCGCGCACCATCAAAGCTCTTGAGGATGCTCGACTCATCACAGACCACACCAGCAAAATCAGCCGGGTTGAAATGCTCCAGCCGCTCGTAGTTCGTGATCACGGTCCGACCTGGGACGGTGCCATCACCAGAGCGGTGGCATTCAATGCCGAACTTCTCACCCTCTCGCACTGTTTGGCTGGCAACTGCCAACGGCGTCAGGATTAACACCGGCTTAGCAGTATGTCTGGCAATGTTCTCTGCCCATGTGAGCTGCATTGCGGTCTTGCCTAGACCACAGTCTGCAAATAAGGCGGCACGACCTTTGCGCAGCGCCCAAGTGACAAGCGACTCCTGAAATGGGAACAGCTCATCAGGAATCCACAGCGGATCAATGCCGTGATCAGCCCCTGTGTGTAGCTTGCGATCTAAAAACTCTGCATATGTAGCCATCAGTCACCTCCTGTGAGATTGGACAACAGGCAAAACAACAAAATCAATGCACCAGTAATCAGTCTCATGCCACTGCTCCGGTTCCGGATGCGGTCTGGTGTCGCACCGCAGCTCTCCCAAGAAGATCTAACCAGTCGTCGCCAAACCGCTCACGCAGCCTGGCTGCTTCCTGCTGCGCTTCCCATTGATCCAGCATGGGCCGCAGCTCAAGCAGCAGCTCACCAATCAGCTGATCGGCGTTCTTGCCTTGCTTGCGGGCCATTGCCTTTAGTCTCTCGTTGAACTCAACCGGGATAATTCCATTGGCCCGGATCAGTCCATTGGTCTTCAGATCTGCATCTCTAGTCGGCAGCTGAGCTGGCTGTTCGTCAGCGACGTCGTCGAACAGGCGGCGAGGGACGATGGCGGTCATTGCTCAACCTCCACGTCGATCACCACGTCAGAGGCGACTTCTTGGCTCCGAGGCATCGGTGCCGGTGGCGTGTACGGCTCGGTCGCCAGCTTGAAAGCCTCCTGCAGTGTCACCACGGCACCGCGCAGCAGCTCCACGTCCTTATCCACGGAGTAGATGCCGGCCTCGACATTGCGCAGCTCGGTCAGGTAGGCCTCGGATCCCTCGCGGGACAGCACGTTTTTCAAGAATGCCCTCAGCGACTCGGCCGATTGCTGCAGGTTCATCAGCTTCAGCCGGTAGTCGCGGGCGTCCTGCTGCACTTGGTAGGCGCGGCGCTCAGCCTCAATCTCGGCTTCCGTCTTCTTGGGAGGCGCTGGCTTGCGTTCGGTGCGTGGCGGTGGTGCGGCAGCGGCCTGCTGTCGTTCGGCGCTGGCAGGTTTGGCGCCAACGGTCAGGGCCGGCCGGCGGGCTTCTTCCAGCTCGCGCTCCTCGCGCTGCTTGAGCTGCTTGAGGCCTTCGCGCTCGGCGAAGTATTGCCGCGACACCGGCTCAGAAGGGGGCACAGGCTCACCCTTACGGATGCGCTTCTCTGGTGGGATCGTCTCCCAAGCGGCCTCCCACGCGGCAATCACATCGGCCTGGTCGGCGGCAAAGGGAGGCTCCATCTCGAAAGCCCCGGCATGATCACTCGGATGCGAACGATCCAGCGCCGGCGGCTGCCAATCGTCAACACGGCGCATGAGGCTGGCGTAAGGGCGCAGCTGGCTGACGCTGGTAGGCAGCGGCAGGGGCAGCTGTCCACGTTCGCAACGACGTTGATTTTCGTCAGCAAAGCAGGAGTAAAGAACTGACCACATGATCAGCGTGTTGGCCGTTTTTCTGTCCATTGGCGACTCGCTGTCACCAGACCGAAAGCCCCTGCGCTTCAGCCATTCAGGCCAGCCACGCGCCTTGTCTTCATCGCTCCACACAGTGTCACGGGTGAAATCGCCGCTCCACTTCATGCGGCTTAGTTCTGCGCCAAGCAGCAGATTAGAGCGCCATTCCAGGTCAAGAAGAAGCTCAATGTTGCTGACTCCAACTGCGCACCGTTCATCGGCGCTCATGGAGTCGTTGACGGCTTGCAGCCCAAGGGGCGGGCCGACTTTGCTGATGTCTGACATGATGGGGGTGCTGTGTTGATTGGCAGGGGCGAGAAAGCCACTTCTCGCCCCTGCCGTTTTCTCAATCAGGACAGGGCGTTCAGGATCTGAGTGCCGATGAAGTCATCGGCGAACCTCGTCACCGCAGCCGTTACCCAGTCGATCTCGCCAGGATCTGGCGACCGCTCTTGAATTTCTTGAATCCAATAGGTCACGCGTTCCCGGACGTGCTGCTCAAGCGGGTCCATCAGGCCTCGACCCGATCTTTGGCCGACGTCAGCACGCGGCCTAGGTCGGCCAGCTTGCGACCGGCATCGCTCGCGGCCAGCAGGCCGGCAACGTCGCCGCCGGTGGCGCGATAGGCATCCATAGTGCGGACGAACTCATCGCGGACCTTGGCGAACTTTTTGGCAAAGTCTTCAGTCGCAGCGATGGCGTCGTTCTGGTTGACCAGACGCAACTCGCCCGATTCCTTCACGTGCTGGATCTTCAGGCCCAGCAACTTGTAGAGGATCTCGTTCAGCCGGCGAACGCCGGTGACAATGGTGCGGTCCGTGAGCTTCGGATCTTCACTGGCTGCAATCACCTCGGAAATGGTGGTGTTCCGGCCCAGGTACTCGAACAGCTGCAGCACGTAGCCGGTGGTGTTGTAGGCCCGGCCGCTGATCAGATGATCGCGATTGTTCTCCAGGATGAGATCCTGCAGGCCAGTCTTGGCCTGTAACTTCGCGAGCAGGTCATCAGGGCTGATGACAATGGGCAGCAGCTCGGACTTGGAGTCAGAGCCAAAAATGCGCCTTGCGGGCATATGTTGCTACCGCCGAATGGCGGGGACTGTGTCGATGCGCTGGAAGTGCTAGACGCGTGGCGCGTGCTGAAACCCTACACCACAAAATCCGTATCCGCAACCGCACCTTTAAAATGGGTGCCACCCAAGCAGAGCTTGCAGCTGCCCAATCGCATGGCGCCAACAGCTGTCATCAACGTGACCCTCTCCAGCTAGAGGCCAGGCCCTGCCCGCTAAGGCAGAGCACCCACCACCTAGGCCGGGTAGTGGCTGGCATATGCAGGGAGCTCCCTTGCGTGGCTCCCTAACCTTACCGTACCGGTACCGGATCCGCACCGGTACGATGCAATCCCGCAGCACTTCCCCAT
>Ga0208161_1001495_pt1 | contig 12386 bp, 16 predicted proteins | sample CB_VirMetaG_3_FD_184538 | JGI IMG/M metagenome (GOLD analysis project Ga0208161, IMG submission 184538) | Freshwater to marine saline gradient viral communities from Chesapeake Bay - CB_1508_1S Viral MetaG (SPAdes) (version 4) | ecosystem: Environmental > Aquatic > Marine > Coastal | place: USA... | reverse complement strand
GCCCTAACATGGCACAGATACCCAGCGACTCTCTGTACCGCCAATGCTTCGTTGTGCCTGAGGGCAGCAAGCTTGTCGGCATTGACGCCTCTGGCCTTGAGCTGCGCATGTTAGCTCACTACATGAACGATGAAGAGTACACGGACCTGATCCTTAACGGCGACATCCACACCTACAATCAAGAGGCCGCTGGCTTAGAGACCAGAGCGCAGGCCAAGACGTTTATCTATGCGTTCCTGTATGGTGCCGGTGATGCCAAGATCGGGAGCATTGTGGGCGGCTCGTCACGCAAGGGTGCACAGCTTAAGCAGAGCTTCCTAGACAGCCTCCCTGCCCTTCTGAAGCTTATTAACAAGGTAGGTAGACAGGGGCTTGGGGGTAGCTTACCAGGGCTTGACGGGCGCCGTGTGCTGATACGCAGCGAACACGCAGCACTCAACACCTTGCTGCAATCCGCCGGTGCTATCGTCATGAAGCAAGCGCTTGTGATTGCCACGCAAAAGCTAGCAACCTACCGCTACCCGTACAAGCTAGTGGCGCAGGTGCACGATGAGTTTCAGGTAGAGGTGCCTGAAGAGTATGCGCAGCGGGTGGGCGCAGTGTTCCGTAACGCGATAAGGGAGGCAGGACGTACGCTAGAGTTGCGCTGTCCACTGGATGGCGAATACAAGATTGGAAACAACTGGAGCGAGACACACTAATGAAACGTAAATATAAAATGCTACCGTCCAATGCGAGGCTCAATGAAGTCTTATCTTATAATCCAAAAACTGGTGAGCTGCGGTGGAAAGTTAATAAACGAAACGTAAAAGCCGGAAACAAAGCGGGATGCCTGCTACGCCGTACTGGATATAGGTCCATATCTATTGATGGCGCTGTTTATTTGGAACACCGGATATGTTATAAAATAGCTACCGGATGGGACCCCGGTATGTTTGAGATTGATCACATAAACGGCGTTCGGGACGATAACAGGATTTCAAACCTGAGAATGGTTGACCACGCAACCAACGGCAAAAACACATGTATGAAGAAAAATAACAGCTCTGGACATAACGGGATTTACTTTCATAAAGCTACAAAAAAATGGATGGCGCGTGCAAGGGTAAATCACAAGTGGCATTATCTCGGTGTTTTTGAAAAACTAGAAGACGCGGTGGCGGCCCGCGCTGCTGCAGACGTTAAGTATGGCTTTCATGTTAATCACGGGAGGGTTGGATAACGCTTGACAAATACGATGTAATATGAGAAGATAATATCAGTGGTCAGCATCGGCCACACAACTGACAAGGAACTAAACATGGAAAACCAAATCGTTCAACTCCGCGCTACCGTTAGCTTTCCGTCCTTGGTGGACCAGATTGTTTTCAATAAAGCACCCACCGGCAAGTATGGTGTGCAGCTCACCAACCTTAGCGACCGTGCTGTTGAGCGGCTGGAAGAGCTAGGCGTGGAGACTAAGCAAAAGCCTGACGATAAGTACGCACGCGGTCGGTTCATTGAGTGCAAGTCGCAGTACCCGATTGATAACAGCGGCAAGTTTAACATCTTGTTTGAAGACGACGGCAAGACGCCCTTTGAGGGCAGCCCCCGCGAGATCGGCTACGGCACCGTAGTGCGCGCTAGGATCAAGGCATACAAGGCACGTGACGGCGTGACTCGACCTTCGCTAGTTAGCATGGCTATCGAAGAGCTGGCTAAGCCTGAAGTCAGCTTAGACGAAAGCGCTTTGGAAGAGGTGCTGTAATGCGCTGGGGTCTGGACGGCGACATCATTCTGTACAGCGTGGCGTTCGCCGCCAAGGATGACCCCATTGCCTTTGCGTGTCGTTCGGTGCGCTCCGTTTGTGAAACGATCATGGTCGAATTGCAGGCGGAGGGCATCGAAATCTACCTAACCGGGAAGGGGAACTACCGTCACGACTACGCCTGTGACACCTACCCGTACAAAGGAAACCGTAAGTCCGACAAGCCGCAACACTTCTCAGCGCTCAAGGAGTACATGATCGACACCTTGGGCGCTGAGGTTGTGGAGGGCGAGGAGGCAGACGACAAGCTTGGCTATATGGCGTGTCAGCACGGCCACGGTATCGCAACGCTAGACAAAGACCTGTATGGCGTTCCTGGCTGGCACTGGAACTGGCGACGTAGGGAGTTGTTTAACGTGTCACCCGAAGATGCAGACCGTTTCTTTTACAAGCAGCTAATCACAGGAGACTCCACCGACAACATCCCCGGATTGTTCAAGCGCTTGGGCCAGAAAGCTATGCGCTCAATCCTTGATCCAATCGAAGACATGTACGATGCTGCCGAAATGTATCAGTATGTGCGCAACGTATACTCTGAAGCATTCGACAAGGTTGGCATGTGTGTGGACGAGAAGGAGGCGATACTAGACGACTGGCTACTACGGCAAGGGAGACAGCTATGGATTCGCAGGCAGGAGGGGGAGCTGTGGGAGTTCCCGTTGGGCGCGTAGAGCATGTGCTTACATACCCACAGCAGCTTAAACCACTAATGCGTATGATCAAAATGTGGCTTAAGGACCGCCACCGAATTAGAATCATATTGGAAACACTTGATGACTAAGAGGGTAGCAAGGACGCGTAACGACGGGAAGTGGACAGAGGCGCGCTACTTCGGCTTTATCCGTAGCGCCCTCCGTTCTGCTTTCCAACGCTGGGGCCCGAAGCACAGCGCTAAGCAAGCCGCTAAGGTAGCATATAACACTTATGTGTGTGCACACTGCGACGGCTGGTTTGGGTCACGGCAGGTGGAAGTGGATCATATTGTACAGTGCGGGTCGTTACGTAGTTACGACGACCTCCCCGGCTTCGTAGAGCGTATGTTCTGTGAAGCTGACGGATTCCAAGTGCTGTGTAAAGACTGCCACCAAATCAAGACTAACGAAGAACGCGACGCAAAGAAAAGGAGTAAGTGACATGGCACGTGTAGGAATCATCGGAGACACACACCTGCCCTATGAACTAGACGGCTACTTGGAGTTCTGTCAGGAGCAGTTTGATCTGTGGAATGTGGACACTGTGGTACACATCGGTGACTTCATCGACAACCACAGCCTCAGCTTCCACGACAGCGAGCCGCTGCTGCACAACGTACACGGGGAGTATGAGTCTGCGCTTGAGCGGGCGAAGCGCTGGTACGACGCGTTCCCTAACGTCACGCTAATCCTGGGCAACCACGACCGCATCCCGGCACGGCAGCTACGCAAGCTGGGCATGGAGCCTTCCATCTACATGCGCCCCATTGAAGAGCTTCTTGAGATGCCTGAGGGCTGGAAGGTAGCGGAGCAGATTGAGATTGATGGCGTGCTGTACCACCACGGTGAGACCGCTAACGGCGTGAACGGCTTCCGTAACGACGCCAAGCAGCGCATGCAGTGCACCGTGTCAGGCCACAATCACAGCAACCTTGGCGTGAGCTATACGGCTAGCGATAGGGAGCTGGTATGGGGCATGGCGGTAGGCTGCGGCGTAAACCAGAAGCACCTCGCCTTTGCCTATGGGCGACACTTCAAACTCAAGCCCATCATCGGGTGCGGCGTGGTCATTGACGGTACGCCGTACGCTGAGCCGATGGACCTTGGCTCTAAGATTCGGAGGGTTTGACGTGCCCCTTTACGAAGACCCGCTCATTGAAGCCGTAATGAAACACTGTGACCCGTGGGAGGTGGTTGACCTGTGCGACATTGACACATACGACTTGGTGGACCTACTACGTAGTCACATCCTTGACAATAGAGAACGCTTTGAGAAGCACTTAGAGCTGTTCGACGACTGGAACGACTAACATGGCAAAGGTAATTGAAGGAGGCTTCGGGAAGAAGAAGCAGGAAGATCGCATTACGGTGCGTGACATGCTGTTCAAGCTGCGCGAAGCGCTTGGCGACTTTGAAGAAGAGAACCCAGAGGTAGCGGTAGAGGCTGCTTGCGTTATCTTCATTGAAGACCGGGAGTTTGTGCTAGCCTCTAACGGCCTACACCCCGACACCGTTAACATGCTACTCGACTTGGGCAAATTCAACCTACTGACTGGAGCTATGGGACATGCAGAAGAAGACTACGAAGGCCCCGTCCACTAATCGGCAGGAAGGCGGGAGTCACTACCAGCTACCCATTCAGCCCATTGAGTACATCTACAAGAACGGACTGGGCTACATGGAAGGCAACGTCATTAAGTACGTCACGCGCCATGCAGACAAGGGCGGCGCTGAAGACCTGCGTAAAGCAATCCACTATCTGGAGATGCTACTTGAGTGGAGGTATGCGCCGTGAAGGACTACCTGCACCGCGTCTTCCACGCCTTGTCTGTACTCGCTAACGTAGTGTTCCTGAACGGGCTGCCGTATGAGTCTGTATCAGGGCGCTGCCACCGCGAGGGCTGGACCAAAGCGGAAGACGCACTGGACGACTTGTTCTGGTTTGACCCTAACCACTGCTACAATAGCCACATCAATGAACGCGTATGGGCAAGGGAGTTAACGAAGTGAGCTTTGCAGAACTTGAACAGCTAGTCGCGGAATGGCACGAAGCACGCAACCTAATCGACGGCAGCACGGACGCTGCTCAAATGCACAAGCTGCTAGAGGAGGTGAATGAGTTAGATCAAGACGTGCATGACGGCTACGATCTGCGGGACGAGATGGGGGACGTTCTGGTTGTGCTGATTAACATTGCGGAGCGTAACGGATTTACGCTACGCCAAGCGCTGGAGGTCAGCTACAATAAGATTAAAGACCGCAAAGGACAGATGCGTAACGGCATCTTCGTGAAGGAGGAGGACCTGTAGAGAGGCAATGCGCCCGCCGAGTGTGCTGCTCAGCGGGCGCTGCGCTTTAGTCGATGTTACCGAAGAAGTTAGACCATTGTTTATAAATCGCACTTTCAGAAACAATATCGGCCACTTCCTCAACGTCACCTTTAGCGATTGCTTTAATAACGCCGCCAGCAACATCACCATAAAGTCCAAGGGGTGGGAGCAATCCGTTTGCTACAAGCTGAGCAACGTCTCCACGCTCCCACAAGGAGCGCTCGTACTGTGAGCCAACGCTCATGCTGTTAAGGCTAAGCGGGCCTAGCACAGAGTCTGCTAAGGAAGCTATCACCTCTTCTTCAGTAGGCTCGTAGTCTTCCTTAAACATAGCCCTGCGGCCCACGTTAAGCCCTGCATAAGCTGCGCCAGGAAGAGCCAAGTACAGCGTAGCTTCTTTGGCAGCGCCTGCTTTGTCCCCGGCTCTGAGCTTCTTAGCAATACGATCAGACAGCAAAGCGTTGTGCTTGATAGCAAACCCGCGCATCATCCACATTGGACGAAGATTGGGGTTTTCTAGCCACACCATGGGGCGACCACCAGCAGAAATAAGCTGCTGCTGTCCAAGCCCTGCCGTTAAAATCTGATCGTATAGCTTAGCCTCTTTAGCGTTCATCTTGCGTACGTCGCCGTTGGTACGCTTAAGCGCTCCTTCAAGACGCGCTAAATCTGCAGGCTCAAGATAGCCAGCCCAACGCTCGCGTAGCGTACCACGCCGTGCGCGGTTAAGCGTGTCTTGCGCAACGATGCGAACAACGCTATGTTTAGCCAAAGCATCTAACTGCTTAAAACCAAAGTTCATGGTAACGTCGCGAAACACGTTGGCCGCGCCTTCTAACCATTCTGCTTTAGTTGCTTTAGCGCCTTCTTTACGTACGCGCTGGAACCACTCGCCTACGTTTTGCTGCGTAAGGCCAAGACGCTCTAGACTTGCAGCGCTTTTTAAACGCGGATTAAATAAACCAAGAGACGCTTTAACTCCGTTGTTCCACATTGCAACGGGTATGTCGTGCATGTTTAGAACGGCGGTCATGGGACCAGAAAGTACAGAGTATCCGCTGCTTTGAAGTGCGCGCCAGCCCGCAGAGGCTGCTCTGTTCTGGCCTTTTAGTAAAGTGGCGGTAGCATTACGCAACATACGAGAGCTTGTTTCGCCCAGCCCTCGTTGCTTAGCGTTGTTTTCAAGAGCGCGCATAACGCCCTCAGCGCCTGTATTAACATTAGGAAGACCAAACTGTTCTTGAATAGCTAAAACGCGGTTATTGTTAAAAATACGATTGGAGTTGGACACAAAAGGATTTGCGTATTCTCTGACGTTTACTTTTCCGCCTTCTTTAATAATTTCACGAGTACGCTCTTTGGAGGCCAAATCAACAGCTAAGTTGTACTCGTCATCTTCAAAGTTAATTACATCTTTTTCATTTAGCTTATTAACTGGCTGAATTCTATCAGACTTGCTAAGCCCCCCTACTTTTTGCGTATGCAAATAATACTCTTCGCCAGTCCTAGGAAACATATCCATTTGAGACAAAGGCGCACCGCCACGATACTCCCCTGCTTTTACGTTCCAATTATTGTTGTTCTTTGCAGACCACTCCATATAGTTATTAAAAGCGTCTACGCTACTATCAAAACGAAAAGCCCGATTACGAAGGCGCCTATCAATCTTTTGTTCAATGTACTTTTCAATAGCTTCTTTGCTTTCAGCGCCTTGCGCAAAGTCAAGAACCATGCCTGCAAACTTATCGTCCGTGTCAAATAGATTAGCAACACGACGCATAGCTTTTGTTTCAACAAACTTTTTAGAGTCAAGGGTGTTTTGACGCATTGCCGTTTCGTCAGCCACCTGTAGCTTGGCGCCTGCCTCTGGGCTAATCTTTTGGCGAACAGCGTCAGTAACCCCCGTGCCCCAGTTCTGCACCCAACCAAATTGCTCTTTGTTGTCTACAAACGGAGACTGCTTAACGCGCTCCGTAACCTGCCGATCAAAAGCTACCAGCGCTTCTGTTGCGTCTTCGGGCAGCACAGGGCTTTTAATACGCGCCATAGACAGCGGCTCTAAGTCACTAACCATACCGGCAGCGCGCCGTGCCGTATCAGTAGCTGCACGCGCCCCAGCAACCACTCCCTTACCTAGCCCAGGCGCGGCTCCGGCCACGTCAAATACATCCAGCGCTGCCATTACGTCTTGCCCAAGCGTGGTGGGCTGTCCAGTGCCAGTAGTTTGTAAGTATTCGCCTAGTCCTTGACCAAGCTGTAAGCTTTGCAGAGCGCGCTGAACAGCGTCCATTTCGCTTGGACGATCTTCAAGCAAATAGTCGCCAATGGTAGCAAGCACGCCGCTTTCTAGCGGCTTGATAGCTGGTGCTGCTCTGCTAGCCAACCGCTCAAACGTCTCCTGCGCAGTGGCCACAGCGCTAGGCAGCGGCGCAGGGCCTTCCGGCTCTGCTGGCGCAGCAGGCTTTTCACCAACATGCGCAAGAACGCGATCAATAGCTTCTTGCTGCGTGTCGGTAGTTACTTTATAAACCTTGCCGTTTTTCTTTATGCGATACTCAGGCACGTTTAGTCCTCAGTTAGCTTGTTAATAGCAGCTTTAGGCGCAAAAAGGTCAGTGAAAAGCTCTACGCCGGATTCTGCCAGATCAAGAGCTTTTTCAAAGTTTCCGCGCTCGTCTTTCTCTGGCAGCGTAAAGATTTGGAACTCAGGAGGCACGGCTACGCCTTGCTTAGGCGCTTCGCCAGCCTGTAGCGCATCTAAGTCAACCACACCATCGTCATCAGCGCGCGGAGCAGTCTTAAACAAACGATTGATTGCTTCTTGACGCAAGTAGTTTTCTGCTTCCGTTAAGGTAACGTTATAGCCCTGCGCTTCTAAATCTTTTTGCGCTTCTTCAACATCTGTGTCTGAATAGTTTCTAACAAGTTCACCTTGAGCTTTTTGCCTAAAAGCAACTTGCTCTTGTCGCTTTGCTTTTGCTTCATTACCAGCCTGCTCAAGAACAGCTTTGCTTACTTCTGTTTCTAAGTTGTTACGGCGGCGGCGCAAAGCCTCACGAGTAGCTTGCGGAATAATAGCTTTTCCGTTTGCAGCAGCTTCGTTTGCTGCTTTAATATCAGCATCCAAGCGCTCCGCCATACTATTTAGTTGATTACGAACAGGCTCGTCAAGATTGGCAATGCTGGGAATAACAAGCTTACCTTCCTGCTCTACCATTTCAAACGAAGGCGGAAGCACTACGCTAAGATTGCGTTCTTCTTCAGCACGCTTTTGTTGACTAGTAATACGATCAACTACTTGTTTGTGTGCAGCAGCAGCCTGCTCAGAAACCTCTGCCGGAGCGTTTTTAAGAATAGTGTCTGCTTGCTCAATGCTATCTACAGCATTAAATGCAGCGCGCATACCAGCTTCTAAGTTGTCTAAACGAAGCGCTTTTACCGTTGCTGCTGCCGTTGCTGCTGCTGCTTTTGTTTGACGCTCGTTAGTCTCAATAGCAGCCGCTTGCGGAAGCAGTGACGTTCCTTGAGTCTGTCCAACCGCTTCAAGATTAGCACGTGCCGTAGCAATGGCGTTTGCGTCGCCGGAAGCAACGGCATTACGGAAAGCGTTAAGTGCTTTTACGCGCTCTTGCCCTTCAGCTAGCTTACGCTGTTTTTCTTCTTCAGCCTTGTTACGCTCCTCCAACGCCAGCGCTTGCCCAGTGAACAGCCGCGCTTGCTCCGTGTCACCAATACGCCCCTGAAACGCCGCTTGGCGCTGCAAAGACTCAACACTGTTAGGGTCGAGCTGGGGGCGGAACGAAGTCATGATGGGCTGCATAAGCCCCTGACCTGCCTGCCCCATGCCGCCAAGCGTTCCGCCAATCTGCGACAACATTCCGCCTAAGTTGGCGCTTGCATCAATACCTGCCATGATGTCGCTCCTTATTGCCCAAAGTCGTATTCGTCAAGCGCCCTAAGACCAGCAGACTCTTCAACAGCGCTAGAAAACAAACCAGGAAGACCTAGCTGCTCAAGAAAGCTAGAGCCCGCAGGCGCTCCTTGCCCAATACTGCCAATAGCATTCATGCCCGCACCGAACAGATTACCGAACAGCTCGCTAGCTGCCTTCTCGGCATTGATCTGTGCTTGAATACCGCCAAGGCCAAGCTGTGCACCGTAGCCTGCGCCGGTAAGCTGACCAGTCTGCGCCATGTTGGCTGCTTGCTGACCAACCTGCAGGGCGTTAAGCTGCTGCTGCAGCGGCGTGAAGGCCATGTCGTATCCTTGCAAGCCAAGCTGACCACCTGCCTGCGCAATGTCTGCCAGCATGCCAGCGCCTTGCTGACCAAGCTGTGCTTGTTGCAAACCAAGCTGACCCATGTTAGTGCCAAGCTGCCCTTGAAGCTGACCGGCTTGCGTACCAAGCTGACCAAACTGGCTAGCCATGTTAGCACGGTTCATTGCTTCCTGCTGCGCTTGCCCCATTGCTTGGAAGGCTGCTTGGTTCGTAGCCTCAGCGCGTGCACGGGCCATAGCGGCATCCTCAGCGGTGCCACCAAACTGTGATCCACGTACACCGCCACGTCCCATAGCAAACTCACGGGCTTGCTGTGCGGCCTGTGCGCGCTGTAATCCCGGCTCTTGCAAAGCCATAGCGCGCTCAAACACTTGCTGCTCACGGCCTGCAGTGTCCATCATGGCCTGCTGCATGGCTTGTTGTGAAGCCCCCAACGCCCCGGCTTGCTGACCGGCTAGGCCAGCCTGCCCTGCTTGCATAGCGGCTAGCGCTTGCGCATAGGCGGGGTTGGTCATGGCTTGTTGCAGTGCCTGACCAGCAGCATCAAAGCCTGCTCCAGCGCCTCCAAACATACTCTGACCGGACTGCAGCATAGCCTGCTCAGGCCCTACGCCTACGTTCAAGCTGCCCGTAGGATCAATCGTAGAGCGTCCTAGGCCCGTCTGTACGCCGTAGCCACGGAATGCGGTTTGGTCTTGAAGCTGCTGTCCAAGCTGGCGCATCTGCTCAGCGCCCTGCGCACCAGTTTTGCGAATGTCTTCCGACAGCGCATAGCCAGCAGCAGCACTGCCAGCACCTGCTAGCAAATCAAAAAGACTCATTTAGATAATCCTCCCGATGAGGGTCTGTACGTTAATTTCTTGAAGGCTAATTGTGTTGCCATTAACCTCTGTGCGGAAACCAATGATCACTGACTCACCGCTACCTTTAGCGTTCACGCGATAGCGCTTAATGGTCGTTAAGCCTGGGCCGTATTCGTCAGTTTGGTTGAAGTACGCTACGTTGTACAACGCAGGCGCTTGGGCCGTAATGGTCAGCGCTTTGCTGTAATCAAGGCGCCCGCTATAGCCCCACCCTGCGTACGCTTGAGCATTCGACAGCGTAGACACAACCGTAAAGTCGATCTGCTTTACAAACTTAGTGTTAGCAGGCTGACCAAACGTAAACGAATTAGACTCATACTTAAACTCAAACGGCTCGTCGTTATAGTTTAGGCCCTCATCGTAAATAAATAGGCCATAGTCGCTAGCAGAACTTGCAAGCAATACGCGAGCTTCGCCAGCTACCTCGTAGTACATAGCGCGCTCCCAGACCGTGTTGGTCCAGCGCGTCACCTTATTGCCACCCGTAACGCTAGGCGCTCGCATCTCAATAGCAAAGGCTTGTAAGTCGTTGCTGAAGTTGACAACCGTTAGGTTCTCATCAGGCCAGTACGACAACGAAATAGTGGTTTTATCGGCCGTAAGGGCAATAATGTCTGTGATGTCTCGACGCACGTTAGCCGTCAAGTCACCAAGCGGTGCAGACTTTTCTTGGATTGTGCGGCCCAGTGAGCGCACGCCGGAGTCGTCTACAAACAGCACGTCAGAGCCAATGTTAGCAATGGCGTCACGGTTTACGCAGCCAATACCCGTAATAGTATCAGCTAGCACAATGCCGTCAGCGGCTGCTGGATCGCCCGTAGCGGCATTATTGTACACAAGGATAGACTGCCTGCCCATAATGAACAAGGCGCCGTTGTGTGCTACAATGCCTACAATGCGGTCCGTGCCGCTGGGCCAATACTCATTGACGTTAATCAAGCCGCCAGTGTTCTGCGGGTCTGCTGGCGACGTACGCCCATCGTACCACTGCGTAGCAATAAGCAAGTCGCTGTAGTAAATCGTTTGGTAGTCACCGTCAATGCCGCTAACCCACAAGCGCCCGTAAGCAGCAGTCGCTACGTCACCGTTAATAGCTGCCGCAATAACGCCACTGTTGTCTTGAGGCTTAATGTAGTCAACGTCATTGGTGCCGGTGAAAAGCTTAGCAATAGTGCTGCCGTCATACTCAAGGCACTCATTGCCGGCGCTGAAGATGTACATTTTGTCATTGAAGCTGACAAGCTTAGCGTCAGCCAAAGCGCTGTCATCGACAAGCGTCGGGTAGCTAATCTCGTCCAACTCGTACGTAGGGCCAGCGCTAGTGGTTAGCTTGCAGATAAAGTAGTCGTCTTGCAGCAGCGAATTGCTTGCGTCGTATTGGTACACACCAACAGTAGCTAGCACATAGATAGTGCCGTTAATGCTGCCATGGCCCATGCGGTGCGTTTTAATCTGCGTGTCCGCTACGCCAACCGCTGCGCTATACGTTACGTTAACCGCAGTGGTGAATTCCGTCCAAGGCTTACGCGATCCAATACGACCAAACTTATCCACAACAGCATTGTCGGCCACAAGCGCAAAGCCAGGGTCTTGCTGAAGCGGAGAGTCTTCCGTGTTCAGCCCCTGAAAGCCCGGAGCGCTAACCGTAATGTTCTGTTGTTGCTGCGCCATTACACAGTCATCCAGATGTTGTCAAGATCGTTTAGCGAGGCATCCCATGCAATAGCGTCAGACAGATACACATTAGCTAAAGCAAACAATTCTGCTGCCGTTTGACCACCTACTTCGCCACGCTCACGTGCCGCCATAGCTAGCGCGTAGTACACAACAGGCTTAGAGGGTACGAGAAGAACGTCAGCGGCTGCGCTTAGCTCAGCTTGGCGCTTAAAGCCATATACGGTGTAGTTGTATACGGCATCAGGTTGCGGGAATAGTTGTAGTTGAATGTCGCCGCTAGCGTCAGTGCCGTTAACAGCATAATACTTTGGTTTGTTGTCGGCGGGCGTAGCGGCTTGTCGCTTGCGCAAGCTGTAAAGCGTCTCTTCCGTAAGTTCTGTCCCATCGTCCTTAACGATATACTCTATCTTACCATAATTTCCGGCATTTGTCAAGCTGTAAAGGTTGTCGCCAGCGGTGGTCGCAATGGCCCAGTCAGAGCGCAGCGCATTCCATGTGTGTGCATCCTCAACAATCTGCTTGGCGTCGTTAACAAGCGATACAACCATCTCTGCTACTGGATCATCAAGACCCGTTACGTCCGTTACGGTATCTTCACGGAGGCGCAGCAGCACTTGATTCACTGCTTCCAAATACGTCATGATAACATTCCTCGTCCAGCCATACCACGTGCTTGTGCAATATAGTCAACGTATGGCGCTAATGTTTTCTTTTGATAAGGCGTAAGGGTTGTATACTT
>Ga0208161_1001494_pt1 | contig 12386 bp, 17 predicted proteins | sample CB_VirMetaG_3_FD_184538 | JGI IMG/M metagenome (GOLD analysis project Ga0208161, IMG submission 184538) | Freshwater to marine saline gradient viral communities from Chesapeake Bay - CB_1508_1S Viral MetaG (SPAdes) (version 4) | ecosystem: Environmental > Aquatic > Marine > Coastal | place: USA... | reverse complement strand
TTTATAATGATACAAACTTTAAGTTAAGAAATGCTTTCGAAAGATGGCAAAACGGTATCAACAATATGTCTGATAACGAAGGCTTAACTAATCCAGTTGATTATCAAGTGGATGCGTTTGTAGATCACTTAGACAGAAATGGTAATACTGTTAAATCCTATACGTTAAGAGGGGCTTTCCCAACTATCGTAGGAGCAATTGAATTGACATATGACGAAGCAACGGCAATCGAACAGTTTGACGTTACTTTCCAATATCAATATTTTGAAACAAACACTACAACTTAATAACTAATTAGAGGGGGCTTTTAAAAGCCCCCTTTTAAAACTATTATAAGTAGTAGTAAGGAGAATAAATTATGGCTGAATTATTTGGGTTTAGTATTACAAGGGCTAAGAAACAGGCCGATCCAAAACAAAGCTTTACAACAACTCAAGCGGAAGATGGAACACAAACTATCGCTGCTGGTGGTTATTTTGGTCAGTACCTCGATATGGAAGGTACTGCTAAGAGTGAAGCGGATTTAATACGAAGATACCGAGAAATAGCTTTACACCCCGAGTGTGATATGGCAATAGAGGATATTGTCAACGAAGCTATTGTTGCAAATGAATTAAGAGACGCTGTTAGGGTAAATGTATCAAACTTACCTTACGGTTCTGAAGTAAGAAGAAAAATAGAAGACGAGTTTAGAGAAGTATTAAAACTGTTAAACTTTAATACAAGAGGCCACGACATCTTTAGAAGATGGTACGTAGATGGCCGTATTTACTATCACAAGATTATTGATAGAGCATCGCCTATAAAAGGCATTACGGAATTAAAATACATTGATCCTCGTAAAGTTAAAAAAATAAGAGAGATCAGAAAGAAAAGACCAGATGGTCCAGTACCACAAGGCCTTTCAGTTGTAGATGAATATGTTGAATATTTTTTATACAATGAAAAAGGAGTTGCTGGTTCAACTTCAGGTATAGGATTAAAAATAGCACCAGATACAATTGCTTTTTGTCCTTCAGGTTTAGTAGATCAAAATAAAAATATAGTTTTATCTTATTTGCACAAAGCAATTAAACCTGTCAATCAATTAAGAATGATTGAAGACGCTACTGTAATTTACAGAATAGCAAGAGCTCCTGAAAGAAGAATATTTAAAATTGACGTAGGTAATTTACCTAAAGTCAAAGCAGAACAATATCTAAGAGATGTTATGGCAAGATATAGAAACAAACTTGTCTATGACGCTTCTACTGGTGAAATTAGAGACGACAGAAACTATATGTCTATGTTGGAAGATTTCTGGTTACCAAGTAGAGAAGGAGGCCGAGGTACAAGTATTGAAACATTACCTGGTGGCCAAAACTTAGGTGAGATTGCTGATATAGAATACTTCCAAAGAAAATTATATAGATCATTAAACGTACCAGTAAGTAGATTAGAAAGTAACTCTGGATTTAACTTAGGTAGAGCTTCAGAAATTACAAGAGATGAATTGAAGTTTACTAAGTTTGTTCAAAGATTAAGAAAAAAGTTTACTGAATTATTTAATGATATTTTAAGAACACAATTAATCTTAAAAGGTATAATCAATGAAGATGATTGGTTTACCGTAAGAGATAATATTCAGTATGACTATTTACAAGACGGTCATTTTGCTGAATTAAAACAAACAGAAATGCTAAGAGAAAGATTAGCATTGGCTAATGAAATGAGAGATTACATTGGCAAATTTTTTTCAGTTGATTACGTTAGAAAAAACGTGTTGAAACAAAATCAAAGAGAAATTGAGGAAATGGATAAACAAATCAAAAAAGAAATTGATGATGGTATTATCGCAAGTCCTACAGCTCAATCATCTGATACAGACAACTTATAGGAGATAAATTATGACGGATGTTAATGACAATACAAAAAACTTTATAGATCAACTAGCTTCAGGTAATAACGCTGACGCTGGCGAAGCTTTTAAAGCTGCTTTAAGAGATAAAGTAGCAGACGCTTTGGATAATGCTAGAAAAGATATTGCTGGTAATATGTTTAATGGATCAGTTGAAGCACAATCTTTTAGCGACCCTAAACCAGTTATAGCTGATCCTGGTACTTTTAATCCAGACGGCTCAGTATCACCAACTACGACAGGTGCTCAAGTTAGTGATGGTCAGGCTCAAATAGATTTAACAGGTGCTGATAATGCTGGTGAGCCAAATAGTTAAAGAAAACTTTATAACAGACTCTCAATCATATAAGGATTTAAGTCCTATTATGAAAGAGGCTGTAAATGATATTTTTAAAGTTATTGAAAAAGAACAAGGTAACATTATAACAAAACTTGAAAATGCTATTGCTAAAATAGCAAAGTTTCATAATGTAGATATAGAAAAAATTAATGAGTATTTTGACAAAGAAATATTAGAACAATTAGGAGAAAAATAAATGGCCGATACTTGCGTTAAAATAAAAGGAACCTCTACTACTGCTGGCGCTCAAATAAGTGCGAGTAACTTTGATAGAGCTCATTTTGTTAGAATACAAACACAAGCTGCTGCTAACACAATTACATTAAAGAACTCTAGTGGAACAACATTAGGTACTTTAATACTAGTAGCTGCGAATGATAGTATTATAATTGAAAAGGAAGAATCAGATACTTTACAAACATCTGGTAACGCTGTAGGTGTAGCTGTAAGCTCACCAAGATAATATGACGATAACTACAACTAAGTTAGTAGATGATAACGATAAGATTATTGTCAATGCTAATGGTGTAGGTAGTGAGACAGATCAAAAGCTTGTTGATGTTGTAAACTCAAACAACGCTTCAAGTGAACCAAAGGTTTCAATTGCCAACATACAATACGAAGTTGTTGGTACAGGTGATGTAACTGTATTTTTTAAAAATGATACATCAAAAAAAGTTATTATAAGTGGTCGAGGCAATTATGGCCTTAAACCAAGTGAAGCAAGAATTAAAGACGCTATAGGAGATATTTTACTAACAAGTGACTCTAATGTTACAAAGTATAATGTAGTTATAGAGGCACAAAAAGAATCGGGTTATACAAATGGCTGATACAGTAACAACACAAACAATAGCAGATACATCTGGTGTTAAGTTTGTAACTAAACTAACTAACTTTTCAGATGGTACTGGAGAAACTTTAGTACGAAAAGTTGACGCTTCGGAAACGACTTTTATGACCGAAGATGGTAACAGAAAGATTAGTAAGATTTGGTTTTCAGTTAACACAGCAAACGGCAAGTCTGGAGTAGAGTTAATATGGGCAGGAGCTACTAATGCTACTGCTATATTTTTATCTGGCCAAGGCTATTGGGATTTAAGACCTGCTGGAGATGAAATACCAAACAATGCCACAACGGCAACTGGTGATGTTTTATTAAGCACAAGAAACTTTGCTAATGGCGATAATTACACAATTATTGTTGAGTTTAGATAAAAAAGTTTATAAATATACTAAGAGAGAGAAAAATGAAACTAATTTCAGAAGAAATACAATCGGCCGAGTATCTTGTCGAAGAAAAAAACGGCAAAAAAGAGTACAAAATTCGTGGTGTATTCTTGCAATCAGACATCAAAAATAGAAATGGAAGAGTCTATCCAAGAGAGATTTTGGTTAGAGAAGTGAATAGATATAACAAAGAATTTGTCCAAAAAAATAGAGCATTTGGTGAGTTAGGTCATCCAGATGGCCCAACTGTTAATTTAGAGAGAGTATCACATATGGTAAAATCTCTTACAGCAGATGGCAGTAATTTTATTGGAGAAGCAAAAATTATGGACACACCATACGGAAAGATCGTAAAAGGTCTTATTGACGAGGGTGCTCAATTAGGAGTATCAAGTCGAGGTATGGGGTCTTTAATACAAAGAAACGGTGTAAACTATGTTAAAGACGACTTTTATCTAGCTACGGCAGCTGATATAGTTGCTGACCCATCCGCTCCTGACGCTTTCGTAGAAGGCATTATGGAGTCCAAAGAGTGGGTTTGGGATAACGGAGTCCTCAAACAAGTTGATATTGAATCTTGGAAAAAGCAAATCCAAGAAGCAAAAAGAACAGTTTTAGAAGAAAAAAAACTAAAAGTGTTTAAATCGTTTCTTACAAAACTTTAATATTATAAATATCTAGTAACAAAGAAAATTTATAAACGTTTATAACACAAGAGGAGATTTTCAATGGCCGAAACAGAAAAAAAGATTGAGGCGATGGAACAGGCTGCGAATCCGCAAGCTGATGCTCCAAAAAAGAATGCTGTAGCGGCTGAACCTACTCATCTGAAAAATGATGCAGAAGATTTAGGCTCGGCAGTTGTTAAACCAACTGACAGCAATCCTGACGCCACAAAGAAAATGAAACAAGTTTCTGGTGACCCTCAACAAAAAGCTCAAGGTACAGCTGACGCTATGCCTAAGTTAAAAGAGGAAGACGAAACTGAAATGTCGGATAAGAAAAAATCTGAAGTTAAAGAAGGAGAGATGCCAAAAGCAGCTCTTGACGCTCTTAAAAAATCGCAAGATAAAAAAGAGATGTCACACGAAGACGAAAAGAAAAAAGATATGAAAGAAGAATCTGAAGAAGATTTAATTGACGTATCTGCTGACGTTGAAGCTTTAACTAAAGATGAAGACTTATCGGAAGACTTCAAAGCAAAAGCTGCGACTATATTTGAAGCTGCTGTTAACTCAAAAGTTAAAGAAGCAAAAATGAAGTTGAAAGCTGGTTACGAAGAAAAATTAAAAGAAGAAATCGAAGTTAAGAAAGCTGAACTCGTTGAAAAAGTTGATTCATACTTAAACTACGTAGTTGAAGAATGGATGAAAGAGAACTCTATCGCTATCGAAAGAGGAATCAAAGGCGAGATCGCTGAAGACTTTATTTCTGGCTTAAAGAAATTGTTTGAAGACCATTACATTGATGTTCCAGATGAGAAATACAATGTATTGGAAGACCAAGCAAACAAAATTGAAGAGCTTGAGAAAAAACTTAACGAACAAGTTGAGAAAAATGTTGAACTAAACAAAGCAAACGGCGAAATGAAAAGACAAGACATCATTGATGAGGCGTCTTCAGATTTAGCTGACACTGCTAAGGAGAAGTTTAACAAATTGGCTGAAGAAGTTGAGTTTTCAAATGAAAAAGACTTTAGAACAAAAGTAGCTACTATTAAAGAAAGTTACTTTGGTAAAAAAGTTGAAGCTAGTGGTAATGAGATAGATAATGTAGCGGCAGGCGAATCTTCACAACCTGAAGATTTATCTAATGCTATGGCTGCTTATACCGCCGCTATAAGTAAAACAAAAGACATTAAGTTGTCTATAAAATAATACGGGAGAGAAAAAGATATGTACTTATCTGAAACTTACGAAAAAAAATGGCAGCCAGTCCTAGAACACGCTGATCTTCCAAAGATCACGGATTCATACAGACGTGCCGTTACTGCTACTATCTTGGAAAACCAAGAAAGAGCAATTAAAGAAGACAATGCTTTTTTAAGTGAAGCAGCTCCTACTAACTCTACTGGTGCATCAATCAGTAATTGGGATCCAATCCTAATTTCGTTAGTAAGAAGAGCTATGCCAAACTTAATAGCATACGATATTGCTGGTGTACAACCAATGACTGGTCCTACTGGTTTAATATTTGCTATGAGAAGCAGATACACTAACCAATCAGGAACTGAAGCATTATTTGACGAAGCTGACACAGATTTCACAAGCAGAAACGCTGCTGGTGATTCAACATCTGTATCTGGCCCAACTCAAACAGGTTCAAATCCAGGTTTATTAAATGACGATCCTTCGACTGCTTACACAAGAGGTCAAGGTATGGCAACAGCTACTGCTGAAGCTCTAGGTGACTCTGCTAACAACGCTTTTGCTCAAATGGCATTCTCAATTGAGAAATCAACTGTGACTGCTAAGTCAAGAGCTCTAAAAGCTGAGTACACTATGGAATTAGCACAAGACTTGAAAGCTATCCACGGTTTAGACGCTGAGACAGAATTGGCTAACATATTATCTGCTGAAATCCTTGCGGAAATCAATAGAGAAGTAGTTAGAACAATCTACATCAACGCTGAAATCGGTGCTTCAAATAACTCATCAACACACATTGGTGCTGTAAGCGCTATCAACACAACTAACCCAGGAATCTTTGACTTAGATACAGATTCTAACGGTAGATGGTCTGTTGAAAGATTTAAAGGTCTTATGTTCCAAGTTGAGAGAGAAGCTAATGTTATCGCTCAAAGAACAAGACGAGGAAAAGGTAATATAATCATCTGTTCATCTGACGTTGCTTCGGCACTTCAAATGGCTGGTGTATTAGATTACACTCCTGCTCTTAACAACAACCTAAACGTTGACGACACAGGCAACACATTTGCTGGTGTATTAAACGGTAGATACAAAGTGTACATTGATCCATATTCTGCGAACAATAGTGCTAAACAATACTTTGTAGTAGGTTACAAAGGTAACTCACCATATGACGCTGGTATATTCTACTGCCCATATGTACCTTTACAAATGGTAAGAGCTGTTGGCCAAGACACATTCCAACCAAAAATCGGCTTTAAAACTAGATATGGTTTACAAGCTAACCCATTCGCTGAAGCTTCTGCTTCTTCTAATGCTGTGATTAATGGTGCTGGTAATGCTAACGCTAACAGATACTACAGACGAGTTCAAGTTGCGAACTTGATGTAATCATCAAATCATACTTTAAAAAGGGCGGCCTAAAAAACCGCCCTTTTTTTATGCAATAAATAATAATATATGGTAGAAGTAGTATATCTCATACCATTGTTGTACGACTTTTATTTAAAACAATTCAGGCCCTTTGCTGATATGGAAATAAAGAAATACGAAACACAACAAGAGTGTGTAAAAGAAATGAACAAACAAAACAGAAAATATGAAATAGAGTTTTCTGCTATAAGAGTAGTGTGTGTAATAAAATGAAAAAATTAACAATTCAATATTTGTGGATAATAAGTATTTTTTTATTATTCATATTGTTGATCGGATGTGCCAACAAGAATATAGAAACTAACAAAAAACCAAGTGTTTATGATGGTTCTATTAGTCTGGCCATAGTTTGTATATTCAGTCCACAAGACTGTGATAAGGCTAAAGAAGAAAAAGCTTGGGAAGAAGTAGATAAATAGTAGTATGACAACTACAAACGCTTATAGTCGCCAACCTACAGCACAAGACTATGCTAGTCCTACACAGTTTAAGTTTAACATACTTAAACTACCTAAAGTAGAATACTTTTGTACAGCAGTTAATTTACCAGGCATAACCTTAGGTGGCAGTCCTATACAGGCCACACCTTTAAAAGACATACCATTACCTGGCGATAAATTAACTTATGAGCCTTTATCTATGACTTTTATCGTAGATGAAAACTTAGAAAACTTCCAAGAAATACACGGTTGGTTAGTAGGCCTAGGTTTTCCAAGAGATTATTCTGAGTTTAGAAACTTAGTTGCATCTGGTGATGATAGATTTCCAGCCAAAAATCAATCTATCAGTACAGAAATAGGCAAAGTAAAATATGGTTCACCAAATGTTGGTGGTACATACTCAGACGCTACATTATTGATATTAACAAGTAAGAACAATCCTCAATTAGAAGTAAGATTTAGAAATGTATTTCCTACATCATTGACTGGTTTGACTTATGACCAACGAGCTACAGATGTTGAATACTTGACGGCAACTGTAAACTTTAATTATGAAATATATGATTTCGCTACAGTAGGATCATCTACAACAAGTGTTACAACCTCGTAAAAGCTTGATTTTTTTTAGCTTTTGTGATATTATGGAGTTATTATGGATTTGGAAAAATTACAAGAACAGGCCGATAAAGACCTAAAAATTAATGATACTGAGCTTGATTTAGAATCATTAAAGACACCTCAATTGCACAACCAATATATGAAACACTTAACAAAGTATAAGTTAATGTTAAGTCGTGCTGAAACTGAATATAGTATTTTAAAAAGAGAAAAATGGGAATATTATACGGGAAAATCAGACGCTTCTGTTTATGCTGAAAAACCATTTGATTTAAAAATATTAAGAACAGACATAGATAAGTATTTGGAATCAGACGAAGACTTACAAAAGGCTAAACAAAAAGTTGATTATCTTTCTACAACAGTTGATTTTTTAGATAGAACAATTAGACTCATATCAAATAGAGGTTTCATTATTAAGAACGCCATAGACTGGAGAAAGTTTACTAGTGGCGCTATCTAAAAATGACAACCACAAGATACCTTATCATAGATAAACCAGACGAAATCTATTTAAAGATAGAAGCTGACGCTGATATTAGGCGTGAGTTAGGAGAATACTTTACTTTTGAGGTACCTGGTTTTAAGTTTATGCCTCAATATCGTAATAGAGTTTGGGATGGTAAAATAAGATTATTCAGTTATGCTACAGGTAAAATCTATGCTGGCCTTTATCCTTACATATTAAACTGGTGCAAAGAAAATAATGTACAGGTTGTTGATGGTACTAAAATAAAAGATACAAATGTAGATGATAAAAAGATAGATCAATTTATAAAGGCACTAAAAATACCAAAAATAGAAGTAAGAGATTATCAAAAAGAGGCCTTTGTTCACGCCGTTAAAAAGAACAGATGTTTATTACTGTCGCCAACAGCTTCTGGAAAATCACTTATTATTTACTTAATAATGATATTTAATCTATTAAGGTTAAAAGAAAGTAAACAAAATAAGATACTCATTATTGTACCAACCACATCATTAGTAGAACAATTATTTAAAGACTTTAAAGATTATGGTTATAATAGTGATCGTAATGTACATAGAATATATCAAGGCCACGAAAAAGAAACAAATAAAAGAGTTGTTATTACAACCTGGCAATCAGTTTACAATTTACCAAAAAAATGGTTTAATGACTTTGGTACTGTAATTGGTGATGAAGCACACTTGTTTAAGGCCGTTTCTTTGACAAAGATTATGACTAAACTTGTTAAATGTAAATATAGAGTTGGTCTAACAGGTACTTTAGATGGTACAAAGACACATAAACTTGTATTAGAAGGCCTATTTGGTACTGTAAATAAAGTTGTATCTACAAGTGAATTACAAGAAAATAAACAATTGGCCGATTTAAAAATATTCTGTTTAATACTAAAACACGATAAAACCGCCTGTCATTTTTTAAAAGATAAAACATATCAGGAAGAAATGGACTATCTAGTTTCCAATGAAAAAAGGAATAAATATATTAGGAATCTTTGTCTTTCTTTACAAGGCAATTCTTTATGTTTATTTCAGTACGTTGAAAAGCACGGTGAGATTCTTAAAGGGTTAATAGAAGATAAAGCACAAGATAGAAAAGTGTTTTATGTTCACGGAGGTGTAGAGGCGGATGAAAGAGAAAATATTAGAGCTATTACAGAAAAATCGGACAACGCTATTATTATCGCTAGTTATGGCACTTTTTCTACTGGTATTAATATTCGTAATTTACATAACATTGTTTTTGCTAGTCCTTCAAAATCTAGGATTAGGAATCTTCAAAGCATTGGCCGTGGTCTTCGGTTAAAAGATAATAATTCTTCAGCAACTTTATATGATATTGCTGATGATTTAACTTATAATGAAAAAGAAAATTACACTCTGGCCCATTTTAGAGAAAGAATAAATATCTATAATAGTGAAGATTTTAATTATGAAATACATAACGTGGAGTTAAAGTAAATGCATCAATCAATATCAAAAGTAAAAATAATAAAGCTAGATAATGGCGATGACATTGTTTGTGCTTTTCCTGAAAAACAACTAGACGAAAAAACTGGCCTTATTAGATTGGTAAAACCATTACTAATTAAGTATGTGCCACAACTTACACCTATGGGTTTTAAAGATTTTGTCGCTTTAATTAAATGGGCGGCCTATACAAATGACGAAATCATTACTATACCAATTAAAAAGATTTTAACTATAACTAACGCTTCTATGGAAATGACCAGAAGTTTTGAACATATGAGTAAAGAATATCAAACACTTGAAGCCCCTAGAAAAGAAGATAATTATAGAAGAACTATGCTAAGTAGAGAAGATAATGATAAAGTAAATGAAATATTTGATGAGTTTAGTGATATAGATGATGGCAACGGAACAATCCACTAGCCTGGTAGCCTCAAATCATTCGCTACACGCTCCATTATATACATATTTTCCTAAAAGTCAATGTTGATTTAAAGGAAGATTAAAATAAAAAAAAACAAAAAAATTGTTTAAGGCCATTGACTTTTTAAACAAAATAGAGTATATTATATCTTATGAATAAAACAAAAAAGAAAAACGAGCATTATGTTAACAATGCTGATTTTTTAGAGGCTATGAAGGCCTACAGAAAACAAGTTAACATAGCCAAAAAAGAAAGATTACCTAAGCCTCCAGTAACAGACTATATTGGTAGTTGTTTTTTAAAAATTGCGAATCATTTGTCGTATAGACCTAATTTTATTAACTATACATTTAGAGACGATATGATTAGTGATGGTATAGAAAACTGTTTACAATATTTGGACAATTTTAATCCTAATAAATCAAACAATCCATTTGCTTACTTTACACAAATTATTTACTTTGCTTTTGTAAGAAGAATACAAAAAGAAAAGAAGCAAGTAACGATAAAACAAAAGTTAATTATGGATAACAACTATGATGATATTACTTTACAGCCAGGTGATGATAGAGAGTTTAAAAATCAATTTAAAGAGTTTTTACAAAAGAATATGAGAAATGTTGAAGAACCAATAAAGAAAGAAAAGAAAAAATCTAAAACTAAAAAGGTTTTAAAGAAAACAAGCACAACTCAATTCTTTGATTAACTATGAAAATTGCTTTACTAAATGATACCCATTTTGGGTGTAGGAATGATTCACCTGCTTTTATCACTTATCATAATAAGTTTTATGATGAAATATTTTTTCCATATATAAAAGAACACAACATAAAAACACTTGTTCATTTAGGTGATGTTGTTGATAGAAGAAAGTTTATTAATCATAATACAGCTCACAACTTCAAGCTTAAGTTTTGGAATAGATTAGATGATTTAGAAATAGATACACACATTATATTAGGTAACCACGACACTTATTATAAAAACACAAATGAAGTTAATGCTATTCAAAATCTAAACATATCATCTAAAGCTACAATCTACACTAGGCCACGTGAAGTAGAGTTTGATGGTACTAAGATACAGTTTCTTCCTTGGATTTGTGATGACAACTATGAAGAATCAATACACGCTATAGATCACTCAAATGCCGACATATGTTTTGGTCATTTAGAAATAAAAGGTTTTGAAATGCACGGTGGGCATATGAATGAACACGGTTTAGAAAGAGATCAATTTAGAAGATTTGAAAAAGTATTATCTGGTCATTTTCATAAGAAATCAGATGACGGCCATATCTATTATCTTGGAACTCAATATCAAATTATGTGGTCAGATTATAATTGTCCTAAAGGATTTCATATCTTTGATACACAAACAAGAGAATTAGAAAGAATTGAAAACCCATACAAGATATTTAAAAAGTTTGTTTATGATGATTCAAAATATGATTATACAAATCAAAAAATTGATAACTATGAAAACTGTTTTGTTAAATTAATAATCTCTCAAAAGAAAAATGAAGAAATGTATAGTAAATTGGTTGAAAGATTTTATAACGACATAAATGTGCACGAGTTGGTTATTGTAGAAGACCCTAGCGATATTCGATCAACAGTAAGAGAAGATATATTAGAACAAGGTGAAGACACACTAACTTTTTTAAGAAATTATATTGACCAAGTAGATACAGATTTAAACAAACACAAATTAAAAGAGTTTGCTAAAGAACTTTATGTGGAGGCTAGTGAATGAGTAAAATAACAAATGTAAAATCTACACACATAAATTGGGGCCCTTATGTAATGAAAACAAAAGTACCTGATTACATCATAAAGAAATTAAAAACTGAAGGTATTAAAACAAAAGAAAGTTATAATCACGCTTTGGCTGGTCATTTAGATAATCAATTTTTATATCCACAAAATGTACAAGAATGGTTTTATAGTGAGATACACCCTATTATACAAGCATATAGAGTTGGTCATTGTAGGTTTCACGGCATTGAAGAACTAAATGTAGATTTAGGAGCAGATGATTTATGGGTCAATTATATGGAAGCTGGTGACTTTAATCCTGTACATACACACGGTGGTGATTATTCGTTTGTATTATTTTTAGATATACCAAAACAATTAAAAAAAGAACAAGAAGATTTTAAAGGCACATCATCAAAACC
>Ga0208161_1001492_pt1 | contig 12388 bp, 22 predicted proteins | sample CB_VirMetaG_3_FD_184538 | JGI IMG/M metagenome (GOLD analysis project Ga0208161, IMG submission 184538) | Freshwater to marine saline gradient viral communities from Chesapeake Bay - CB_1508_1S Viral MetaG (SPAdes) (version 4) | ecosystem: Environmental > Aquatic > Marine > Coastal | place: USA... | reverse complement strand
TGTTCCGCTCCATCAGTCAGACCAGCACACGAGAGGATGCCGATGCGTTTACGGTGTACGCCAGACGTCTTGTGCCAGAGATGCAGTCTCTCTTTTGTAGGCGTGTGTCCAGCGGTGCTCATTCGGTGATGACGTTGTACTGCTCAATCGCAGACTTCACGCAGATGCTCACCGACAACCGTATCTTCTGGAAGGCGTAAGCCATGGAGACTTTACTATCAACATGGGATCGTATGACCCCTCTTCAACGCATCAGCGCAGTGAACGTTGACGTGATGAGCCACAAACACTTCTGCACCCTTTCCGGTGCGGCGATGATGGGCCGTACAGATTTGCAGGAGGGCTTGTCAACCGCAGGCACCAACGGCAGAGATATTTTCTATGGCCCCGAGTTCGTCATGCGTCTGTCGCGCAAGCAGTTGCGCTACGTTCACATTCACGAGGCTACGCACATCGCGTTGCGTCACTGCCTTGAGTACGAGGATCTTGTAAAGAAGTATCCACGAGAATCAAACATGGCGATGGACTACGTGGTCAACGCGCTCATCGAGCAGACTGACCCGAGGTTTGCGTTCGTTGAACGCCCGAAAGATCCAGCCCCATTGGTTGACCCCAAGTACTTCGACCGCTCCTTTGTGGATGTCTTGCAAGATCTACTCCGTAATCAACAGCAGAACCAGCAGCAACAGCAACCCCAGCAGTTCGATGAGCACATGCCAGCACCAGCAGATGCTGACAAGGATGAGTTGCAGCAAGCCGTACAAGATGCGCTCAATCACGGCGACATGGTGCAGAAGCGCATGGCGGGTTCAAGTGGGGAAGCCAACCCACTCAGTGGTTTGGGTGTAGATCGTTCGACCGACTGGCGCAGTGCTCTGCGTGAGTGGATGCAGGCGATCAGCAAAGGGGACTCGCACTCCCGGTACAACCCACCCAACCGCAGGTTCCTGCCGCTGGGCTTCATCATGCCCACGCACTTCGACATGACAGCGGGGGAGGTTGGCATCTTTGCAGACTCATCAGGTTCCATGCACGGCATCTACCCAGTGTTGTTCGGAGAGATTGCCAACATCTGTCGGCAGGCCAACCCCGAGCGTGTTCGGTTGATCTGGTGGGACAACAAAGTTCGCAGTGAGCAGGTGTTCAAACGTGGTCAGTACGACACGCTGGCACATGCGCTTCAACCCGTGGGTGGTGGCGGTACAAGCCCACAAGCAGTGACGCAGTACGTGCAGGAGAAGCAGTACAGACTGTCTGGCGCCATCTGGCTGACTGACGGTTACTTAGACGCGAAGCCCACCCGTGTCTGTAGCAATGAGTTGTGGGGAGTATTCAACAATGACTTTTTTAAACCCGCGCACGGCAAAGTCCTGCGCATCCACGCTTAAGGAGATTCACATGACAAACGATACACAACAAGACCTGTTCGACGAAGTAATTGGCACGTTCACCCCGGAGCCGATTCAACACAAGCTGCCAAAGCGCATCACGATCAAGAAGCGCAAGGCTCCCAAGGTGACGATTCAAGCACCCACGACGGAGAAGGTGCGCCCGATTGTTGTACGTGCAGTGGAGCAAGCACTCGACACGCTGAGCAAACTGGGCTGTGTGTACCACGCGCAGTTCAACGGCAAAGAGTACGTCCACGGTGAGTTGACTACGCCAAAGAGGAAACGCGCACGTAACTCCGATGCGTACGGTGAGCGTGCTGACCACTACAAACCGCTGATTGAGAACATGAAGGCCGGTGATGTGATTGACGTTCCGTTCGCGCACTTTAACCCCAATGAGTTGCAGTCAAGTATCTGTGCTTACGCTGTTGGTAACTGGGGTACCAAGTCGTTCACGACTTCTGTAAACAAGAAGACAAGGGTCGTTGAAGTTCTGAGATTGAAGTAACTTTATAAGGAGATACAACTATGAGTAGATACAACATCGACACGTGCGCCATGCTGGTGGAGTTCACATCATCCGTATGGACAGCACGCAAGCTGGACAAGAACGCAACCGATGAGGTTGTTCACAACAAACGTGCAGCAGCGAAAGATGCGGCGCGTGTTAACAAGCACTTACTTGCAGGGCGTAACGAGTTGGACTTGGTTCAGCAGCATGTGACTGCGGCGCGTAACTATGTCTATGAGAACACGTTGCCGTGGTCTGACTCTGGTCTGCGCCTGCTCCCCGCTCAGAAGTTCACGGAGTTCAACGACCGCATGGGGAAGTTTGAGGAGGACTTTGTTAACATCGTCAACACCTTCATCACGGTGTATCCCTCGCTGATTACAGCGCAAGCCATGGCGTTGGGTGACATGTTCAACCGCAATGAGTACCCAACCCCTGAGTCTATCGTGCAGAAGTTTTCTTTCCGCGTGAACTACATGCCTGTGCCCAAGGCTGGTGACTTCCGTATTGACGTTGGCAATGACGCACAGCGTGAGTTGCAGGACAAGCTGAGCAAGCTGGCTGATGAGCGGGTGGAGGCTGCGATGGCTGATGCACGTGAGCGTCTCAAGGCGCACCTCGACCGCATGATGGAGCGACTCAAGGTGGAGGAGGTCAACGGCAAGGTTGTGCGCAGTCGCATCCACGACTCGCTGGTGGAGGGTGGTCTGGAGTTGTGTGATGCACTCAAGTCTCTCAACATCATCAACGACCCCAAGCTGGAGCAGGCACGCGTTGAACTTGCCAAGCTGTTGTCCACTGTAGATACAGATGATCTACGCAAGCACAACTCGGCACGTACAGAAGTTCGTACACAAGTCGCTGAGATTTCCCAACTGTTTAACTTCTGAGGAGGCTGTATGAATCTAGCACTTGATATTGCACGCTGTCACGGTGCACACAAGGACAACGAGCGGGAGGGGGAGCTTCTGCCCCCCTGCGTGGACTGCGAGCGTAGGCTACAGATTGCACGAGACCCTGAGTTTGCCAGTGTCAGTTACATGACCCCGCCACTGTTCATGGGTGGCAGATGTCATCGGCACCTTGCGATGAAGGACTTGCACAGGGAGGACATGCAATGAGACCGCTACGAGTACTGAGTTTGCAGACCGAGCATGGGTTGGAGTTCAACACCGTGTGTGTTCTTGACATGCTCAGCGACTTCCCCAACCCAACACGTACGCAGTTGATCGTGGATGAGTGCGCCAAGGACAAGGTATCGTCCGCAGCCACCACGCACAAGAAGCTCAGTGAGTTGAAGAAGAAAGGCTTCGTGCAAGAGCACACGCACCCAGAAGATAAAGACGGGCGGCGTTGCTACATCCAGATCACTGACACCGGCATGCAGTTCCTCAAACAATGGGAGGGCAAAGAATGACCAACGAACAGATATTTGAGTTAGCAGACAAGTACGGTTGGATGGACGACTTCAATCGTTGGAACTTTCAAGGCGATGTTGCCCTGCTGGAGTTTGCCGACGCCATCATAGCGGCAGTCAAGGGTAGGCGTGAGTGGGTAAGCCTGACCGACACCGAGATGTGCGAGTGCTACAACAGCAAGAGCATTGGCTACGCCATCGAGGCTAAGTTGAAGGAGAAGAACACATGACCATCGAAGAAGCATGGATGTTCTGGATGAAGACGAACCGCTCCACTACTGAGCCGCCTACCGTGACCGACTTTGATGTGATTAAGAAGAGCAGTCATTGGGCCGCGTTTGAAGCGGGGTGGCACGCCGCACATTGCAACAATGACGGTTGGCACAGTGCTTACAACTTGGGTCTGGAAGCGGGTAAAGAAATAGCGAGAAAAATATGACCAACTACGACAGATGGAAACTTGCAACCCCTGACTACTTGGAGGATACAGATGGAGAAGACAAAGCGTTACACGGTGACTTCATTGGCGACGAGGATTGGGAAGAGCCGTCCAGCAGCAGCAAGTCTGCTGCGTCGAATGGTGAGAGATGAGTTAGCTGATTTTGTTGAGACCGTTACTCTTGGTGGGCCTGACTCAAAGAACAAAGCGTACGTCTACGAGTTATTCATAGAACCAGAACGCTACATGGATGGCATGCGATTACCCGAGGCGAGAGTTCCAAAGAGCACGTTCTACAACAACCCGTTTAATTTAAAGGAGGTAAAAGATGCGAGATACAACACGTAACGTCGTGCAAGGATTTGTAATTGGGCTTGCCATGCTTGGCTGTCTGATGTTGGGCATATGGCATGGCACAAGTGTCGGGGATGCCAAGGCGATCATGGAGTATGAAGTTGGATACGACGCGGGTTGGAAAGATGCTTTGTACCAACGACCGGTATCTGAGGAACTTGAGATGGTCTGTCTCGGACTGTGGATTGCTTCACTACCAGAAAGAAAGGACGCACGACTATGAGTGACAAAGACATGGTGAACCACCCGTCGCACTACACCCAAGGCGGCATCGAGTGCATCGACGCAATCAAAGCTGCGACTGAAGGACTCAACGGCTTTGAGGGTTACTGCACAGGCAACGCCATCAAATACTTGTGGAGGTGGAAGCACAAGAACGGCGTGGAGGATCTGAAGAAAGCGCACTGGTACATCAAGAAGCTTGCCGTGGAGACAGAAAATGCGGAAGGTTGAAGACAAAGTGCTGGAGTATTTGCAGACGCACAAGCGCCCCGCCACTGCCAAGCAGCTTGCCAAATACTACATCGTTAACGAAAACTCAGTGCAGAGAGCGCTTGCTGAGTTGGCTGCGAAAGAAGTAGTTGTTATCAACAGGGGTGTCAGACCATATCAATACCGACTGAAATAGGAGGAGCTATGGCAATCCAAGATGAAGTTGAACTCGACCTAAAACTGGGAGAAGCACATGAAGAAATCAAACGGCTACGCAAAAAGCTACTTGCAAGAACTGAAGAAGTACACCAGCTACGACGAGCGCTGGACAGCATCCATGCCCTATCCAACAAATCCGTTTACAATTGTGAGGCCCAGCGAATTATCCAAGCGGATAAAGATGCAGGAGAAACAGACAACCCACGACCAGCTAATTGGGCTTGGTGAGGCGCTGATATGACAACCCCCGAGGTCAAAGTCAAGCGCAAGGTGGTTGCTCTTCTCAAAGAGATGGGTGCGTACAACTTCTTTCCAGTTATGTCTGGCTACGGACGGTCTGGCATACCCGACATCGTTGGGTGCTACCGTGGCTGCTTCTTTGCCATCGAGTGTAAAGCAGGGGACAACAAGACCACCGCCTTGCAGGAACTGGAACTGCAAAAAATTCGTGATGCAGGCGGCATCGCGCTAGTCATAAATGAGGAGAACATCGAGCATGTCCAAGCAGCCATACGAGAACATACTGGTAATTGACTTTGAAACACGGTGGGATCGCAAGGACTACACGCTAAGCAAACTCACGACTGAGCAGTACATTCGTGACAACTTGTTCAAAGCGTTTGGTTGTTGCATCAAAACGTACGACGTACCCGGCACGGTGTGGGTGACGCACAAAGATTTACAAGACACATTCAACGCCATCGACTGGTCAACCACAGCAGTGCTGGCGCACAACGCACAGTTTGATGTCGCCATCCTCTCGTGGGTATACGGGGCCAAACCTGCGTTCATCTTCGACTCGCTCTCCATGGCGCGTGCCCTGCGTGGGGTGGAGGCAGGCAACAGTTTGGCTAAGCTGGCGGATGAGTTTGGTCTGCCCCCCAAAGGTCAGGCTGTGTACAGCACGGACGGGTTGGCTGAGTTGACGCCTGAGATCGAGCGTGAGTTAGCTGACTACTGCGCCCACGATGTGTACTTGTGTGAGGAGGTGTTCAAGCGATTGGTCAAGGGCTATCCCGCCAAGGAGTTAAAGCTGATCGACCTCACGCTCAAGATGTTCACCAACCCGGTACTAGAACTTGACAAGGAGATGCTCAATGCGGCTATTGAGGAAGAGAAGACAAAGAGAGAATCGCTTCTATTACGTCTTGGCGTGGAGGAGTCCACTCTCGCGAGCAACCCGCAGTTTGCTGAACTACTACATACTCTTGCGGTTGAGCCGCCAACAAAAATTAGTAAGACAACCGGCCAGAAAGCATTCGCGCTTGCTAAGAACGATGCTCTCTTCCAAGCGCTGCTTAACTCCGACAATGAAGATGTTGCGCTCCTTTGTGAAGCGAGGCTGGCCGTTAAATCAACACTGGAACGTACACGAGCGCAGAGATTCTTGGACATTGCGCAACGCGGCGCACTTCCGGTACCCCTTAACTATTACGGCGCACATACAGGGCGCTGGTCTGCCAGCAAAGGTTCAGGACTAAACCTTCAGAACCTGAAACGTGGTTCGTTCCTGCGTAAGTCGATCATGGCTCCTGCTGGACACACGTTGGTGGTATGTGACTTGTCGCAGATCGAGCCGCGTGTTCTTGCGTGGCTGTGTAACTACAGCGAGTTGTTGGAGATATTCAGGTCTGGTCAGGATGCGTACGCCCAGTTCGGTGCGCAGATGTTTGGCATCCCCGGCTTGAGTAAAGAGAGCCACCCTGACCTGCGTCAGTCAGCCAAGTCTGCGCTACTGGGGTGCGGCTATGGGCTAGGGTGGGCAGCGTTCGCTGCGCAGTTGTTGACTGGGTTCCTCGGTGCGCCGCCGACTCGATACGACAAAGCGTTTGCCAAGCAGCTTGGTGTGGACGGTGAGTACCTCAACCGCTTTGTGGAGTGGGACGAGAACATCAAGCGCATGCAGGAGATACCGCATACGTGTACAGAGCAGGAGTTGGTCATCCACTGCGTGTCTGCCAAGAAGATCATCGACAAGTACCGTGAGGCTGCGGGTGCGGTCAAGGAGTTCTGGGAGATGTGCGATGGCGCTATCCACCACAGCTTGGTGGGAGGCAAGCAGTACACCCACAAATGTTTGACATTTGAGAAGGAGAGAGTAATATTACCCAGTGGGTTGGCGTTACGTTACCCAGGGTTGAAAGGAACCCCCGATGAAAAGGGGCGGATGCAGTGGACATACGGCGAAGGTCGTAAGTTGTACGGCGGTAAACTGACTGAAAACATCGTTCAGGCAGTGGCTAGGTGCGTCATGACGGACGGGATGCTACGGATACAGAACAGGTATCCATGTGTTTTGACGGTGCATGACGAGGTTGTAGTGGCAGTACCAGAGTCGGAAACAGAAGACGCTAAAACATGGGTTTTAGCGCAGATGACTATGGAGCCACGGTATATGCCGGGGATTCCATTGGCTGCTGATATTGACTCTGGACAACGATATGGAGATGCAAAATGAGAATTCCAAAACGACTGAAGGTAGGCAAGCGCTGGTACAAAGTAAACGTCATCGACAAGATGTGGGCCAAGGGCACGATGGGTAACACCAACTACGACACAGCAGACATCTTTGTTGCCAAGCGCAGTGCTCTGACCGACGAGCGCTACAAACAGGAGGATGTGTACGACACGTTCTGGCATGAGTTGACCCACGCCATACTCAAGGACATGGGCAGCAAGCTGGAGGCCAACGAGGACTTTGTCTGCGCTTTCTCCTCCCGACTCAACAAAGCGATTCTTTCAGCGAGGTTCTGATGGACAAGCCCATAACGTGGTCGCACAGCGGCCTCAAAGATTTCGAAGGTTGCGGCAGGCGGTACTACGAGGTACGTGTTTTAAAGAACTACCCCTCGCCTGAGACTGAGCAGATTCGTTATGGGAAAGAACTTCACAAAGCAGCCGAGGACTTCGTGCGGGACGGCACCCCGATACCCCCGCAGTTCTCCTTCTTACAACCCACGCTCGATGCGCTGATGGCAAAGCCGGGGCGCAAGTATCCCGAGTACGAGATGGCGCTGACTGAGAAGCTGGTGCCGTGTGGGTTCAAAGACGAGAACGTGTGGGTGCGTGGTATCGCTGACTTGTTGATTGTCAATGACGATGACTTGACCGCACGCATCGTGGACTACAAGACCGGCAACGACAAGTACCCAGACAGAGATCAGTTAACGCTCATGTCGCTGATGGTGTTTGAGCACTTCCCCCACATCCGTCAGGTTGACTCAGCGCTGTTGTTTGTTGTGAAGGAGACGATGGTCAAGCATCGCATGAGCAGGGAAGACGTGGAGTCCGGCTGGTGGCAATACCGGCTTCGGGTGTCAAAGCTTTACGCTTCTTTTTCAAACAACGTTTGGCACCCCAATCAAACGCCGCTGTGTGGCTGGTGTCCAGTCCGCAGTTGCGAGTTCAACCCAAAACACTAGGAGCAGATCATGGCACGTGATTACAAGAAAGAGTACGCCGACTACCACGGCAAACCCGAGCAGATTAAGCAACGCGCTGAGCGGGTCAAAGCACAACGCATGGTGGACAAGACGGGCAAAGACGCCAACAGCAACGGCAAAGCTGACGCTCGTGAAGGCAAAGACATTGACCACAAGAAGCCGCTGCGTGCAGGGGGCAAGTCAACCAAAGACAACCTGCGCATCAGAAGCATCAAAGCTAACCGAGGCGACAACGGAAAATGATGGAGTTAACTCCGCTACACATGGCGGATCTCTGGTATTTACGTTTCGGTGATCGTTGGATTGTCAACGACGAGTTGGAAGAAGAATGGCAAAGCATCAAGAACGAACTGATGAAAAATAATCTGCTGCTCTACCAACTCGTTGCGCATAAAAGGGGATACGTCGAGTGCTACCAACTGAAGGTGTTCTATGCAAATAATTGATAACAAAGCGCTGGTGCTGCGTACAAGAGACCCAAGCAAGTACGCCATCATTCCAAAGTCACAGGTTGTAAACGAAGACAACGGCATCTATGAGATAGCCGTGCGCTGGGGTCTTGACGAGGTGCGTGTCCTGCGCAATCTGGGTGTGCGCAATGTGCCCTCCCCCATCACAGCCAAGTACGACTGGCCCGGTCGATTCAAGCCCATGCGTCACCAAGTCGAGACGGCTGCGTTCCTCACGCTGCACAAGCGTGCGTTCGTGTTCTCCGAGCCGGGTACTGGCAAGACGTTGGCTGCACTGTGGACCGCTGACTACCTGATGAAGACCAAGCGGGTGCGGCGTTGTTTGATTCTGTGCCCCCTGTCCATCATGCAGTCAGCTTGGATGCAGGATCTTCAGAACAGCGTCATTCATCGCAGCGCCATCGTTGCTCACCACCAGCAAGCCATGCGCAGGCTGGAGATGGTTCAGGGCGACTACGAGTTCGTCATCACCAACTACGATGGACTCAACCTGATCGCTGATGAAGTTAACAACGACGGACGCTTTGATCTCATCATTGTGGACGAGGCCAACGCGTACAAGAACGTCAGCACCAAACGCTGGAAGTCGCTCAACAAAATCCTGAGACCTGACTCGATGCTCTGGATGATGACGGGTACGCCAGCAGCACAGTCACCGCTCGATGCGTACGGGCTGGCTAAGTTGGTCAACCCCACCGGTGTGCCAAAGTTCTTTACAGCATGGCGTGACTCAACCATGAACAAAGTGACGATGTTCAAGTGGTTGCCCAAGGAAGATGCGCAGGACAAGATTCACCAAGCGCTGCAACCAGCAATACGTTTTACCAAAGCGCAATGTCTCGACCTGCCTCCGGTCATCACGGTGTCTCGGGATGTGCCGCTCACCCCCCAGCAGAAGAAGTACTACAACATGCTCAAGGAGCAGATGCTGGTCAGGGCAGCGGGGGAGACGATCACGGCGATCAACGCAGCAGGCGAAGTCAACAAGCTGTTGCAGATAAGTGCTGGTGCAGCCTACACCGACAACGCAGAGGTGGTGACGTTCGACTGCTCGCCCCGGTTGGAGGTGCTCATGGAGGTGCTGGAGGAGACAGAGCGCAAGGTGCTGGTGTTTGCCCCCTACCGCCACAGCATCGACACCATCGACCACCATCTTACTATCAACAATATTAGGACAGACGTTATCCACGGCGACGTTTCGCCAGCCAAACGCACACGCATTTTTAAACAGTTTCAGGAGGAGCAAGACCCTCGGGTCTTGGTGATTCAGCCACAGGCAGCAGCGCACGGCGTGACGCTAACCGCTGCCGACACGGTGGTGTTTTGGGGGCCGGTCATGTCGACCGAGACGTACATCCAGTGCTGCGCACGCTCAGATCGAAAAGGGCAGAACAGCGACAAGGTGACGGTCATCCACATCCAAGGCAGTGACATCGAGCGCAAGATGTTCAAGCGCTTAGCCGCTCGGGTGGAGGACAACAACATGCTGGTGAAGCTGTACGAGGAGTTGCTTGACACGTAGTAAAATGTTGGACATAATTGTAAAAACTTTGATAAGGAGATACATAAGATGGATGACGACGAGGTACCGATGGACAAACTGGCAAAGATCTACCAAAAGATCCGCGCCCGTGTGCAAGCGTTGACGACCGAGTACGAGACTCAGGTGGACGAGTTAAAGGCTCAGCAACAGGAGGTTGCCAACGAGATGAAGAACCGCATGCAAAAGCTTGGTATGGCTAGCGTGCGCACGACTGAGGGAACGATTGTTCTCGGACAGAAAACCCGCTTCTTCACAAGCGACTGGGACAGCTTCAAGCAGTTTGTCCTTGAGCATGAGGTGCTGGATCTGTTTGAGAAGCGTATCGCTCAGGGCAACATGAAGCAGTTTCTTGAAGAAAACCCCGGTGTAGTTCCTCCGGGCCTCAACTCGGACAGTGAGGTCACAATTACCGTCCGCAAACCCACGAAGTAAAGGAGAAGTCCATGTCTGAAGTAGCTTTGTTTAACCCCTCGCAAGTCCCGGCGTTTGCGAAGAAGGGCGAATTGTCTGCCGTTGCGAAGGCTCTGGCTGGTGGCGGTGGAGGCGGTGGTGGTAAGCGCATCTCCATCAAGGGCGGTGTGTTCCGTCTGATCTCTGATGGCAAAGAAGTTGCCGCCATCGAGGACCGCTATCTGGATGTGGTGATTGTCAATGCCGCGCCCAAGATCAGCCGTACGTACTACGGGTCAGCGTACGATCCAGATAATCCTGCCGGTCCCGACTGCTGGTCGGCTGACGGTGAGCGCCCCGACTTCTCGGTGGCTGAACCCAAGTCCGACTCCTGTGCTAGCTGCCCCATGAATGTGAAGGGCTCTGGTCAGGGCGAGTCGCGTGCCTGCCGTTTCTCCCAGCGTATTGCTGTGGTGCTGGCTAACGACATCGAGGGCGACGTGCTTCAACTCACGCTGCCTGCCCAGTCCATCTTCGGTAAAGAAGAAGGCGACAACCGTCCGCTGCAAGCGTACTCCCGCTGGCTGATTGCCCAGAGCATCGGCCCCGATATGGTCGTCACGCGTATGCGTTTTGACACCAAGGCTGAGTCGCCCAAGCTGTTCTTCAAGCCCATGCGCTGGCTCAACGATGATGAGCACGAGGTTTGTGTTCGTCAGGGCAAGACCCCCGATGCCACGAAAGCCATCACCATGACGGTGGCGCAGGTGGACAAGGTGGCTGAGAAGCCAATCCATATGGAGGGCAAGCCCCCCGCAGCCGCTAAAGCCAAGGCCAAACCCAAGGTCGAGGAGTCGGATGAAGAGGTGGAGGAGCCAGAGGTCCGCAAAGAGGAAAAAGCAGCGCCTCCGAAAAAGAGTAAGCTGTCCTCCGTTGTAGCCGACTGGGACACCGACGACTAACTACTTTGGGGGGAACGCGGTCGCCTCTTTCGAGGTCCGGTCAATGAACACACCGGTTGCAACGACCGTTAGTACCCCCACCAGAGACCATGCCCTATTCAGAAAAAATACGTGAAGTCGTAAACAACGCACCAGCATCGCTCGGGACTGATCTCGGGCGCTGGGCTTTGCTGCGCGACATTTCCATGAAACAAATTTCTCAGATCACGGGCGCAAGTCGGCAGACTGTCTACAACTGGTTTACAGGAGCAACAGACGTTACTCCTGCGTATCAAGACCGAGTTGCCAAAGTGATCGAGGTTCTTCGTCAGACCAGTCAAACGGATGACGCTTGGAGGATTCTATGCACGACTTTCAACCTACGTCATTGACCGATGACGAGTTGTTACGCGCTTGCCAGAGTGTTTTATCTGACGAGACGTTGCCGTTGATGTTCCAAAAGGAACTGGTTAAAAGATTTGAAAAGCTGCTCAACATAATCGACGACTTGAACTTCGAACTGACGAAATAACACTAAGGGGGTTTTATGCAACCGCTTGAGTTTTTAGCGGCGGTGCTTCCTTCTTCTGGTGTTTATTGCGCAGCTGAGTTTACGTCCCCGAAGAAAGAGCACGTTTTTGTTAATAACTTACAGGAGATACTCGATGCTGGTCAGAAGTTTGTAGACACTAACAAAGACGCATACTTCGCGCTGTCAAGCTTCAAGGAGGCTGGTAGCCGTACGGCGGAGAATGCGCGGCTGGTGAAGTCGCTGTACATGGACCTCGACCTTGGGGGCGAGAAGGCGTACGCCGACAAGAAAGAAGCAATCGCTGCT
>Ga0208161_1001491_pt1 | contig 12402 bp, 1 predicted proteins | sample CB_VirMetaG_3_FD_184538 | JGI IMG/M metagenome (GOLD analysis project Ga0208161, IMG submission 184538) | Freshwater to marine saline gradient viral communities from Chesapeake Bay - CB_1508_1S Viral MetaG (SPAdes) (version 4) | ecosystem: Environmental > Aquatic > Marine > Coastal | place: USA... | reverse complement strand
GGAGAAGATGGAGAAGGTAATCTAACTCCTGGAGATATAGCTCAGTTAGCTGGAAATGCAATTGCTCCATTCTCTAACTTTTTAGCTTCTAAAGAAATCGGAAGAAATACAGCACGCCTTGGTAGAGATAGAAGTATTACAACAGAGCGAAAAATAAGCACTGCTGATGTAGAAAGAGCTATTAGACAAGAAAGTGCAGCTACAAGAGCAGGTTTAACTCAGTCAGGTAAAAAGGCTATGATGTCTGCTGTAACAGCTAATGCTACTAAAGCTCTTCAGGATACTTTTTTCCAAGAAAAGATAAAAAATGAAGAACTTGGTATGCTAACAGAACAAGCAAGAACTCAAAGGTCTCAATTTAATGTTGGACAAGAAGATAAAGAAGCAATAGATAAACAAACTAGAAAAGATTTAGCTATTACTACTAGGCTTACTGGTGCAGAGCAAACAGGTAAACTTTTGGTAGATTTAGGTTTAACTAAAAACCAAGGTCTTACTAATGCTGCACAGTTAAAAATATTAAATGAAGCTTTTCCTGATTATGAAATAGATGCTGATAACATGAAAGCCTTTGTTAGAAAGTTAGCTTCTAATGGAGATATAACTAGATTTAGAAAAAACCCAGACAATTAAATTATAAATTATGCCAATTCCAATAAGTCAAACTTTACAATTAGCAGGACAACAAGAAGTTACTCCTTGGCAGCTTCCTTTTGAGGAATTGTCTATGGGGTTATCTGGTAAGCAAGATACTTATGACAAAGCAGTAGAAACTACAACTACTGCTTTATCTCAAATAGATGAAGGTGGTTTGCATACTACAGATTTGAGAAATAAAATGCTAGAAGAATATAGAGCTGAAGAGCAAGGACTACTTGAAGATTTAGAAATGGGAATAGTTAATACTGGAAAGATTAAATCTTTTGCTAGTAGAATTGTAAATGACTCAAGAAATCAAGCTTTAAAATATGACAGAGAAGTATTCAGTCCTATGACTGCTCAAGCTAAATACAATGGTACTTTAGATAATGCTGCAACTAACTTAATAGATGAAAATGGTAACTATGCCCAAGTTGGCAAAGTAGAAGATTTTTCACAACTAGGGTATGTTGCTAATGAAGATTATGTTGCTTATTTAACAGAAAGGCTTAAACCTTTTGTTAATGACAAACAGTCTATAGCTAATTCCATAAACAGTCAGTTTAATGATTTGGCAAAGAGCGGTCAATTGCAAGAGTTATTAGGAGAATATGGAATATCAGATGCATTGGATGGTGTAGGGGCAGGAGATTTAGTAAAAGTAACTTATGATCAAAATGGTAACGCTCAAATTGTAACTTTAAAGGCAGGTTATGAGCAAGTAGTAGAATCACTTACTTTTGAATATCTTAAAGAAAGAACTTTAACACCATCTCCAGGAGGGGGTCTTTCTTATGCACAATCTATATTTGAAAATAATCATGCTGCTGTAAATTATTGGAGTAAAGCTAATCAATATGCAGGAAAAGCTAATGACTTTGGAGCATTTACTAATGAAGCAGTATTGCCTATATTACAATTTTTAGCTTTTGAAAATAAGTCACTATCTAATGAATTTTCAAAAACTGCTACTATTTTAGCTACTGATAGTGATGAAGAAGGAGGCTCTAAAACTTCAGAAGCTTCTTCAGATTACCAAGTTACATCTATAATGAGTGGAATTTCTGCAAATGAACAATTTACTAAAGCATTAGAAGAGGCTGGAGTTGATGTAAACAAAGAAGATATAGGACTTACTGATTTAACTGATGGTATAAACTATACTAAACAGCTGATTGGGGAGTCTAAATATAATAACATAAAAAGAGCTGCTACTGTAAATGAACTTTATAATCAAAATTTACCTACTCCAGAGTTTACTCGTATATCAGATAATGATAATGGAGAAGCTGCTAAAGCAGCACAACCATTTAACTTTGAGTTTATAAAAGCTGATGAAAATGGATTTTTAAGTATGAATATTAAGGAAGGGGATTATGTAGCAGCTGTTTTACAATATGCTCAAGAAAATGGCATGGAGATGGTAAATGGTATACCTGTTACAAATCAAAAAGAAGTTATAGATTCAATAAAAAGGCAGCATGCAGATATTATAAGTGCAGCTACTTCGGACTCCAAAAATGGAGATTATGAAATAGAAACATTTAACTCTTCTTTAAGAACCCAGTCTCAATCCTTGAAAAATCTAACAGATACAAGAGATTATCTATTTAAATTAGAGGGAGTTGATTTGTCAGATTTTAATACAAAGATAGAAGGTAAACTTACTCAAGTTCCTGACATGGCTTCCCCAATTAACAGACAAAAAGAAGCCTTATTCAACGCACATAACTTAACTCCTAATGAAATATTAGAAAGTGACCATTATGTAATAGGGCCAGATGGATTTTATGTTTTTGATTTAAGAAATACTAGAGATCAAGAACTTTTTACTAATATGCTCAAAAATAATGTTAAAGCTAGTTTTAAAACTACAATAGAGCAACAAGATTTTTTAATTCGTTATGAAAATGATCCTAATGACCCTTATGTTGTTAACCTGATGTCTGCTGCTTTGGGTGAAGTAAAAGTTGCGAGTGACAATTATATTTATTCGTATGGAAATGAAGTTGAGCAGTATTATAGCAGTCAACTTACTCCTAAACAATTGGAGGCCCTAAACAAAGATATTGATGTAAGAAAAGATTTAATGCTTAGATCTCAAAATATTTATTTCTTTAACCCTTTATCAATGGCTGGTAGTTCTGCAGAAATTTCTCAAAGAAAGGAATTTATTAGAACATTGACACAAGGAGTACAAAATGAGATTATAAGTTTAACTGATTTAGGTAATGTAAGATTTACTTATACTAATGAAACTCTCGATGGCGATGGGCAGGAGTATCTTAGAGAAATTATGAAGGGGGCTACAATAAAAACCACATCAGTAGAAGAAGATGGGGGTGCAGCTGGAAAAATAGTTTTATATAATGAAGTATCTAAAGAATCTTTTGATATAGCATTTAAATATGACGATGGAGAGTTTAACGCAGATGGTAGTCCTAAATTAAAAATAATGCTTCGTGTGCCTGATATGCAGTCAAAAGATGGAAATGTAAAAAGAACATTAAAAGGACTAGGTAAAACTGAGAGTGATTTAATATTAGACTGGATAGAAATAGATATACCTAATGAACAAAGTTCTACTCTATATCAAAAATTAGACAAACAATTTAGGAATACTGACTCTAATTATACAAGATTAATAGACCAATCTAGACAAAACCATATTTTAAAAGAAGTAACTGAAAAAGGTTACACTAAGTCTACTTTATACTATGATGACGAGGACCCTAAGAATGACGTAGGAATTAACTGGGCTCAGGTAGCAGGTGATAATCCAAATGAAACTAGATATGAAGGTTATATTAGTATAGGAGGAGTAGAAAATGAAATGCAGATAATAGCTACTAATCCTTATCAAATAGCAAATATAGAGAAGACTATAAAAGATATGGTAGCTTTGGATAAAGAAGTAGCAGATGCCATTTCATTAGGAGGTTTTGAAGAAATAGTAACTACATTCCAAGATGTTATCTATAGTGGAGAAGTGTTTAACGAGGAAGGTCAAAGACATACTGCAGCTGGACTATTAGCTACTTTAATAAATCTTGAACCTGCTTATACAGAAGCTCAGTTTAATAATCTAGGAGTTAAGGTAAAAGAAGGTACTTATAAATACATATCTTCTGATAATGTATTACCTTTAACCCAAGATTATTTAGGAAATCATACAGAAGCTATAAGAAAGAATACTAATAATGGTTGGTCAGGAGACATAAGATATGGAAATGATTTATCTGGCCCTATCATTACAAGAGAAGTAAAAGATTCTTATGAATTTGCACTTAACAAAGTAGGTGAGTTTTTAGTAAGTGGCAATGGAAATGTTTTAAAATTGTTAGATCATGACATAGTTATTGAATCTGCCTTGAGAAGTAAAGAAACTGTAGAAGCACTCCCAGAAGAAAGTGGAAAAGTAAGTTGGTCAAAAAGTGGCCACTCTTTAGGTAGATCTATAGATATTACACTTAAAGATCCTAATGGAGTAAAGGCAAGTAGAAAAGCTTTTGAACATTTAGAACAGTATTTAAAATATTACAAAATTAATGCCCTTGCTCATGGAGAAGGAGATCACCTTCATTTACATATAGACTTTTAAAAAAAATATGGATAAAAAATTATTAAACACCATCAACAGACTTGCAGGGATAGTAGATAACCCTTCAGATATAAATTCAAATAAATCTCTGTTTGAGCAAAGTAGAGAAAATTATTTGAATCAACCTATGTATTCTATTTCTCAAGATGAGCTTAATACATTTACTAAAAGAGGTATAGCTTGGAACCCAGAAAATCCTACCTTCTCTTCAGACCAAAGAGCTTACAGACAAACTACTGCTGATAAATGGGGAAATGCTTTAGGTAAAATGTCAGTATATACAGCTGCTACTGCATTGGATGGTACAGTAGGTTGGTTATTTGCTCCACAGGGAATGTTAAAGAGTGGGAGTGCTCTTGGTATTTGGGATAATTGGTGGGGTAATAATGTTACAGATGCTATGATGAAGTGGGCTGATAAAGCTATGCCACATTACACTTCTTCTAGAGAGCAAAGTACTATGTGGTTAAAAAATGCTGTAGGTTTTGGAGATAAAGGGTCTTTCCACAATTTCTGGGGAGATATGTTTCTTAAAAACCTGGGATTTACTTTTGGTGCTGTTATAGGAGGTGGTCTTACCTCTTCAGCTTTATATAAAGCTGGTACTAAAGCATTTAGTAAAAGACTATCTACAGAAGCAGTTAAAGCTATTTCTAAAAATCCTAAAGCTTATGCTGAACTATCTAAAAAATATGGTAAAGAAGCTTTAGATAAAGCTTTAACAAATCCTAGTACTTCTCAAATATTACTTGAAGAGTTACATAGCATTAGTAAAACAGCAAAAAGTATTAATACAGCTTCTACAGTGGGAGCAGCTGTATTAAGTGCTTCAGCAGAAGCTGGTATAGAGGCTAGACATGGTTATGACCATAATTTAGACTTTTACCTTTCCAAGGGTTATAGCCAGGAAGATGCTGAAAGAATGGCAAGTAGTGCAGGTAATGTACAATATGTTGCTAATATGGCAATCCTTTCTTTATCTAATTTTGCCCAGTTTAGAAGTGTACTACAGCCTAGATATAAAGCTAAAGCTGATTTCGGTGATTTAATAGATATAGATAAAACAGCAAGAACAGCTACTAGTAGAAAATATACTTTAGGAGAAAAAACATTAAGACTATTAAAAAATCCTTTAAGAGAAGGTAGTGAAGAAGTGAGTCAATTTCTTGCTGAAGAATTTGCTACAGATTTTACTCTAAGACAAAATGACCCTGAGACTGCAGGATTCCTAGGTAATATAATAGAAAGTGGTATAGAGTCTGTTAAAAGTTTGGATGAAGATGCTGCTCAAGAAGGATTTATAGGAGCTGTTACAGGTGCTATAATGATACCTAATTTTAGAAGAATGATGGGTGGAAGAGGCCCTATGTTTACAGGAGGTATATATGAAAGCTACACTAATATTAAAGAAAATGAAAAGAAGGCTGGAGAATATGCAGAGTCTTTAAATAATATAGTAGGTCAGATGAACAATGACTATGGTAAGATAATAGCAACTTTATCTCATCAAAGAGCTGCTGACGATGCTGCATTCTTAAATGACCAGTTTACTTATGAAAATGAGGCTACACAAGCTATTACTAATCATATAAGATATTTTGAAGAAGCTGGAAAACTTCAAGATTATTATGATATGCTAGAAGATATGTCTAACTTATCTGCTAGTGATATTAGAGAATTACATAAGTCCACTACAGAAGAAGGAGACCTTGTAGACCCTACTCTTAATAAATCAGACGAAGAGATAGAGAAAGAACATAGAAGAGGTATTGCTAAAGTAAAAAAACAAGCAGAGAGAGCTGTAGAGATAACTAGACAAGTAGAAGAAGTTCTTTCTTTCCAAGAAAAGAATTTTCCTAGTATCTTAAAAGACCAGTTAGTAGGTACTTTAGTTGCTGCAGAAGATAGTAAACAAAGATTTGATAAGGTTATTACTCAGTTAGATGCCTTACTTCAAACTAAAACTTCTCCTGTACTACAGGGTAAAAGAAATGTTTTAGAGCTAGTAGGTAGATTGATGGGTAAAGTAGATACCTTTGAGGATTCAGAAGGGAACACTCTTACTCAAACAGCTCCTTATACTTATGAGGAGATGATGGAAGATTTTGCAAATCTTGTTATTAATAACGAAGTAGAAAAAATAAATTCTGTAATACAAGGCCTAGGAGAAGCTTTATCTATAGAAGGTATGTCAAAAAAGTTTTTAGAGTCTACTTTATTTTCTGAAGGAGCTTTAGAAAGTGGCCCTAAGGGACAAATAATAAATAACTATGCTGCTAATATAAATGAAGTAGCTGCTAAAGTTTTAGATGTTTTTAAACTAGCTCAATACAATAAAATAATGGTTGAGCAATATGCAGCAATAATAGGAGACCCTGTAAGCTGGCAGACTAAGTCAAATGAGAATAGTGAAATATTACAAGAAGTAGCTAAACAAGGTCTAGAAGAAACAGAAGAAACTAATGATTTAGATGCTACTCTACAAGAAGAATTAAATCAGCCTGTTAAACCTGAATATAAAGGCTCTGGTGCATTCTATGCAGTTGAAAAACAAATAGCAGAGCTTAAAGAAGAATTAGCAGCTCTAGAAAAAAAGATGGCAGAAGCTAATGAAACTTCTGGCCCTGACATGTTAAGGTATCAAGGTTTATTAGAAGAGTTAGATTCTATTTCTCAAGAAGAAGTAGAAAAAGAAATTCAAAGATTAACTAATATCCTAAATAGTTATTTAACTAAAACTAAACAAAATACAGAAAAAGGAAAAAGAGCTTCTGAAAAAATAAAGTCAGTAGAAGAAAAGTTTAAGGATGATATAAAAGAAAGTTTAAAAGCAGCTCAAGAGTTATTAAACATATTAAAAGAAAAACAAGCTACTAAAGAAAGATTAGAAGCTTATAAGCAAGAAATATTAAATGAGATTTCTTACTATGAAAATTTAATTAATAAAGAGGGAGTAGAATCTTTTGAAGATGTTGAAAACAAATTAAATAAGAAAAAGGCAAAGTTAAAAACTATTAATAAAATTTTAGCTGGTATTTCTAAGAGCATTAAAAAGGCAGCAAATTTATTGAAGTCTTTAGTTGATTATGTTTTTGGAATAGAAAGCATGATAGATGGTTTTAATTTTAAACCTAAAACAAGAAAAGACCTTTTAAAATTATCTCAGACTTCGGAAGGAGAAATAGAAAGACAACTTTATTTAATTAATGAAGAGTTATTTAATGAGGCAAATAAAGAGCTAAACCAAGCAATAGATAATGTAGAGTTACAAGAAGCCAAAATAGAAAAGCTTACTAGAGAAAGAGATTCTTTAATAAAAGAACAACAAAAACTTACCAAAGAAATAGAGCTTTTAACTAGACTATTAGATGATGCACAGTTGTATGAAATGTATGAGCAAGAAGAAGGTATAGACCCTGAAACAGGATTACCTTATGAAACTCCTGCAGCTGAAGAAACTACTGAAGAGACTACTGAAGAGACTACTGAAGCTCCAAAGACTGTAGCTGAAAAAGCTAACACTTTAACAGAAAAAGTAAATGCTATCCTTAATGATAAAGCTTTGTTAAGTAAAGTAAGACCTTTGATAGCTTTATTTAACAAATATCTAGACGAAGCTACTACTCCTCAAGAAGTACAAGAAGTAGTAAATGCTGTTAAAGCTGTAAAATATAAAACAGTAAAGAAAGCTATATTAGGCAGGATAGACTCTATTGAAGCAGCGAAAGGAAAAGTTTATAAAAATAATAAACCTGTATCAGAGCCAGAAGAAAGTACAGATGAAGTAGACACTACTAATCAAGAAGTAATAGGAGAGCCTCTTTTTTACATAGAAGGTAGACATCCTGACAATGTACTAACTGGACTTACTTCTAGTCAGCTATTGCCTGATGATAAAACTATTAAAGATAATAACTCTGATAAAAGATACCACTATTTTATACAAAATAATGATGTTACTAAGTATAGTATAAAGATTGTACCTTATAGTGATAAGTTTAAAGGAGCTAATAAAGTTATAGACTATAACCCTTCTGCAAAAGAGCAAAAGGAAATATTCATAGCTATTGTAGTAAACTCTAAAGGGGAGTATGTTAATTTAAAAGGAGAACCTATCTCTGAAGATAAATTAATGGAGCAAGGTATAATGTCTACTATGCCTGAGCCTTCTTTTCAAACTAAGAGTGGTAAAAATAAATACTATGTTCCAGTAGAAATAGAAGATATAAATACTTATATTGCAAACAGAATTCAAGAGTACACAGAGTTTAGAGAAAAATATAAACAGCTTTTAAGTGAAGGTAAGGAAGTTATAGTACCTTTAGTAGGTAAAACACAAGGTGTAGAAAAAGTAGTACCTGCTGGAGAGAAACTTACTTTATCACTGCCAGAGTTCTTTTCTGGAGTACCTAGGTCTAATATTGAAATAAAGATAGCTATCTCAGAAAATACAGTAGTAGGAAATACTACTGTTAGAACTAGGCCAGGTAGAATTTATGGTTATGATAGAAGGACTAATAAAATATTCCCTATTAACAATAAAACTTTTGGACAACTAGATGCATCTATTAAAGAGGGAATTAAAAACTCAATAGTAGAAGCTGTCTATAACATAGTTAATCAAAATAAAGTTAGTAGAGTAGGTAGTGTATCCAATGTAGCTTTATTACAAAGTCTATTGTATATGCCAATGCAGGATTCAGAGTCTAGTTGGTTAAAAGTAGAAAAAGATAAAAATGGATACCCTTCTAAAGTATTAATGAGAGTAGATGGAAAGTTTGCAGACCTTCCAAAAAATGTTTCTAGAAAAGATTTAGCTACAATTTTAGACTTAGACAACAGATATATACATGCTAAACTAGGTTTGTTAGAAAAGAACAAAGACATTACAATTCCTCTTTTAGACAAAGATGGAAAAGTAATAAAAACTATAAATAGTAAGTATTCTGATTTCTTGTACGATAGTGCTTTAGAAATGAAATATACAAAGGTAGAAGATTATATTCCTACCACAGAAGAAGAGTTAACAGGAGAGGGCATTACTGAGGATAACTTTTTATATTATAATGCATATCCTTTATTTAAATATCAGATAAAAGGAGAAAAAACTGCACCAAAAGCTACACCAAAAGATGAAGAAGTAAAAGTAGAGGATAGAGAATTAACTGCTGAAGAAGAATCAGCAATTAAGCAAGGGGAGGAGTATGCAGCTATCACAAAAGCAGAGTATGACGAAGCTCAAAACCAAGATGGATTAAAAGGCTTGCCTCTAGCAGAACCTGAAAAAAAAGAAGCTTCTTTAGAAAATATTGTATCTTCTTGGCTTCAAACAACAGAAGGGTCTTTAGATAATCAAACAGCAGAAGATTCTGCAAGTAAATTTGCAAGAGAATACAACAAGAGAAACCCAATAACAAGAGGTGATAACAGAACTCCAGCTCAAATTAGAGAAGATAACAAAAAGCTAAGTAAGCAGGAAAGACTAGATAATGCAGGTCAAGTAGGTGAAGATTTGTTTAATACTATTGCTCAAGGAATGAGTGTTAGAGAAACAGTATTAAATGAAATTAAAAGACAAAATTTAGCATTAGGACAATCAGCACCACAAGCTGCTAGTGAATTTGATGATTTATTAGATGATACTACTTCTAAAGATGATGTTGACACTAAAAATAAATTTAATGATAAGTTTGGAGTACCTAGAGTAAAAACAGAAGGTCAAACTAATAAAACAGAAGACTTATATAAAGCTTACTTATGGTTAGCTAAAACTTTTGGGAAAGATTTTGCAAGAAAACATTTTGTTCCTTTGTATAACTCTTACTCTAATAGTTTAAATGGTTACTTGCAAAACTCTGTAATATATATTTTTGAGAATGCAGAAGTAGGTACAGTATATCACGAAGCATTTCACGCAGTTACTCAGTTATTCTTGACAAAAGAAGAAAGAGAGCAATTATATGCAGAATATAGAAAAGCATTTAAAGGACAGACTGTTACAGATATAAATGGCAACAATGTAGTTATAGATGAAAATACTTCTGGTAAAGTTATAGAAGAATTATTAGCAGAAGATTACAGAGACTACAAACTTACTGGACAAGTAAAAGATTACTCAGAAAAATCTTTAAAGAATAGAATAATTAAATTCTTTAAAAACATTGCCAGATTCTTTAAAGAAGTTATTTTAAGAAGAAAACAAGACCCTGTATTTGACTCTAAGATAAATAAATTATTTAAGAACATAGATAATGGTAGATTTAGTAATGCTAAAGTTTTAACCCCTAGTTCTGAAAGATTTAACAGTGAAAAGAATAGTCCTATAAAGGGGTTAAGCTATTCGGAAGTTTATCAAGCAGTTGATAATTACCATGCTTTATTTATTAATGAAATTTTAAATGAAGAAAATTTTGAAGAAGTTATAAATACAAAAACTTCTTTTGCTCCTTATGAAATTTTATACAATACAGACCCTGTTATTAAAGACAAGTTATATGAAATAATAAAAGAAAGAACTGTACAGTCTGTAAAAGAAACTCTACAAGAAGGTAATCCTAAACATGACCTTATTTTAAATAATTTAAAAGTAATTCAACAAGAACATACTAAATTACTAGAAGAGTTTTCTGTAAAAATTAATGATGCTGAAATTGAGTCTGACATTGTTGTAGAAGAAGAGGACAAGATGAACAGTGAAGATATATATGCAAAAAGAAGTATAGAGCTTTCTGCAAAAGAAACTGTGAACAACTTGTTTAGATTTTTAGCAAGTGGTATTATTAAATTTGATAGTACTGGGAATGTTAAAGTTAATACATTAGGATTAGTAGAATTAGATGAAAATGGTATTAATGTATTAGTAAATAAATTAGCAGGAATTCAGTCCTTTGCAGATTTAAATAATAGATTAGAGCAAATGTATGGATGGGACCCTGTAAACTCTAAAGGTATCAAATTGTTATTTGATAAACTTGGTTTGTCTAAATTCAATGAAACTTTAGAACAAGAAGAATTCAATAGAGCAAAATCCTTTTTACTTAAAAATATAATAACTTCTTTTGCAAACAATAGAAATAATTATCAAGCTAGTATTATTGGAAGAAATGGAAAGGTTGTAAAATTTGATGCAAACAGAAACAATGTTAAGAAGAGAATTATAGATAAATGGCAGCAAATTTATTACAATACTAATCCTAATTTCTCATTAAAAGATAATCTAATTGTACAACCTAGACCTTTTAAAGGAAAGTACAAAGCAGAAACTTTAGAAGGGTTAATTGAGTTTTTAAACAAAAACTATGGTACAGACTTTAGAATTGATGCTATTAATTTATTAAATGACACAATCAAAAACAAATTTATAAGCAATGCAGAATCTCTTTTAAATAATTACAAAGATAATATCTTTGCTTATGACTCAAATGTAGTAGGATATTTAGATTATCTTATAGAAGTAGCAGAAATGACTTCTGTTGATAATGTTGATAACATGCATAATGAAGGTAATATTAGAGTTTATACAGTAGGTATGAATACTTTTCATTCTATTATGCTCAATTACTTAAATAATTTAGAAGAAGGGGTTAGTATAGAAGATGTACGAAGAGTATACCCTCACTTTAAAGATAGTTTCCTTGCAAATAGTTTATGGTTAAATACTTTCTTATTTGATAGAGATGGATTAAGAACCCCTCATACTATTGAAAAAGTAATGCAGAGAACTATTCAAGAAGAAGGAAAGTCTGAAACTCTTACAAATTTTTCAAAAGCTACTAGACCAGAAAAATTAGTAACTGTCTTAGCAAATACTTTTTCTGATGAGTTTCATGCTATAAGAGCATCTGATAACTCAATAGAAAATGTTTTTAAATTAAAATATAATGTATCTAGAAGGCAAGATAAGAAAACTGCTCCTGTAAAAGTAGACAAGAAAAGTTTATACAGAAATGCTACAGCTAATACAGAAAGTACAACAAAAGAAGGTGCTAGAATTTCTCTGGACCCTACTTCTAATAGTACCTTAGTTAGAAGATATTCTGAGATATATAAAAACTATCTTAGAGATGAGTTAATGGTGTATGAAGATAATACTCAGCTAGAAGCTATAAAGTTTAAAAACTTTGGAAAAACTAAAAAACAATTAGGTAGAGGAGTATTTATAG
>Ga0208161_1001487_pt1 | contig 12434 bp, 11 predicted proteins | sample CB_VirMetaG_3_FD_184538 | JGI IMG/M metagenome (GOLD analysis project Ga0208161, IMG submission 184538) | Freshwater to marine saline gradient viral communities from Chesapeake Bay - CB_1508_1S Viral MetaG (SPAdes) (version 4) | ecosystem: Environmental > Aquatic > Marine > Coastal | place: USA... | reverse complement strand
GTTCCTACAATGGGATCCTGTTTACAGAGGAGCAGGCCACCTTCCTAAAATTAAGGTTTTGGAGTCTGGTGAACTTGTAGTAATTAATAATCGAAATGGAGCCAGCCAATATTTCTATTCTCCTTGGAAATTCAATACCTCAACAAGCTCTTTTGAAGAGTGGGGAACTTTAAATAGTTCAAGTAATACTTACTATGGAAATTGTAGACCAGATATGTTCTATGTCAGTGGTGATTATTATATGGTTGTTGGAGGAAATGCAACATACCGATACGCATCAGACGCCGGGGGAGAGGTACATGCCTACAACCAAAACACTGCTTGGGACAAATCAGCCTTCAAGATCTTTAAATATAATAGTGTGACAGACATATGGGATTTATTACCAAACCAACCTTCCTTTAGAATTGGGAGAGCTTCGCCAGCATACTACTACTCCTCCTTTAGTTTAGGTACATTAGCATGTACAACTTTCAATAATGAAATTCATGTTGTAGCTGGGTCCTATGATTACGGTCCTGATACAGTAAAATTTTATACATTTGATGTAGCAACAGAAACCTTAGTAGAGAAGAATGCGAATCCCTATGTACCTAACCAATACGCTGGAAACTATATTGTAGATATTTTTGATTTCACTAGAAATGGCAAAGATTATAAAGCAATAGCAAATGATAGCTTCCCGTTTTTGCAGTTGTTAGAATATCAAACATCTGGATCAGCGAGTGGTACATGGGAATGTGCTGGAAACAAGAAGGGTTTTGTGTTAGATTCTTACTCAAACAACGGCAGATACACAGCCAGATTTAATTATGACGGTTCAAATCTCATTTGTTATCAAGGACACTCTGGTTCTAATAGATTAGATATTCACAAGTATAACTGGGATGAGGATTATTTTGAAAAGATTTCTGATGATAACTATGCAGGAACCAAACCGACTAGCCATCTGTATAGTATGGAGCTAGTGTCTTTAAGTGGTTATGATTATCTATTCGGACAACAGTATAACACCAACACTCCTTACATTTATGAAATACAACAAGACGCTTCAGGTCTTCCATATCTAGTTGATGCGTCAGCAGTTCCTACTTTATCTTGGCAAGGAGGAACTACAACAGTTTTACAACAACAAAGAGCTTTTGCTTTTGATAATAAAATATTTGTAGCATACACTCCCCATAACCCCCCATATATACCTGAATATAAATATTGGGATGGTTCAAGCGCATCTTGGGTAGATTGCAACATAGGCATTTATCCAAATAATCTTGATGTCTCTGCGATCATTGATACATACGGTAATGGTAGAATAGCCCGTATGAGAAAGAGTCCCTCTTTCTGGGTTCATGATGGAGAGCTTTATTCTTGGCTGTTGCATGATACTTTTCAGTATTTCTACATACTGAAGTATAACCCATCTACAAATAAGTTTGATGTTATTCAAAATTTTTGGGAGGCAGGTTTCGTGAATACTACCATGAGAAATCAAGCTATGGATCCTCCTGTATATTGGAATGGTAAGTATTGGTTTGTTATCGGCTTCTACAACGCTTATGCTCCGATAACGAGCTTACTTTCTTTTGACCCATCTTCTTATAAAATAGAGCATGGAATAGTAGAAGAATCCAATGCTCAAACAAAGGGATCTAGATTTGATTACTGCTCTAAACTTCAGATTAGTCCTGAAGGAGATGAGCTACAGTTTTGGACCAGTAATGCATGGGGAAACAGAAACACACAGGTAAGAAAACTTAACGAAGAACTTTGGGCTAGAGGAGGAAAAGCTTGGAGAAGGTGGGGAGACACCAGAAACACTCTACCTCAATATGCTTTAGGTGTTGCCTTGGAATCAGGATCTAAAGGAGATACAATCAAGATTAGGAGGATACCCCCTCGATGAAAACCTTATACATAAGATTAGATGCTAGTGGGTATGTCTCTGATGCGATTTATTATCAACATCAAGGGTACATTGAATTTCTAGGAGAAGGTAAGCCAGAGGATCTTTTAAATGAGTGCTACCAACTCATAGACGGTGAGTTCGTACTGGACCAAGACAAGTATGATCAGATGTATTCAGAGGAGGAAGATCCCGGAATACCACCCATATTCTAAAAAATTTACACCAAAATATATCATAGACCATATAAATATACTTAGGAGACAAGATATGAAAGTAATCACAAATGTCAGTATGCAAGGTTGGAGCCTCCCCCTACGCACCAGCAAAGGGGTTGAGATGCACTACCTAGCACCCAAGCAAAGAATCCAAGTTAAGGATAATGCACTAACCGAACACCTTCTGCGTTACCAGAAGAGAAAACTCATCACTATAAGAGAGGTCTGATATGCCAACATATGTAAGCCCCGGCGTTTATGTCGTAGAAAAAGATATTTCTGATTACCCTGCATCAGTGAACTCCTCTGTTGTGGGTATTGTCGGTTTTGCCGACAGAGGCCCAGTTGCAGGTAAGGACGGCAAAAAGGCTACCCTCATCACTGGCGCTCAAGCCCTTGTTGATCTCTTTGGTGAGCCTTCTGAGGCTATCAAGGGTCAAGCTCTTGAAGGTGCCCTTGAGATCCTTGAGACTACCAACAGCCTTTACTTCGTTCGCTGTGCTGACGATACCGCCACTGAGGCTTCTGCCATAGTTTCTATTGGTAGCTGTCCTGCTATTAAGCTTCCCGGTGCTGCTAAGTTAGGATTCTCTCCCGGTGCTACCGATGCTGGAACTTCGGGCATAACTATTACAGTATCATCCACTACTGTAGATAATGACGGTGCCGCACCTTTTGCTTCAAACAAAGTGTTCACCATCAACAAAGGTAACACTTCTCTAGCTGCTGCAAGCGATAACTACGAAGTTGGCCTTGCTTATAAGAAAGCTATTGGTGGTGATCTTGCTAGTGCTGATGTTGGTGTTTTCTACGATGCTGGTGACGATTTCGCCTACCTCGTACTTAATGCTGCTGGAGCTAACGCTGTCCTAACTGCTGAGATCGACATCTTTGATCCAGACGATACTACTGAGGTTTCTGCCACAGCACCTCACCTAGATCTAATCGACGATCAGGGTGCTGCTGGAGGAACCCCCGCCAAGATCATATCTGCTTCTGGCGTTACAGTAAGCTCCGCTGATGTTGGTTACTTAGTACAAAGCATCTATCCCGGAGCAGGTTATAACCTAGGCACCAAGTCCAACGGTGATACTAGCGGCGTTTCCTTTGAAGTTAACAACCGTGGTGGTAAGGACTTCGGCATTGATGTTAACGACGCTGGTGCTGCTGCTGAAGGCTTCTTAGGAAGCTTTGTTTCTGGAGCCTCCTACCTTGAAGAGACTATCGGAACTTCAGTCGCCAAAGCCACTTCAACATTAATTACTGGCTCTTTCGTTACCGGCGCTGCTTATGGAGATCTAGATGCTGATGATGGTTTAACAAGCTTCACTGCACAACTTACTAGCCTAGGAACTCTTGGCACAGTAAGAGGTAAGTACAATGGTGCTGCCGATGCTGATGTTGATCCAAGATTCGTCAAGCTAATCAAAGGTACTTACGGTCTTGCTGGTGGCGATAGCGGTATCCCAACTGCTGAAAGCGATGTAGCCACTGCTGTAATCGGTCAGGTAGAAGCTGATGGTGGAAGAACTGGAATCGAGGCTCTTGACGATGATCTCCTTAACATCTCACTGGCACTAGTTCCCGGTGAAGGTGTTGGCGATATCGCCTCCATCCAGAACGCACTCATCACCAAGGCTGAGACTACTCAGAACTTCCTTGCTGTCCTCTCTCCCAAGTATAACATCGGTAGACTACAGGACGCAATCGACTGGTCAAACGGTTTGAGCGAGACTCGTACTGCTGCTATCAATAGCTCTTACGCTGCTCTCTACTGGCCTTGGCTTAAGGTCTTCTCAGTGTTCGATGGTAAGGATCGCTGGTACGATCCCGCTATCTTCGCTGTGCGTCAAATGACCTACACTGATTCAGTGTCCGATCCTTGGTTTGCTCCCGCTGGCTTCGTTCGCGGTAGACTTACCAAGCCTCTTGAGACTGAGGTTGTCCTTAACCAAGGCGACAGAGACACCATGTACAGTGGTGGTAATGTTCTCAACCCAATGGTTAACTTCCCCCAAAGAGGTATTGCTGTCTGGGGCCAAAGAACCACTCAAAGAGATCCTTCTGCTCTAGACAGAATCAATGTCCGCAGACTCATGATCTACCTCCGCAAGGTTATCCTTGCCTCTACTCAGCGTCTTGTATTCGAGCCTAACGATAGATTCACTTGGGCTAGAGTAGAAGGTCTTGTCAACCCCCTTCTTGATGATATCGCTCGCCGCAGAGGTATCACTGAGTTCAAGGTTGTCTGTGACGAAACCACTAACACGCCACTTCGCGTTGACAGAAACGAGATGTGGACCAAGGTGCTAATCAAGCCTACCAAGACTGCCGAGATGGTAATCTTCGAGCTTAACCTCACCTCTCAATCCGCTAACCTCGGATCACTCTGATACTAAATAATTAATCATGGCAACATCACCAATCTATATCGACGCTGAGAACTTCAGAGAGAAAGAAGCAGGCGAAGGTCTTCCTCTTATCTCTCAGGGGCTTGATTCTGTAAGAACTTATCAGTTTGAGTTACACTTTGCTGATATTCCTGACGGAATCATCGACGGCCTTGCTGACGAAAGAGATCTAGTTCTTGCTTGCAAGCAAGTTTCTCAAGTAGGATTCTCAATCGAACCCATTGAAGTTCATCGCGTCAACGATAAGGTATTCTATCCCGGTAAAGCCAGCCCAGAGGAGCTTACTGTAACCTTTGATAACTTCTACGGCACTAATGCAGAAGTTTCGCAGGCCCTATACAGATGGTTCCAAAGCATTTACAACCCAATAACAGGACGCTTCAACACTGCTCCCGGTGCTGCTGGAGGTGGTATTGCTCCAAAAGACGGCTTCAAATGCAAGGCTAACCTCTACCACTTAGATGCTCAAGGTAGTCCTATCGCTGAGACAATCATGATGGGTCTTATGCCAATCAGTTGGAAGACCGCTGAGTTCAACTACTCAACCAACGAGTTCCATACCATAGAGATGGGCTTCCGTTACGATTTCCTTCAGCACAAAACCTTCGCAGGCTGATTTAACTCAACTGCAAAAAAGTCAATCTTAATTAAGCCCAACCCAGCACTCACCGTTGGGTTGGGCTTTTACCTATAATAGAATGATGGATTATTACTACGCATTACTGGAAAGCTATGACCTTCTCAAGAAGAGGAAGTTCAAGATGTCTCTTGTTGAGGCTGAGGAGGAAGGTGATGGAGGCGATGCTGAGGCAAGGAAAGCAGCGGATGCCGCATTCAGCCAAGCTCAAGAGATTACTCCAGACGAGCGTAAATCACTTGTGAACTCGGATGAACTAACATTTGTTAAGAAGGCAGGTGATACAGGACTAACCACCGCCATTGGAGGGCCTTTTAAATCTGCGTCCATGAAGGCTGTCGCAAGCCTAGATGATTTAGATGATAGAACATTAGCTAAAGTTATCGGATACTTTAAAGAAGGAGGTGAGGGAGGTGACGGCACTCAAGAGGTACAACAAGATCCTAACCAGCAGGCTATGGATGCTGTCAACAATACTATGGCAACCCTTTCTACGGTAGAAGGTTCTCCATTTTTTGTTGATCCAAACCTAGGTCGAGGATCCTCTGGCGCGGCAGCTAGGAACCGAGCACAACTTCTTGTAGCCCAATATCAAGGAATTGCTGATGGTCGCCCCGTTGAGCTTTCTAGATCAGAACAAGTTCAAGAAGTTGAAAATAGAATCACCAGTGATAATTTAGATCCTGCGAAGAAGGGAGAAGTATTAGAGGGGCTAAACTCAGGATTACTTACTTATAAAAAGTTTATAAGTATGTCTCCAGAAGAGAGAGCTAAGATTCCCGATAGAGAATTAGCTGAGTTCTCTCGTAGGTTTTCTGTTGATGAGAGGGGAGGCGTTCTTGTCGATGGTATTTATGTATCTTGGTCAACAGACTCTACAGCAAGAGCGCAGCATCCTCTCAGAAAGATGTGCGATCAGATTCAAGAGGAGATTGAGAGGCGTAACAAACTATATTCAGAGCTAGAAGAACCTAACCCATTCATTAAACCAATCGAGTATACAAAACCCGAGGCTGTTGGCGGTAGTCTGTACGCTAGAAGAGGTGTGATTGCGGAACACCTTATGTCTGGTGCAGCAGCGATTCAGGCTCTAGAAAAAGCAACAAAGACTGGCGATAAAGCGGGAATTAAAAAAGCTCAAGAACAAATTAAGAAGGTTCTTCAAGAGGCATTAGCTAACGGTTCTGCCGAAGACATCTTAAACATGTTTGCCAAGGGACAGAAGACTGCCCTCGCTCAACTCTTGCCTACTGGAGATGATGCACATGACGCTAGAACGGTTGACGGCATAAAAAAATTCCTTATTAAAGAGAGAGGGATGGATCCCGCAGCAGTAGAGGATTTAATAAACGCTTGTGGTGAGAAATTAGGTTTAGGTCTAGCTGTCCTCATGGTAGTAAACCAAGAGTTTGATAAAGAGTTGCACGGAGATCTTGAAATAGTAGAAGCTAAAGCAGTTGGTCAAGAGGATTCACAATTCTACGGAAACAAGGCTGATGTAATTGTAACATACAAATGTGATGATGCTAGTTGTGAGAATGTTTATGCTCACTTTGAGAAGATCATGGGCGAAGACTGCTCTGGTAAAGTGAAGGAGGGAATTAACGAAGGCAAAGGGAAGGGTAAGAAGAAGCCTCGCAAGCCTCTTTACTCAGGTAATATGGTTGATGATCCTGAAGGGTTAAAGGAGAAGTTCCCTCAAGTACATCCCAACTCTTTCTATCACCATTCCACTAATGAGTTTAAGCCTGATAGTTTAGAAGGACTACCTGTAGGGGAGAAGCAGCAACTAAAGATTACTGGTAGACTAACAACAGATAAGGTTGATGTGCTGCTCGTAGATAATCCTAACTCGTCTAACCCTAATCCACACATAACCTTATCCACTGCCGATGGGGTAAAACCTTTTGAAAGTAATGCTGAGATAGAGGCAAACCTTGACAAGATCCAGCCTCTAGATGATACTGTAGACACTACTGTAGGATATAACGACGGTAAGGATCGTTTGGAACCTCCTGAAGGATCTCCCGGAGCAAATCCTTGTGGTCCCGGTCGAGGTATACGAAGCATTAAACCGAACCCTGACGGAACGATAAGCATTCCTATAGAACTCAAAACCATAGACAGTAAGCAGAGTGATGTGGCAAAGGGTCAAAGTTCTCATAAGAGATCTTCGGGTACATTTAGCCCCGCTGCCCCAGAGCAAGAAAGGGCTATGCTTAAATATACAAATGATACCTTAGACTCAGCTAGAGAAGGTGCTTCTCAAAATGCTAAAAAAGTTCAAGAAAGAATGAACAGCACTAGGGATAGGTTTAAACAAGCAGAGAACTTTATGACCGCTGGCGGAGTTCAGGGTGGTCACGAAATGGTAGATGCTTGGATAAAAAAGACTAAAGATCCTAATGCAAAGAAAACAGCTAGACTTGCTAAGACAGCCATGACCAAGCTGTCTAAAGGAAAACCTCTGGGTCCAGAGGAACAGGATGCTTTAGATCTTGTACAGGCCGAACTCGACCAAGCTGTCTTCACGGATCAATTAAAAAGATCCCGTACTGGAGGCAAGACTAAGAATGGTTACAGAGTTAATCAGGAGATGACAGATTATCTAGCGCACAGATATCTTATGATGTGTGGCAGTAATGGTGAGTGCCTCCGAGTGGGAAGAGAGCTTGGTGATCGAAGACAAACTTGTAGATCAAATAACAACGATGCAGCAGACACAGCAGCCAAAATGTCATCGGGTGAGTATTCAGTATACGACGCAGGCAACGGTCGTATGCATGTAGTGGATAAAGACGGTAATCGTGTTGAGACAATCGTACAAACTTCCACAGGCTTAGAAGTTACTAAGAGAGCTAGTAAGTATGATGCCATCAAAGAAGCAGTAAAAGAAACAGTAGATCTTTTACACCAGTTCTTGTACCAACAACAACAACTACTGTCTAAGCTGCTTGGAGAAAGAAGTGATCTGGTTGGGTAAGTAGATCATCTAAGTATAACATCATGTATGTTTTTCTTTCTCCATGTAATATCGAGTAAGGGTTTGAGGTGTCACCCAAGCTCTTATCAAATTCTAGGATGCATACTATAGGCTTGCGATCCTGAGCCATTAAAAGAATTGGCGATTTTTGTGCTGCGTGAGCATCTCTTTCCATTGTGGATACCCATTCCCAGATCTTACTGTCATAGTCCAGTAAAGAATGTAGTCCCTGCTCGTTGTACCCCTTCTTACATTCTATAATGAATCTAAAATTCTGAGGCGTGATTAGATCACCGTAAAGTTTTAGATGATCAGGCAGCTTATGTGTTGTAGCGAACGCACCTGATCCCGGAGTTCTTGAAAATTCTGAGGTATTGAATCTATCATTGAGTATCTTAGCTACCTTGTTCTCGAACGCAGCACCCTTGGCTCTGCTGTTCTTGCGCTTAGGCTTCTTCCTAAGATTAGATAAATCGAAATTGTCCTTCATTTTGTCAACCATCTAGACTATTATAGACCGTATGAAGACCTTACCGAACCCTACTAAGTGGGGTGTCAAAACCACTCATCGGAGTAAGAATAGAATGAAACTAACTTTGAAACTGTCTCAAGAAGAGACTGAGGCTTTCACTAGCTTCGCCAACAGCGTTAAGCCAGAGGGGCTTTCGCTTGATGAATTTGTCCGCTCGATCTTCTTTGCGGGTGTTCGTACCCTAGAGGAGCAGCTTACTAGCAACCTAGTTAAGCACATCGAAGAGAACCGCGAGCAGTATGAAGCTTCCGGGTTCACCTTTGATGAGAACGGCAAGCTGTCGGGTGTCGCTCAAGAAGAGGGCGATAGCGAGATCATCGAAGGCGACGACGAAGAAGAATGATGGAAAATAGAATTATCAAGCTCGAAACTGAGAACGAGCTAAACAAAATTATTAAACAACAAAAGAAGACGGGTGAGAAGATGAACATCCTCTTCTACTCCCTCTGGGATGAGCACTCCGAGCGAGTTATCTCCCGCCTTATCGACTACAAGAAGCAGAAGCCTCTGTACCTTGTTGATAGCTTCTCAATGCCTCACGCATTTGTGATCTACAACACGACCAAGGTTCCTCACCTTGTGAGTCTGAACAAGGATAAGGTCCTATCGGAGGACTACCTTCCGATGATTTACAAGTCTTTGGGCCTGTGAGTCTCAATGTAGTTCTCAATCTTTTGCTCGTACTTCTTGTCTTTAGTATAGAGCAGGCGTAAATTGTTGACTATGACGGTTGTGAAGTAGTTGAATGCTGATCCCTTGTCAGGTGTAAAGTTGGGAAGGGTCTTGAGAATAAGAAGGAAGCATTCCTGTTTCGCATCGTCATGGTCAACTGTAAACTTGAAACCAGATGCGATGTTTGATATTAACAGATCAAACATACCCATGAGTTCATCCTCATGGGCAGACTTATCAGCAGCGTATAACTTGATAAGCTCCTCAAATCTGCCATTATCAATGTAGTGTATTCTTCTTCCCATTACCTATAATAGTCCATGAAAGAGCTAGACATTCTGTATTCCGACATCGAAGCGGTGGGAAACCCTAAGTGCATCGGGTGTTCCATCCTTTCCCAGCGCAAACCCGAGCATAGTATCATGGATTATGAGACTCTCTCCGAGTCTCCAGTCCTCTTCTTATCCGATTCATTGAAGCTTGCTCGCGGAAAATTTTCACCGTTCAGTCAGCCTGAACTAGCTCTGCTTCGTGAGGTCCTAGAGGGTACATCAACCAAGTACAAGGTATCAGCTTCGGTCAAGTGTCCGAATGTGAAGGAGGCCGATATGTCTCCGAACAACATGAAGCTATGCCGAGAGCATCTCATGGATACGATTGACAAGGTGAAGCCTAAGTTGGTGTTCGCTTGTGGCAACCTTCCTATGAAGATGCTCATCAAGAAGAGTGGTATTACGAACAAGCGTGGAAGCATGTTCGACTACGAGACAGAGGCAGGACACAAGTGCATTGTGGTTCCTATCTACCACCCTTACATGGTGATTGCAGAGCCGCGACACAAGTATCTATTCGAGGTGGATATCAAGAATGCTCTTGACAAGGTTATCTTGGGCAAGGCGAGTGAGTCTAAGCTGGAGTACAAGCTAGTCTCTACTGGTGAAGAGTTGCTGGACATGGCCCTCACGCTAGAGACTATCGAGGAGCCAATTGCGTGTGACATTGAAACTACGGGTCTAAATTTTTTGCGAGACAAGATTCTAACGGTGGCGATCTCTAGTAGGGAGAAGAACTGGGTAGTACCTGTGGAACACAAGGAGGGCACTCTGGATCTCAAAGATGTCCTAGCTGCTCTGCGTACAGTTCTCCAGAACCCTCGCAACAAAAAGGTTTTTCACAACGCGAAGTTTGACCTTAAGTTCCTTAAACGCTATAATGTAGAGGTGGTGAATCCTGCTGACACCAAGGTCATGCACCACTTCGTAGATGAGAACCTACCCAAGAGTCTGATGGATCTAGTCCGTCTGTACTTCGCTGACGAGATTGCCAAGTTCTAATGCTTACAGTAAATAATCCTAACCAGTTTGATTGGGCCAGCATCTCCCTTGCTGATTGTGCTAAGGGAAATGCGATGGACTCGTACTTCACTCTCAAGCTGTATGACCTGATCCATGAGAAGCTTGAATCTGAGGGCATTCTCCCGCTCATAGAGAGCGTTATTGAGCCTGCCCTGACTGCATTCACGGACATGGAGTTCGATGGCTTAGAGGTCGATCTAGGGGCTCTGGATGGAGTCGGGCGTGAGCTTAACATTCAGAACATCAACAACGAGGATAATCTCTACGAGTTTCCCGAAGTAAACACCTCTCGGAACCTATCATCTAATAACGATCTGATCGAGATCCTGTACACTGACACAGAAGGCTTCTGCCTATACCCACCTGATAAGACTCCTAAAGGGAAGCCTTCTGTGTCAGCCCCTACCCTAAAACTACTACTAGAATTTGTGAACGAGGAGCTAGAGTCCCGTGGCTAAGTGGAACAACAGAGAAGAGTGCAAGAAGGTAGCGAAGCGTATCCTTAAGGATGCGGATACCGAGAAGCTTCGTAGAGCCAAGAGGTTCCTAGATGGGCTTTTGGATCTACGCAAGTCTGAGAAGTTGTTCAAGACTTACATCAACGGAACTCGCGCCGCCGTAGAGTATAATCAGTGTAATAAAGTTTTTGTTGATTACAAGATGGATGGTACTTCTACTGGTCGCCTCTCCTGCTCGATGTATTCAGCAGAGAAACCTATGGGCGTCTCGTTTCACACCCTTCCACGCACTACGGAGACTAACATTCGTAGTATGTTCAAGGCACCAGACGACTGGGCGTTCATTACTGTAGACTATTCAGCGATGGAACTCCGCGTTCTAGCTCATATTGCGGACGAACCTGCTATGCAGAAGGCGTTCAAGTCTGGTGTCGATCTTCACACTTACACAGGGCAGCTACTATTCCGCAAGGAAGAGATCACGAAGGAGGAGAGACAGATTGCCAAGATGGTATCCTTCCTGATCGTCTATGGTGGTGGTGCGTTCAACCTGAGTGAGACTATGGGTATCTCGATGAAGCGGGCTGAGGATGTTATCATGAACTATCAGCGTGTGTATCCCGGTATCTTCCGTTACATGGAGCGCGTGAATGATTTCATTCGTAGGAACAAGTACGCTGAGACGATCTTTGGTCGCAAGCGTAGACTTACCGATGTGAGTTCGCGTGATCCCAAAGTCCAAGCGCGTGCTATGCGTCAAGGACTCAACTTCACCATCCAGTCCGCCGCATCAGATATCCTTCTATGTGGTCTGGTTGGACTCAAGAAACGCCTAGATGGTATGCAAGCCCGTGCTGTTGCTACGGTTCACGACAGTATCGAGCTAGTATGTCCTAAAGAAGAAGTGCAAAAGACGCTTGAGATCGTCTATGATGAGTTAGTAAATTATCCAACCATCCGCGAGGTGTTCAATCTAGAGTTCGCCGTACCACTTAAAATTGACGCTGAGGTAGGCCGCTCTTTCGGTGATGGACTAGAAGTACACTTCGCGGATGGTGTTCCTACAAATGTTGACGAGCTAATAGGTTACTTAGATGAAAATTGATTGTTTAGATAAGGGGTATGTCGAACTACTATCCCACACTCCTGACGGTGATTTGCTTGTTGTAAACGCTGCACGATGTTCATTTGATAAACAACATGAAGAGTTTGATTTTGAGAAAGATGCAAAGCTTATTAACTACCTTGCGAGAGAACGCCATGTA
>Ga0208161_1001486_pt1 | contig 12442 bp, 17 predicted proteins | sample CB_VirMetaG_3_FD_184538 | JGI IMG/M metagenome (GOLD analysis project Ga0208161, IMG submission 184538) | Freshwater to marine saline gradient viral communities from Chesapeake Bay - CB_1508_1S Viral MetaG (SPAdes) (version 4) | ecosystem: Environmental > Aquatic > Marine > Coastal | place: USA... | reverse complement strand
TTATTGAAAATGAATGTTCATTTGATGAGCTTATCATCACAGCTATCATGATTAGAAAATACCTTAACGCCACTGAAGGGGATCATGTAATGGCAGCTTTTGATGATGAACATGCTCTTTACTTGATGGTTGACCAATATGGAATTGGTAATTACGAGGAAGCCGAAAAAGATTTGCTTGAATTTCAAGCTCTCTTTAATTAAGTTTGGCTCCACACTCTAAGTTAGTTATATTTAAATAAAAAAGAAAAAATAAAAGTTATGGAATTTTTAACAAAAGAACAAGTTAAAGCAGCAGCTCCATCTGTTTTTACCTCAGCTAAGATGACTTCAACTTCTGAGAAGTATGTTCATATCCCAACTGACCGTATTATTGAAGATATGGAAAAAATGGGATGGGGTGTTAGTAAAGCTATTGAAGTTAGAGCTCGTCGTAATAAGGGATACCAAAAACATATGTTGGTTTTCCGTAACCCAGATGTTGTAATTCAAGGTAATGATAACGATACTGTTTATCCCCAAATTTTAGTTACTAACTCCCATGATGGGAAAAATAGCTTCCAATTTACAGCTGGGTTGTTTAGAGTAGTTTGTTCTAATGGGCTGGTAATTGCAGCTGAACAATTTGCTGATAAGAAAATTCGCCACATGGGTTATTCATTCGAAGAAGTTCAAGCTATTGTCTCTGAGTTGGTTAATCAACTCCCAGTTACAGTTGAGGTTATGAATAAGTTTAAAAATACTGTTTTGTCTAAAGAACAAAAAGTAGAATTTGCTAAGAAAGCTATTGAAACTCGATTTGATAAAGTTAACGAAAACCAAGATATTATTAAAGACTATGGCCTCAATATTGAAGATATTCTTAAACCCACTCGCAAGGAAGATGAGGGGGATGATTTGTGGAATGTATTTAATGTTCTCCAAGAGAAAGTAATTGATGGAGATTTTGAATATATTAGTGGAGTTAAGTTGCGTAAAGCTCGTCGGATTAAAAATTTCAAACAGGATTTGAAAATTAATCAAGAATTGTATGAAATCGCTTCTCAATTTGTTTGAGATTAATATAAATGCCATGTTGTTGAATGGGGGAACAATAGGGTTCCCCCACTAACAAAAAAGAAAAAATGAAAGCTAATTATCAAGATGTTGTTGATTCAGTTTTAAAAGAAGCAGCTAAGTATGGACTTATAACAGAAGTTAGATCTACAGCTATAGCTTTTATGATGGAGGACCCAACTTTAGATTCAGGCTCAGCTTATTTAATGGCAGCCGAAGAATGGGATATTTAATTAAAATTTAATACTTATAATAGATATGAAAAACTTGTTTATTGTTTTAGCCGCTGTTGGTTTCATGGGATGTGGAACCCAAGGTGATTGTGAAAACTGTGAGAATGCTACAACTCAGGATTCTACAGTTCATGTAGCTCCTGTTGATTCTATTGGTGAGTTGCTCGACTCTCTTGAGACACTCCCATCAGCTACTCCAGAAGCAGCCCAGTAATGGGCTTAGGTGAGGTGGCAGAGTGGTCTATTGCGTCGGTCTTGAAAACCGAAGTACTAAAAGGTACCGGGAGTTCGAATCTCTCCCTCACCGCCTAAAAGGAAGATTGCCAGAGTGGTTAATGGAGCGGTTTGCTAAACCGTCATCATGAAAATGATGCGTTGGTTCGAATCCAACATCTTCCGCCCGAACGAAGCAAATACGGAGCGCCGGTATGGCGGAATTGGCATACGCACTTGACTTAGGATCAAGTTATTGGGGGTTCGAGTCCCTCTACCGGTACAAATTTTTTTTAATTATGAAGTTCAGAACAGTTGATGGAAAACCAGTAAATCCCATCACCTACACCGTTAAAATGATAGGTGGCGACCCATTTATAGAAATACATATAGGAACGGATTCTCAACGTTATGGGCAAGAAATTATATATGTTACAGCCATAGCTTATAGATATCCTAATAATGGTGTTCATTATATTTATCAAAAAAACTCTACTCCTCCCACTAAAGATAACTGGACTCGGTTATGGAAAGAAACTGAGTTTTCTTTAGAGATAGCCAATTTAATTTCAGAAAATATACCTACTATAAAAGTAGAGGTAGATTTAGATTATAATGATGATGAATTTTATTTCAGTAATAAATTAGTCTCAGCTGCTAAGGGGTGGGTTACATCTTTAGGTTATAAAGCTAATATTAAACCAAATAAACAAATAGCTACAAGGGCAGCTGATTATCATTGTAAGTAATATTTATAGAAAATGCCTATTGACCCTAATAAAATATTTGGTCTATTTGGGGGAAAGGAAGAATTAAACTCTAAAGAACCTATTAATCAGGCTAATCCTTTAGCTATAGATTTTAATGATCCCTTTATTAAACTAAAAATGTTTAAGAAACTTATTATGAATCAAACTTCTTATAGTAAGGGATTAATTGAAATGTTTAAAAAAGTTGATCCTAAATTAGACATTAGTGAGATAGAAAGAGCTGGTGAAGCCATGCTTTATGGGAGGGCTTATGGTTATATAGATGGTTTAGACTTAAAGGATAAGAAGGTTAAAAAAATTATAACCTTGAATGTGGATGAAGAATTAAAAATTTCCCTTAAATTATCCTTAAAATATTTTGAAGAAATAGAGGAATATGAAAAGTGTGCTTTTTTAAAAAATCTTCTTGACCTTTCTTTAAAGTAAATTGGCCTTCCCTAAAAAGTTTTATAACTTCAATTCCAAATATAAAAAAATAAAAAGTTAGTAAAAAATGAAACAGAGAGAGTATATAAATAATCAGGTAGACAGATTAGAAGCTAAAATGAAGCATATAGATTTTTATGCCTCTAGAGGAGACCTAGATAACGTTAAAGTTGCTTTAGCAGAGTGTTTAGAGCAATTAGGTGATATTAGATCCTCTATTGAGAGAGAATCAATTGAAGGAAGAGAGTTAAATAAAATTTAAAAAAATAAAGGTTATGGAGTTAACAGCGGAGCAAATCCAACAGAATTGGATAGATTTAGAAGAGACTATTAAAACTTTTATTGAAGAACCTCGCCGTTCTCAATTATTAGATTTTTATTCTCAATACTCTGATCGTATTATGATGATGCCTGCAGCTCATAAAAAAGAGTATCATAATGCTTTCCCAGGAGGTTATGTAGACCATGTCCTTAGAGTAGTAGATTGTGCTCTGAAACTAAATAATGTCTGGGTTGAGATGGGAGTAGATACTTCTACTTATACTGAAGAAGAGTTGGTTTTTTCTGCTCTAAATCATGACTTAGGTAAAATCGGAGATGAAAATCATGAAGCCTATATCCCTCAGACTGACCAATGGAGAAGAGAAAAATTAGGTGAAACCTACCAACACAGTGAAAAGTTAGCCTTTGCTTCCATCCCTGATCGTGGCCTATATCTCCTTCAGGCTCATGGTATCAGATACACCTTCAATGAAATGATAGCAATTCAGACTCATGATGGATTATATGATGAAGCTAATAAAAAATATTTAGTTAGTTTCTCTCCAGCTACTAAACCAAGAACTGCTCTTCCTTATATCATTCACCAAGCTGATTTGATGGCTGCTCGTATTGAATTTGAAAAAGAATGGCTCCCAACTTTTAAAGGAACTAAAACTGAGATTAAAAAGGAAAATTTTACCTTAACTAAAGAGAAAAAAACCCCAATTAAGCAAAAAGCTTTAAGTAGTATACAAAGTGTTAACTTAAAAAATATGTTAGATAATCTATGACAACAATTATAATTAGTGTATTAGGTTGTTTGGTTGTAATCTTAGGATTTACAACCTTTAACCTTTTAAGAAAAAATGAAAAACAAGAAGATATCTTATTAGGATATCAAACTTATTTAGATCAAATTTCTAAAGCTATTGAGTTCGCTGATGAAAAGATCAAAAATATAGATAGTAAAGGTATTTTTAAAAATGATGATGAGGTAGGTTTTATATATGAAGAAATAAAAAACTTACAACATCTTCTATCAAATTTTAAAATAGATAAATTATGATAGAGGAAGTTGTAAAGAAAAAAAAACCATCATCAAATAACTATTTTACTCAAGAAACTGAGGATGCTATAGTGGCCTATAATAGGGCCACTTCCTCTAGTGAAAAGGAAAAAATTTATCATAGACATATTCATTATGCCTTTTTTAAATTAACAGAAAATATTATTCATACTTTTAAATTTTATTATACCGAAGTAGATAATATTGAAGACCTTCAGCATGAAATCATAACTTTCCTTCTCCAAAAAATCCATCTCTTTGACCCAAGTAAAGGAGCTAAAGCCTATTCATATTTTGGGACAATAGTTAAGAGATATCTTATAATTCAAAACACTAAAAATTATAAAAAAAGAATAGATAAAGCCCCAGTTGAAGAATTATATAAGGATCTTAACCACTCTTATGAATTAGATACTCCTCTTAATCAAACAGATGCTATATCAGATTTTATAGACCAATATGTGGAGTATTGCTCTGATAATATTTATGAACTCTTCCCTAAAGATAAAGATGCCCAAGTAGCTGATGCTATATTAGAGGTATTTAGAAGAAGAGAAGGTATAGATATTTTTAATAAAAAAGCCCTTTACATCTATATTAAAGAAATGATAGATGTTAAAACCCCACATATAACACGTGTCGCAGATCGTTTAGGCGAAATATATAAAGAACAATATCTTTTTTATTTAGATAACGGATATACCAATTTTTAACCAAGATATATTTATAATCATGGGTAAATTTGATAAAAAAATATTTGGAAAGGTAACTTTCTCTAACCTTTTAGAAGAAATTTATAACAACCAGAAAAAAAAAGAAGAGCAAATTTCCATTTTAATCCATGAACTTAAACCAATGGTTCAAGAAATTGGGGATGCTACTCTTATAGTTCCTTTAATAAAGGAATATCTTGAAATAGGAGTTAAAAATGATGAGGCTTTAATTAAAATGGCTACAATTGTTCAACGAGCCATGCAAGCTGAAGAAGGAGGAGAGGTATTTGGAATGACAGAAGCTGAAAAACAACAGTTATTAGATGAAGTAAAAAAATATAACGAAGATAAAGGTAAAAAATAATGCCTAAGATATATCAAGGTATTTCTACCTTAACTAAAAATATGGGGAGTAATCCTACCCCAACTCCTATTAAGGGAAAAGAAATACTTTATGCTCGTGTACTTGATATTATTTTAGATGATACTCATCCAAAATTCTCTGAATATGGAGAATGGAATAGTATTGGAACTGTTTTTTTTGATAGTGTTCAATTTCCTTTTGCTGTTGATACTAATAATACAGCCACACCTTTATTTTCTAATTATAAATTTTATCCCTTAATAAACGAGTTAGTTCCTATTATATTTTTAGCAGCCTGGGACTCTCAAACCAACACTAGTCTAACCACAGCTTACTATCTACCCCCCATAAATGTATGGAATAGCCAACATCATAACGCTGTCCCTGACTCGACTAAACAACCTAAAGACAATACCTCTTCAGACTATGAAGATGCTATTGATGGATCTTCAAGAGACGTAAGAAGAGTTAATGATGAATCAACAGATATTAATTTAGGACCTGGGTTTAATGAGCAAATAAATACTCATCCTTTAAAACCCTTTTCTGGGGATAATTTGTTAGAAGGAAGATGGGGTAATTCAATTAGATTAGGAAGTTATATTAATAATAATACTAATAATCCTAGTATTATAATTAGAAATGGTCAACCTAGTAATATTTCAAGTGATAGTTGGATACCAATAACTGAAGATATAAATAAAGACCAATCTTCTATCTATTTAACTTCCAACCAGAAGGTAAATATAGAGATATCAAGTAAAAATTATAATAGTTATACTGAACAACCTATATCTCCAAAAGAATATGATAAAAATCAAATTATATTAAATTCTGGTAGGTTATTATTTAACACAATTGATAATGATATTCTTTTTTCATCTAAAAAATCAATAAATTTTAATTCTATAAATTCTGTTAATATAGACACTAAAGATTTTATAATTAATAGTAACCAAATTTATTTAGGTAATAAAACAGCTACCGAACCTATATTAAAAGGTAACATAACTATAGCTCAACTCTCAGCTCTAATAGACACATTAACCCAATTTTTTACTATTTATGGTAATGAACCACCTAATGCTAAAGTTGGTTCTACCCCTTTAGCTAGTACCTCAATTGTAGGAAGTTTAAATACTATTAAAAGTACTTTAGAGACTCAATCTAAATCTAAATATAATTTTACTATATAATGGCTGATTTTTGTAAATCCCCCCCTAAAGATGACTTAGGATCTGTCCTAAGTTTATTACCTAATTTAGAAGTTTTACAAAAATTGTCCCAATATGTAGCTGAAAAATATGAAAATATCCAACAAATATATAAAAAGAAAATTGATAAATTAATAGATAGATTTTCTGATGTTTGTCCTTCTTATCAAGAACTTCAACAAATAACTACCACAAGAAATAACTTAGTAGCACAAGTTAATAGAATTTATGCTAGAATAAATAATATATCAAATACTGTTGGTATAACCTTACAAATTGTTAATGGAACCCTTTTAATAATTGGGGTGTCTCAAGCTATAATAGGTTCCCTTAACACAGCTAGAATTATTTCTCCAATCCCTCTCCCAGATAAAGTAGGAGCAGTTGTAGATAAAGCGGAAGATATTATCAATAAATTAAGATTTAAAAAAGATGGTGAACCTCGAGTAATAAATGTATATAATGGTTTAAATTCTTTAAATGTGACATTAATTTTATTTTCAAACGCTTTAAGAATCCTTATATGCTCTTTAGAAGCTTTAGACGTTAGCTTACTAAACTGCTTTAAATCCCTCCCAGAAGAAAAAAAACCTAAACTAACTCCTTTAGATCCTGAAGTTATAGCATTTATTGAAACCTCAATTCAAGAATCTACTGAAAGTGTTTTAGGTGTTCCTTATAAAGGATTTATTTTTGAAATAGAAGAAGTTCCATTCACCCCAACAGTTAGTAGAAAACGAGCCAATGCTTTAAATAAAGATGGTATTGTTCTTCTTCAAACTGAACTATCTTTTACAACAAGACCTGAAATTTTAATTCAAGAATTAAAACTTGTAATTGATAGAGATAATTTAAAAGCAAATTAAATAAATATTTATAAACAATGAAGACTAATACTTTTAAATCTATAATTAAAGAAGCTGTTAGAGAAGTTATTAGAGAAGAGTTAAGAGAAATTTTACTAGAAGCTGTTAAAGCTCCTAAACAAGTAGTTTCTGAATACACCCCTTCTCCTCAACCTTATTCTTCTGCTCCTTCTTTAACTATGGAACAAAAAAGAGAACAATATAGAAATATCTTAGGTGAGACAGCCGCTACTTTTACAACCCAAAATGTAGCTGAGTTTAATCCTAGAGGAGCTATGCCTGGATCTGACCTCCCTTCAGGCGAATTAAGTATGAATCAAATAATGAGTTTAATGAATAGATAATGGCTATAAAACAAACTAACATATTTCCTATTGATTTACAACCAAGAAATGCTGTTGGTTTGGCTTTTCCCTTCTCAAACTCAGCTACTTCCGGATCTATACCTTTTAAATTAAATTACACTACAAGGGATCAGGTAAAATCAAATATAATAGTTTATCTTTCAACTAATAAAGGTGAGCGTCCTCTAAATCCTAATTATGGAGGAGGATTAAAAAATTTTTTATTTGAACAATTATCTACAAATACATTTTCTAATGTTGAAGATGTTATAAAAAGAGAACTAGCTTCTCAATTCCCTCAAGTTAATTTAAAAAAAGTTGAGGTATTAGGATCTCCTGATAATAATACTTTAACTATAATTATAACTTATTCTGTTTTCAATAATGAGACAGACACTTTAGCTATAAATTTTAATCCATAATAATGGCTGATACTAAAACAAATAGAGATATAAAATATATTAATAGGGATTTTGATTCTTTAAGATCTTCTCTTATCGAATTTTCAAAAACCTATTTCCCAACTACTTACAATGATTTTGGACCTAACTCCCCAGGATCAATGTTTATTGAAATGGCTTCATATGTTGGGGATGTTTTATCTTTTTATTTAGATAACCAAATTCAAGAGACTTTTTTACAATATGCTCGTCAAGAACCCAATTTATATGACTTAGCTTATATGATGGGTTATAAACCTAAAGCCACAGGTGTAGCTATTGTTGATATAGACATCTATCAAAAAGTTCCTGCTAAAAATGTTGGTGGGGTTTACGTACCTGATTATGATTATGCTTTATTAATAACTAATAATACTATTGTAGGATCTAACACAGGAAACTCAACTAGATTCTTAATTCAAGATCCTATAGATTTTTCATTTTCTTCATCATTAGACCCTACAGAAGTTACTATTTATGAGGTAGATGGTTCTAACCCTTCCTCTTTTCTTTTAAAGAAAACACGAAAAGCAATCTCAGCTACACCTAAAACTACAACATTTACCTTTACTAATGTTCAAAGATATCCAACAGTTACTATTAATGAGGCTAATATAGTTGGAATATCTAGTATTATAGATAGTGATGGTAATGAGTGGACTGAAGTCCCTTATTTAGCTCAAGAAACTATATTTGAGCCTATTAAAAATAAAAATCCTTTTGGTCCTGATCCTAATGCCCAATCTGATTCTAATGAGGTACCTTATATTTTAAATTTAAAAAAAGTACCAAGAAGATTTGTCACTAGGTTTAAATCTAAAACTCAATTAGATATACAATTTGGAGCAGGAACTAATCAAAACAATATAAATGAAGTTATAATACCTAATCCGGATAATGTTGGAATTGGTTTACCTTCATCTCAAGAAAAATTAACAACAGCTTTTAATCCTTCTAATTTTTTATATAGTAATACTTATGGTATAGCTCCTTCTAATACAACATTAACAGTAACTTATTTAGTGGGAGGAGGGGTAACAGCTAATGTTGAATCAAATGTTATTAATAGTATTGTAAGTGCTGATATAAAATTTCAAAATTCTAATTTGGATAATACTTCTAACTTAGCTCAAAATATATTTGACTCTGTATTAGTGTTAAATCCTACAGCTGCTACTGGGGGAGATGATGGAGATAATATAGAAGAAATAAGAAATAATACTTTAGGTAATTTTGGAGCTCAATTAAGAACTATAACTCAAGAAGACTACTTAGTTAGATCTTTAAGTTTACCTTCTCAATATGGGACTATAGCTAAGGCTTATATCGAATCTGAAAAATTAGAAAATCTCCTCCCCGGTGAATCTCCCTCAGCTTTAGACTTATATGTTTTAAGTTATAATGCTAATAGACAATTAATTACAGCCTCTTCTACCCTAAAACAAAATCTCTCAACCTACCTTTCTCAGTATAGAACTATTAATGATTCTATTAAAATTAGAGATGCTTTTATAATTAATGTAGGTGTTGATTTTGATATTATAGTATTACCTAATTTTAATAGTAATCAAGTTTTAACAGACTGTATATTAGCTTTACAAAATTATTTTAATATAGATAATCAACAAATTAATCAACCAATTTTATTAAGAGAAATATATATTCTTTTAGATAGAGTTAAAGGAGTTCAAACTGTTGACAGTGTAAAAATATCTAACAAAAGTGGTGTAGCTAGTGGATACTCTCAATATGCTTATGATATAAATGGAGCCACATTAAATAATGTTATATATCCTTCACTAGATCCTTCTATTTTCGAAATCAAATACCCAGATGTTGATATTAGAGGTAGAGTTAAAACTTTATAATTATGGCAGTATATAAAATTTTCCCAACAAAAGATACAACTATATATTCAAGATATCCTGCTAAAAACACAGGGTTAGACTCTATTATAGAAGCTATAGCTGACTTTTCAACAGGTACTGCTCATGTTAGTAGATATTTAGTTCAATTTTCTCAAGAAGAAATTAACTCTATTATTGATAATAAAATTGGTACTTCTTCTTTTAAAGTTAATTTAAAAAATTATATCTCTAATATTGAAAATCTTAATCTAGATACTACATTAGAAGTCTACCCCATATCAGGATCTTGGGGGATGGGAACCGGTAAATTTAATGATAATCCTGAGGTAGATAATGGATGTAGTTGGGTTTATAGAACATATTCTGGGTCAAACGCTTGGGCCACTTCTAGCTTTTCTTCTTATGTTACTGCTTCTTATAGTAGTGTAGCCGGGGGAGGTACTTGGTATACTGGTTCTTCTTTAGGTTTAAATGTTACCCAATCTAAAGTTTATAATTATAATAGTAGTAAAGATTTAGACATAGATGTAACTAATACTATAAAAACTTGGTATAGTTCATCTAAATCATTAGGTGGTTTTACTAATGATGGGTTTATTATTAAACAAAGTGGAGCAGATGAATTTGTAAATAGTTTGTCTAAACAAACTAAACTTCAATTCTACTCTATAGATACTAATACAATATACCCTCCTGAACTCCAATTCCAATGGAATGATTTTAATTATTCTACTTCATCTGCTCAGTCTGTTATTGACACAACCCAAATGGTTGTAACTTTAGCTAATAATCCTATTGAATTTAGACGCTCTGAAGTATACAAATTTAGAATTAATTGTAGACCAGAATTCCCCACTAGAATTTACCAAACATCCTCTATATACACAACTAACTATTACCTCCCAGAAACCGCGTATTATGCTATAAAAGACTTGGATACTAATGAATTTCTATTTAACTTTGATGATATTTACACTAAAATAAGCGCTGATAGTTCAAATAGTTATTTTACCATCTATATGAATGGATTAGAACCTGAAAGATACTATCAAATCTTATTAAAAGTAGTGTTAAATGGAGAAACTATAATTTTGGATGATAATTATTATTTTAAAATAATAAATTAAAAATGGGACAAAGAATTGATCTTATTAGAAAAGTTTATGATAAAGATAAATATCAAAATACTATTGATACCTCTTTTAATGAACTAACCCCCCCTATTCCTTTCTCAGACACTGAGCCTGAAATAACTATAACACAATTTTTTGAAGCTTATAATAATTTATTTTTTGATATACCTAAAACAGGACCTAACTCTCATAATGAATTAATTCAAAGAAGTAGTGAGTATGTTGATAATGAACAAACTAATCTAGAGTTAGACGCTTTATATAGTGAAATCAACTCATTAAGAGAACAACTTTTAGAAACTCAAACCCAATTAATAGAAGCTCAACAAACCCAATTAACTCAAGGAATTAATATACAATAATGGCTTTAGTAACAGTAAATAAAATAAACACAGATTTATTTGAGGACTATACTCCTAAAGATCTTAATCTAATTCCTGCTTTTGATGTTATATCTCAATTTAGCCCTGATACAGATAATATAGAATTTTCTATTTTTAATGAGTTAAACCAACTTGAATATATAGATTATAGTTATAAAAATTATACTGTTACTTTAGATTATAATACTCAACAAAATGCTGTATCTACAGTTAATGTTGATCCTGAAGTTGATATTATTAAAGCTGGGTATGATCAAGGAAATTATACAGTTATTTATAATTTTCTTCGTAACCAACTATCATCATCAATAGATAATCCTTTTTATCTAAAACAAATATCCTCAGATAGGACTGAATTAAGGTTAGCTAATAATAATTTAACTAATGAAGAATTAGAATCCTTAGTTTTTTCATTTAAAAATGACCTAACCAACTCAGCTTACTTTGAAGATTTTCAAGTTAATTTTGGTAATAATAATATTTTTATAGCTAATAATATATTATTAGATACTGTTACTTATCCCCAATATACAGTTTTAATAAAGTTATATGAACCTTTAGATATTCAATTTGTTGAAAAAGACACCTTATGGGTGACACTTCAAACAGCTGATGAAGTTTCTTTTAACATTAAATTCGCCCCTAAAGTAGTTGAGCTTGAACCTTCTCCAAAACTTAGAGGTCCAAATTTTGAAGTTCAATTAAAAGATATTATTAATAACTCTACTCCATATGAAAATTTAATTTCATTAACAACCACAACTTTAACTTCTTCTTATAATGAATTGCAAAATTTATTAGCCCAAAAAGGAGTAACAGTTAATATTGACTATAGTGACTTTAATGATTTTGTTTATTTTTCCTCAGCTCAAAATAGAGTAGAAAATTTTTATTATAAGGTAGGGTTAATTGAAGAATATCAAAATGAAATTAATGAAATTAATTTATTAGACCCATCAGATATTACTTCTAGTGTTATTTTATTAGAAAAACAAATAGAAAACATTATTAAGAATTTTGATGGTTATGAATATTATCAATATTACTCATCAGGTTCTTTAGATATATATCCTAAAACAAATTCAACACCCCC
>Ga0208161_1001485_pt1 | contig 12443 bp, 7 predicted proteins | sample CB_VirMetaG_3_FD_184538 | JGI IMG/M metagenome (GOLD analysis project Ga0208161, IMG submission 184538) | Freshwater to marine saline gradient viral communities from Chesapeake Bay - CB_1508_1S Viral MetaG (SPAdes) (version 4) | ecosystem: Environmental > Aquatic > Marine > Coastal | place: USA... | reverse complement strand
AAGATGGCGTCGATCTACACACCTACTCTGCCTCGTTGCTGTTCAATAAACCAGCAGAGAAGGTGTTAAAAGAGGAACGGCAGATTGCTAAGGCAACCTCCTTCCTCATCGTATATGGTGGTACAGCATTCACGCTTGCCAACAACAACAGGATCCCTTTGCAACGCGCAGAGGCGATCATCAACACCTATATGGAGGTCTTTCCTGGTATCGGGTCGTATATCAACAACACCTACGAGATGATCAGAGAGGACGGTTATATCACATCCATCTTCGGACGCAAGAGGCGTCTACCTAATGTGAGATCAAAGGATGACAAGATTGTTCGCAGGGCTCTACGCCAAGGCCTTAACTTCACTATCCAGTCAGCAGCATCAGACATCATCCTTTGCGGAATCAAAGGACTTAGCCAATCTCTACCAGCAACGGGAGCTAAGATTGTATCTACTGTCCACGACTCACTTGAGATAACTTGTCCCAAGAATTCTTTGCAGGAGTGCCTTGAGTTGTGCTATAATGAGTTGGTGGAGACGCCCACTCTCCGCAAGGATTTCAACATCCACTTTGAAGTACCCCTCAAGATCGACGCCGAAGTCGGGCATAGCTTTGGTGATGGCCTTGAGGTTCATTACAAGGACGGAGCCGTCCAAAACATCACAGAACTACTAGGATATTTTAATGAATAAGAATCACACTGTCGAATGTTTGGACCACGGCTTCGTCCGTCTTATAGATTGGATGGGGTCCGATCTTACAGTGGTTAATGCTGCGCGGGTTTCTTTCAGTAAGATGAGCAAGGAACTAACGGAGAAAGATGAGAAGCTCATCAACTATCTCGCAAAGCATAACCACTGGACCCCATTCGCCCATCCCCAGGTTCAATTTCACATAAAAGCGCCGATCTTTGTGAGGACTCAACTCTTCAAGCATAAGGTAGGCATGGTAGAAAACGAGATCTCGCGTCGTTATGTTGATTTTGAACCTGATTTCTACACTCCTAATTACTGGCGTGAGCGTCCTGATAAAAGCATCAAGCAGGGCTCAGGTGATAAGGAGATCGAAGGTGCGGATCGCGTAGAGAATATCTACAAGCAATCCATAGATCTTGCCAGGGATGCTTACGAGGTTGCTCTTATTGAAGGAGTAGCACCAGAGATCGCAAGAGGTATCCTACCACAGTGTATGTACACTGAATGGTATTGGACTGGCTCTCTTGCTTCATTGGCTCGCGTTGTCTTACAGCGTAGTGAGAACAACGCACAAGAGGAAACCCAACACTACGCATTTGCTATTGACGATATCATGTCAGACCTGTTCCCTATTGCTTGGAGAGCATTGGTATGAGAACACTTGTAATCGGAGACACACACTTTCACAACAGTAACAGGGCTTTAAGACATGAACAAATCAACTGTATTCGAGATCTCGTACAAGGAAATGTGTGTGATAATGTTGTATTTCTCGGTGATGTGTTTGACAAGCGCAGCCCTTCACCTGAATGTATTCTCGATGTAAGAAATCTATTTCAAGGAGTAAAGAAAAATGTGTTCATCTTGCGAGGTAATCATGACAGCGCCAGCAAAGCTGACGATGGTATTACCATTCTTAGTTTACTGGAGCGCAATGCTGTCTTCTCGTCTGCGGGTAGCATTAAGGTCATTACGAAACCTACTGTCGTAGGCAACTACCATTTCATTCCACACTATGAAGACCAAACAGTTATTCAAAACGAGTTGGCTAACTCTCCAGAAGGGGCTATCGTCTTTGGGCACTTTGGTTTTGATGGTGCTCTTAATAATGCTGGTGACGCCGATTGCGATATTGGTAGCGACCAGTTTAATAATCTCACTATACTGGGCCATATTCACCAGCATACTGTCAGGGGAAACATCAAAGTTCTTGGGACCCCATACTCCACCTGCTTCCACGATGGAGGAGACAAGTTCTACGGAATAATCAAGGACGGAGAGATATACATTGAAGAGATGGATACTGGCCCTATCCACCTCACACTTACACCTAGAAACCTGACCGCACTTAACGACTACGAGAATCGGTATACTCTAGTTCGTCTCATGCTTGAGCGTGATGATATGGACTATAATATATTCGATCTAAAACAAATGTACCCCCATGTTAACGAGTGGGACATACGGTATGTTCCAACCTATGACGAGGAGGAACTGAGTAGTTATAAGGCGGAAGCAGGATTGTTCCAAGTGAATGACCAGATCATTGATGATTACATTGGTCAGGCATCTACTATATGGAGCAAGGAAGAACTGAAATCAGCACTGTCTGAACTACGCGATGAAGATTAAAAAAGTATCATTTGAGAACTTCTACTCCTACGAGAAATGCTCCATTGATTTCAGGAAGCATAAAGGTATCGTAGGAATCGAAGGTATCAATAAAGACACCGGAGGTAGTAATGGGGCAGGCAAATCAGTTATTCTGGAAGCTATTGTATACGGACTGTTTGGTAAAAGTATTCGGAAGAGTACGGAAGACGCTATGGTTAACAGCGCGGCGGGTCGAGGATGCGTGGTTGAACTGGAAGTGGATGAGATGATCATTCGCCGAGCACGCAAGCCTTCTATGCTTAAGTTTTTTATAAACGGGGAGGAGCATACTCAAGGCCATGCGAGCAGGACACAAGAACTCATCGAACAGAAACTAGGTGTAGATTATAAGACCTTCATGGCTGCTGCTGTGTTTGGTCAACATTCTAATGTAGACTTCCTTGACGCTACACCTGATGACAAGCGTAAGATTATTAACCGCTTCCTATCTCTTGATTATATCTTCGACATGAAGAACAAGATCAAAGGTAAGCGCAGTGATCTGCGTACAGAGATTAAGGAAGCAGAGGTTCTTATTGATAAGTTGGAGCGTGACATTGAGAAATACTCGGAAAAAGTATCTGGGGCTAAACTTTCAAAGAGACAGCAAGAGATCCTTGAGAAGTATACGCTCGACGACCTCATTGAATGGGAGAAGAGGAATACGAAATGCTCTATCAAGATGGACTCCATCAAACGGGAGATCAAAAACCTAGGTGGGACTGCCATCAGTAAAGCACGAAAGGTAGTGGCTCAGGGTGTAGGTGCCAAGAGTTCATGGAAGTGTTCTGAGTGCGGTACAGAAAAGAATGATGAGGTGACACAAGAGTTCTATGATTTCTGTTTAAGTAAAGTTCAAAGACATGATAGAGAGGTTATAGATTTACAGACAGAGTTGGTGGACTACAAGAACATGATCGAGCGTTTACCCTGCACGCCCAGAGAGTACGCCAAATGGACAGAGCAGAAGAATGAGCAAGTATACAGGGATCTGATCATAGAGGCCAGAGCGGAGCGTACAGCGTACTCACACCGCAAGACAGAGTTGGAGAACCAGTACGACATCTACGGGTTCTGGGACAAGGCATTCTCTGAGAAAGGTCTTGTACGATTTGTGATTAGAACTGTTAGGGATTACCTCAATACCCATTGTAACTATTACCTTGGGTATTTAACAAACGGTCGCATTACTGTAGAATTTGATGAAGAATTACGAGAATATATTGAAGTGACTGGTAAGCATCGTCACTATATATCTCTATCCGGTGGAGAAAGGAGGAAGGTTAACCTAGCAGTGATGCTTGGACTACAAACTCTTCTAACGATGTCCAACGGTCATCAAAGTAGCGTCTTGTTCTTTGATGAGGTTGCTGAAAATCTAGATGAGGATGGTATCAATGGCCTCTATGATCTATTATGTGACCTCAAGAAGGACAAGACTCTTTTCGTCATTACACACAACCCACATCTGGCACAACTGCTGTCAAGACACAAGAAGATTATTATCACAAAACAAAAAGGAGTATCAACAATAAAATGACCATCGCCAAGTTAAATGATTTAGGCCAAGAGATTTTCATGAGCCGTTACGCTTACCCAGGAGAAAAAGAATGGCGTCAGCGTGCTAAAGCTATAGCTAGAACTGTAGCTGGTGCTGAACCTGATGAAGATAAAGAGCGAGTGGAAGGATGGTTTTATGATGCTATCTCTTCTGGTGATTTTGTCCCAGGTGGTCGTATTATCTACGGATCGGGTCGCAATGCTGGTAAGCATAATCTGCTTAACTGCTATGTCATCATTCCTGAGGATAGTGTGGATAGCATTGGTAAAACTATTCAGGACATGTACAAGATTTCATGTGCTGGTGGTGGTATTGGTTTTAATGTATCTAAGATTCGTCCACAAGGCGATGATATTGGCAATGTAAAGAACTCTGCTCCTGGCAGTGTGTCTGTGCTAAAGATGATCAATGAGGTAGGTGAGCATGTTAAGTCGGGTAAGAACCGTAGGACTGCTCTCATGGGTATTCTTAATGTGACCCACCCTGACCTCCTTGATTTCCTTACTGTAAAACTAGACCAAGGACAACTCAACAACTTCAATATCTCTGTTGCTATTACCAACAGGTTCATTGAGGCTGTACAGAACGACGAGCCCTGGTACTTTACCTACGGCAACAAGGAGTATCACAACTTCACCTTGCGTGCTACCAACAGCAAAGGAGAGGAGCGTGATCTTGATGTAATCGCTCTTGATGCCGATGATGCTATCGGTCGTGCTGAGAACTTCCACCGTGCTGACTGGACTGAAACCTTTGAACTGGTTGGTCAGGCCGATATTTCTGCTCGTAAACTGTGGGAAAGAATCTGGACTAATGCTGTTGAGTCAGGAGATCCTGGCGTATATAATATTGATCTAGCAAACTCTTTCACCAATGTATCGTATTTCGAGGAACTCCCATCCACTAATCCCTGTGGTGAGATATCTCTCCCTTCTTATGGCAACTGTTGCCTTGGGAATATTAATCTTGCTAACATGTGCTTGGAAGATGGGTCCGATGTAGACTGGAAAAGGCTGGCAAGAACTGTTCGTACAGGGATTAGGTTCCTAGATAATGTATTGACAGTTAATCACTTCCCCACTCCAGAGTGTAAGGAAGTAGGTGAAAGATCTCGCCGTGTTGGTCTTGGTGTCATGGGTCTTCACCACATGTTTATTAAACTAGGTGTTCGCTATGGTAGTGAGAAGAGTCTTGAGTTCCTTGAACGATTGTTCGCCACGATTCGTGACGAAGCATACAAGGCATCTATCTACCTCGCAAGAGACAAGGCACCTTTCCCTGCTTTTGATAAGGAGAAGTATCTAAGTGAAGATTTTGCTAAGACACTGCCTATTAGGATTCGTCACTACATCCGTAAGTATGGCATTCGCAACGCTGTTATGCTTACTATACCTCCAACTGGGACTATTTCAATGCTTATGGGTGTTAGTTCTGGCATCGAACCTATTTTTTCTGCCATGTATATGCGCCGTTGGCGTCAAGGAAATGTCTGGAAAGAGCAGTTCGTCGCAGACCCTCTCTTCCAAGAGTATTTCGACGAAGGAAAGAACCTAGAAGCATTCGTAGGTGCTTACGACATCACTCCCGAGGAGCATATGGCTGTACAGGCTACGATCCAACGCTTCATCGACTCCTGCATTAGCAAGACAATCAACTTGCCAAGTGAGTTCGATCCTGCTACTATGATAGAAGAGGCTGTGAACTATATGCCATACCTCAAAGGTATGACTATATATAGAGCGGGCTCAAAGGGCAACGAACCACTACAAGCAATAGCACTAACTAAAGAAAATGTCGAGAAATACATGGGACAACAAGGAACTGCCGTTGGAACCGCAGACGGAGCAGCCTGTACACTCGGAGGAGATGGAGAGTGCGGCTGAATTTGAGAAGCTTCCTGATATAAATGATCCTTATTGGGAAGATTAGATAGAAATTTTATCTCTCCTTACCTCCAAGTATTCTAAATAGATATGGATACTTGGAGGTATTTATATTATGGCTTGGAGTGGAAGACCCCGCTATGAAGGAGGTAGAAGATTAGCTGATAGACAAAGAGCTTGGGCGTATGCAAAGAAAAATTTAGTGCCCGATAGTGTTGTAAATATTGTGCAAACAAATATAGCGTCTAATCCTGCTCCTCCTACGGGTAACGGTAGAATAAAATCAGGCTTACTCGCTGAGTGGTGGTTTGATGAAGGTTCTGGATCTCTTGTTAAAGATAGGGCTTATTTAACAACTACAACTGATCTAACTTTATCAGGGGGTTATGTTTGGAAAACTGACTCCGCTTATAATAACAGAAGTTATTTAAGCATGAGTGCTGATGACGCTGTGGCTTTTAATATTAATCCACTAGAGTTTGAGGATGATAGCTTATCAGGATTAACCATAGAAGCTTGGGTTAGACCCACAACCGCCGCTGGATTAAACCCAGGCCCAGGAAGGATTATTTCATTTTCTAACCCTAATCAAGGCGCTACAAATTATCAGAATTTCATGTTAGGCCATGGAACCTGGGCTAATGCGGGTTATGCTGCAACTAATTATCACTCCAGAGTTCAAGTTGGAACCGAAATAGGTTTTGATGAAGAAAGTATTCAACAGTTTACAGGTGACGGCACTGCAAAAGCACAGCTTCAACATGTCGTAATGACAGTTGATTACACTAATCCAGAAGTAACTGTTAAAACTTATGTAGACGGTGATCTTAAAGTTACTTCAACTTCAGGAGACTTTGGAACTCCTATTTTCGGTTGTTGGAATAACTTCTACAGCATGAAAGTAGGGTATGATTCCATTAACTTTGCAAATGATGAAAGATCTTTTGATGGAGATATTTTCCTAATAGCTGCTTATTCTAGAGCCTTAAGCTTAGGCGAGATAAACCAAAATAGAAGTGAGGGTGTAGTATCCGTAACAGATTCTTACACTGCGGGGTGTAGGGTTTTCATAAATGAAGAAGATTTATCACCCACCATACCTTATAATCAAGTTAAGGATATAACTGTTGAAGCCAGTGGAACAAGAGTGTCAAATGTTAATTTAACTGTAGGAGCATCTTCTGTTTCAGGAACTTATGGCACAGATTTTGTAATTGACGATACAACCAAAAGAATTAGATCCGATTCTTTCACTCAAACCTTTGAGTTGTCCACTTCACCTTCTTTAAGCGCAGATATTCCAATCGAGTTTTACATTGAAAGCGCCACGGGAGGGGGTGTTATACAATTGATTGGAGAGAATATAGATTCCTATAGTTTAACTGCAATCTGTAATCAAATAGAACCTTCTAGTAACGGTTTTGGTTCTTTCGGAGGAGGTTACGCTTATCAGTTGCCCTTAGGTAGTAACCAAGTAGCTGCTGTAGCAAGATGTGAAGTAAATAGAATTTATGATGAAGATGTGTTTTTTACAGTATCGGGAGGAGGAGAGACTACCGGAACCTACGCTGTAAAAGATTATGCCGGTAATTATCACCCATTACCCGCTAGTGCTGTAATAAAAGTTACTGCTGGACAAATTCCTCAATCGTTTGAGGTGTCATGTAAGCCAGAGGCGGGAGTTGTTTTCCCAGATAAGGATTCCATAACCTTTAATCTTTTATCTGTATCAAGCACCTCTAACGCATCTATGACAATTAATTCAGCGGCCAGCACGGTAACTGTATCTTCTTACAATCCTTCTGTAGATACAGGATCTATGCCTACTAGTGCCGATACTGGTTGTAGAGTTAATTTTGCTACATTAACACCTTATCAAACTGCTTTTGCAGGAAACTATACTCTGGATGATTCTAATGTTCCTTCTACTGGTTTAGTTATTAGTAATGTGATGGTTTCTGGAGGCACTATTAAGATCGCTACTGATAGACCTATTAAGTTTGTAGATTGCGTTTTTAGTGGTAATTTGAGGGCACTTCCTACCAATCCAAGTTACGCAGTCGAAAGTGTTAATTCAGCACCTAGCGCAGGGTATGGCCTAGAGTTTGAATACTGCACCTTCTCTGGAATGTACAATTCTTGTCATATCTTTAGTCCTCATAAGAGAATTCATAGGTGTGCGTTTAACTGGAATGCTTTTGATTTTGTAAAATCAAAATCACATGATGGAGAAACAGTGTGGTCTGAGAACTGGTTTGGTCCTGATATAAATAAGATGGACTCCGCATTAAATGGTAATGACGGAATGTGGGATTATAATGACCTTACTAATAATGGAGGTTTCTTAAGCACTACACCTCATTCAGATATTCTTCAATTGTCACACAGCGACAGAGTAGAAAGTATAGTTTGGATAGGAAATAACTTTGAATCCCACTCAGATTGGTATGATGACGATACTTGGGATCCAGATCACGGAGGAGGAAATCAGTGTAATGCTCATATAATCGTTAAAGGTAATAATACTTATTTACATAATTTCCGTGTTGAAGGTAACTGGTTCCATGGAACTTCCAATGGGTATTTTACTTTTAGCACAAATGACGGTTCTTGGGATGAGTTAAATTTTATTGTAAAGAATAACTACTTTGGAGGCAAAGGAGATTCTTACGCTAGAATAAGCACTTCTGTTCCTAATAATGCTGGTCCAGGTAACTACACTAAGGTTGTTGAGGGTAACAAATGGATGTACCATGACTGTGAAACCGTTAGACTTCCTCAAGAAGCAATTGATCTAGGAACGAGAACAAAAGACTTGAACTCAACTGTACTAAATGTTAATGATTTATTATCAGGGGTAGACTTTATCAAGTTAGCTGAGCCTGGGCTTAACTCAGATCACAGAACTAATTGGTTAAGCAGGGCTACACCAGAACCTTGAGAAACTGTGAGGTATTTATATGGTTTGGAACAGTAGACCACAAGGCCCTGGTAATTTCTTAAGATCTTATGCTTCTGTCGCTAGACGCGCGCGTGCATTGGTATCTGCAAATCCCTATATCCCCCCTCAAAACAATGAGAGGGTTAAGGAAGGGTTACTTTCTGAGTGGTGGTTTGATGAAGGTTCAGGAAGCACCGTTCGTGATCACGCCAATGGTATTGTAACAGCTACAACGAATTTAACTCTATCTGGAAATTATATTTGGAAAACTGACTCCACTCTCGACAACAGAAGTTATCTGAGCATGAGTTCTACTGATGCGAGGGGATTTAATCTTAATCCAGTAGAATATCAATCACTAGATTCTTTATCAGGAATAACTTTAGAAGCCTGGGTTAGACCTACTAATGCTGCTGGATTAAACCCAGGACCAGGAAGAATTATGTCCCTCTCTAAAAATATTGGAGGGGCTACCAATTTTCAAAACTTTATGCTAGGCCATGGAACTTGGGGAAGTGCTGGTTATGCCGCAACTAATTATCATTCAAGAGTACAAATTGGAAGTGAAATAGGGGTTGATGATCAAACTATTCAACAATTTACAGGCGATGGAACCGCAAAAGCTCAACTTCAACATGTGGTGATGACTGTTGATTATACTCCTCCAGATGGTGTTACTCCTCCAGAGGTAACAGTTAAAACATATGTAGATGGAGAACTTAAAGTTACTTCAACCTTAGGAAGTTTTGGATTCCCTATTTTTGGATGCTGGGATGATACATATACTTTAAAGATAGGTTACGATACTGTTAATGAAAATGTAGATCAAAGGTCTTTTAACGGAGACATTTTTTTGATAGCTGTTTACTCTAGAGCATTAAGTTTAAGCGAGATAAATAAGAATAGAAGCCAAGGTGTATTATCTATAACACCCCCTACACCACAATCTACGCTCTTTATAAATGAAGCGGGTTTATCACCTACAATACCCTACGGTCAAACCAAAGACATTGTTGTTGAAGTTAGTGGAACTAGAACAACCAACATTAATTTAGTTGTCGGAGCATCCTCAGTATCAGGAACCTATGGAACAGACTTTGTAATTGACAACACATTAGCAACAATTAATAGCAACGAGTACACTACAAGCTTTGAGTTATCCACTTCTCTCACTCTAAACGCAGATATTCCCATACAATTTTATATTGTATCTGCTACAGGAGGTAATGTGATACAGTCTCCTGGTCAAAATATAGATTCTTATAATTTCACAGGAATTTGTAACACAATAGAGCCAAGCAGTAATGGTTTTGCTTCTAGTGGAGGTAATTATGCTTATCAATTAACTCTCGGTAATAACGAAGTAGCCTCCCTAGCAAGATGTGAAGTTAATAGGATATACAATGAGGATGTAGCTTTTACAGTTTCGGGAGGGGGAGCAACTAGTGGAACCTATGCTATAAAGGATTATGCGGGTAACTATTACCCACTACCTGCTACTGCTGTAATAATAGTCCCTGCTGGACAAATCCCTCAATCGTTTGATGTTTCATGTCAACCAGAGGCGGGAGTCACCTTCCCAGATGAAGATGTCATAACATTTAATCTTTTATCCGTATCAAGTGCTTCTAATCCCTCTATGACAATTAACTCAGCGGCCAGCACAGTGGTTGTATCCTCTTACAATCCTTTTAGTGCAGGACAGGCGGGAAGTGTTGTAGAACCTACTAGTGGCAACACAGGTTATAGATTAGATTTAACCTCCTTGGAGGCTGCTGAAACTGCTCTAGCACCTTATTTGCTATCTAATGGAAGAATAGATTTTACCGATTCTAATGTTCCTGACGGAGGTTTAGTAGTTTCAGGTGTCTTATTTACTTATGAAACCTGGGTAAGGACAGACAAGCCAATCAAGTTTGTTGATTGTTATTTCAGTGCTGCTCCTAGTGTAAGTGAGAATCACGCTGGAAAGAATGTTTCTTACTTCGTTTATGGAGGTTGGAATGATCAAATAGAGGCGAGGTATGGAGAGAATCTTGAGTTTGAATACTGTTCTTTCTGGGGATGTGCTAAGGCCATACACTTAAACACTAGATTCAAACGAGCATATAAGTGTAACTTTGATTACATACATGCTGATTATATAAGATTTAAAAATGGTGATTACTTGATGGAAGAGTGTTTCTTTGGACCTTACATGAATATTGAGAACTTACAGTGGACTCAAGCCGATGTAGGACCCGCAGCCGAAGGAGGTATTATATCCACTACTCCTCACGCTGATTTCTTCCAAACATATCAGTCGCACACTAACCATGTCCGTATAAAAAATTGCACTCTAGAAAGAGCGAATCATTATTATGATGATGGTACTCAAAACCCAAATAGTCCCGCAGTAGGTGCCCACGCCGATAAGATATATCAAATGGATGGAAGTCAGACGAAAGTGGATAAGCTAACTTTCGAGGGGTGTTGGATATATGGAGGAATGAATATCTTCCATGCTATAGGTAACAGTGAGAACCCTAACTGGACAAACTTTACTTTAGAGTATATTAACTGTAAGTTAGGTGGATCAGGAAGAAGGGCATATACTGGTATTACATCATCACACAGTAACAAGGTTGTGACAGCTACAGGCAATGTTTGGTTAGATCATGGTGTAGAAGAAGTAGAACTACCTCAAGAAGCCATAACCGCAGGAAACTTAACAGCAAATGGATCAACTACATTAAATGTTAATGATCTTCTTAGTGGAGCGGACTTCCTAAATGTTGCCAGAACTGGACTCAATGAGGGAGGAAAAACTGAATGGACTAAGAGAGCTACTCCTCTTTGATCTATAATAGGTCATGGCTATATACGAGTTCATTTGTCATGACTGTGAAGTGATATGGGAACGGGAGGCTGCTATGAGTAAGGCACCCTCCCGTTCCCGTTGTCCTGAATGTAAGAAACTATCTAACAGACATTGGGGAGAAGTCCCTGTAATGTTCAACGGGGACGGCTACTATACTAACACTAGAAAACAACACAACTTGGTCTACAAAGATAAGGCTAAGGGGAAGGAAGTTATGGAAAATCTTCTTGACGCTACTAAGCGTATGAGTGAAGAGACTAAAATTCCTTATAAAAACTACAGCCTTACTGAGGAAGGTGTAAAGTCTTATGGAGGAAGGCGTAAGACTGAGGAAGACCACAAAATGTCCAAGGATATGGGTGACAAGATGAAGGAATCTGTCTACAATAACAGCGCGGCTTACAGGAAGCTTGGCAAACGATAGTAAATAACGATATGGCATACAACTTTTCAGACAACATTCAGCGAGGAATTCTCAACCTCGCCAAGAGTAATCTTGATTTCTTCAACGAGATCGCTCCGCTCGTTAAGTCGGAGTATTTTGAGTACCCAATTCACTCCACCCTTTACGAGGGTATTCAGGAGTTCTTTGGGAAGTATCACAAGCTCCCTAATGACGATTTCCTCCTTGAGTTTTGCAAGGACAAGAAGAGGCAGTCGGAGTCCGTCGCAGAGTATGAGGACGAGATTTGTTTTATCAACAATCTTGATGCCTCCACAGTCCAAAATACTGAGTTCATTGTAGACTGTGTAGAGAAGTTTGCTCGCAGAGAGTCCATGAAGCAGGCCATCACCAAGAGTGTTGACCTCATGCGAGACGGACGCTTCGATGAGATCGAGAAGGAGGTTAAGGACG
>Ga0208161_1001484_pt1 | contig 12445 bp, 6 predicted proteins | sample CB_VirMetaG_3_FD_184538 | JGI IMG/M metagenome (GOLD analysis project Ga0208161, IMG submission 184538) | Freshwater to marine saline gradient viral communities from Chesapeake Bay - CB_1508_1S Viral MetaG (SPAdes) (version 4) | ecosystem: Environmental > Aquatic > Marine > Coastal | place: USA... | reverse complement strand
TCATGGGTTACAAGGGTTCTGGTCCAATGGATTCAGGGTTCATCTACTGCCCCTACATCCCACTCCAGCAACTCCCAACGATCACCGATCCTGAAAGCTTCCAGCCAAGAAAGGGTATCCTTACCCGTTATGGCAAGGTTGCAATTCAGCCTGCTTCACGCTTCTTCCGCGTGATCCGAGTTGTCGGTGCATCCCCAATGACCCTGATCGACCCAATGGCTAAGAACAAGACTCTGCTCGGTCAAGCAGTCGCTAACTACTCCTACTGATAGTAGAGTGGTTTAGCTAAATAGGTCGGAGGTGAAAAACCTCCGACCTTTTTTTATTTATAAACACTAAATACTATAGTATGGCTAATTATATTAATTCAGAAAAACACAGACTTGTTTTCTTTGATAATGGTAAGTTAGTTTCATTATCTCCTGGGGAGGCATATGAAACTAAATCCCTTATTCCACAGTTAGCTAACTATCTCGAAGAACCTGCACCAAAACCTAAAAAGGTTGATATTGTAGAAGAGATAGAGGCAGACCAAACTTCAGATTTACCTGACGATTTTTATGTTGTCATAGATGACGAGATCGTCGAAGAGCTTAGAAAAGAGCAACCAAAACCTAGAAAGCGTCGGAGCAAGAGGCAACCATAATGACGGGAGTTGTAATTAAACCCAAAATAGTTTGGGGTAGTTCTTACGGCAAATACGATGGCGATCGAGTAACCGATTACAAGGTTGTTGATGATATCGGAAAGAGCTTGTATAATGATATGCCTGCTTATCAGGCAGCTATACAAGAGCTAAGTCCTTTTCATCGTGAAATCGCTGATTTTATTCTAGCACGTCTAGGACACCCTGTAGTGAGGGTTGAATTAACTCCCTATCAATTGAGGACAGCCATTGACGAAGCTGTTCAGAGAATGAGCTATCACGCTCCTGTGTGGACAAAACAATACGCAGTCTTCAAGGCTGAGGCTGGAAGGAACTTGTATGAGCTTCCTCAATTTATAGCGGATAACCTTACTTATGTCGTGTTCAAAAAAACTATGTTGTCCATCCAAGCTATGGCTGGCACTCTTGAGTTCGATTATTTTATTAAGTTCTTTCAGGATACTCACTTATTTTCTGATTTCTCAGTAGGTGAGTTTTATCTCCTACAAATGCACTTAAAGATGGTGCGTAAGATCTTATCTCAAGAAGGGGCTTGGGATGTTCTAAATGGAAACATTCTACAAGTTACTCCAACACCTGCTATAGATGATTACTGTATCCTAGAATACAGAGCTATGGATAGCAATACTATTCATTACGCTTATAAATCTTGGATCAAGAGATTTGCATTAGCATGTGCAAAAGAGATCCTTGGACAGATCAGAGGCAAGTATCAAACTCTCCCAGGCCCTGGCGGTGGAGCTCAACTTAATGGTAATGATTTAATTCAGCAGGCTACTCAAGAAAAAGAGAAGCTGATGGAAGAACTTCTTTCTGAATTGGAAGAACCACCACTAATTACTATATTCTGATCATGGACGAAAGATTCAAAGTATCTACTAGAATTCCAATTTCAGACATCGACGAGGAAGAAAGTCTTCTGTCGTTGTATGATACTAATAACCCAGACATAGGATTATTTAATTCAATAGATCAAGAAAACATCAAGCTATCTGGCTCCAAGCTTTACTACTACAAGTATTTTGGACAAAGCAGTTATGATAAGGTATACTTAGAAGAGCGCAACAAGGTTATATCTAAAGAGCCTATTGTTGTTTGGGGATCGTTTGATCCTAAAGTAATTGAAGAGAATGTGACTGAATTTGGGTTAGAGCTAACTAACGATCAAACATTTACTTTTAATAAAAGCTATATAGATCAGAAGCTTCAAAGAACTCCACGTCCTGGCGATGTAGTTAAGACAATGTTTCAGAATATAAAGTATGAGATATATGAAGTTCAGGAAGACGCCTTTGAAGCTTACGGAGTCTATCACTACAACTGTTTTGCTAGACTGCTGAGAGATTCGGATGATGTCGTTGACGAGGTTGCTCTTGATAAGCCCGAGAAGACGGGAGCTATAACAGATTTAATGGATTCGTGATATGGTTGATTTTGATCCAATTCCTATTCCAACAGCACCTTTAGAGGTAGGCAGAGATAACTATGTTGATGGTGTTCTAGGAAGCGGGGAATACCTCAGCGAAGTTAGAGTGATCAACCTTACCCCTCACGAAGTCTCCGAAATAAAGACCTCAGTAATCACACTCCCAGAAGGAGAGTTCCCTTTTGTAGAGCCAGGTGCAGCAACACCTATTTCTGTTTTTGCTAATGATGTCACTGCTGGTTATGTTCAATGGGAGCCTATGGGTGATCTGTATCCCCCATCTATTGGAGCACCTCTGGGGTCGCACAAATACCTAAGAGTTAAATGGGATTGCTACATGCCTCCTGGCAGTCCGACTGCTGACTATACTAAACAAGGCCCTCAGCAGGGTAACATAGAAGGGCCTTATGATTACTATGCAGAGAAGATCTATACGTTCAGATCAGTAGAACCGAGAGACACAATTTCCTTCACTCTAACAGATACAGTCGCTTCTGCATTAGGTTTAAATGGATGCACAATTCCAACTACCTTTGAGTTTTCTGCTCACGGTTTTGTAAACTCATTTAATTTCGTAAGTGGTATGTATGGGCAAGATAAACAACAAGCATTCCCAAATGCAAGGGAATCATTGCCTGCACGCAGAGACCCAATCTATAAAAATAATGGAACCTTACTTCCTGGAGGGGAATTTGAGTCTCCACTTGTCCAAGGACAGGAATGTTTAGCAAAAGAGTATATGGTCCATGGAAGAATTGTTCCTGAGCTAGATTACAATGGAGCATTATTTCAAGTAATTCAAGAAGGCGATCCAAGACCAGGATTTGAGACTTCAAGTATTTATGCAACCTCTGGTAGAGATGCTCCTCCGTTCTGGTATAACTTCCACTACGAGCTTCAACACCAGAAGAATATTATCCCATTCACATTTATGTGGGGCGTGGGATTGACAACCTACGACGGAGGAACTTACTCCCCAGTAGGAACAGAAATAGATTTACCTGATGAGTTTGGGTTAGTTACAGGGGAAGTAAAATACTCTAATAATAACGGACAAAGAAGAAGGTCTACTCCAGGAACAAGCACTTGGACTGGTTATTTTGGTAGAGATAACACTGGTGAAAAATACTGCCCTAATACTTTTCACAGTCAAGACGATATTACTTTTTCTATTATTGGTCCTGATACTGTATGTCACACATCTTCAGTTACCGTTTGTTCTGTCTATAACGAGACCACTGTAAATAATCTAAAGAAGACTGTGATTAACTGGTTCGATAAACGGAATCAAAATTGGTATGATGTTGAAGTTTTTGGTTATAACTTCCTACCTACAAGTTGCACTTGGGTCCTTAGAGGTTGCTTACACTTTAATGAGAATTATATTCCTACAGCAAACCTATCAACTTTAGATAGAAACTCTCAACGATCTAATGCTTTAGAAAAAACTTGGGCTGTAGATCTCAACTTTAATAATAGAAAGTTGTTTACACTGCATAAAAATGCAGGAGAAGAACCTCCACAAGAGTGGTTAACTAGAAGAAACTTTACGAATAAGCAACAAACTGCTGCTTATTGGGCAGACTCTTTATGGAAAGAAAATGACTATACTGTTCAGATAGGTTATGCTCCTCATGAAGTTTCTGATCAAGAAGGACAAGTAAACCCTGAAGAAAACCCGTATTATCTAGCTCCTAAGTTTGCAACTGAAACTGTAGGATTAATTAAAAACTTAAGAGAGCCTTGGGCAATGAATCCTATTGGTCTTCAAGCAAGACCCGGTGTAGCTGCTGAACAACCTGGATTCTCTTTTGTAGGAGCAGCAGGTGTTTTAGCAGCAGCAGGACTTCCTGACGCAAGAGCTATTGAAGCTTGCTTGGACCTGGAGTGGAATAACAGACTATCTGTAGACGTAGGTAGAGATGGTAGAATCATCAATCAGTTTGATGAAGCTTGGACGGCCAAGCGTTTTATGGATAAGGGTCTTACTTTAAGTGTTCCTGTTTACAATGATACTGTTAGACAGGTCACAGGTGATCAAAACTACACAGACTGGTTAGCGAAAACAGTCGATTCCCCAGAGTTTGCACGAGGATTTGCGTTAATAAAAGAATCTAGTATTCTAGGTTACAACGGAACATCACAAGCTTTTGGTGGAAATGAAGCTACAAATGGGTTTGGAAGAGGATACAAGGAAAGTTCTTACGGGGGAAATGGCAGAAATAAAGCTTATGGACAGCCTCAATATAATGGCATAGGTAAGCTAAGAGGTGGTAGAAAAATTGAACACTTCATGGTATTAGACAGAACTACTGGTGTGGACAGTAACATCAGGAAGTTTGACCCGCAAAACTTAGAACAAGGAATTATTGGTTTAGCTTATAATTCAGTTAATAATCTTTACTATGCTTATTCAAACGAAGTTCGCAGAGTTCTAGAAATAAATGCCACTACAGGAGAGTCTGTTTATGTAGGTAATACCTTAGCTACATCTACGTTTACAAAAGTAATTGGTTTTTGTTATAATAAAGTAGACGGACTGTTCTATGGGTTAGGTGTTAAAAAACTTAATGGTAATATTAGGTATCAATTTCAACTTTTCACTTTTGATTTAGCAACAGGCGCTTATACTTTAGGAGCAATAATTTATGATTACAGTCTCCCATCCAACGAGCAGGGAACTGGTGACTTTGCAAAAGCCTTAGACTCATTTAGAGGAATCAACTTTAATTCAGCAACTAATAAGATTTATGCTATTAAGTTTTTTCAATTAGACTCTCAAGGTAAAGATGTTAATTGTAAATTAGTAGAGCTTAACACGACTACTGGAAGCTTTACAGAGGTTATGGCTTTTGGTCATGATGAATTTTCTCAATTTACTTTTGACGGAAATACTAATAATATTTACGCAGTAACGAGAGACGCATCAACATACAGTGACCAATATGCCTACCTAACTCTTTATACTTTCCAAGGCACTTATACTTACATAGGGAATGCGTATTATACAGCAGAAACAAATGCAGAGACTGTTGGTATAGGTATAAACGAAGCAACTGGCGCTTTGAATGCGATTCACCTAAGAAACGCAGATTGGTATGATGCCGGAGCTAACAATAGAATCGGTTACCCAATTCCTAAGCATCAATACGCTATAGGCTACTTCAGCCCAGGGCTTTGGCATTCCGGCACCACCAGAGAAGGTTATACTTTCTCTCACTCTGCTTGGTCTCAATTAACTGCTTTCGCGTTAATGAGTGGAGATAAGATAGCTTTAAACTATGTAGATTATTCCATGAGAATAATCATGAATACTCACAATGATGCCGAGCACGTTAGGTCATTATTTAAGAGTAGAGATTTTGCATTAGGTGGGCTCGTTTGGGGCAATGCAGGAAGAACTGAAGGGCGTCCACTCCAAGGATTAATTAATGGTATAGGCATAACGAGAGATAGAAAACTAAGAGAACGTGCTATTACGATGCTCTCCAGAAGGTTCTGGAATATTTACAATACACAAGATTTTGAGCTGACTCCTACTGGGGTTCCTAATAAGCCTTGGGTTAGTCTTTGGTATCCTATGTGGGGAGCAGGCTTTAGTGGAGTTTATGATTACTCAACAAAACGTCCGTCGTTTGTGCCTACAGACGGCAATCGCCAAATACGAGATTATTTCTACCTTTATTCTCAAGCTAGAAACTTTAAACAAAGCTTGTATAATACTCAAGGATTTAGGTTGTCTGAAATAGTGCCAAATAGAGATATAGAAAGAACAGCCGTATGGCACTATAACGACTCAGGAAATCAAGGGGCAAACAAAGGAATTTATGTTCACCCATTCGAAGAGTTTACTTACGTAGAGAAGCCCTTTGCATGGAGTAGTAGCAGAAACAGAATAGATTATATTAAATACAGAATGGCTGAGTATAGCGCCCCAGGATTAAAGCTTCCTGGGCCTCCGGGAGAAGGAACTCCCACACCAGCAACAATTCAATATCTAGCGTTTAGGTTCATGGAGAAAGATAATCCTCTTAGGTATTATGTCTATGCTCCCCCATCTGATGATCCAACCTTGACCGTTAGCTCTATACCAGAAGTTACCGGGGTCCCTACCTCTCAACTATCAAAATTAAAGAGCTTTCAATATATTACTCAAGGATACCAACAAAGTTTAATCTATCCTTACATATATCCAATGAATGAGGTGTTTCAAACATACTCATTAATATTTGCTGAAAGGGCTAGCTTAAACAAGCAAGTAGATTTTGTTGCTTATTTTAATTCTTATGATTTACTATCGCAAGAACTAGCGGATACTTATGTAACTCAGAAGAATTATTTTGTTGATGTTGCAAAAACTATAGCAAATAACGTGTTATTAAAGTCGTCTCTTAACTCAGCTATCTTTGCTGGTGAGCAGATGTATTCTTATCTGTATGCTATGTCTTCGCCGTCAAGACCTTATGAGTGGTATACGCCTGAAGAAAAAACTATTGGATTAAATAGTAATGCTGCTGCCTCGTCGTTCCCCGTTATCTGTGAGGATGTGACAAATACAGATGTGGCAGTTATGAGTAGTTATATCTTAGGCGCTTACGCTGTTGCTTATGCTAAAGCAAATGGAGCTAGGTTTAGTGGCGCAGCAGGAGGCAACGCTTTCAGCACTGTAGCTTGGACATTTAACTCTATTCTGTGGGCTTGGGATGTATTAAATAAACATTCTGATCCGTCCGATCTTTATGCTATTGAAGCCCTAGACGATCTAAAAAGAGCAATCGAAAGCTTCGTAGGACCAGAAAAATTCAGTATAGATAATTATAACCGAGGCGCTGATCTTAGAGATAATTTCTACGGCAGAATATGGGGTAACCTTGGGTGGCCGTCTCCTGGTGTTTCTCCTCCGGTAATGCAGCAATTAGGGGCAGGAGATCCTGAAGTCTTACCATGGTTTATTGGATGTGCCGAAGACATCTGGAGAGACAGATCTCCTGGAGCTAATAACATTAGACTTATCCGAGGAGAACTAAGACTATCAACTGAGGTAGATGCTACATTCGAAGTTATTTCTGGTAGGACTAGAACTTACACTTATGCTGAACCAGAAGAGGCTCTCTACAACCCAGGTAAGGGTTACTACCCATTCACAACTCAAGGTCTTGCATCTAAGCAAGCCTTACCTACTTCAGTTGAGAGAATAGACAACTTTGGCATGGAGAAATTCTACGCGCTAAATGGCTTAACTAATGTATTTGATTTCTCCCAGTTTGAGTCCAAGCTAAATGAAATCTCTGGTGTAGGGCGTCAGGCGAGTATAAGAATCTGGATTGATCAACCTTTCCAGGTAGGAGCCTCCTGGGCTCCCTTAGCCCAAGGCTATAAATTACCACGATTCTTAAGACTAGAAAATGGAGGCACAGTAGAAAGTTTCAGATACTATGTCGATCAAACTAACCCAGGCCAAGGAGGTTATGATGTTAGTGGATACATTCCTGATTACAATAACCCAGATTTAGTTGCCGAAATTGTTCGCTTAGTAACGGAACTTGGTAGAGTTTATGATGGAGATCCAAGAATAGCTGAAATGCAAGTAGGCTTCCTTGGGCACTGGGGAGAATGGAATCAATATCAAGCTTATACGAGAAGCAACGTTGAGCCAATAAGTAATCGTCCCTATACCCCTTATCCACCAATTGAAGTTATTAATGAAGTAACTCAAGCATTTGATGATGCTTTTAATATTACTCCTGTAGTTGGACGCTTCTTAGACTCTAAGGCACGAGGCGTGCCATTGCCGGATAGTCCAACACAGATGACTGAACCTTACTCTAATGTTGGTATCCATGATGATTCCTTTGGCTATATGACATTAGGAACTGCTCAGTTCTATACACAACCTCAGGTTAATCATTATCAGTATTCTAATAAACTTATTGAGCTGTTGCAAAGTGGAGAAGTTAGACCTGAGATTGAAAGAATTTCTGAAGGTGGAACAACTTACTTACTAGACTTCTTAAACGATAGTTATCAAGCTCCTCCGTTAATTAGGCATGGAGCACAGAACCTATTTGAAACTCTAAGATTCTTAAGAAGCAGTATGCTGTCAGCAGCTACCATGTTTGGTGTTATCGCTAACGATTACGCAATTTATGATAGAACTGATCCCAACAACCCAATCTTTATAAGAAACGGAACCTACAGAGACTTGGAGCCTGAAAAGCTAAGAAACTTAATTCGCTCCATCCATCTAATGGGTTACAGCTTATTTGTGGAATCTTCAATCCTACAAAATGATCTTGTAGTCGGCAACTCTCTCGAACTATCTGTAACAATTACCAACAGAGGGGTAGCAAGATTCTTCCAGAACTGGCCTGTTGTTCTGACTCTAACGAACGGTCAGCAGACTGAGGAGGTCGTCACTGATTGGTCACTAAGCTCAATCGACCCTGACCAAACAGTAACATTTAGCAAAACTATTCCAGGGGCTGTCATAGCCAGGTCTTTCCTTAATTCTCCAAACTTGTCGGTAAGAATGAGTATTAGAAAACCTGCCGCATTCATAAACGATGTCATCTTTATGAATGATGAAGTTATTCAAAATACAGCATTCATGGATCTTGGACAGGTTTCACTTACTAGCAATAGCTCTGATGTTTTCATAACAGGAGAACTGTTAGGATCTACCGAGTTAGAAGGGCAGCCAGTAAGATTTAAACAACATACTATTTTCCCTAAAGATTATGGTAATGAATTTGCCACTGCTAAAACTGGTGCTCGAATCATCAGAGTCCAAATTTTAGATTCTTTACTTGTAGAGCAATCCACTAATTTAGTAGGAACTATCGAAACTCAAAGTCATGTGGACTTTGATAATCTTGAGATCATAGGACAATCAATCCCAAATCTTAGTGAATTAATCGTAGAAGGTATTACTGAGTTCAGAGATTTACTTGTAATAGGCTCAACTACATTAGTAGGTAATTTAATTGCGGATAACTCTCCTCCAGGACAAACTTACGTTTATATAAATGGAGCTCCGTTAGGCCAAACAATAGTTAATGTTGATAAGCTTGTTTTAGATCTTCATGTTGAAGGCATCATAGAGATGCTAGGATCTTATGATGGGTCTTTATTTATTCAAGCTCAATTACCTAATGCAGACTTCTTAGGACAATTAGAATTAGAAGGATTCTTATCTTTAGATATAGGGATAGCAAATCTCGATGTTGAAGGACAATCAATACTTGATTTAGTAGATGATTTTGATCTTTATCGTAGACTATCTGATGCTGAGTTCTTAGGTGAAATGTCGGTCCTGGGGTCTCTGAACAAGACTGTTTACATTGATGGTTCTATTGAGCTAGCTTCTGATTTAGTTGGTGGTCTTTTTGTTAAGCCTTCTATAGTAATATCAGGTGAGTTACCTCTAAGCTCAGACCTACAAGGTCAACTAGCACTCTCTAGAACATTATCAGGAGAGATAATAGGTCAGACTCTTCTAAGTGGTCAGCCTAGATCTAATCTAATTATCCTTTCAGATAACTTACTAATCTCAGGAGCTACTAACCCACAAGCACGACTGTTCATATATCCCGGTGCAGGCCGAGGAGCCGCAGAGTTTACTGGTCCCGATGTTACCGTTATCGAGGATGGTTCTATACCAAAGCAATCATTCGCTAGACAGCTAGACACTACTACAGCAACTTTTGAAGGCATACCAAGGCAACGCCAATCCTTTGAGCAAAAGCTTATGTCAGAGCTACTAGAGAGATCTACCAATGACGCAAAAGTAACCGAACTTTACAGAGAAACATTAGAATACTTAATTAACGTGTTCTCTCAGTATGTTTATATTAACGACGAGAATAAGGTCGTGAAGGTCCCTTGCTGGCATGGAAGTGTCGAGAGAGTAGTAGCTAAACTTAGACAAGAACATAATATTGTTCTTCCAGTAATGTCTGTTTTCCGCACCGGAAATAACTCTGACGAAAAACGTAGAAGATTCTCTGGTATGATTGTCTATGATAAGTATTGGGACCTGGAAAGCCAGAGAGCAGTTAGAGTAGCTCGACTAGCACCGACTCCCGTCACTATTAGCTATAAACTAAATGTCTGGACAAAGTATCAGGAAGATATGGATCATCTGACTGAGCAAGTCCATAGAGACTTCAACCCAGATATAAATATCAAGACCTCTTACAACACATCAACTAAGGGCTTCCTGTCCTCCGAGTCTCCCTCTAATGAGCTTACAGTTTCTGAGGGACAAGACAGAGTTATCAGAAAAGCTTTTGATTTTACTGTGGAGTCTTACATACCAAGTCCTAGATTCGTAATTACCAACACAGGTAAGATCGAAGAATTTAATGCAGAAGTTTTAATTCCAATAAAATGAAAACTAGATATTTATTAGAAGCTCAAAATAGTCTTTTAAATTTTTTAAATTTTGAGACTAATACATTAGTAAGCGATTTACGGTCACCTGATGGAGCGTATTTTGTTGGTTTATTGTCTTCTCTACCTGACGACGGTAAGGATGGTTGGCAAGGAGCAGGCGAGCTTTATAACGACGGCACTTCTAGTCCTTATCTACAGGGTATCAAAAAACCAAACATAACAACCGCAGGTTATTATCCTGTAGAAGTATCTAGATTAGGCTTTACCGCACCAGGGTTAACCAACGTCCCATCGTTAGGTATAAGTGGCATAGTTGCTGAGTTCCAACAAACAATCCAGTATAACCCAGCAACAGCCGACTGGCCTCAACCAGTTTTGGGTTTAGTTCTGTATTCAGTTAGAGCTTCTGCTTCTATTAACAGAATAACTCCGCTGGCGACATTCCCGCTTACCACCCCAATACAGGTTAGGCAAAATGATACATTAACTATACCAGATCAATCAGCAAATAGGTTTAGGGTGATTGATTTGATTAAGAAAACTGTTTTGAACTAAAAATTAGTTCAGATTTTTGATTATATTTTTTATTCAATAGATAAATACATTAAGAGGAGTAATAATATGGCAGCCGGAAAAACAGCAGAATTCGCTACAGATATTCTAGAATACATATTCTCAGGGACAGCAAGTCTTCCCACTATCACGAACAACACCCTTTACATCGGGTTACTAAGTGATTTCCCAGCAGGGGACGCACCTTACACTGCTGCTCAGTTATCAGCAGTGGAAGTTCTGAACGGGGGCCAGATTTGGAGAGCACCCTTACCTGTAGCATCTATCGGCGCAGTCACTGCGATTGCAAATGATGCAATGAGTAGAACTACAACCGCAGAGGTTGCTTGGCCCACCGCAGCAGTTACTGGATTTACAGCAAAGGGTTATGTTATAGCTATTAACGATACCACTCAAGGCGCTGGTGTTTACCTTGCCTACGAAACTTTCCCAGAAGGTTCCGGTAAGCAACGTGTAGTTGGAGCAACAGATAACGTTAAAATTAACTCAGGTGGTCTGGTAATCAAGGAGAAGTGATAATGTTTAAGCTAGTAAATCTATCGAGACAAGGCTTTAACATATTTTTACTTTCTGATATTGGTCCTACATCATTTTGGCTTACGCCAAAGGAGTCTGTCCTGATTGCTGAATCTAGCGTATCAGGGCAGATTAAGAAAATGGTTAAAAAGAAAATCTTAAGATTAGAGAGAGTATAACATGGCAAATATAGTGAGCCCCGGTGTTTATGTAATTGAAAAGGATATCTCAACTTATCCTGCAACAATTGATTCTACGACAGTAGGCATAGTGGGGTTCGCTGAAAAAGGCCCAACTAACGAAGCAACTCTAATCACGAGCCAAGAAAGACTTATCGAAACCTTTGGTGAACCAAGGGCTGATATGTTAGGCCAAGGCATTATGGGCGGCTTAGAGATCCTAGAAGCCTCTAACAGAGTTTACTATGTTAGAGTAGTATCTGATAATGCTGCGGCTGCTACCACAACCGTAAAACTCGGAGCCTGCCCAGCAATAGCCGTCAAAAAAGATGATATCGGTGTTACCAAGAATGTCACCTTCAAAGTTGCTGTTACTGATAATGCAGGAGCTTCTGGATACCCATTCGTTAAGACTTACAAGACTGGGCTTAAGGCTGACATAAATCAAGCACAGGCTCTTGCTAAGACTTTCGGGACTGATCTCGATGACCTCAAGGTCATGGCCGCATTCGAATATGAAATAGACGGAAACGGTATTGTTGTTCCTAAAGACCTTGTAGCAAACGGCGTAAGTTCATTAGGTTTTATTGTTGGAGCTTTTGCAGGAGCTTCAGCTACTCTTTCAGTATCAGCCTTCGAATCAGACGGGGTAACTCCTACTTCGGTTTTATACCTACTAGATGCTAGTGG
>Ga0208161_1001483_pt1 | contig 12446 bp, 10 predicted proteins | sample CB_VirMetaG_3_FD_184538 | JGI IMG/M metagenome (GOLD analysis project Ga0208161, IMG submission 184538) | Freshwater to marine saline gradient viral communities from Chesapeake Bay - CB_1508_1S Viral MetaG (SPAdes) (version 4) | ecosystem: Environmental > Aquatic > Marine > Coastal | place: USA... | reverse complement strand
CGGGACGCATGAGCGCCAAGGGCATGAGCATCGGTGGAGGCGGCGGCGGAGCAGTCAAGCCACCCCGCCCGTAAGCAGTGGGGGTAACCCATGGCGAAACGTCCCCAATCTGAGATGGCGGAACTCCTGGCAACAGGAGTTCTGTCCGTTGAGGAGGGGAAGGTTACCAGTGGGCAACTGGGCCAGATCGGTGGGCGTCGTGCCTCGGCTGATGTGCTCACACCTGTTGAGTACCCTCATCGTGGTCAGCTCCTACAGGACGAGCGCCAGACCCTGGCTCGGGGCAAGAGGACTTTGCCCCGGTTGACCGAAGCTCTGGAGGGGATGTTCACCAACATCCAGAAGGTGATCCCCTACCAGATCGGTCCTGAGGGGATGCAGGCTTCCCAGTTCATCATCCCCCGCCTAGACCCGGACATGCCCTATGCCTTGAGTCGGTTGGTCCCCGTGATCCCCGGCTCCAAGGAAGAAACCGACCGGATCTACCAGTCGGCCAAGAAAGCGATCAGCAGCTCGAAGTACCCCGCCACCAGGCGGGAAGTGACGGCTGCCCTCGCCGACATCACTCCTTACCTGCCCCGGATGCAACAGGTTGTCCACCTCGGGTTGGCCGGCGGACCTGGCTACAACGCCATCAACGTCAACCAGGCGATGCGCTCGGCGCTCCTCCTGATGTCCGCCTCCACGATCCCCGAGTCGGCGGCGATGAGCACCTACAGCCACACCTGGATGCGCCGCAACAACCTGTCCGGCGTGGCAGCCCGACAGAACGAAGTCCATCGTCGGCTCGTGGAAGACGTCATCTCGGGGGCCAAGGGCGCAAAGGGCCAGTACATGGGTCTCGGAGGACCTCGGCTTTCCGAGGCCGTTCGCATGTACACCCAGATGATCGCGCCTCTCGCTGGTCTCCGAAGTGGCCGAGACATCAAGACCCGTCAGGCTTTCACCCCGAACCTCCCCCCAGAGCTCCTTGGGTTTGGACGGGAATCGGGGTTGTTCCCAGCGGTCGAGAAGAACGTCAAGGCGCTCCAGTCCTTTGAAGCGTCGAGCGCAGTGTCTGGCGAAGTCGTTCAGCTTTCCCCCACTGAAAAGCTGGCTCGCATCGAAGCAGAGATCCGCAAGGCCGTCGACCCTATCGACTACAAGGCCATCGAGGATATCGCTTCCCGGGGCAACCCCAAGCGATTCCGGGAACTGCCTCCGTTCGAGCGAGCCAAGCGGTTGCTTGCCGCTCTCAACGATCCTGACCTCAAGACCAACTCAGGGCGCAGCTACCAGGGCTTTGCACAGAAGGTGGTCGAGTCGGTGGCGGAACGTCCCGCTACCGTCAAGACAGCCCCATCGGTCCAGCGGCAAACCGCTGCTGCCGCTGAAGCCGGCGCTCTCGGTGGCGTCCTCAGCCGAAAGGAAGCCACGAAGGTTGCAAAGAAGACCGCCAAGAAGATGGGCGTGAGGTTGAACAGGAACACGTTGGGGATGCTGATGCTGTTGGGTGGCATCCTGTCGACGGGATTCCTGGCGGCTGGTTCGGCAGAGGAGGCCGCATGAGCAAGGAGATCCGGAAGGTCGAGGGCGAGGACGGAGAGGACGTGATCCGTTCGATGTTCTCGATTGACGGAGCGGCTGCTGCCATCCGCCGATCCGGGTTCGACGTCGAGGAGGAGGTGTCGATGTACATCGACATTGCCCGCAACTCCGTCGAGGACAACACGCGCCTTGCCGCCCTTCAAAGATTGAATAGGCGTATACGAGAAATCGCGGAAGTGAATGGCATGGTGTCCACCGGATCGGTTAGAATGGTGTCCCATGAAGAAGACGGCACACGCATCGAGCAAACTCGCTCAGAGTCCCGACTCCTCTCCCAAGTCCGTGGGCTCAGTCTCCCCGGTCAATCCCCCATCTCAGACCGCGTACTCCCACCCGCCCAAGCATCGGAAGGTCCTGGAGCTTGAGGACTACATCAAGCGGGCCCGCAACCAGGACCTGGCGTACTGGGGTGGCTTTGTCATCGAAGACCTTGGCATCGTCGATGTGGATAGGGTGGTGGGAAGTTCTGAGATCTTCGGGTCCGATCTTCGGGCTCTCCTCTGTTCGCCCAGCGGCGAGCTGAACGTCGCCTGGTCTGAGACGGCCACTCGGCTGTACCTGGAGAGTCCGGCGATGTCGAACATCCAGTCGCTCTTCGCCGGCATGTGCCAGTTGGCTGCGAGCCACTGGTACGTTCGGAGGTCCACCAATGGCTGCGCCTGACATCGAAGCCCGCCTGGAGGAACTCCGGGAGTACTACCCCTCCGACGAGCACGTCATCCTTGACGAGGCCCTGGAGACGATCCGAAAACTCCGGGCCCAGCTCCGCGAGATCCCCGAGATCGGTTCCCTCAAGGACTTCATCTCGGAGCTCAACCCGGCAGCCCTCTTCATCGACGGCATGGACGAGGCCCTGATGGGCTACGCCGGTCAGTGGGGGTCCCCCATCCTGGCCGTGTACTCGGCCGAGCGAATCGTAGAGATCTTGGCCCGCGATATGAGCTACGAAGAAGCCATCGAGTTCTTCGAGTTCAACATCGAGTGCGCCTACCTGGGCCCAGGGACTCCTCTGATCCTGCACGGCCCGAGGCCCGACTGATGGAAGTCAAGCGGATCCAGACCCGCGAAGAAGGCAATCCGAACTACCCGCTGCCTGCGGACTACGACACCCTGACCGAGGACGGTCAGCGGCAGGCCCGGGTGAACGCATGTCGCCAGTGGCTCCTAACGGAGGACGATCCTGTCCGCCGGGGAAACAACCTGGTTTCGTCGGTCTGGTTCTTTGACCGCTTCTACCTGTGGCCCGACGAAGAGGCCGACTTCAACCCGCTGTTCTACGACGATATGCCGCTGGAGACGCCGGACTTCCACTGGGTCCTGCTGCGCCAGTGGGCTGCCTACCGAATGACGGCGGCCGTTGCGCCCCGTGGTTCCGCCAAGTCGTACCTCAACTGCAAGGACATGCTGCTCCGGCTGTTGACTCGGCCTGCATATTCCTTCGTTTATGCAACGTCGACGCACCCGAATGCCCGCGAGGTTGGCGAGCGCATCAAGCGCCAGTTCATCCACAACGACCGGATCTTCAACGACTTCGGTCCAGAGTTCGATGACAACCGGATCATCCCCCGCCGTGGTGAGGGCTCCTTCAGCACGGAGCACATGATCATCGGCAACGGGTCCTGGCTTCGCCTGCTCAGCGCCTCCTCGAAGCAGCGTGGTGGACGCCCCCGTCGCTACCGGCTGGACGATCCCGAGTACGACCCGAAGAGCTCGACACCCATGTCCGTCCTTCGGGCCTACATGGCGGAGCTCCTCTTCAAGATCGTGATCCCGATGGTCACCCGTCCCGACACGGGCGTGGACTGGGTGGGTACGTTCGTCTCGAAGCGCCACTACCTCTGGCATGCGATGCAGCTGGAGGATACGCCCGAGGGCGCGCGCGCGAAGGACCCCCGTTTCAACCGTTGGTCCCGCCTCGTGATCCCGGCGGCCATCGAGGAGAACGGCATCATGACCTCGTGCTGGCCTGACATGTGGCCAGCCACCCGAGCTGACCGTCTTCAGCTGGCGGTCACAAAGCCCCGCTTCAAGGAAGCCCTCTCTCTCGAAGAGATCCGGGAAGCCATCGGTTCCGGCAACTTCGCCTCGGAGTACCTGGCAGCCCCTGGCGATGGCGAGGGCTCCTTCTTCGGTGACCTGGACGATGTGGCCCACGGCTACCGCTACGAGGAGATCGATGACCGCCTCGACAGGCCCCACCACTCCAGCGCCTACATCTCGTGGTACGAGCGCCACGGCGAAGAGATGCGGCCGATGCGGATGCCGATCCAGGAGTTCCTCTCCCGGTACGCCCGGATCTTCATGACCTCCGACACCTCCCACACTTCCGGGAAGGACTCGGACTACAAGGTCGCCTGCCTGATGGCGGTCACGCCCCAGAACGATCTCTTCGTCCTGGACCTCTGGGCCCGCCAAGGCCCCGAGTCCGATCTGGTGAAAGCGATCTTCGATATGGCCGACCGCTGGCTGTGCCCGACGGTCCACCCCGAGGCCATCCGCCAGGGTGTCTCGCTCTACAACGCCCTGTCCTCCATCGTCTCAACCCGCGCCAACGACATGGCCGGCACGGCCCACCTCCCCAAGATCGTCAAACTCAACCCGGGCATGGCCGAGAAGCAGGAGAAGATCTCCGGCCTCCAGTTCCGGTTTGAGCACGGCAAGATCAAGTTGCCCCTCTGGCGACGGGACCAGCTCCCCTGGCGTTTCCTCTTCGACCAGATCGAGTCCTTCAACCCGGAGGCCCAGGACGGCGGTCTCGAAAAGGACGATTGCATCGACGCCGTCGCCATGTCCCAGTTCATCCTGAAGGGTCGCCTCTCCAAGGGTCCGACCCCCACTGCCGACAAGACGCTGTTCGAGCGCCTGCGGGATGGCGACTATTACGAGAACGGCACCCACATCGGTGAGGGCATCCCCCTCGAACTTCTGTCGGCGGAACAGGTCAACGAGATCCTCGATGCACGAACCCCAACCGGTCGCCCAACCCGTAAGACCAGGATCTGAATCGAAGGTCCCCCAGGCCCTGTTCGAGGTGATGGCCCGCTGGTACTTTGGCGGCACCCCAGAGAAGGAGCCTCCTCAGCATCGTTCTGGCGACAACATCGTCACGGTTTCCGATGCTTGGTTTGGGATCCTCTGCCTCTCCTACTTCGGTAACGGCCCCCGTCACCCAAGTACGGCGATCAGTGGGGGTATCCCAGGCCCGATGGATCTCCCCAAGCGGGAGGAAGTCGTGCAGTACGCGGAGCTTCGGAAAGTTCCGCAGATGGTTCCAGGGGGGTTCGCGGCAAAGAAGGCGCAGGTAAAGCATGGCAAACGACCCGATCAAGCTGACCAAGGATCCGATGGCCCTGGCTCGGATCATCGACGAGCACTGCGAACGGGAGATGAGTCGGCTGGCCTACCGCCGGGCGACCTGGCTGGTAGCCCTCTACTACATGATGGGGGCGCGTCAGTTTGACGTCTTTGACCCCGAGAGCGGCACCGTCCGATATTCGTACCTCGATGAGGAGGACCGGCTGGAGTTCCAGTCGAGCGAGCTCCTGAGCGCGGTCGACAAGATCTCGGGCCGTCTCTCGAGCCTGGACTTCCGGCCCCTCGTGATGCGGGTCGGCTCCTCCCTGAGCTCGATCCGGCAGCGGTCGATTGCCCAGATCATGCTGGATCAGGTGATCTCGGACCACCAGCTCCAGCGGGTGGTGCCCCAGTTCAACCACATCTTCGCCCTTCTGGGCTCCTGTGGCATCACGGGCCACATGGTGAACCACCCGACGGTCGGCCTTACGGCGGACCTGGAAGTCGTTCACCCCATGGAGCTGTTCCCATTCCCGAGTCTGGGCCAGGACTACACGAAGCAGCGCGGCCTCGTGCGCCAGCGGATGGTCTCCATCGAGTTCCTGAAGGACGTCTTCGGCCCCAAGGTCACTCGGAACAAGGAGAAGCTGGAGTACTACACCGTCAAGCCCGGCGAGTCGTTTGAGCAGGAGAACGAGAACGAGTACACCCTCGGCACCAACGTCTCGTACTCAGACGATAAGGTCGTGGGTCACGACCCCAAGACTGACGCGGTCGAGGTGGTCAAGGTTCGCGAGCTCTGGCTGAAGGGCCCCCGCGACACGGTCTCCCGGTACATCGTCACCAGCGGCGAGTACGTCATTCACGACGAGGACCTGGAGGGCCGTGAGGTCTACTGCCCCATCGGCTTCGCCCGCTTCATGGAGAACGGGTCGTTCCACGGTGCCGGCTGCTTCGACCTTCTGTTCCCGCTGTGCCGCGAGGCCGAGCGCCTGCAGAAGTCGCTGTTCCACAACATCCGGGACGTCGACCGCTACGGCGTCCTTGTTCTGCCCCACGGGTCCTTCAACGCGAACACCATGCTCCGCGATGTGGGTGAGGGTCTTCGGGTCTTCCCTTGGGAACCCGACCCCATCAGCGAAGGCTTCCGCCCCTTCAACATCACCCCCTTCAACTCGGGCGACGTTCCGGGCCGGGTGTCCCAGTTCGCGATCCAGCAGATCGACCGCCTCAATCCGATCCGCGACCTGATCGCAGAGAAGGGCCGCGTCGACAGCGCCACCGGCCTGCAGTTCCTGGACGAGCAGGTCAACCGGGCGATGAATACCCCCACTGCTGGTGTGCAGGCGGCCTGGGGTGACTGCTACCGGAGCATCCTGGCCGGCACCGTCCGAGAGGTGGTGTTTGCACCCCAGACGTTTACGGTCGATCAGCTGACGCTGGACCTGGCCGGCGTGGTGGTGGACCCCGAGACGATGGCGGTCAACTTCGAGCAGAACCCGCTGCCCACCCTGAGCCAGCTCTCCTTCAAGATCAAGGACGTGAACCCCCGGAGCAAGGTTGCCCGGAAGCAGGAAGCCCTCCAGCTTCAGCAGCAGTTCCAGATCGACGTCGATTCTTTCCTCCTGTTCGCTCTCAAGGAGGGTCTCGACTTCGCGATGTGGTCCGACGAACATCAGTCGGCCTACGAGTCCGTCGTTCGGAACTGCCTCCTTCTCTACGGCGACGGCAAGGTCCCGGGCCAGGTGGTGCTTACTCCCCAGACGGTGAAGCCCGAGTTCCAGATGCGGGTCCTCAATGCGTTCATGGCAAGCCCCATCATGGCGATGGCGGAAGCCGAAGTGCAGAACGCCTTCATCGGATACCACAAGACCCTGATGAGCTTTATGGGTCTGGTACTTCCGAACGCCCTTCCCAATCCTGACGATGTGGCTATGCTGGGCAAGCTGGATCAGCAGCTTTCTCAGCTTCAGCAGGCCCAGGGCGGCGGAGCCCCGGGCCCCCAGATGCCTGGCCCGATGACGGGCATGATGCCCCAGCAGGTGATGTAAATGGACGAACTTGAAGACACCCCCGCAGATCAGATGATCACCCTCGATGATGGCACCGAGGTGTCTCTCTCCGACCTCAAGGCTTCCCACAACAGGTGGCAAGAGGCCGTGGCGGAATCCCAGATGCTCCAAGAGGACCTCACCAAGGTGGGGGCCCTGTTTCGCACGGATGTCACCTTCGATGAACGGGAAGTCGGCATTCGTGCTGCACTTTCCCACAGCGGGTACACCGACGATCAGATCACCCAGTACATCGATCAGCTTCGGAACAACGCCCAGCAGCAGGAATACGACCCCGCCCCGGACGATGTCGAAGACAAGGACGAGGTGGAGGAGATCGAACTTCCGGATCTGCCGGACGAGAACGATGACATCGAGGATTCCAGTGGGGGTAACCCAGAGGCAACCATGAGCGACGAACAGCGTCAGATTCTCCAGCAGGAGCTGGAGGCCCAGCGTTCCGAGATTCACAAGATGCGGGTCCGTGAACTGCGGGAGCGGCTTAACGCCGAACTCGACCGGACCCTGGAAAAGAATCCGGAGTTTCAGAAACTTCTGAATGCGTCCAAGTCGCTGCGAGGCGATGAGGGCGTCGAGCAGGCGAAGCAGACCCTGCGGGCCCAGCTGGAACAGCAGGCCCTGCAGCGAATGCAGACCCGGCGGGCAGCATCCGGAACCTTCGAGGACGCATGGATGTCCGAGGAGGTCGAGAAGGCTGCGGAGCCCGTGCTTGGTACTTTCCGGTCAGTCATCGGCGACATCGACAAGCTTGGTCGTTCGTCGGAAACAGTCACCGGCCTTGATGCGGAGGAAATCCTCCGTAGTAAGCCAGTCGCAGAACCTGAATGGGCGCCGGGAGCCACCATCAGCGACATCGAGTCGCAGGTCAAGAGCTTCACGACGGACACCATCAAGCGAGCCCTGGCTTCGTCTCCCGGTGAATCCCCAATCTGACCTGAAGGAGCCACAAAATGGCATTCGCAACCACGGGGTCGATCTTCGACCGCCAGTCCAACCGCATTCAGGAGGTCCTCAACAAGAGCCTCCGCGTCTTCCTCGCCGGACTTGATCCGGTGTGGCGTGACAACGTCGTGACCAGCCAGGGCGTCGGCAACTCCGGCGACCTCGGCCGCGATCTCAAGATCACCAAGCTGTTCATGGGCAGCCTCACCGGCGTCATCGAGGCCGGCCAGGGCTTCGGCGACAAGGACCTCTACGGCGATGTGACGTCGGCGCTTGGCCCGCTCATGCACACCCAGGCGGCGAGCCAGGCGTACCCGAGCCCGCTTGAGGGTCCGAACGCCACGGCGTACCGCCTCGCCATTCCGATGCGCTCGCTCGTGACCAACCTGATGATCACCCTCGGTGAGAAGCAGGCTGACGCGACTCCGGCGCTCATCGACCAGGTCGTTGCTCCGAAGCTGACGGCGTTCGCCCGCAACATGGCGCACACCCTCTGCAACTACTGGTACCTCTCGCAGAACGACACCTACAAGCTCTGCACGGTCACCAACGCCACTGTCGAAAACGCGATTGCGACCGGTACCCACCGGATCACGTTCCAGCCGGACAACCAGGCTTGCCACCGCTTCAGCCGGGGTCAGCGCGTTGACCTCCTCTGGAACAAGGCCCCGGTTCTCGGCAAGCGCATCAACGACTCCGATGACCAGGACGACAGTGGTCTCGACCTCGCCGGGTCGAACCGTGGTACTCGCATTCAGCTGGTGGTCGAGAACGTCGATCCGCTGACGAACAAGGTGACGCTCATTCTTCAGTCGGGAACCAGCTCGACGGCCATCAGTGTTCTTCGGGATAACGCAGTTGGCGCCGCTTTCATTTCCAACATCAACGAGCTCAACAACGACGCGGATGTGGTGTACGCCAACAGCCACCTCCTCGACAACAAGGGTGGCACCACGTTCAAGGGCATTGCCGGCATCAACAGCTGGCTCAAGGCCGGTGACGAGACCACCCCGAAGCTCCTTGGCGCTGAGTCGGATTCGACCGACTACATCAACGTCAACGAGCGCCCGGAGTTCAAGAGCTTCAAGTACGCGGTTGGCGGGGTGCTGACCGAGTACAACCTGAAGCGCTACCTCCAGCGCGTCCACTCGGCGTTCGAGCCGCTCGGCCACACCATCGACACGCTCATTGCGTCCGAGGGTGTCTGGAGCGCCTACGAGTCGCAGAAGATCGGCCAGTACCGGATCGACCGCACCAACCGGGTCGCGTCGATCACGAACGAGGGCCAGCAGGAGGGCTTCAGCTTCAGCTTCGAGGGCCACACCTACAAGGGCCACACCTCGCGCTTTGTCGAGGCGGGCACCATGTACGGCATCAAGCTCGGTGGCAAGAACTGGAAGAAGTACGTGCCGCCGAGCCCCGCCGGCATGTCGAAGATGGCGCAGGCCGATGCCTACGTCCCCTTCGAGTTCGTCGCTGGTGCTCTCACCGGCACTGGCACGAACCAGCTTCCGGTCTACGACAGCTCGGGTGGCCTCACCCTCGTGACCCAGGCTTCGCAGATGCCTGGCCGCATCCGGATGCAGCTCGTCCCGGATCAGGTCAATGGCATGAAGCTCACCGGAATCACCGAAGATCGCGTCTACATGTCGTGATCCCCGGCTGACACCCGTACAATGGGGCCATCCCGTAAATGGGGTGGCCCCTATTCTTTGGAGTAGCGATGACTGACGATGAGATCAGCGTGGCCCTGATGCTGGGCACCGAGATGAGCCCCGAACGGTTCGAGCTTCTGCCGGACGGTTCCTGGGTGAAGGCGATCCAGAAGCGCACCGGCCAGAAGGACCTGTTCGTCTACCGGCACCGCAAGACCGGCAAGTTCGGACTGGCCCAGTGGTCGGTGAAGCCGAAGGTGTTCGGCCAGGGAATGGCGGTCTGCACCGAGATCTGCCTGTTCTCAGGTCCCCCCGACGAGGGCCCGGCTGACCTCCCGGATTTCGAGTGGGTCTGCTGGCGCTGCCAGCCTGGGCACATCGTCCACGAGGACGAGCGTCGAAAGCGGATGGAGGCCATGAGCGCCAAGCACCGAGCCCTCTTGGATCGCCGAACGGCCCTCGATGACATGGAGAAGGTCCTGCGGAAGCGGGGTCTGGATGAGGCCGCAGACAAGCTGAGTCTTGAGGATGTGCCGGACGAGGGCGAGGAGCTCGATCAGATGCGAGAGCTGCTCACGTGGGCCATGAACGACCGCATCATCTCGACGGGCTGATCCATGCACTCATCCGGCTCCATCATCAAGACGTACTGTGAGAAGGTTCGCCACTACCTGGACGATCCGGATCTGGACGCCAAGTACGATGACAACTACCTCGTCCGCTTCTTCCTGTCGAGCGCGATGAACGACGTGATGTCCCGCGTCTCGATGATGTCGGACACCCAGATCCTGGCGACCTTCAACCTGACCGTGGCTTCGGGAACCCAGTACTACCGGTTGCCCCCCACTGTTCGCCAGGTCCTCCGGGTCGGAGTGATCGACCCGAACACCGGTGCGTACCTGGAGGACTTCCAGCCTCGCAACGAGTTCAACGTCTACGGGCGCGGGTGGGCTCTCGAAGGGAACCTGATCTCCTTCAACCCCTATCCCACCGAAGCCAAGACGTACCAGATCCTGTACATCCCCTCGGGGGACGTCGCCGCTCACTACGAGAACGCTTCGCATGGGGTTCTGAACGCCAACGGGACGTTCACGGTCCACAACTCCGGCAGCATTATCGGGTCCTACGAGAAGCGGGACAACGCCTACGTTGGCTGCTACATCCGGATCTTCGGTACGGACACCACGGACGAGTGCATCGTCTCGGCTTACGACGCGGCCACCCGGGTCTGCACCCTGCGTTCTGCCCCCGCCAACGTGGCCGGCTCGTACAGCTACGAGGTCGTGCCTTTCCTGCTGGAGCCCATGATCGACGCTGTGGCCATCAGCGCGGCCATGCGGGCCGGCGTGGGCCGCAAGATCAACAACACCCAGATGCAGGCCCTGATGCTGGCTTACCGCCAGGCCATCAAGACGGCGCACGACATGCTGGGCAACACCAACTCTCGGGTCGGTAAGCGCTTCAACGGCGGCACAGCGGACAACAAGAACCTCTTCGTCTTCTGATGGCAAACGAGAGCGAACTCGATCTTGCGAACCGGGAGTTCGAGCAGATCTCCCCGGGCTACACCCCGAGCATGTCGGACAGGCTCCGGCAAGCTTTCCAGGTGTACACCATCACCCCGGGGCTCCCGAACATCGGGCAGCGGGCATTCACTGCGCCCGGCGATGCGCCCTACCAGACGGGCCCTTCCGTCGCAGCCACGGCCATCTCCCCCGGCTCTTCGACCGGCGGCGAAGGCGGTCTCCCCGGCTCCATCAATCTGATCACCGTCGGCGGCCCCCTGATCTCTGGTCCGGTTCACCCGGGCTCAGAACCACCCGTCGGCCCCGAAGAATCGCTCCGCTACGCCTGTGTCGACGGTGTCTGCCTTCAGGATCCCAACGGCCTCTACTACGGTCTGGACGAGTGCTTAGCCGACGAATGCGGACTCAGTGGGGGTGGCGGCGGAGACGGCGACGATAGCGATCCTTCGATTGTTGATCCTCCTGGGCCAATCCAGTGCTACGACCGAGCGGTCCACTGCACGTTCGCCGCCATGATCCTCGGGGTCACCGATGATTCTCCTCTGCACCCGTCTCCCACCTGCGATCTTGAGGGCACTACTGGATCCTCTAGGTTAAACCGTCAGTACTGGAAGTACGAGTGGATCGAAGTCGAGGCTCTGGACACCGAACGGGAAACCTGGTGTACCCCGCTGGCCAGCGGCTTTACCCCTCGTTCCGGTGATGAAGCTTCCGGGACTTGGGCTATCAACATCTACGAGCACGGTGTGGAAGACAGTGGGGGATCAATTGCTGTTGCCTCAACTACAATTACAAGACTTCCGATCCCTACCTTCTCGTTGGTCACGATGCACATTGACCAGTTTGGGCAGGCTTGGTTCTGCCAGCCTAACCCGCTCCAAATTGAGTGTGAAACTGAGTTGACGCTCACGCTTGACGGCGGCGAGTTCAACGGGGGCGTCTGATGGCAGACACGATCCTTCACAAGTACTCGTCAACTGCTGGCGTCGAGCCTGCTGTTGGTGAACTGGCGCAGCGGGAACTGGCAATCAACACTGCCGATGGCAAGTTGTTCACCAAGAAGGCCGACGGAACCGTCATAGAACTGACGGAATACAAGACTTCGTACCCATCGGCTGTGGCGCCGTCAGGGTACTACCTGTCGGCGCATCTGAGCAACCAGACATACACGACGATTGCTGGAGTTGCCGACAGAGTGAACTTCTGCCCGTACTTCACCCAGCGCAACGAGGCAGTTGTTGCACTGAGGGCGCAAGTCACGACGGCTGTTGCCAGCGCGTTCATTCGGATGGGTGTCTACGCTGATGACGGAAATGGTTCGCCAACTGGATCGCCTCTGGTAACAACCATTGACCTTGATGCGTCTACAA
>Ga0208161_1001480_pt1 | contig 12453 bp, 20 predicted proteins | sample CB_VirMetaG_3_FD_184538 | JGI IMG/M metagenome (GOLD analysis project Ga0208161, IMG submission 184538) | Freshwater to marine saline gradient viral communities from Chesapeake Bay - CB_1508_1S Viral MetaG (SPAdes) (version 4) | ecosystem: Environmental > Aquatic > Marine > Coastal | place: USA... | reverse complement strand
TTCCCGACCGTCGGCCCGATGAACGCGTTCGGCACGATGACGCCTGGCTCGACCAACATGACCGCGTTCGGTCTCCAGGTCGTCGTCGACACCAACTTCAACAACACCGGGAACGGCACGATGATCCTCGGCGACACCGTCGGCTTCGAGATCTTCGAGCAGCAGAAAGGCTTCCTCCGCGTGGCCAACGCCCAGATCCGCGGCACCGACATCTCGTGGCTGGGGTACTTCGCGACCCTCATGCTCGACGTCGACCGCTACATCAAGGCCAACTTCGTCTGACCCCCCTAGGCGCCCGAGAAGGTCTGCACCATGGCTAGCTTCACCATCACCCACCTCCAGAGGGTGCAGGGCTACGCCGTGGTGCAGACCCTCGAGGACACCGACATCGCCGTCGGTCAGAGCATCACGATCAGCGGCGCATCAGACAACACCTTCGACGGCGCCCACACCGTCATCAGCATCGAAGCCTTCGAGCTGGAGCGCGTCACCGACGAGGGCGACCTCGTCTTCGACTACGACATCTACCACGGCAACCAAGCCATTTTCATCGACGCAGGCGACGACGTAACCCGCGACACCGCCACCGGCACCGTCACCTACGGGCTCACCTGCACCTGGATCAACAACGACGATGTCCTCGAATGGCTTGGCATCGACGCCGCGACCGCGAACGACACAGCCTTCATCACGACCTGTGTCGCCGCGGGCAACGCGTTCGCCTACCGTCGCCGACAGGCCGCGGGCTACTTCGACAGCCTTGGCACCGTCCCCGACGGCAGCGTCAAGCTCGGGACCACCATGTACGCCGCCAGCCTGTACCGCCAGCGTGGCAGCATCGACAGCTTCCAAAGCTTCGACGCCATGGGCGGGGCCCAGCCCATCGCGAGCTTCGGCCAGATCATGCAGCTCCTCGGCACCGGCCGCGCACAGGTCGCCTAATGGCCGCGAGCGGCATCTTCATCTCGACCATCGCCGAGATCAAGACCACGCTCACCGGCCTCGGCCTCAAGCCCGTCACCGACCCGCGCAACGCCCGACCGCTCACCGTGTTCGTCGAGCTCCCCACGTTCGACGGCTTCAACAACAACATCGCAGACATCACCTGTGTCCTCCGCGTCCTCGGCCCGCCCCCAGGCAACCAAGACGCCTCCGACTACATCCTCACGATCTGCGACACCATCCACGGCAGTTCCCTCGCCGTGGTATCCGGAGCGCCTAGCATCGCTCTCATCGGCGAGCAACAGCTCCCCGCCTACGACCTAACCATCCGACTCAGCACCAGGAGAAACTAATGGCCACCACCGTGTCCCTCTCGAATCCCAGCATCGTCGTCGACGCTGTCGACTTCACCGATCAATGTACCCAAGTTGTCGTAACGCAGACGGTTGAGGCCCTCGAGGCATCGGCTTTCGGCGACACGGCGCGCAAGTACGTCGCCGGTCTCGGCTCCCACGAGGTGACCGCGACTTTCATGCTCGCCTACGACACCAACGAGGTCGAAGAGAAGCTCAACAGCCTCGTCGGCACCAACTTCAACGTCGAGGTCTACGCCGCGGCCAGCGTCACCCCAGGCGTCACGAACCCCGAATACACCCTTACGGGCTGCTTCCTCTCGAGCATCACCCCGATCAACGGCAGCGTCGGCGATCTCCCGACCGTCGACTGCACCTTCCAGGGCGGCGCGCTCACCCGCGCGACGAGCTGACCGACAACAACCAGGAGAGCCCCGACATGCAACTCACGCTCCGCATCGACTACGGCAACGGCCCAGAGGAGGTCACGACCACCCTCTGGGCCATCGTCGCCTGGGAACGCAAGTTCAAGACCAAAGCGTCACAGCTCGCCCAAGGCGTCGCGATGGAGGACTTGGCCTACCTGGCCTACGAAAGCCTCCGCGCCGAGAAGCGCACGGTGCCCGCCGTCTTCGACGACTTCCTCCGCAAGTGTGTCGCCCCGCCGGAGATCGTGAGCAGCGAAGCCCGCCCTACGAAAGGGGCAGCCGAAGACGACAACTAGCCGAGCTGCTAGTCGCCGTTGGATGGTGGCCCCCCGACATACCATTCGAGGTCAGAGACCTCGACACGGTCGTCGAGGTAATCCAAGACCAGAACAGACAGGCAAAGCGACATGGCTAGCGAGATCATCGAACTAACCCAAGAGGTTCGAGGTCTCGCGCCCGCGCTCCGCACCCTGTCCAAAGTCGACCGCGAGCTCCGCAAACAAGTCATACGCGAGATGCGCGGAGCTGCGAAGCCGATGGTGGCCGAGGCCCGCAGCCTGTACCCGCCGAACAGCGCGCTCGCCTCCTGGGGCTCGTGGCGCGGCGGCTACGACCAGAAGCGCGCACAGCGCGGCGTCAAGACCAAGCTGCGGACGAGCTCGAGGAGCGATCAGATCGATCTGTTCACGCTCGTCCAAGACAACGCCGCAGGCATCATCTTCGCGATGGCAGGCAAAGACAACCCGAACGGCCGCACCTCCGGCCGCTCCCGCAAGTACGCCTCCGACAAGACGACCACCCACGCCATCACCAGCCAGCCCCAAGCGTTCCTCACCAAGCTCCGCACAGGCGGCAGCTCAAGCCACAAAGGCTTCCACCGCCCGTCGCGAGCGATGTGGCCCGCTGTGCTGCACACCATCCCAGATGTCCGAGAAGGCCTCGAGAAAGCCATCCGCGACCTCACCGTCCGACTCAACGAGGAGCTCCGCTAGTGGCCATCAACATCCCCCTGGTTTCTGAATACAACCCGAAAGGCGTCAAGGCCGCCATCGAGGACTTCAAGCGCCTCGACACGACCAGCCAGAAAGCCAGCTTTGCCCTCAAGAAAGCGTTCGTGCCCGCGACCGCCGCGCTCGGCGGGCTCGCCGCGGCTGCTGTGCCCGCCATCAACGCCGCGTCCGACCTCGAGGAGAGCATGTCGAAGGTCGGCGTGATCTTCGGCGAAGGCGCAGACGAGATCGAAGCGTTCGCCGAGACCGCCGCCAAAGAGCTCGGGCAGTCCAAGCAGGCGGTGCTCGACGCCGCTGGCACGTTCGGCACGTTCGGCAAGGCCGCAGGCCTCGCCAATGAAGACCTCGCCGTCTTCTCCAACGACCTCACAGCGCTCGCCTCTGACATGGCCAGCTTCAACAACGCCGAACCCGAGGAGGTCATCGAAGCCATCGGTGCAGGGCTCCGCGGCGAATCCGAGCCGCTGCGCCGCTTCGGCGTTCTCCTCAACGACGCCACCCTCAAAGCGGAGGCCATGGCGCTCGGCATCTACGACGGCACAGGCGCCCTCACCGATCAGCAGAAAATACTGGCCGCCCAGGAAGCGATCTTCAAGCAGACCGGCGACGCCCAAGGCGACTTCCAGCGCACCAGCGAAGGCCTCGCAAACCAGTCGCGCATCATGAAAGCCCAGTTTGAGGATGTCACCGCCGAGCTCGGCGCCGCCCTCCTGCCCATCGTCCTCAAGATTCTCCCCGTCTTCGCCGACCTCGCCGACTTTGTCAGCGAAAACACCGACCTCGTCCTCATCCTCGCAGGCGTCATCGGCGGCTTGTCCACCGCCATCGTCGTCGCCAACATCGCGATGAAAGCCTGGGCGGCAGCCCAAGCCATCGCAACAGCGGCCACCTGGCTGTTCAACGCAGCGCTCGCAGCCAACCCCATCGTCCTCATCGTCGCCGCCATCGCCGCCCTCGTCGCAGGCCTCATCATCCTCGAAGCCAAGTTCGGCATCGTCACCGCCGCCCTCGAGAAGCTCATGGGCATCTTCGACAAAGTACGCGACGGCATCGGCTGGCTCGCCGAGAAGCTCGGCCTCGTGTCCGACGAGGTCGACAACTTTGAGCGCACCACCGACACCGCCCGCGAACAGGCAGGCGACATGTATGAAAGCGTCCGCGAGCTCGGCGACGGCGTCGGCGGGGCCCGCGAACAGTTTGAGCGCGCCATCAAACCCACCGAAGAGTTCCAGCGCACCACCGACAAGGCCGCTGAATCCACCGAGAAACTCACCGACCGCGTCGACACTCTGTGGGCGTCGACCGACGAGCTGTATAAAGGGATGTTCAAGCTGAACCCCGAGATCGAGGATTACCTCGACCAGCTCGACCGTGAACAGGCTGTCCGCGACTTCAACACCGCCGTCGAAGAGTTCCAACAGATCGCCCTGGATAACGAGGAGGGCTCTAACGAATGGGAGGAGGCCAACAAGCGCGTCTGGGAGGAGCTCGAGAATGTCATCGACACCATGGGGAACATCCCCCAAGAGGTGCAAACCGACCTAGCGATCCTCGTCAACACCGGCCAGCTCGACACCGCCATCGACAAAGTAAACCAGTTGCGGCGCGCCATGGAGCTCGCAACCCCGCCGCCAGGCGTCGACATCGGCGGCGGCATCCCAGGCTTCGCCGATCTCCAAGCCGCGCTCCAGGGCTCCGGATTTGTCGGCACCACCGTCTTCCAGCCGAAAGCCCCGACCGTCAACATCCCGACAGGCGCCATGGCACAGGGCGGCATCGTGACCCGCCCCACTCTCAGCCTCCTCGCCGAGAAAGGCACCCCCGAAGCCGTCATCCCGCTCAACCGCGCCGGAGCCCTCGGCGACACCTACAACATCACCGTGAACGGCGGCATCTCCAACAGCGCCGACATCGGCCAAGCCGTCGTCAACGCCATCCGCGCCTACAACCGCACCAGCGGGCCCGCCCGCATCTCCGTCGCATGACCACTACCGTCGTAGCCTCAGGCGACTACACCCTCGAGGTCGACACAGGCGCCCCCGTCCAAGGCTTCCGCCTCGACGACCCTGTCCGCGGCATCCTCGACGGCACCACCTACGTCCTCGACGGCCTCACCGACTTCGCCGACATCACCCCCTACACCCTCAACATCAGCATCGACCGCGGCCGCCAACGCACAGCCGACCAGTTTGGCGCAGGCACCATGACCGTCACCCTCAACGACACCGCCGCAGGCGGCGTCTTCAACCCCTTCGCCAACGACGGCCCCTACTACGACCCGACCAACGAGCTCCCAGGCATCGCCCCCATGCGCCTCATCCGGCTCAAACGCGAAAGCCAATACCTCTTTATTGGGCGCATCGTCGACTTCGACTACAACTTCGACATCTCCGGCCAAGACACCGTGACGCTCGCCTGCGCCGACGACCTCTACCTCCTCGCCCAAACACCAGTCGACGCCCTCAGCACCTCGAAAGAGCTGTCGGGAGCCCGCATTGAAGCCATCCTCGACCTGCCCGAGGTGGACTATCCGACGGGCGCGGCCCGCAACATCGCGACCGGCACCGTCGAGATCGGCGGCGGCGGCGACTACAACGTCGAGCTCGGCGTCACCCCCATCCAATACTTCGAGCTCATCAACCAAGCCGAACAAGGTCGCATTTTTATTACCAACGACGGCGTCCTCACCTTCGAGGAGCGCATCGGCGCCACCCTGTCCGGCAGCGTCGCAGACTTCCACGACGACGGCACCAATCTCCCCTACCGTGGCCTCGACATCGACTTCGGCGCCGACCAAGTCATCAACCGCGTCGTCATCAACGCCCTCAACAACAAGACCGCGACCGCTGAAAACCTCTCCAGCCAGGCCGACTACTTCATCCAAACATTGGTCATCGACGGCAGCCTCCTCGACACACAAGGCGACATCGACGACCTCGCCGACTACCTCCTCCAACCCGAACCCGAAGCGCGCTTCACCCGCGTCGAGGTCGGCTTCGAGCAGCTCACCGACGGCCAACGTGACACGGTGGCAGCCATCGACATCGGTGACACCATCACCATCGAGAAAAGCTTCCTCAACGGCGGCGTCATCACCAACCTCGCCCAGGAGCTCGCCGTCGAAGGCATCAGCCACTACATCAACTACGCCACCGGCCACACGGTGCAGCTCTACACCAGCCAGACCACCATCGTCTTCGAGCTCATCCTCGACGATCCCACCTATGGCACCCTCGACGCCCTCAACGTCCTAGGATGACAGGCAACTATGGCTGAAGGCTTCCTCGACTTCACAGCGGGCCAAGTGCTCACCGCAGCACAGGTCGACGACTATCTCATGCGCCAGATGGTCATGCGCTTCGACGACGCCTCGGCCCGCACCACCGCGCTCTCCGGCGTTCTCGCCGAAGGCATGGTCACTTATCTCAAAGACACCAACGCCGTCGAGGTCTACGACGGCTCGAGCTGGGTAGGTCTCTAATGGCTGAAGGGTTCCTCGACTTCACACCTGGGCAAGTTCTGACGGCCGCACAGGTCGACGACTATCTCATGCGGCAGGCCGTCATGCGCTTCGACGACGCAAGCGCCCGCACCACCGCGCTCTCCGGCGTCCTCGTTGAGGGCATGATGAGCTACCTCAAAGACACCAACGCAGTCGAGGTCTATGACGGCAGCGCTTGGGTCGGTGTCGGCGGTGTAGGCACCACCAACTTCACAGACACCGCTACCGGCACCTACACGGCTGGTGGCGTCAGTTATAAATACCTGACATTTACCGCCTCGGGCACAATCACGTTTGACACCGACGGACTAGCGACCCTGCTTGTCGTCGGTGCTGGTGCTGGCGGCGGCGCGTCACTCAACACTCAAGCTGCTGGCGGTGGTGGTGCTGGACAAGTCTTAGAGGATGATTTTTACTTTACGGCTGGTACCTACACCGTTACCGTCGGCGCAGGAGGCGCAGGTGGTGTCAGCAGCATAGGGTCTCCTGGCCGGGGCCGACAAGGCAACTCATCGCTCGTTGGGAACTATCAAGCGTCCGGTGGCGGAGGCGGCGGCCCGAGACTTTTCAACGCTAGTTTTGACTTCGGCGGAGACGGTGCCTCTGGTGGCGGAGGCGGCTTGGGCGGAAACGGCGGTTCGGCATACTCAACGCTTACCGGTAATGACGGAGCAAACAGCGGTGGCGGTGGAGGTGGAGCTGGTGGCGCACCGTCCGGAGCGACTGGCGGAGTTGGACAGTCATCGAGCATTACGAACACGCCGATCACGTATGGTGCGGGCGGAAATGGTGGAGCAAACCCAACGGTTGCGGGTGGGGCTAATACCGGTGACGGCGGCGACGGTGTTGCGAATGATTCATTGTCGGCAGCCGCAGGCGGCTCCGGAATCGTTGTCGTGAGAGTGGAGGTCTAAGACATGGCACACTTCGCAAGAGTCGACGATCAGAACGTCGTCCGACAGGTCATCGTTATTAGCGACGACGTAGCACCCGACCCCGCACCCGACAACGAGCAACAGGGGCAGGCGTTTATCTCCGACGTTCTCGGCCTGTCCGGCGTCTGGCTCCAAACGTCCTACCACGGCAACTTCCGAGGCGCCTACGCCGCTGTGGGATACACCTACGACCCCGCAACGGATACGTTTGTCGCGCCGCCCGAACCCGAACTTCAACCATGACATGGCTGCTCGTTCTCGGGCTGCTCGCCGTCGTCATCTTCATCGGGCTCTTCGAGGCCTAGCTGCAGGCCTGCTCGTCTTTGTCCTGTCGAGCTGCGGGTTCGACGGCAACTACCGTTACGGCTGCCAAGACCCCGACGCCTGGGGCGACGAGGACTGCAAGCCCCCTAAGTGCACCGTGTGGGGCACCTGCCCCGACATGCTCGTCCCGTCCTGCGGCCAGATGATGGGGAGAACCTGCGCCAATGTTTAGACCTTCCCACCGTTACACCAACGACGAGCTCAAAGCCCGCCTCGTCTTTGTCGTGGGCACCGGCCTCACCCTCAGTTTCGTCATCGCCCTCATGACGATCCTGTACGGGCTACTGTTCGTGACACAGCCAATGGAGAACCAGGCACCCAACGATGCCGCCGCGTGGGAACTACTCACCCCGATGATCTTGTTTCTCACCGGAGCGCTCAGCGGTGTCCTGGCCTCGAACGGAATGAAAGGGAAGAGATATGGAAGCGATGAATAAGCTGGCCAAGCCCATCAACAGCGCGGTCGGAGCCATCTGCATCACGATCCTCATGATCGCCGACACCATCCCCGCCGAGGCAGGCATGGCCATCTTCGGCGCCCTCGTCGGGGTCGGCACCACCGCCGCAGCAGCCAAGGCCAAGTCATGAGCGTCAAGTTTCATTCGTGGCAGAGCGACACGCCGCGCGAACCATTCACAACGTGCAGCCCGAACCTGTTGCAGCTCCGCAAGTACCTCCTCGAGCGTTGGGGCCTCACCAACCTCGGCTGCTACGGCCGCAGGCCGATCAGAGGCGGCACCGCTTGGAGCTCCCACGCCTTCGGTGCGGCGCATGACTACAGCTACCGCGGCGGCCCAGACCGCTCCGTCATCGAAGCCGAGGTCATCCCGTTCCTCATCGAGAACTTCGAGGCGCTCGGCATCCAACGCGTGCACGACTACTGGGCGCGCCGCTACTGGCAGGCAGGCCGAGGTTGGATCGAACGGCCCCCAGGCGCCAAGAATGACCACCTCCATGTCGAGGTGACGCCCGACACCTGGAGCTGGGACACGCCTGTGGAGCAGCGCCTCAAAGACGGCCCACCCGCCGCCAAACCCGCCCCGAAGCCCGCAGGCCCCGCCGCTTACCCTGGCAAGGTCACCAAGAAAGGCTCGACCGCCTCCGGCCGTGTCCGCGCCATCCAGCAGCGCCTCAACGAGCAAGGCATCGCGAACCTCAAGCTCGACGGCAAGTTCGGCACCAAGACCGAAGCCGCTGTCAAAGCGTTCCAAGCGGCCAGCGTCCTCGAGGCGGACGGCCTCGTCGGCCCGAAGACCTGGGCGGCCCTGTTCGGGTAGTTGACATCGTGCGGGTATTCCGCTTAGATCGTCGCAGAGGGCGCTACGCCCTCGGCCCCGACGAAAGGAAAACCCGCATGATCCGCACGATCATCCTGGCTGCCACGTTCATCTGGAGCTACCTGGCTCTAGGCGGCAGCGAACCCGAGTTCCTCGAGCGTTATAACGACCCGCCCCACAGCACCCTGTACGCTCAACCCTCGACGACCACGGCAGCGCCTCCGGTATCCGCACAGCCCGTAGAGGCGCCCGTGGCCGTCACCACCACCGTCATCTGGGCAGACGACCGACGCCAACCCATCCCGCCACCTGCGGCCCCTGGCATCATGCACCATTGCCCCCAATGGGAAGCCGAAGCCATCGCCCAAGGCTGGCCCATCGACCAGCTCGACCGCCTCGATCATGTCATGTGGCGCGAGTCCCGCTGTCTCCCCGAAGCCCACAACGTCGACGACCCCACCGAATACGGCTCTCGAGGCCTTATGCAGATCAATGGGTTCTGGGTGTACCGCCTCGAGCTCGACGCCGAACGGCTCTTCGAGCCCGCCTACAACCTGCGCGTCGCCCTCCTCGCATATGCCGCCTCCGGCTGGTCACCGTGGGGGCTGTCATGAGCGACACCCTGTTCCCAAGCGACGACAACCGCGACCTGTACCGTCGCAACGACCCTTGGACCTCGAGGGCCGCCGCTGAACAAGTCCAGCGCGACATCAAAGGCATCCACCTCGCGTTCCTCGCCCACTACGTCTATAACGGCCCATTCACCGACGACCAGCTCGCCCTGTGGGCGGTCGACGCGAACCTGTGCGAACGGCACGAACAAGCCCGCCGCATTATCCGCACCCTCCGCGACCACCGCCTCGTTCGGCCCGAGCTCGTCCCAGGCTCAGCCACCGAGGTCGCGACCGCTGTGAACGCCTCCGGCCGCTCTGCGATTCTCTACAACGTCACAGGCCACGGAGCCCGCCTCGTTCTCGACCCCGCGAGCAGAAAGGTCGTGTCATGAACCTCGACGGCTACGTCACCGTCAACGAGCGCCTCCTCATGGCCCTCAAAGACCACCCCGACCTCAAAGTCGTCGAAGAGGCCCACGAGGTGCAAACCATCGACGACCAGACCTACCTGGCCTGTGCGGTCTGGGTGTACCTCACGCCCGACGACGAGCGTCCCATCCGCGGCAGCGTCCTCGAGCCCATCCGCCCCGAACGGCACCCCCTCAAACATTCGGAGCTGATGACAGGCTTCACCAGCGCCCTCGGGCGAGCCCTCGGGTACCTCGGCTACGGCATCGACCGAGCCATCGCCACCAGCGACGAGCTCGAGGCCCGCAGAGGGCCCTCAGAGGCTCCACAAGCCCCGCAACGCCTCCGCACGGTACAACCCACCGCAGAACCCACACAGAGGCGCTCACAGCCCACCGACAAGATGATCGGGTTCTACCGCAAGCTGTGCGCCGAACGAGGCGTCCTCCCAGACGAGGCCACCATGGAAGACTTCGAGGCTTGCAAAGTGGCCATCGACCGCCTCAAGGCACAGCCCATTGACTAGACAACCAACCCGAGTTCTGAGCCTCGGAGCGGGCGTCCAGTCCACCACCCTGCTCCGAATGATCATTCACGGAGAACTCCCACCTGTCGACCACGCCATATTCTCCGACACCGGCTGGGAACCACAAGCCGTCTACCAACACCTCGAAACCCTCAAGGGCGAGTGCGACACGGCAGGCATCCCACTCCACATCGTCTCCAATGGCAACATCCGAGAAGACGCACTCAACCCAGAACACCGCTTCGCCTCCATGCCCATCCACATCCGCAGACAAGACGGCAAACCCGCTATCGGCAGACGCCAATGCACCAGCGAATACAAAATCAAACCCCTCATGGCCAAACAACGAGAGCTCGCCGGACTCAAACCACGACAACGCTGCAACGAACACCGCATCACCACCGTCATCGGAATCTCATGGGACGAAGCCCAACGCATGCGAGACCCAGCCTTCCCCTGGATCAGAAACGACTACCCGCTGATCGACAACCGAATCCGACGAGAAGACTGCATCCGCTGGAACACCGAACACGGCTACCCACCACCACCACGATCTTCGTGCATTGGATGCCCCTACCACTCCAACACAGAATGGCGCGCCATCCGAGACAACCCCATCGACTGGGCAGACGCCATCGACTTCGACACTCAGCTCAGACGCGGTCGACTCGCACACCTCCTCGAACCAAGCGAAGGATTCCTCCACCCAGCAAGAATCCCGCTCGAACAAGTCGACATCCGCAGCAAAGAAGAAGCAGGACAAGGCGCACTCTTCGACATGGAGTGTGAGGGGATGTGCGGGCTGTGACCGAAGCCGAGTTCCAACAGGCTGTGATAGACACCGCGAACTGGACAGGGTGGCTCGTCTTCCATCCACGCCCAGCCCAAACAGGAGGCCGCTGGAGCACCGCGTTCACCGGTCACCCAGGCTTCCCCGACCTCGTCCTCGTCCACAGAGACCGCGGCGTCATCTTCGCCGAGCTCAAGAGCGAACGAGGCAAGACCACCCCAGGACAACGCCAATGGCTCAACACCCTCGAGGACGCCAACGCCGAGACCTACCTATGGCGCCCCCAGGACTTCGACTTCATCGTCGACCGCCTCCGAGGCGACGATGTTTGACAGCCGCTGGTGCCCCAGACCGTTCTGCAAGCGGCCAGCGTCCGGCAAGCCCCCCTACGCCCGCCTGTGCGAACGACACGCCCGAGAGAAAGCCCAACAAGAGAAAGACCCCGACAATGCACAATGACGAACTGATGGAGCTCGCCGCAGAGCTCATCGGCAACGAGGAGGACATCTGGCGCTTCATCGTCAGCTTCATCACCCTCATCGACCTCGACGAGCACGACGACGCCGTCCGCTGGCAAGTCCTCCAGCAGACCTACCACGACATAACAGGCACCGCCCACGCCTGGCGCGCCACCCTCGCCGCCCTCCGCGACGACCTCGACGGCGCACCATGATCGTCCGAGGCCCACGACCCGAGAGGTACGTCGTCCTCGACAACGACATCGTCCGCAACCACGCCCTCAGCTTCAAGGCCCGCGGCATCCTCGCCTACCTCCTCAGCATGCCCGACAACTGGTCATGCAGCTCCAAACACCTAGCCACCGTCGGCCCCGACGGCCGCGACGCCGTCCGCACAGGCCTCCTCGAGCTCCAGACCGCGGGCTACCTAGTACGCCAACGCCAACAAGACAAGACCACCGGCCGCTGGAGCACCATCACCATCGTCCACGATCAGCCTGTGGACAGGTATGTAGACAACCATGCAGGGTTATCCACAGCCGAGGACGGATTACCCGACGCCGGAGAATCCGGCCCTCTAAGAACTACCTATGAAGTAGTACCTACTAGACAAACCGCAGACATAGTTACAGAGAGGCGCCCCACCCTGTGCACAAGCTGCAAGGGAGCAGGCTGGACAGCATGGGGCGACGACGTTGAGCGCTGCGCGTGCAACCCCAAGGTCGTCGAGCTGTGACACGCCGCAAGGTCTACGACACCAAGCGCTGGAAAGAGCTGCGCGCCCAGGTGCTCACCGAAGAGCCCGTCTGTCATTGGTGCCGTCGAGCGCCGAGCACCGAGGCCGACCACCTCGTCGAGCTCGCTCGAGATGATGGTGCGGACCCAT
>Ga0208161_1001479_pt1 | contig 12461 bp, 12 predicted proteins | sample CB_VirMetaG_3_FD_184538 | JGI IMG/M metagenome (GOLD analysis project Ga0208161, IMG submission 184538) | Freshwater to marine saline gradient viral communities from Chesapeake Bay - CB_1508_1S Viral MetaG (SPAdes) (version 4) | ecosystem: Environmental > Aquatic > Marine > Coastal | place: USA... | reverse complement strand
AATACTCTCTTTTTGGATATAGAGACAGATGGTTTGAATCCAACCAAGATACACTGTGTAGTTACAAAGAGATCAAACGAGGGGCACTTGACCCACTTATCTAGAAGGAGTTTGATGGATGAACTGGGAAAAGGTGGATCTATATGTGGTCACAATATTATTGGGTATGACCTTCCTGTTCTGCACAGGTTATGGGGTATACGTATTCCTCAACACAGAGTTGTGGACACGCTGGTTCTTTCTCGGCTCTTTCATCCCGATCTGGATGGTGGTCACAGTCTCGCTGCTTGGGGAACTAGGCTTGGCTTTCCTAAAGGAGAGCATAATGATTGGGAAGAACTATCTGAAGAGATGGTTGAGTATTGCAAGAGAGATGTGGATGTCACTCACAGATTACATGATGCGTTGATGGCACAGATGCAGATGTTTGGATTCAGTCAGCATTGTGTTGACCTTGAACACAGCGTTGCGTTCATCTGTAAAGATCAGGAAGACAATGGCTTTGAGTTTGACAAAGATGGTGCGGTGTCTTTGTACGAAGAATTAACTACTCGTATGCACAGGATTGAGCAGGATCTACAGCGTGTGTTCCCGCCAATAGTAGAGGAGAGGATCAGTGATAAAACACAGAAGAGACTCAAGGACAAAGTTACGGTATTCAATGTCGGTAGTAGACAACAGATTGCAGAGCGGCTTGCTGGCAAGGGTGCAGTGTGGAAGGAACTCACTCCCGCAGGAAAACCAAAGGTCGATGAGGCTACGCTTAAAAAACAGACTCACATTCCAGAAGCAAAGATCATACTACGTTATCTTCTCTGCCAGAAACGAGCCTCTCAAGTTGACTCGTGGATTAAAGCAGTTGGAGAAGACAAGAGAATACATGGCAGAGTCAGACACATCGGCGCTGTCACCGGACGGATGGCACACTCCAATCCAAACATGGCTCAAGTTCCTGCTGTAAGGGCTGAGTACGGTAAGCAGTGCCGTGAGTTGTTTACTGTTCCTAGTGGTCGTGTTCTTGTTGGTGCTGATGCAAGTGGTCTTGAGCTACGTATGCTTGCACACTATATGAACGATGATAACTACACAAAAGAAATACTAACAGGTGATATACACACAGCTAATCAGAAAGCTGCTGGTTTGGAGACAAGAGATCAAGCCAAGACATTTATCTATGCGTTCTTGTACGGTGCAGGTGATGCCAAGATAGGTAGCGTGGTAGGCGCTACGAGCAACGCAGGTCGTAAGTTAAAAGAGACATTCTTAAAGAACACACCAGCATTAGCAGAGCTACGACAGAAGGTAGCTACAGATGCTGAGTCTGGTTTTCTTACTGGTCTTGATGGCAGACGTATACGTGTACGCTCACAACATGCTGCACTTAACACGTTACTACAAGGCGCTGGTGCTGTGGTAATGAAGCAGGCTATTGTTATTCTGTATGATTTGTTAGCTCATGTAGATTTCAAGCTGGTTGCACAGGTTCACGATGAATGGCAGATAGAGTGCAAACCAGAGGACGCAGACTTCATAGGTAAGTCTTGTGTCAACGCAATGATATTCGCAGGTGAACTCCTGCAACTGAACTGTCCGTTAGACGGAGAGTATAGGGTTGGTACTAGTTGGTGTGATACTCACTAGCACAATTCTATTTTATGTGGTATAATATTAGGGTAAGTTTAACTAGCAGGAGAAATGCTATATGTCTAATGAAGCACCCAATGTAATGGTTAACTGTGAATTGTTCTGGCCTAACCTGACTCACAAGAACGAGTTAGCGGGTAAGTACACAGTTGATCTTGCTAACCTATCTGATGCTGCTGTTGTTGCATTGGAAGATATGGGTATCAACATTAACAACAAGGGAGATGAGCGTGGATCGTACATCACCTGCAAATCCAACAACAAGTACAGAGCGTTCAGATCTGACGGAACAGAGTTGCTCATCAAAGGACGGACACCACGAGATGACATGGACGATCCAGAAACAGGAGTCGTGGTGGGTAACGGTTCCAAAGCCAAGTGCCTCATCGGGTATTACGATTGGGAGTACCTCAAGAAGAAAGGTCGTAGTGCCACACTCAAGCGTCTTGTAATTGATGAGGTTGTTGAGTACACACCAGAAGTAGAAGAGATGGAAGCTCTGTGATACTCATTGACGGTGACATGCTGGTGTACCGTGTAGGGTTTGCCTGTGACGAGGAAAGTGAAGACGTTGCAGTGCAGACCCTAGACAACTACCTGTCTGAAATGGTTGTAGATCTTTCAGAACACTACAACACCAGCACTGTGTACCTAACAGGTAAGGGCAACTTCAGGGACGAGGTTGCTGTTACTCTACCGTACAAAGGAAACAGAACAGAGAAACGTGTACCTGTACACAAGAAACTGCTCCGTGATTTCATGGTGTCGGAGTGGAACGCACAGGTTGTCAACGGTATGGAAGCTGACGATGCCATAGCTATCAAAGCTACTGAGCTAGATCACAACGCCATCATCTGTTCGTTAGACAAAGACTTCAAACAAGTTCCTTGTCCTATGTACGATTATACGAAAAAGGTTTTAACTGCAGTTAAAAAAGATGACGCTATGCGCTGGCTGTATAAGCAGGCATTGATGGGAGACAGGGTTGATAACATACCCGGCATACACGGTATCGGTCCCAAGAAAGCAGACAAGATCATTGATCCTTGTACTACTGAATGGGAGTGCTACAGCGTGTGCCTTACTCACTACTGGGACAACGAGTTGGATGAAGACCGACTACTAGAAAGCCTTAGCCTTCTGTACCTGTTACGTTCACATGATGACAAGTATGAGAAACCAAGTGAAGTATGATTCTAAGTTTGAGAAAAAAGCCCATGAGATTATGCAGGGCTGTGAGTATCATCCAGAACAACGCATCTTTTATGTAGTTCCTAAACACTACGAGCCTGACTTTGTTTACACACACCGTGGCAAGACTGTGTACATAGAAGCAAAGGGTAGGTTCCGTACATCTGAAGAGGCACGTAAGTATGTCATTATCGCAGAGGCACTTAGCTGGACGGAGGAGTTGGTATTTCTCTTCCAACGACCAAGCACCCCAATGCCGGGAGCCAAACGAAGAAAAGATGGTACACGCTACACAATGGAAGAGTGGGCAGAGAAGCATGGATTCCGTTGGTACACTCTTAAAACAATACCTACAGGATGGAGAAGATGACAAGACATCTAGTAATACCTGACACTCAGATAAAACCAGAACATCCCATTGACCACATGATGTGGGCTGGTAGGTATGCTTGTGCTGTCAAGCCTGACGTTATCGTACATCTGGGTGATCACTGGGATATGCCATCGTTGTCATCGTATGACGTAGGCAAGAAGTCGTTTGAAGGTAGACGTTACTCTGCTGATGTTGAGGCAGGCAACGAAGCTATGCAGGTCTTCATGGACTGCATCAGAGCAGAGCAACAGCGACTGCGTAAACGAAGAAAAAAGATATGGAAGCCGCGTCTTATCTTTACGCTAGGCAATCACGAACAACGCATCGAACGTGCAGTAGAGAACGATGCAAAGCTAGAAGGACTGATGAGTTATGAAGATCTTAATCTGCGCGGTTGGGAAGTTCTTCCGTATCTTCAGCCTATCATTGTGGATGGTGTCGCTTATTGTCACTTTTTTACTAGCGGTGTTATGGGCCGCCCAGTCACAAATGCAAAGCTACTGCTCCAAAAGAAACATATGTCTTGCATCATGGGACACGTACAAGACAGAGACATTGCCTTCGACAGAAACGCAGCAGGAAAAAGAATGACCGCACTGTTTGCTGGTATATACTATCAACATGATGAGCAGTATCTTAACCCACAAACAAACGGATCTTGGTCTGGTCTTTGGGTTTTGAACGAAGTAGATAACGGTACGTTTGATGAGATGCCTGTATCTATGACGTATCTACGGGGGAAGTACGGTGCTAACTCTTGACGAATTACTTGAGCGTATTGCATCACGATATGATGAAGTAACTATAATGGAAGTATTAGAGATTACATCCGAAGATCTAGTTGAACGGTTTGCTGACAAAGTAAACGTGAACAGTTGGAAGTTTGATTTGGAGGAAGAGCATGAGTAGTGGTGAGAACGAGTGGACAGACTATAAATCCATAGACGATGTACCGCCACAGGAGTGGGACAAGGTTAACAAGTACAAAACATTTACAGGTAAACTGTTTCATCCCAGTGACAAACACAATCCAGTAACCCAGCCTGACCACTACAACAAGGGCGCTATCGAAGCCATCGAAGCAATCAAGGCATCTATGCACCCGCAGGAGTACAAGGGGTATCTCAAGGGTAACTGCCTGAAGTACCTCTGGAGATACGAGTACAAGAACGGTGTCGAGGATCTGCGTAAAGCCCGTGTCTACCTAGACTGGTTAATCAAAGAGATGTCTTTATGAAAGTAATTGACGGCAAGTTTGGAACAAAGACAGAAGAGAAGGAGATAACCACGGCTGAGTTTCTGGCTGCGTTTGCTGCAAAGGCTACGCTACAGGAGAACGAAGGCAGGAAACCAAAGGTAGTCGTGGTCATGTACGAGGACGGTGAGATGTTTGAAGTAGCGTCCAACGAGCAGTACCCCGATGGAGTGTACATGCTCCTACAGTTAGCGGCACAGGCAATCATAAACGAAACACTAGGAGTAACAGAATAGATGGACGCATACCAACAGTACATACACAAGTCACGATACGCACGATACCTACCAGACGAAAAGCGTAGAGAAACGTGGGAAGAAACAGTAGAAAGGTACGTGAATTACTTTGCAAATAAGTTTGACATCGAAGATAGTTATGATGAAATCCTGACAGCTATTGACGACCTAGATGTTATGCCATCTATGCGAGCGTTGATGACTGCTGGTGAAGCATTAGATCGTGACAACGTAGCAGGATTTAACTGTAGCTATCTTCCTATTGATCATCCCAAAGCATTTGATGAGATGATGTACGTTCTCATGTGTGGTACAGGTGTAGGGTTTAGTGTTGAACGGCAGTATGTACAGAAATTACCAGAAGTAGCAGAGGAGTTCCATGAAACAGACACAGTTATTAATGTGGCGGATTCGAAGATCGGATGGGCGAAATCGTTTAGGGAGTTGGTATCACTGTTGTATTCAGGTCAAGTTCCCAGATGGGACGTTAGCAGAGTACGACCTGCAGGTTCCCCGCTCAGAGTTTTTGGCGGTAGAGCATCGGGTCCAGAGCCTTTGCTCGACTTGTTCAGATTCACAGTTGAACTCTTTAAGGGAGCTGCTGGACGAAAACTTAGCTCCATTGAATGTCACGATCTTTGCTGCAAGATTGCTCAAATCGTTGTCGTTGGAGGAGTCAGACGATCAGCACTTATCAGTCTTAGTAACCTAACAGACGATAGACTGAGGCGTTGTAAGCATGGACAGTGGTGGGTAGAAGAACCCCAGCGTGGATTAGCCAACAACTCAGCGTGTTACACAGAGAAGCCTGACTTTGAGGCGTTCCTTAACGAGTGGACTAGTTTATATGAATCACGATCTGGTGAACGAGGTGTGTTTTCTAGAGTGGCAAGTCAAAAGCAAGCTGCAAGAAACGAACGAAGAGATGCTACCTATGATTTTGGAACTAATCCATGTAGCGAAATCATCCTCAGACCCTATCAGTTCTGCAATCTTTCTGAAGTTGTTGTCAGGGCAACCGATACGCTCGCTAGTCTCAAACGAAAAGTACGCGTTGCGACTATCCTTGGAACTCTACAGGCTACCCTCACTGACTTCAGATACCTAAGAGCCATTTGGAAAACAAACACAGAGGAAGAGGCGCTGCTGGGTGTGTCACTGACGGGCATCATGGATCACCCTATGTTGTCTGGAAGAGGAGACAAGAATGAACTCAAGAAGTGGCTTAGAGCCATGCGACAAGAAGCAATCAACACTAACAAGATCTGGGCTGAGAAGCTGGGTATCAACGTGTCTACTGCTATTACCGCTGTTAAGCCTTCGGGTACTGTTAGTCAGTTGGTCGATAGCGCTAGTGGTATCCATCCTCGTTATAGTGCACAATACATACGCAGAGTACGCGCAGATGCTCGTGACCCACTGTGCAAAGTCCTAGAGGCCGCAGGAGTGCCTGTAGAGGACGATCTTATGTCACCCAGTACTAGGGTATTCTCCTTTCCTATAGCGTCCCCTGACGGCGCTGTGACAGCCTCAGAGATGGGTGCTATGGAGCAGCTAGAACTGTGGGAGATATACCAAGACGAATGGTGTGAACACAAACCATCTATGACTTGTTACTACAGAGACAACGAGTTCTTAGAGGTAGGCCAATGGCTGTACAATAAGTTTGATAAGGTGTCAGGGATTAGCTTTCTTCCTTACTCAGATCACACCTATCAACAAGCACCATATGAACCTATTGACAAGAAGACATACAACAAGATTGTAAAAGACTTTCCGAAAGATATCTTCTGGGATATAGAGGAGGCCAGCGACATGACCGAAGGATCACAACAACTGGCCTGTACAGGGAACAACTGTGAACTATAGCGTTATGACATAAAGAATATAGAGTAACCGTTCGACTTACCTACGTCCTCTGGCTTATCTTTAGGGTCATGGGGCGTAGGTATTCCTTCCGACTGCATCTTCTTGATGCGCTCCTTAGAACGCTGACACATACTGTGGTAATCAATGGATGTATAATTTACTGTGTGATCACTTTTATTTTTCTTCTTCATTTTTAACTCCAGTTAAAATTCTTCTACGTCTTTGAACCCAACAAGAAGATTCAAACCTTGCTCCCTCACTTTCTCGTTAAACTTTCTGTTCTGTAATGACTGTAGCCATGTTGCACCAAACCTTTTGTTACCTTCTTGAATAAACTCAGAGAGTAGTGCTTCATTGTTTCCGGGGTGTGATGCGTATGAAGCACTATATTCTAGCAACTCTTTCTGCCTAAAAGCATCTGAGTTTTGAAAAGTCTGTGACGCAACCATAGCACCAAGAACTCTGTCAACATAAGGTTTAGTTATTTCTCTTAGCAAGGCTGTTTCTGCGCTACTTAGTTTAATACCAATAAAAGAAGAATCAATAACAGGAATATTGGCTTCTGTCCTGTAAATGTACTTTTGTACTTCTGTTTGGTTTGTAGGCGTTATCCTAATCTTAGTTATAATTTCAAGAGGACCAGCTTCTTTAGTTGACACTCCACCAACACGACTAGTATCTAACGGTAGTTGTTCTCTAAGAAACGGAATACGCTGTTGCACTTGCTCTATAGGAGTGCGTGCTAATCTTTCTTGACCGTCAATAATACGAGCCAAGTCAGATACACCAGTAGGAATAAAACCCTTGGCTATATCAGTTCCGTACTGCTCTAGTCCTTCTGCTTTATCATATTTAAAATTGTCCATAAAATTAATAGCACCTTCTAATACAGTTTTATTAGCGGTTGCATTTAATATTGCTGTCATAGTACCATCAAGAGCTTCGGATAGACGATTGTACTCTGGATCGTTAGGCTGATAATTAATCAGCTCGTTCATCATATCAAACATATCAACATAAAAACCAAGAGGCGTTCCCATAGGTTCAATCCGATCAAACCCTACATATACACCATTAATAAGAACAGAACGTTCTGGTATACCGGCTTGTTGCCAACGCCTACGTTCTTCTGGACCTTGCGGAGTTCCTGTAATAAAAGGCAACCCGTCCTTATTAGACAAAGCAAACAAGGTTAAAATTGGAGCCATTGCAGTTGTTCCTAAAGCAGCACGAACTAAATAGTCATCTCTAGTTTCAACATCATATTTTATTTCACCGCCCCTTATTTTTTTTCTTAGTACTTTGGGACGCATCATAGGTATAAAAGCAAGAGGAGTATAAGACATGCCTTCCACAACAATATTATACGGTGTCTTTGCAAATGGAAAAAGTGTATTTAATCCAAAAGCTTTAAGGTTTTGTACGACTCCGTACTCTGGACCTATCCTAGATTTTTCTCTGTTGACGGCTGAAATAAAACCAGCAAGATTAAAATTAGCACCTTCTTTAAGTGGTAGCCGCCTTTGGAATGTCATGTTCAAAGCGAACTCACGTATATCCTCATAGGGTATATCTTCTTTAGAAAACAAAGGAGCAAAAAACTCATTGCTCTTTTTTTCCAAAGCAAGATTAGCTTGGCGAATAGCTCTAAACTTAGCCGCTTTTGTTTGCTCGGCAGCTAACGCATACTCTGCTTGATATGTTGAATTGTGAACATCCATAACTTCTTTGAAGTATCTGGCGTGAAGTTCACCAACATCTATCCCTTCTTTTGCAGCGTCTTTTATGGCCTGTTTTCTAGCAAGTTCTGATATGCGAATAAGCCTAAAAAATACTTTAGATGCTTCGTCAATAGCAACAGCAGTCCTTTGAGGATAAGTTATAAATGAAAGTTTATCGGGGACTTTTTGGTTAGCCATGTATTCTACGTCAGTAAAAAAACGTACAACTTCTTCTTCAGTAAGGTTAATACTATCAATAAATTTTTCTGCGTCTATATCTTGAAAATTAGAATCCGTTTGCGCCCAAGAAGATAAGTAAGCTTTTTTAGCTTCACGTATTAGCTGTTCTTTTGAAACACCTCTTGATCTAGCAACAACATTAATATCGCCAGCTATGTCGGAAGCAATACCTGTTTTCATAGCTGACGCAAAATACCTAGCCATATTAGTATATAGCTGTCCATCTCTTCCCATAACAGCCATAAAAGCAGCAATACTATTTGCGGATCCGTTTCTAATCATAGACTGCGGTGCGTGCATAACGCCCATTGCCATTGCACTGGCAGCGTTAGCGCCAAACATACCAGTAGAAGCAAGCAAAGAGTTTGTATAAAGACTAGCAAGAAGAGAAGCTATACTCCACTGTTTAGTACCGGCGTTGTTTAGCAAACCACGAACAATATCAGGACGTAAAGTAGTAAACTCCTCGGGTAACGCATCTACTGCGCTAAGTAAACGGTCTACTGCTTCCTCACATTCTTTTGATATAACTTTTCTAGCCACACTCTACTCCAAATAAATTAGTAATTAACTTACCTTCGTTAACACGCCTTGTGTTTTCAGCAGTAAAGCGTTTAGTCTTTTTAGCTTGTGTAAGAATATGAGAAGCTGCGGTTCCGTTTGTCCTACGCATATCAGCAACATATGTATTTAAATATAAATCCTGCATTAAATTAACCATTTCTTTGCTGTCAGATAAACCTTCCTTTTTAAGTTTTTTAATTTGCTTGACTATTGAATCTATTCTATTTTCTGCTTCAAGAAACAAAGGACGTAACGCTTCCATTTCTTCTGGAGTAAAAATACGTTTAGTATCCATCAACATATCTAATAGTGTATCGTATTCTCTAGCAATAAAACCTTCTTGTTTTAAAATACGAGCAGATTGCTCTAAGTTTTCAAAAGTAAATTGACCAATGCTAGGTAAATTTTCAGCAGTCCACAACGCATCTTCTTCTTCAAGGCCCATTTGTTGCGCCCTTTGAAATTTACGTTGTTGCTCTGTTGCTTCTGATAACGCTGCTCTACGCCCTATTTCTTCTGCAGTCATTAACTCATCACGACCTACATCTACACCTTTAGGGTCTTCTGCTCTTTTACGTGCAGTAGACTCAGCCATTGTAGCTGCTTTCATAACACCTGCTTCATCAACACCCATAGAAACTTCTTTGGAATACTGAACAGCAGGACGAACACCAGCAGATGATAAAGTGGGTGGAGCATCTAGACCAAGGCGAGGACTAGCACCTGATGATAATTGTATATAATTAATTTTATTTGCTGCATCAGTTACAGGATCACCAGTTGGTTTAGGAGGAGGTAAAATAAATTCAATCTCTGCGCCAGTAGTGTTATGAATATCCATTCTGTGTTTAACTGCAGTTAACTGTCTAGGATTATCGTACAGCTTTCCATTTACGTTAACACGATAACCACCATTAGGAGCAAAGTCTAAGCCAGTAAGAGTATCAACATCTGTCTCTAGTTCTTGAATACGTCTTTGTGCTCTTTGTAAACGAGCTTTAGCGCCTGCTTGCCCCGGCTGTAGCTCTGCTGATCGTCGAGCTAAACGAGCTATTTGATTTTCTATTACAACTACTTGGTCATTAACTTCTTTAGATTTTTTGTTAGCACGATTAATTTCGTCTGCTCTAGCCTTTTCTAATTTAGCTATCTGTGACTCAAGTGGTCTACGTTTTTTTCGACCAACTGTAGCAGCTTTATCTTGTAGGTCTGCTATTTGTATATCAATGTTCTGAAGTTTTAAAGTAGAAGGAGCAGACTGAGTTATTTGTGGTTCAATCTCCATAGTAACTTTTGTTACTGGAGTTTCTTTAGGTTGTACACGACCACCAGATAACGTCATAGGTACAGGCTGCGGTGCAAGCTTAGGAGGTGTAACTGGAGCAGGTTTTGTAGGAGTTAAACGTGAAACAGCTTGAGCAGTTTTAACACCGGCTGCCGGTATAGCTGCCACTCCTGTGCCAATAGCAGCACCAAACATCATGTTTCTAGTTCTACTATCACCAAACTCTGGGTATACAGGTATTAAAGCACCTGCTGTAGTTCCAGCAGCGCCACTTCCTAGCACAGCCCCTAACATTGGAGCTTGTCTTAATAACATACCACCAGCACCAGCAACTGCTGTAGTAGCCGCACCTGCAACTGGATCTAATGCACCGCCAGCACCTAAACCTGCAATGTAATCAGTTAAAGCACCTTCCCTCGCCACTTCGACTCTGTTATTAAATTCTTCGCGCAAAGTGTTTTTAGGTACAATACCAAGTGTTTTTAAAGAATCAGAAACACCTTCTTCTAAACCAATGCGTTGTGACTTAGAAGTTTTAGTATACGGAACAAGACCGGGAACCCCATAGTAATTAGCCATAGGAGAATCAATTTGCTCTGCAAACTTAGACTGCTCTTCTTCAGACACAGGACCACGGCGTTTAGCTTCTAACGCTATAGCTGCGTTCATTATGCGAGGACGTATCTGCTCTGGTATAGAATCAACAGGTGCATCGCTGTATAAAACAATTAACGCCTCATCTGGTATTTTTTCAATAGGCGTGTCTTTATACTTTTCAACAATTTTCTTTTTAGTTTGTTGTTTTCTAGAAAACTCATTGACTGTTTTATCTATAAGATCAAGATAGTCAGTATACCTATCAACGACTGTTGGCATTATTAAAACTCTAAATTAGTTAATGCTTGTTCAAGTGCAGCTGGTCCAATAATTTGACCGAGTGTTGATCCTTCTCCACCTTGACCGCTAGGAGTATTACCACCTAAAATAATATTATCTTTACTTTCTGTATTAGACTTAGGTTTCCATTTTTCTCCTGTATCTTGAACCATAGCTGAAGATGCGTGTGCTTCTAACCATTTTTCTGCAGCATCTGACAAAGTACCATCAGGGTTTACAGGTAAATTTTTAGTTGTAATTTGCTGTTTAGGACCGCCCATTAAATCTATTCCAGCAAAAGCAGAACTTTCTTTCATAGTAATAATAACAGGAACAGATTTTTTGCCTTCTTTTTTAGATTTATTATTTAATTGAACTGCTTCTAAATCAGCTACTTTTTTAGGTGCTTCTGCACCAAAAGCTGATGCTGCGGCTTGAACAGCACTTGCCCTGTTATCATCATTAATTTCAGAATTTTTATTTATCCACTCAGCCCAAACTCGTGCACCGTTAGTTTCTTTTTTATTTTCATATAATCTTACAAGATCAGAACCAGACATTTGTCCTGCTAATTCAGGATCTAATGTAGGATCAATACTAACCGCAAGATCAGCAATACTCTTTTGTTGTGTATCACTTAAAAATTGAGAATACACACTTTTTAAATCTATACCAGCAGCGTATTGAGCCGCATAATCTTCACCTAAAGATTCAACAAAATTTTTAGTTTTATTTTGTTGTGCTGCTTGTTGATTAGTTGATTGCAAAGTATTAACAGATTTAAGTATGTCTTCGGTTGACATACCAAGACCTTGCATACTACCAGCATATTCACGCAACATTTGTTCATCAAGCGTACCAGCTTGTGCTGCTTTTTGAACAGCCATTGTTCCGCCTAAAATACCTTTTTCTATGCGTTCTTTTTCTTCTTTCTGTTGTTGTTGAATACGCATAATACCGGGAGTCTGCCCAAGACCCTTAGCAGCCTCAAACAGACCTTGCTGGTACGTAGGCTGCAAGAGTCCTTGTAAAAAAGTTTGTGAAAATCTAGCCACGGTTAGCCTCCGAATAATGTACCCCACAGAGAACCTACTGTCCCCTCACCTGTTTTAATTGGGCTAAATAACCCGCCTAGTATACCTGAACCTATATCGCCCAAGAGGTTAGCTCTGGCTTGTTCTGCAACCAACCTAGCCTCAAGTCCTGC
>Ga0208161_1001478_pt1 | contig 12461 bp, 12 predicted proteins | sample CB_VirMetaG_3_FD_184538 | JGI IMG/M metagenome (GOLD analysis project Ga0208161, IMG submission 184538) | Freshwater to marine saline gradient viral communities from Chesapeake Bay - CB_1508_1S Viral MetaG (SPAdes) (version 4) | ecosystem: Environmental > Aquatic > Marine > Coastal | place: USA... | reverse complement strand
AGATGAAAAAAGACAGGTTGCAGAATATAAAGGACAGATTGGAACCCGTGACTTTGGTCATTTACTTGTGGGTATAGCTACTGAATATAATGAAGCTTTATTAGCTCCTGAAAATGCTAATATTGGATGGGATACGGTTCAAACTATTGTTGATAGAGGATATGCTAATTTATATTATTCTCCTAAAGGAGATAAGTTAAACATAGAATCATATTTTGATAATTATGACACAACCCAAATGATCCCAGGATTTATAACTAGCCCTAAAGTTAGACCTATGATGATAGGTAAAATTCAGGAAGCTATTAAGGAACAAAGAGTAATCTTTTATTCAAAAAGATTATTAGATGAGATGGAAGTTTTTATTTGGAAAAATGGAAAAGCACAAGCCCAACAAGGTTATAATGATGATTTAGTTATGGCATTTGGTATTGGAATGTTTTTAATGGATACTTCAGTTAAATATTCCCAAAACTATTTAGAAATGAGTAAAGCTACTTTAAGTAATATACAATCTAGTAATACCCCCTTTGCAGGAGTTTATAATCCTAATGGAAAAATTGAAAATCCATATAAGGTAAAAATAAAAGGGGAAATGGAAAGTATTAAGTGGTTACTCTAAAGTAATATTTATAATAATAAAATTTTATAATGGCAGATACAGGATTATTTCCTCGATTAAAAAGATTATTTTCTACGGATGTAGTTATTCGTAATGCTGGGGGAAACCAAATAAAAGTAATGGATACTAACCAAATCCAAACCTCAGGGGAATTTGCTACTAATGCTTTGTTAAACCGATTTAAAGGAATATATAAAAACCCTGCTTCTACTTCTTTATTTGGCCAACAATTTAATTTAAACTACTCCTATCATAGACCCCAAATCTATTCAGATTATGATGCTATGGATCAAGATGGTATTATAGCTTCTGCCTTAGATATTATAGCTGATGAATCTACATTAACTAATGATATGGGGGAAGTACTTCAGATAAAATCATCAGATGATGAAGTTCAAGAAGTACTTTATAATTTATTTTATGATGTATTAAACATTGAGTTTAATCTGTGGTCTTGGATTAGACAAATGTGTAAGTATGGAGATTTTTTCTTAAAATTAGAAATCTCAGAAAAATTTGGGGTTTATAATGTTATACCATATTCAGCATACCACATAGAAAGAAGAGAAAATTTTGACCCTAAAAATCCAGCAAAAGTTCAATTTGCATATAACCCTGAAGGATTTTTTAGTGGTAATTCTTCGGGTTATTATCATACTCCTAATCAATCTAATACTGACGATACTATTGTTTTTGATAACTACGAAATAGCTCATTTCAGATTAATTTCTGATATGAATTATCTTCCTTATGGTCGTTCATATATTGAACCCGCCCGTAAATTATTTAAACAATATATCTTAATGGAAGATGCTATGTTAATTCATAGAATTGTTCGTGCCCCTGAAAAACGTATTTTTTATGTAAATGTTGGAAGTATTCCTGCTAATGAAATAGAAAATTTCATGCAGAAAACTATCAGCACAATGAAACGTACTCCTTACATAGATGAAGAAACCGGAGAATATAATCTTAAATTTAATCTTCAAAATATTAATGAAGATTTTTATATTCCTGTAAGGAATGGAGACTCAACTACTAAAATTGATACTACAAAGGGTTTAGATTATGATGGTATTAAAGACGTAGAATATTTAAGAGAAAAATTATTTGCTGCTCTTAAAATTCCTAAAGCTTTTATGGGCTATGATGAAAACTTACAAGGTAAAGCAACATTAGCAGCTGAAGATATTAGGTTTGGGCGTACAATTGATCGTATCCAAAGAATTATATTATCCGAACTTTATAAAATCGCCTTAGTACATCTATATGCCCAGGGATTTGATGATGAAAGATTAACTAATTTTGAATTAAGGTTAACTACTCCCTCTATTATCTATGATCAAGAAAGAATAGCATTATTAAAAGAAAAAGTAGATTTAGCTTCTTCTATTCTTGAAAATAAGTTAATGCCTTCTGATTGGGTTTACGATAATATTTTCCATTTAAGTGAAGATGAGTATGAAGAAATAAGAGAATTAATAATTCAAGATCAAAAACGTACTTTCCGTTTATCACAAATTGAGACTGAAGGAAATGATCCTAAAGAAACAGGACGTTCTTATGGCACCCCCCATGATTTAGCTGCTTTATATGGAGTAGGAAGAATGCAATCAGACCCAGGCAATGTACCTTCTGGGTATAACGAAAAATCACCATTGGGAAGGCCTAAAGAAAAAGCTTCTAATATTAATACCCAAGATAATCCTTTTGGTAGAGATCGTTTAGGTAGAAAAGATATGAAAGCAGATGATCAACCTTCATACCCCAAAGGACCTCAATCTATTTTAGGTAGAAATAAAAGTTTATTTGAAGAAATAGCAAATAAAAAAATAATCTTTAATAAAAAAGGAAATGAAGATTCTTTATTAAATGAATCAAATATTAAAGATATTAAATAATTACCTATCTTAATATATTTATAATAAATTCTACTAGAGTGATTATCAAACATTCAAAATACAAAAATACCGGAATTTTATTTGAGTTGCTTGTACGTCAAATAACTTCTGATACTTTAAATGGGAGTAAATCTCCTGCTTTAGATATAATACAAAAATTTTTTGTAAAAACTGAATTAGGCAAAGAATATAAACTTTATGAAGTTTTAGGAAAAACTACTTCTCTTACTGAAGGGAAAGCTAATATCATTCTTCAAAGTTTAATAAGCAATTCTTTAAAATTAAATCGAAAGATATTAAAAAGAGAAAAATATAATTTAATTAATGAAGTAAAAAAACATTACGATTTAGAAAAGTTTTTTAAAACTAAATTGCCTAATTATAAAGTATTTGCCGCTTTTTATACTTTAACTGAAATTGAAAATTCAGATAAAATTATCAATCCATCCCAAATGATTGATAATAAAGTAACATTGTTAGAACATCTATCTACATCTACAATTAAATCTGAACAAGTTAAAAAAGATCTTATTCAAGAATTTAGTGAGTTTGATAAAGATACTCGTTTACTTACATATAGAATTTTAATAGATAAATTTAATGGTAAATATTCTGATTTATACGAAAGCCAAAAAATATTATTAAGAAATTATATTTACCTAACTGATTCTCTTCCTGTATTAAGGGAATTTTACAATACAGAAGTTCAAAATATAAAATCTAAATTAGGTGATATTTCTAAAATTGTAAAAGATAAAGCTATAAAAATTAAACTTAATGAAGTAAAATCTTTACTTAAAGAAATAGATAAAACCCAAAAGATAACAAGTGAAGATATTACTAATCTACTTCAATATCAAGAATTAATAGAAGTATTAAGTAAAAAACATGGAGCTTAAAATAGGAGATACTAATATAGAAAACGGAATAGAATCTACAGTAGTAGATATTGATTCTAAAACAGGAGCTATTACCTGGGATATAGATTATACTCCTGACTACAAAAAATTATATAAAGAAATCTCAGCTTTACTAGAAACTGCTAAAGAAGTTTATCTCCAAACCAAAGATCCTTTCTTTAAAGATCACTATAATGATGTTCGTAAAACTCGTAACCAGTTAAGAACATATTTAAGAAATAATAAAAAAGAAGTTTATGACAAGATAAAACAGATGTCAGAAATATCTGCTACTGGGGGTTCTGCATCTTTTACTTCAAACACAGGAACCGGTATGCATTATGCTGCTCCTTTAGGATATAAAAAAGTAAAAGATACTGACTCCAAAAAAAATAATATGTATAAGTATAAACTTAATTTAAAAGAAAATAGTAGAGAACAATTCCAACAAAGGAGGATTAATGCTTTTGATGAGATTGAACGTGAGTTAAATAACCTCTTTCCAATCTTATCTAATGCTAAAAAAGAAACCATTGATTACTATCAGGATAAACCTTCTACTTTTGAAGTAGTTTATCCTACTGATTTAATTAAGGATTATATTAAAGATATTAAAGAATTATTACCAATATCATAATGAAAACATTACAACAACAATACCAGTTAATTAAAGAAGGAAAAGGGCGTAAAGATCTTTTTATAAGACAAGCTCTAAGACAATTCCCTAATATTTTAACCAAATTTAATACCTATAATGAGGTTGTAACTATCTTAAAAGGAAAACAAGTTATTTCTGAAGGAATAGGGGGAGTTGCTTCTATAGGTGGTATTACTCCTTTTAGTAAGTTTAGTGAGTTTTTAGCTGAAGAAGCTAAAGTCGAAGAAAAGAAAACTACTAAAGAAGTAGAAGAAAAACAAACTGAAAATTTTGATTATACAGATCCTAAAAATATAGATAACCTCTACGGTCAACAATTCCTTAATGGGTATTACGTTGAAATGAAAGATCCTAAAAATAAAGATAAAAATGTAGATGAACTTAAAGGAATAGTAGCTAAAAATCTTGAAAAAGATAGAAATTTTTATGTTAAAAATGCTGCTTTTGGAATTAAAGGTATTGGTTATACTGATGAAGCCCCTGGATTAAAGGCATCAAAATCAGACCAAATGGAAAAAGTTAAAATGAATGAGGGTAGAGTTAAATTAATGGATTTACTTAATGAATGGGAAACTGTAGTTAGGGAACAAGAAGATGAAAAAAAATCCAAAAAGAAAAAAGCTATAAAACCTAAAAAAGAATCAACAGATTCTAAATTAAGCGAGATTGAAAAACAAGGTAAAATTGTAACTTTAGAAGCCCAACTTGAAGCTCTTACAGATATTATTGAGTCTAAAAAACAAAGAATTGAACTAGTATCTGAAGATGATAGTTTATCTGAATTAGTTGATGCTAAAAAAATTAAAGAACTCCAGAAAGAAATTAAGCTTTTAGAAAAGAAAAAAGCTAATATGGAAAAAATGTATGAAAAAATGGCGGGTAAATCTTACAAAGCCCCTATTACTGATGGAGAAGATTTAAGTATTAACCCTGAAGCAGATGAAATTTCACCTGAAGATTTAGATGCTGCTTCTGATTATTATGATAAATTATCATAAATGAAACAAGTATTAGTCGAAACCCAATTATTTACACCTAAATCCAATCTGTTAACAGAAGGAAATCTTTCTGAAAGAGGTAATCCTATGGTTGAAGGTATCTTAGCTACTGTTGAAGTAAAAAATGGTAATGGTAGATATTATTCCAAAGATATTTGGAAAAGGGAAATCGACAAATACATGGAAAGTGTTGAACAAAAAAGAGCATTAGGCGAACTAGACCATCCCGAATCTTCAGTAATTAACCTTAAAAATGTTTCTCATAATATAACTAAAATATGGTGGGATGGAGATAATATTAATGGTAAAATTGAAATTTTACCTACCCCATCAGGTAATATTTTAAAAGCACTTATTGAAAGTGGAATTTCAGTAGGAGTATCTTCTAGAGGAATGGGTTCTTTAGAAGAAAAAGGAGGAATGTTAGAAGTTCAAGATGATTTTGAATTATTATGTTTTGATTTTGTAAGTACTCCCTCAAACCCTGGTTCTTGGATGAGACCTGCATCTAAATCTTTAAGAGAAGGTGTAGAAATGTTTGTAGAAGATTACACAGAAGTAAATAATATAATAAGAGAAATTTTATGTTCCAACGGAACCTGCCCTCTTCCTTAAAAAAAGGGTAATTTTACTATCTTTTTATATATGTATCCCCGAATATACCATCTCTCTATATATGGTATTAAAATATTTTATATATAATTTCTTATTACGTTTTTTTCAATAAACGTATTTCCCAAACTTAAAATTTTGGTATTATGACAAACAGAGAAATGCTTAAAGAAGCAATCGCTGATGCAAAAGCACTTAAAGAAACTGCTATTGCAAACGCAAAACTCGCCCTCGAAGAAACTTTTGAACCAGCTTTAAAATCAATGCTTTCAGCAAAACTGGAAGAAATGGAAAAAGAAGAAGATTTAGAAGAAGGTAAAAAAGAAGAGGTAGAGGAAGGAACTAAAGCTGAACTTGAAGAAGTTGAGGAACTTGAAGAACTCGAAGACCTTGAAGAAGGTGAAGAGTTAGAAGAGTCTGAAGAACTTGAAGAAGGTGAAGCTGAACTCGAAGAAGCTGAAGAATCTGAAGAGGAATCTGAAGAGGAATCTGAAGAGGAAGGTGAAGAAAATGAAGAAGAAGAATTCGACATTGAAGACCTATCTGAAGAAGAATTAAAAGCTATTATCGAGGACGTAATTGAAGATATGATTCAGGCCGGAGAATTAGAGCCTGGAGAATCTTTTGAAGAAGAAGGTGAAGAAGATCTTGACAATCTTGATAGTGAAGAAGAAGGTGAATTAGAAATAGAAGATGACACCATGATGGCTTCACTAGAAGAAGAAAAAGATCTTGATGAAGGTGAAAAAGAGGAAATGGAAGAAGGTAAAAAAGAGGAAATGAAAGAAAACGAAGAACTTGAAGAACTAAGAAAAGAACTTCAAGAAGTTAATCTTTTAAATTCTAAATTACTTTATGCTAACAAAATCTTTAGAACCAAAAACCTTCAAGAACATCAAAAACGCAAAGTTCTTGAGTCTTTTGACGAAGCTCAAACGGTAAAAGAAGCTAAGCTTGTATATGAAACTTTAATTAGTACTCTTAATGCAAAACCTGCTACCAAAACAAGAAAACCAATTAGAGAATCAATAGGTAGAGCTTCTTCTCCAATAAATTCATTAGCTAATAAAACCCCTATAGTTGAGTTAGCTCCTGAATTTGTAAGAATGCAAGAACTTGCAGGTATTAAAAAAGTAAATTAATAATTAAACTAAAAAAAGACTAAAAAAATGTCAAAATTACAAACACTTTTAGAAAGCTCCTCTAAAGAATGGAAAAACCTCCAATCTGATGCAGCGAGATTAGCTAGCAAGTGGGAAAAAACAGGCCTTCTTGAAGGAATGGATAGACAAATTGATAGAAACAATATGTCTATTATTCTTGAGCAACAAGCAAAGCAACTTGTAGTTGAAGCTTCTTCAACTGGAGGAACTGCTGCTTTTACTGCTAATGTAGGAACTGGTGACCACTGGGCTGGTATTGCGTTACCTATGGTACGTAAAATTTTCGGATCAATTGCCGCTAAGGAATTTGTTTCCGTACAACCTATGAATATGCCTTCAGGTCTAGTATTCTATTTAGATTTCCAATATGGAAGCACTAAGAATGCTGGAACAGGAGCTACACCTACCAATTTTACCTCTGGTGATTCACTTTATGGTGGTGACAGCACTCCTTTCTCAACTAATGGTGCAGCTGGAGAAGGTCTTTATGGACCTGGTAGATTCGGTTATTCAATCGCATCTCAATCAGATAACACTATTGAATTTACAGTACCTGATTCAGCTTCTTGGAAAGAAGTAGGATTTGATTCAAGTTTATCAGCTTCTGTAGCTGCTGGAGAAATTGCTAAAATCCAAATCGCTAACATCACAACTCAGGTAACTAATCCTGATCTTGAAGCAGTTAGAGGATGGGCTTTTATTTCAGCTTCCGCTGTAGTAGGCCAAGTAAATGCTTACAACACTGTTTCAGGAACTACTGTAACAATGTTTGTATCAGCTTCAGCAGGTGCTATTGCTGATGGTACTGGATCTTTACAGTATACTGTACAACCTGAAGATAACACCAGAGGTGATTTCGAAAATAGCGCTGCTATTCCCGAAATTAACATCGGTATGAGATCTGAAGGAATCGTTGCTAAAACCAGAAAGCTAAAAGCTGTATGGACTCCTGAATTCGCACAAGACTTAAATGCTTACCAAAGTCTTGATGCTGAAGCTGAAGTAACTAATATCATGAGTGAATACGTTTCTCTTGAAATTGATTCTGAGGTATTAGCAATGCTTATTCAAGATGCTTCTGCTGGAACAGAATACTGGAGTGTACAAAACAACAGATTCTATGTATCTGGAGATGACTTCACAAATGATACTAACGGATACTTTAACACTCAAGGTCAATGGTTCCAAACTTTAGGTACTAAAATTAACAAGTTAAGCAACGAAATCCACAGATTAACTCTTCGTGGTGGTGCTAACTTTATGGTAATTTCACCTACTGTTGCAACTATTCTTGAGTCTATTCCTGGATTTGCTGCTGATAACAGCGATGCAGAAAAAATGGAATACTCATTTGGTATCCAAAAATCAGGAACGTTAAACGGTCGTTACAAGGTTTACAAAAACCCATACATGACTGAAAACACTATCCTATTAGGTTATAGAGGTACTCAATTCTTGGAATCAGGTGCTGTATTTGCTCCTTATATTCCATTAATCATGACTCCTCTAATCTATGATCCTGATACTTTAGTACCTAGAAAAGGTCTCTTAACACGTTACGCTAAGAAAATGTTAAGACCTGAATTCTATGCTAAGATTTTTGTATCTGGATTAACTACTCTATAGTAGAGGTTTAACATAGCAAAATTGAGAGGGCATTATGCCCTCTCTTTTTTGTACTGTTAGTAACACCCTCAGATACTTTACAATAAGTGTGGCTACCTGAACCCCTATTCGTATATTTACCAGGTAATAATAAAATGGAACTTATTTCATAATTTAATAATTTAAAACATTAACAGCTAAAGAAATTCCTAATGTTCAGTAATAAACCTCTTACAGAAAACGAGAAAAAAGCCCTTAAACACATTGAAAGTAATGGTTGGGGAGAAATTCATCCTGATGATTTTGATTTTAACAAATTCTCTCGTAAAACCTATAATTCCCTAGTTAAAAAAGGGTATCTTAACCTATATAGTTCTGTATATTGTTTAACTGAAAAAGAATACTAAAATCTTTTGCGATTTTTGTGGTTACCTGAATCCTCGTTCGTATATTTACCAGGTAATTAAAAAAACAGATAATGATGTCACAAGTAGAAAAAATCCAAAATCAAATTGAAGGTCTTCAAAAACAAGTTTACCAACTTGAAGATCAATTAAATACAGAAACTGAAAAAGTTTTTGATAAGTATCTAAAAGATTGCTTTAATGTTCCTGGTCCTTATACTTTCTCAATTAAAGGTTATAGAGGTGAGAGCTTCCAAGTTTATCAGCATGGTATCGATGTCGAAACCGGAGAAAAAGTTAAGAAAGATATTTTCACTCTTTATTATGAAGGGAAAAAGTACGGAATGTTAACCTCTAAAAATGTAGTAAAAATTAATTATTATACTTGTGGTTCCCATTGTGATATGTTTGAGCTTAACCGAATGATGGTTTTAGGGAAGGTTGCTGAAGTTTTGAATAATCAATTCCACCAAATTAATGGAGAAATGGGTTCTGAACTTAAAAAAGTTCATGAATTATTTGATAAAAAAATGAAGCCTCTTAAAGCCAAAATTAGTAGTCTTGAATTAGAAAAAAGAGAATTGATTAATCTAGAAAGAGAAAATCGTAAAAAAGCTCGCCTTGAAGATTTTAAAAAAGGAGTTGAATTTAATTCTTATAAAGTTATTGAAAACACCAATAACAAGTATGTAGTTACAGGATTCAAAATTACAGGTTTTACCCCAAGTAGAAAAACAGTAATGTTTGACTATAATCACAGAGGATTTAAAGGTTCAGGAAAAATTTTGACAAAAGATATTGAAGGTCTTTTGCTTATTGATGATTATATTGTTGCTTCATAAGAATTTAATTAATTAAGTAATTTAAGCCGGTATTTTACCGGCTTTTTTGTGTTTATATACATTACCTATAGTTTTATGATGGGTACTATAATTTTCTTATAATATACATTTATAACCGCTTATATTTTATATGTTTTAAACAATATATTATATTTATAAAAGAGAATTAGTTTATAACCAATTTAACATATATGGGAGATTATAATAAAACCCCCGAAGCACAAGAAAAGTTTCAACAAAAAAGAAAACCAAAAAATCCAATCAAATTTAAAATACAACTTAACGAAGAACAAAAAGAAGCAAAATCCAAAATTTTAAATAATACCTTAACCTTATTATCTGGGGCTGCAGGTTCAGGTAAAACACTTTTAGCTTGTCAAATAGCTTTAGAAGGCCTCTTTTCCAAAGAATATAGCAAAATTATAATTACAAGACCTACTGTATCAAAAGAAGATATAGGTTTTTTACCTGGTGACTTAAGGGAAAAAATGGATCCTTGGGTTCAACCTATTTACCAAAATATGTATCTTTTATACGATAAAGATAAAATAGATAAAGCAATTCAAGATAGTGAGATAGAAATAGTTCCTGTAAGTTTCATGCGTGGTAGGACTTTCTTAGATGCTTGTGTTATTGTAGATGAAGCCCAAAATGTAACTCATGAACAGATGGAAATGATTGTTACTCGTATTGGTTTACGTTCTAAAATGATTATTTGCGGAGATGATTTACAAGTAGATTTAAAACATAAAGGAGAATCAGGATTTAGATTCCTTTATAAAGCATCTAAAAAAATAAAAAACCTAGAATCTATAACTTTAAAACAAAATCATAGAGACCCAATTGTAACTGATTTATTAGCTTTATATGAAGAGGCTTCAGAAAGGGGAATAACTAGCACCTCGGGTTTGAGTAATAAACGTAGATAAAAATTTTTCATATTTATAATAAAAATAAATGGCTAATATTCTGATATATGATGGAAATCCTGTATGGGATGCTAATGCTACCCCTTTTGGGTTTTATGACAGTGATACTCAATTTCAATCTGATGCTATTAAGGTAACTAAATTTTGTGCTATAAGATTAGGATATCCTATTGAAAATGTTGAATTACAATCTTCTTCATTTTTTACTGCGTTTGAACAAGCTGTAACTGTATATGGAAATGAATTATATGCTTATAAACAAAGAGAAGATTATTTATCTATAGAAGGTAGTTCTAATTCATATTCCCAAAGTGTTATAGATGGTACTACTTTTGAAAATACTTTAGTTAAACCTAATTTAGGAGGAATAATAGAACTTTCTCAACAATATGGAACTGAAGCTGGAGTAGGAGGAGATGTTACTTTTTATAGTGGTTCTATAATTTTAACTGGCAGTATCCAAGACTATGATTTAAGTGTATGGGCTTCTAATGAGGGGTTAACAGGAAGTGATTTAGAAATTAGAAAAATATTCTTTGAAAGTCCCCCTGCTATAAATAGATTTTATGATCCTTATGCAGCAACAGGGGCAGGAACTTTAGGATTAATGGATTCATTTGGGTGGGGTGCTTACTCTCCTGCTATTACTAATATTTTAATGCCTTTGAGTTTTGATATTCAAAGAATGCAACAAATTGAATTAGCAGGTCAAGTTAGAAAATCTGATTTTTCTTTTCAATTAATTAATAAAAAATTAAGAATATTCCCTATTCCTACTAATAATGATGAAGGAAAAAGACTTTGGTTCCAATACAATTTAAAATCTGAAAAAACTTCATCAGGATTAACTTCGGGTAGTGATCAAGTAAATAATATATCTCAATACCCTTATAATAATCCTATCTATTCTACTATCAACTCAGTGGGTAGAAGTTGGATATTTGAGTATACTTTAGCTTTATGTAAAGAAATGTTAGGGTATGTTCGTGGAAAATATAGTACAGTCCCAATCCCAGGAGCAGAAGTAACTTTAAATCAAGCAGATTTAATTTCTTCTGCAAATGATGAAAAAGAAAAATTAGTTACTAAATTAAGAGAATATCTAGATCAGACTTCAAGACAATCTATGTTAGAAAGAAGAAATGCTGAATCAGATGCAATGCAAAATGAAATTAACAAAATACCAATGCAAATATTTATTGGATAATGAGTTTATTTGGTGGTGAAAGAGATATAAGTTTTTTTAGACACATTAACCGTGAGTTGATGGGTAATATTATTTCTCAACAATGTGTTTACTACAAATATGATTTAGGGGAAACCAAAGTAAACATATATGGGGAAGCTTCTAAAGGAAAATATTTTCTTCCTCCTATATTACTTAATTGTTTAGTAGAAAGGAGTGATCAAGAATTTCCTGAAAGTGAAGTAGCTGTAGATTTTAAATGGGCAATTACCTTTAGATTTTTAAGAGATGATTTATTAGATAGAAATAAAAATTTTAATAAAGATTGGCAATTCCAAAATACTTATGGTGCTAATTTAGTACCTGAAGTAGGAGATATTATAATGTATAATAGAGGATATTATCAAGTAGATTCTACAAATGCTAACCAATATTTTGTAGGTAAAAATCCTGACTATGATTACAAAGATAGTACAGGAACTAATATCCTTAATGAAGATGATTTAGATAAATTTGGGTGGAACACCTCTATTATATGTAATACACACATTATCCCCGCAGATAAAACCGGATTATCATTTGAACGTATGTAATGGCTAAAAATAGAAAACCAGTACCTAAAACACAAAGAGAAATAAGTGA
>Ga0208161_1001477_pt1 | contig 12466 bp, 16 predicted proteins | sample CB_VirMetaG_3_FD_184538 | JGI IMG/M metagenome (GOLD analysis project Ga0208161, IMG submission 184538) | Freshwater to marine saline gradient viral communities from Chesapeake Bay - CB_1508_1S Viral MetaG (SPAdes) (version 4) | ecosystem: Environmental > Aquatic > Marine > Coastal | place: USA... | reverse complement strand
CAGCTAGCGAATGCTCGTAAATATACCATAAAATTATTTCAGCTACTTCATCATCAAAGGTATAATAAATAAGACCTTCAAGTGATTTAGCAAATGTATCTTCCCAGTTCCAAAGATCTAGACCATATTTTTCTTGAACTTCTTGAGAACGAATAACTGCTTTTTTATAGTTCCCTACAAATATAATAAAATTCTTTCTAGTTAAAGCTTCAGGTGTAAGAATTTCTCCCTGTATTTCAACAGGAGTATCAAACAGCTTTTGAAAGAATTTTTTAAAGTCCTTTTTAGGATCCATTAGAATACTGTTTTCTTAGCTACACCCCAAATTGAAAGGAATGTTTTAAGTGGGAGTTGTTTTTGACCAGCAAATTCTTTAGCTGCTTCTAATCTTGAGCTAGTTAAGATTTTACCTAATATTTCTTTATTAGGATCATTTTTAATATAGTAATAACAGTAGATGGTCATAATCTGGATTTTAGGTTTACTAATTCACTGCATTGAGTGTAATCTTCTAGTTTTTCATAGTGTCTAATAGCTTTATTTAGAAACGTTTTATAGTGTTCTTTTTTAATTGCTACTGTTACATTATAATTTTGTATACTATAAATTACACATTCACTTTTATTTTTACGAATAGCCTGCTTAATGGCCGCTATCGCGTTCTTGAACATAAATGTAATAAATTCTTCTTGCTCAGCCAACTGAAATAGTTCTTCGGGGTCATCATACTTGATTTCTAGATCAAGTGGGAATTCAAGTTTAAATTTTTGTTCCATAACTATAAATATTGATTTACAACATATTGGTTTATAGAAGGATTTCTATCGTACTGATGGATTAAGCAATATTCAGTTAAATTATATTCTTTGTTTAGGGTACCTACTTGTAAACAAAAATTGCTATTTAAGTCAATCTTATCTTTAATTAAAGAATTATGGATTATTAAATTTAAACTACTTTGATCTGTAAAATGTTGAGTATCACCTGCTTGGGAAACTAACCAATTAAGCATAATAAGATTCTTTATAGAATCATACTTACCAGCCATAATACCCACATTACCTATAATTTTATCTTTAATCCAATCCCAAAATATACCACCGTATCCCTCATGGATGTTCTTTTGCCCCCAAGATTCATTTTGGTAATCAACACATTCAGATGCTATAAGAATTTCTTTAGTAAGATTATTAGATAACCATTCAGAAGGGTTTGATTGGAAAACCACATCTCGAACATCCGTAGTAATAATATGATTCCATTTTCTAGAGTCATTTTCTAAAAACCACCATATGTCAATCAAACGTTTCATATGAGGGTGACCCATTAATTCTCCCTTATAACATTCCCAACCATTGTCTCTTAGATATGAAAAAGTTTCTTCTGGGAGGTTGTAACAAATCATTACTTTGTCCCCTTCAAATCCAGAACGATTTAAAGATTCTACATAAAGCCTAATTTTATCAGGGGTATAATTAGCGACTGCTGAGATTACTAAGTCTTTCATTAAATTTGATTAGTTCAGGTTGAAAATTACTATGGGCTATTTGCTTAAATTCTTCTTTTCTATCAATTAATGTAAGAAGATCTTTAAAATATTCCAACCTAAATTTATTATTTTCAATTACAAGTTCACCTTCTATAACATATTGTTTTACGTTATATCCGTGTTTATTCATAATGTCACATGCAAACATAATAAAGGTATCATCTAAACCATATGAACCAAGTGAATCCGGTATATCAATGAATCTACCTAACTTAGTTGGTATTATAGTACCCCAACCTGCAAATTTAAATCCTGGGATTGGTTTTAAGTTAACTTCACTATTATCAAATGTTGCTTTATAAGGGTCTCGATTAAAATAATTCTCGTGAGTAGCAGCTTCATTGAAGAATTTTTCATTACTAACCACATCCCAAGTAGTATCCCACATTCTAGTTAGTTGTGGAGTTAAAATAAAATATTCATCTAGGATAATATTAAGTGAATCAAATACTCTTCGAAGCATTGTATCATTGAACACAATGTCGGTATCCAAGTACATTACATAATCTGCATCAGTGTTCCTTAAAGTATATCTTCGTAAATCGTTACAACCCAAAAATTTATTTTCAGTATCTATTCTTAAAACACATTCAGCCCAATCTTCATTTATTTTAACTAAATCATGATAAACTGAACTGAAGAAATTTAAACTTAAATTAGAAGAAGACCAATCAATCAAATTAGTATTAAGTAAAACTTCAATTCTTACCTTTTCATTTAAACTTAGATATTTACTTGAACGCTTTAATTGAATTAAAGTTTGTTCTAAAGCATTTAACTCATAAGGTAAAGTATGGATTATTATATGAAGCATTATACTGTAATTAGAGTATGATCTTTTAAATAATTAACTATTTCATAATTTTCCCAGTTGTCAGAAATCCATTTTTGTTCTTCCATCCAGGGTTCTATTAGTTGTTCATTAACAACAACACTACCTCCACTACACATTATAATTACTTGCAACATCATATCAGACCATCCTACAAGTATAGTATGAGTTGAAATATCTTCAAATTGATTTTCTAATAAAGGAATGGCTAATTCAAAACCTTTTATAAAGTGTTCAACACTGATAATAGCACCTCCACAAGCACCATACCCTCTTGTATTTGTATTACCTCCAACTTCTTGTATAAATTTTATAATTCTTTCAGGGAAATAATTTTTATTTCTAACTATAGCAACCCCAAATTCATCTTCAATTATAGAAATAGGTTTTAATATAAAAACATCTTCTTCTAAAATAATCATGTACTTAGAATTAGTTGTTTTACAACAATCATAAATACTTTTTAACCAAGTATATAAATTTTTATAGGGCCAATGTTCTCTACCGGCATTATGACCACTTGATATAAATTTTCCAGGATAACCTAATTTATATTCTTGTAATTTTATATCAACATCATATGATTCTAATCCTAACTTATAATTTTTTAAATCACCATCAGTATCTATTCTAACAAACACATCTGAGTTAGGGTAAAATTTTTTAAATGTTTGAATACTTTTTACACCTGCCTCATAGTTTTTATAACCCCATAAATAAGCACTTACTAATTGGTTCATAAATTAAAATCTTTTATAAAAATCTTCAGGAGTAATTAAATCTAAAAGTTCTATTTTGTGAAAAATAAAATACTCCCAATCTAAACAATCTTCAATAGAATGAATTTGATTATTTATTCCTTCACTAGGATCTTTTTTAATTACCCCAACCCCATAATCAGTATCAACTACACACGTTGTTAAATCTTTATTATTATATCTTACTTTAATAATAGATTTCCACCCATCACCATTCCAAGCAACTGCTTGTCGAGGTACTAACTGTGATTCATATGAAACTGGGTTACAATCGTGTAAAAATATAAATCCACCTTCTGATAAATGATTTAATGAATTTTGAATATCAATATCAATTTGGTCTGAGTGATGAAGACCATCTATAAAAATAACATCATATTTTTTATTTTTGGTTGCTTCTAAATTAAAAAATTCATCAGAAGTCATTTTATAATTAATTTCAGGACATTGAACATGCGCTTCAACTACAGGATCAACTCCATCTTTAATTGAGGCTTTTACTGCTCTAATAGAATGTCCAAATGCTACACCTATTTCTAGATAAGTTGAAAATCCATATTTTTCAATTACAAAATTAACTAGATCAAATCTTTTTACTTTTGAGTTTTCTTGTTTAATTACTTCTGGGGTTTGAGTGTTGTTTATCATATAGTTTATTTAAATTTTCCTAATCTAAATTTAGGGGATATTGCTACTGTTGTTAATTCTTCATCTATGTAATGAAAATTAGATTCATCTATACTTTCTTTTAAATAAGAATGTAAACAATGAAATAATCCTGGGCAAAAATAACCTTTAGGGTTTGTATAAGATTCATTTAAAGCTAAAATAAAATCTTTAAGCATATGTTTAGGGAAAGCATAAAATGTATCAGTAGTTAACTTATCAACTTCCCAATAATCAATTTCTTTAAATAAAAAATTAAATTTTAAAAAATCAAATGAAATTGGAACCATTATATCTAAATCAAATCTAGTTACAATTATAAAATCTAAATCCTCAGTTACTAATTCTTCTAAAGATTTTATATAGGTTTCAAAGGCATTAGATATCCCTTTAAAAGTGTATTTTTTTGGGTTATAAGTAGTAATAATATTATCCTTTTCAGGAGAATCATAAGTGTATAGATATATATCTACTTTATGATCTTTTCTTAGGGGTTCTATTACATTTCTAAATAAATTTTTATACCCAGATTTATAAGAATGTTCACCATTCATACGATGGTGAGATAATCCTACTAAATTAATTCCTATTTTCACTACCTTCCGTATTTAACTAAATCAACATGCTTAAATAAACCTTCCCCATGAGCTACTTTAAAATTTTGTCGTGCCCACCAATAACTTATTTTACCTTCTAAATCTATCCCTTTACCAGAAAATTCTTGTAAAATATCTAAAAAGAATTGAGTTTTAAATAATCCAGGATTATTAGTCCAATTTGCTACTTCTGAATTGGCTGTGTAATAAGTTTCTCCTAGAAACTCTTCTTTACTAATTTTATCTGGGAATTGTACTTCAGGTGATTCTACCCAATGAATTGAGTCTAATAAATGACTTGATTGGGTTTGAATTTCAGGATCAAAATATTCAAAATTAATATTTACATATTTTTCACTAAAATGGGGAAACCCAGGTTCCTTTCTATGTCTAAAACGAATTGTATTAATTCCTGAGTTAATAAATTCTATCCCATTTTTTAATCTGGTGTATGTTATTTCAGGTGATTCAATTAGTTTCCAATCGTGCTCTAAAATAAGGAAATTTTCATATTTAGCATTTTTAGCTAACTCAATAAATGCTTTACCAATACCAATATTATCAGGAGATGCTATATATTGAACTCCAAAGTGTTCAGCGATTTGTTTATCTTCATCACTAAATTCTTGGAAAAATAATTTTATATCATCTGTTATGTCAAGCAATCCATTTTGGTAATATGTAAATAAAGTATCAATTAAGGTTTGTCCTGATTTCCAGGATAATATCCCTATACTTAAAGGTAATTTTTCCATTCGTCTAATATTTTATCTACTCTTTGAATTTGAGTATGGTAATTTAATACCTTTTCTTTACCATTCAAAGCTATTTGTTCTCTTTCCTCAGAATTATTTGCATAATAGTTTAGTTTATGAATGCAATCTTCCACACCATCATAAAAAACTATTTCTTTTTTATCTTCAAATAATTCATGTAACTTTTTAGAATCGTTTAATCTATCAGTTAATACCATTTTACCACAAGCCATAGCTTCAAAAATACGTCTTGTTACTTCACCCCAACGACTATTCTGGATGACTAATAAACCTGAACATAAAAATTTACTGTGTTCTTCTCCTTGCCAGCCACCTTGATTGGCAATAGCTCCTTCAGCATAATCCGTTAAAGTATCTAAAAATTGACTCCCACCTCTACCTCTTGAGGTTACCGCAGCGTATTGAACCGGAACATCTTGTGGTTTATGAATCTGGGTGTCAGCAAAATGAGTCCACCAAATAGCATTTATATCTTGTTTTTTATATTCTAGATATGAATCGTGATCTGGGGTTAAAGTAAGGTGAAAACGATTAGCTTTATGATAGTTACGTTCAAAATTTTGAGGATCATCACCAGATTCTTGAACCCAAAATGCTGGGACTAAATGTTTACTTAAATATGGGGAATTAAATCTACCCCAATCCATAAACATTACTATATCGGTTTGGGGTTTAGATTCAACCCATTTTCTTAAATCATTATCATGGTAATAACCTTGAGAATTACTTCCAATAGAAATAATCTCAGTGTCCCATCCTCTGTTTTTGAATTCGTTTACAATAGAAAGAGGAGTAGACCATGTCTCTCCTTTTTCGTAAGCATATATAAAAGTTATTTTCACAACGTAGCGTAATAAGCGTTTTGTTTTTCTTGACGTTTAATATCTTTATGGTGCTCTAAAGCAAACTCAGGTTCTAAAGGTAATATAGCGTGGGTTTTATAACCATCTAAAACCTCATGTACTTTATTTTTCCATTTAACCTCGGGAGTGCGTTTATAAATTCTCCATTGTAGATCAGGCCAATTAACTCTTCCGTGATTGTCTACAATCCATCCCCACTTCTGGATATGTTCTTGTGTAAGACCTTTTACAGTATTTACTCTAGGTACTCTAATAGCGTCAACATTATTAGCTTCTAAAATTACAGGTAAATATTGCATTAAAGATAAAGTAGGCATTTCATCAGCATCAATCTGAAAAATGTAATCTCCCAAGCAGGATTCAGTTAAAGCATTTTTCATGTTAGCAAAGTGACCATCAAAATGATATCCCATCCATCTAAATGGGACTGGGTTTACACTTTTAGCTCTTAGATAATCTTCTATAGCTTTAGAACCATTTTTAGTATCATAAAAAATAACAATTTCATCTTGCTCTCTCTTATTTTCAATTAAGAAAGAAAGGAGTCGTTCAATTTCTAATAATTCGTTACAAACTGTAACTGCATAACTTATTCTCATTTGTAATCGTCGTATGATTTTTCTTCAATTAGATCTGAGCCTGAGAGTATGTTTATGGTTCTCTTTAACTCGGCTCTTCTATCATTAAGGTAATAAACAGAACGGGCTAATTCAATGAATTCAGAATTAAAGGTTCTAGATTTTTCTAGTTCTCTAAGTTTATCTTCTACATCCCAAAGTTCTCTATTTACTTCATGCAATTGATAGTAACGATCTCCTAATTCGGGAGTAGTAACTATCACATCAAAATGAGGAAGTAATGTTTGATACTCATGATAAACATTATCACGTTTAATTTTATCAGTAATTCTATCTTTTTTAACAGTCAGAATACTAATTTTATCTAAAATTTCTCCGTTAGATACTTCTATTTTCATGGCTTAAACGTTTAATATCATTTTCAACCATTACACGAACTAAATTTTTAAAGCTAGTTTTAGGTTCCCATCCTAAGTTATTTTTGGCTTTAGAATAATCTCCTAATAAAACATCTACTTCAGCGGGGCGCATGTATCTAGGATCCTGTGTTACATAAGAAGTCCAATCTTCAATACCTACTACTTTAAAAGCTTCAGTCAAGAACTCTCTAACTGAGTATTTTTCATTGGTGGCGATTACATAATCCTCTGGAGTATCTTGTTGGAGCATTAACCACATAGCCTCAACATAATCAGGAGCATAACCCCAATCTCGTTCAGCATCTAAATTACCTAAAGCAATAGTATCAGCTAAACCTAAATGAATTTTAGCTACACCATCTGTAATTTTACGAGTTACAAACTCAATACCTCGTCTTTCAGATTCGTGGTTAAACAAAATACCAGAACAAGCAAACATGTTATAGGATTCTCTGTAGTTTTTAGTGATCCAGTGACCATAAAGCTTAGCTACACCATAAGGTGAACGTGGATAAAATGGTGTAGTTTCTTTAGAAGGATTTTCTACCATTCGACCAAACATTTCAGAGCTAGAAGCTTGGTAAAATCTAATTTGAGGGTTGAATTCACGAATTGCCTCAAGCATTCTAAGTACTCCTAAAGCTGTTACTTCAGAAGTATGTTCGGGGGTATTCCAACTTTCACCCACAAATGATTGGGCACCTAGGTTGTATACTTCATCTGGGTTGCTTTCTTTTAAACAACGGAGAAGTGAATTTTGATCTAGTAAATCACCTTGTAAAAAGGTTACTTTACCTACTAAATGTTCAGTGTTAACTCGGTTTCTATTAGATGCTCTTCTTTCAACACCATAAACCTTATAACCTTTTTCTAGAAGGAAATCAGCTAGGTGACTCCCATCCATACCATTAATACCTGTTATTAGAGCTGTTTTCATATAACTTCTTGAATAATGCAATTGCAAATTAAATTAATTTCATCTTGTGTTAAATAAGGATGATTTGGAATGTATAAACCACATTCATCTACTTTTTTAGCATTAGGTAACTCGTTTCTATCATACTTTTCAGTGTAAAAAGGTTGAGTACCCATTGAACCACAAATTAAAGGACGAACTTCAATCTTATGTTCAGTTAAACTTTTTACAATTCGGTCTCTTTGTTCTTTAGATTCTGCTATAATTGGAAAACAAAAACTAGAAGTATAAGTATTTTTTAGTGGGGTAGGAACCCAAATATAGTTTTTTAATTTTGAAATATAAGATTTAAAATTCTTATTTCGTTTTTTAATAGTCTTATCTATATTTTTTAACTGTTCAATTCCAATAACTGCTTGTAAATCCGTTGAACGTAAATTAAATCCTGGGACGTAAAAAGTATACAATGCTTCAAAATTGTTTACATTATATATTGTTCTAAGAAGTTCTTGTTCTGATTTAGGTAAATCCCTATCCCAACCATGACTTCTAAGTTGTAAGAGTAGATTATAGAATCCTTCGTCATTAGTTGTTATAACACCACCTTCAATAGTACTCATAATGTGACCAAAGAAAGTAGAGAATGATGAAGCTAAACCAAATGTCCCTAATTTATCCCCTTTATAAACTGTACCCTGTGATTCACAGTTATCTTCTAAAAGAATAACATCATACTTTTCACACAATTCTACAATTTTACCCATATCAGGAGATAACCCTAATACTGAAACTAGAATAAAAGCGTCTGGTTTATCTTCTTTAAATACTTTTTCTAGGTGCTTTAAATCAACTGAAAGATTCTTTAAATTGCAATCTACTAAAACCGGTTCAATATCATATTGAAGGATAGGAGATAAATCAGTTGCCCAAGATAAAGTAGGCACTGCTACTTTATTATTTGGAAGTAAACCTGCGTATTTTAAAGCATATACCATTAAGAGATTAGCTGATGAACCTGAATTGACAAATAAAGCAAATTCTGTTCCTACCCATTTAGCGAATTGTTTTTCAAATTCTAGGGTTTTTTCACCTTTAGTTAGGCGGGGATATGTTTTCAACCATTTAATTAGGTTGTTAATATCCTTTTTAGTAATAGTATCTTTAACTAGTGAAATCATAATATTATATTATTCAGGTAACACTCCAATATACGACAAAGCTTCCATAAACTCACGTTCAGGGTAATGTTGAAGAGTAGTCATATCCATTTTGTAATCATACTCTTTACCTTTAGCTTTAAATTTAGCTTTTTCTTCTTCAGGCATGGGAATTGCTTTTACGGCAGCCCAAGCCCAGTTAGAACCATTAGGACCATCGGCAAACACCATTCCTTTATCAGTAAGATTAACTACTGAGGGCATCCAAATAGTTCCATTTTCATCTTCACCCATTAATTCTTTATACAATTCAGGAAGAACTTCCATTTGTTGTTGTAAAAATTCTGAGTCGCGAGTCATAGCTGTATTAGCTTGGAAGCCACAACCATAACAAAAATATAGTTTTACTTGTTCATTTACTTCTTGAACATAGCAAGCATCTGAACCGCAACGGTTACAAGTTGTTAGATTATCCATTTATTTTTTCTAGTTTAGGAAGTTGTAATTTAGGTAATTCTAGTTTTACTTCTTTTGGAAATTCTGGGATGTATTGAATAAAGATAGCATCAAGTTTGTCTACCATTTTATCCCAACTAAAATTAGTTCGACTATAGAACGCTTGACGATTAGCTTTTTCTTTATATGTTTTATAATTTTCAAAGATATCTTTAAAATAATGTCCTACCTCAGTAGTGTTTACACTAAACCATTGAGCTTCTTTAATGAACCAATCATTTATTACACTTGAATGGAGTGGGGTTAATTGACCACTCATCAATACTGTGTGTTCAGGGTGTAAAAATTCAATATGAGAAGACCAATTAGTAGTCATAATTGGTTTTTTAACCTGGCTAAATTCAAGAAGTGGTAGACCAAAACCTTCACCTTTAGTTAAGCTAACCATCGCTTTTACTTTCGGGTGGTTATATAATTCATTCATTTCTTCATCTGTAAATGAACCATGAAGTAAATAGATATTGGGTAGGTCTTTTGAATTTACAGATTTTTTAATAATGTTTATCTTCTTAAGAATTTCTTCTCTATCAGGATAAGAACTATTACCACTGCTAGTTTTTAAAACTAAAGCCGGTTTATTCTTTTTATTTTTGAAGGTTTCATAAAATGCTTTAACCAACAAACCTACGTTCTTTCTATCTTCTCCAAATTCACCTTGCATCCAATGCCCTACAAACAAATAAGCAAATGATTCAGGAATTGAATTAATAGAATCAAACAAATCACTTTGGGGTAATTTATCTAATACTTTATAAACATCTGTGTTAACACCACAAAAAACAGATTCAATTGGAGTTGTAATTTTAATAGTACCCTGAACCTGACCTTGCTTGGTTTGGACTTGATATTGAGCATCTTCAAATACCTTCTTACAGAAATCTGAGGAAGTGAATATTAAGTTCATTTTATTACACCCTTCAATCCAAGAGTGGTGCGGTACAGTAGTTTCAATACCAGCTGTAGCTCCAATATTATATTTTCCTAGAGGTTGAAATTCATTAGGAATAGTAATTTGCATCCAAATTTCAGGTTGTTTCTCTAATTTTGGATTTTCTAAAATATAGGGTTTAAGAAAATGCCACGATTCGTGATTATCAATAAAACCCCATGCTGTGTTACCCCAACGTTGAGGGAGAATTTTAACATCATACCTATCTAATTTGATAATAGCTTTAACTAAATCTCGAGCTAGGGTTCCATACCCAGAGTAGGTATCGATTGGACAACTAATTGCAAATAACGGTTTCATTAATAAATTAATTTGTGGTTTAAAACTGATTTTGAGTATGTGTTAGTATTAATGAATTCAAATTTTTCTCGGGGTGTCCAAGTATTAAATAATTCATCAGTAACTTCAATAAAACGTTGAGCTTGATGATTAGCTGTAAATCCAGCTTCATCACTTGTAGCCCATTCATATCCGGCCATTCCTCTTTCTTGTCTTTCTTCTTTAGATAGATTATAGACTTTCATGATTTGCTTAGAGGCATCTTCCCAACTACAACGGTCATCAAAGATATAAGGTGTTTGAGGTGAACCCTGAATAGAGAAACTTGTTGGATATACTGGAAAAGCCCATTTACCATGCTTTTTATAAGTACCTCTATGGTTAGAAGGGAAGTCAGCATCAAAATCAATCCAGGTCCCATCTTCAAATTCAAAACGCATTTGGTCTTGCATACCACCTGTTACGTTAGCAATAATAGGAGTACCTGTTAACAATGCCTCTGTAAGTGATAAACCCCAACCTTCATTTGAAGTAAGTAGGATTTGAACATCTGCTACATTATAAAGATAATTCATAGCAATTGGATCTAATCTACCAGGAGTAAAAATTACATTACATTCAGGGCATAAAGTTTCTATAACAGCATTTAAATCAGTCCCAGCTTCGTTTACTCTTTCAGTATGAAGAATTAAAACACACTTATCAGCTTTTTCTTTTGGAAGTTGATTAACAAAGGTTTTAAATGCTAAAAGAGTATCTGGAATTTGTTTGCGGCGAATGTTTCTTGAGTTGAAGAATACAGCATATTCATAATCTTTTCCTCCAAACAATTGTTTTTTAAATTCTTGGAATTTAGAATCATTTTGTTTGTCTTGTATAGGATAAAACAATTCAGTATTTAAACCATGAGGAACATATTTAATAAGCTTATTTTTAGCTTTATCACCTAAAACTAGTTTATTGATGTTAACTGTTTGTTTTGAAATACCTAACAATGCATCACATGATTCGTAAAACGCCTTATTGTAATAAGGAGCGGGGTAATCGTCCCAAATATTAAGATAAATAATAGGGATATTTTTACGAACTTCATCTTCAATTTGAAATAACCAAGAAAAATAACGTGGATCAGTGATCAACATTATAGCATCTGGTTTTTCAATTTTAAGTAGGTTTCTTAATTGACCTGCTTCTCCATACCCATTGTTAGGGTAAAGAAATACACTAGCATCTTCAATTTGAGAATTTGCGTTAGTGTCTTTACACAAATCAATTTTTTTACCAATATCAGGGTGATTAATAGCTGCTCCTAAATTTACCCAATTATATCTATGGGCTGTATGGATTACTATCTCTCTACCAATGTTTCCTACACCTGAGGGGAGTCTAATATCGTCTGTAAGCAACAGAATTTTTTTTCTTTGCTCTCTTGGAATATAACCTTCTTTCATATACTATTGAATGTCTAAATCGTTGTGACTATGGATTTGCTTTCTAAATGATTCATCTGTAAGGTACAAATGAATAGAACGATCAGCAAGTTTTTGGAACGAGAATTTGTGTCTAACACAAGATACTTTAAACTCGTCAAATAAGTCACTTTGGATTTTTA
>Ga0208161_1001475_pt1 | contig 12470 bp, 20 predicted proteins | sample CB_VirMetaG_3_FD_184538 | JGI IMG/M metagenome (GOLD analysis project Ga0208161, IMG submission 184538) | Freshwater to marine saline gradient viral communities from Chesapeake Bay - CB_1508_1S Viral MetaG (SPAdes) (version 4) | ecosystem: Environmental > Aquatic > Marine > Coastal | place: USA... | reverse complement strand
TAATGATATTCATAATGGAAAACCTAAATCATTTTTTGTGTGTAGTCAGCACACCTATGTAACTGATATGACAACTTTAATATCTAAAGAAGAATATCAAAAAATAGAAATAACTGATAAATATAATGCGTGGAACTATCACAGCTATGGTGATAAATATGCAAAATATAAATATTCAATTAACCCAATCATAAAAGTAGATGAGAATAATATACTTGAGTTCTTAAATAATGACTACGACCAATCAGAGAGAATGTTCATGGAAAATTATTTATGTTCTACTATGTGGGATGAGACTAATAAAATGAGATATTACACTCTTATATCTAATCAATCCCGTAAAGGTGGGTGTGTTATTACTACTTCCAGTAGACAATTTAATTCAACGAATGAGAATACAAAAGAATTTCTTGCCACGAAAGGAGTTAAGCTTGACTTGAATAAACAAGACTATCTTGTCGCACCTGTGGGTATTAAGAAAACGATAGATAGAAAACTTTTATCTGATAGGATGGAAGAATACAACAATAAAATAAAAGTCGCTAAAACATTCATTACTTCTATGGACGAAGAGGCTCTTGTTAATATTCTCAGAGAATATGAAGATGCAGAGCATACATTCATGGAAGAACAAAAAGCACAAAACAAACCACGAGATATACAAGGGTCTAGATATGTTTCATATATTTATCATCTCATTGATAATGATGATATTTTTATGGCTATAATTGGTTTTGCTATAGCGAAACGACAAATATCTAGATGGGGACGTGTTGAAATTAAATTTGAATTACTTGAATCTGCATTTAGAAATTTAATAGCTGATAGATATGGACTATACAAAACACAAGAAATAGACTATGCTAATATGACAAAGCTTACAACAAGCACAAGGGAAATCGAATTATCAATCGCATAAATTGGAAGGATACAATGCAAGACTATCTAAAAGATTTGTCTCCTGAGGTACATTACGTCGGAGATGAACTAAAGTGGGATGTGCCAGTGTGGACAGAGAAAACAAAATATCAAATATATCTAGACAATAACGTAGTTAGAAGATTTACAAACAAATCATTACCTGACTTTATCAAAGCAAAGATTGCTATGGCTACTGCCAAAGCTGAATTCTATCGTGCTGATCGAGATATATACAGACTGGACATTTTTGTGAGACCTAAAGATTCAGGACTAGAAGATACGGGGTGGAGGGTATCGGAAAATATGTATGTCGTGGTCTTGAGTGAAGAAGAAATAAATAAACTACGAGGTAAGTAATGACACCAGAAAAAAAAGTTAAGAACCAAGTTAAAAAAGTTCTTGATAAATTACAAGCATACTATTTCTTTCCCGCAACGGGAGGGTATGGTGCTAGCGGAGTGCCCGATGTAATAGCGTGCTACAAAGGTAAGTTTGTGGGAATCGAATGCAAAGCAAACGGAAATAAACCCACTGCACTTCAACAAAAACATCTGAGAGAAATCAGTATCAATGGAGGTACATCATTAGTTATTGACGAAACAAATATCAATATGCTAGAGTTTTATATCACGGGTAGACAAATATTTGGAAAGGAAGATAATGAACCCACTAAATAATGATTCGCCAAATGGCGAACAGATAGACATAGTCAATCACCCCCCACACTACAAGAAAGGCATTGAAACAATTAAAGTCATAAAATCTAAACTAACTACGGAAGAATATATAGGCTATTTGCGTGGCACTATTATTAAATACATTACTCGGTTAGGTTACAAGGGACATGACGAAGATATGATAAACGATGTGGGTAAGATCATATGGTATGCAACAGAACTTAAATCTTTTTTAGAGGAGAAAGCAAATGAGTGATGATATTTTTATACGAGTAAAGAAACTTCTTGAGAACCACGTTGATGTTTTAAATAAGCACAGTATCGGTGACGAACATGCAGAAGAAGCACAAGACATCATTGATGAATTAAATTTATTGATTAAAAACAAAGCCTTCATTGAACATCTTGAACACGAAATAGAAGAAGAAGAACGTAAGATGGTAAGTGAAGATCTCGCTGATGAAATACTTAATAAAAAATATTGCGTTGGCGGAACTTGCGATGACTAGTAATACTTATAACTTAAAAATTAAAGATGATTATTTCCTAAATAATTCTAATATTTGTTGTCCCAAGTGTGGAGAATATAATGGAATGCATTTAAAAAGAACCATTCATTATTGTAGAAAAGAAGATGAAGAGGAAATAATTAGAATAACTGTAGATTCTGAAACAGGTTTTTCAACAGTACAAAAAATTAAAAATGAAGAAACTGAAAATCCATCTTCACGACGTGACGGCATGCAATTATTTTTTCATTGTGAACATGGATGCTTAGATAATAATACTATATCATTAAATATAGAACAGCATAAAGGATCTACTTATGCATACTGGAAATGATTTTACTCATGCAGTATATGAAGGCGATTATTTATTACATAAATACAGGTGGACAAGGGAACAGGCTAAGTGGTATAGTGATAAACATCCAACACTTAAAATAGTAAAACTTGACACTCCAAAGAAAGAATCACCATATAATAAATTATTAAACGAAGTAGGAGAGTGTTTATTTTGAGCAAAAGAACAAAATGGGAAACAGCATTAACTGAACGAACAATAACAAAAGAACCCGCATACAAACGAGGTTTCACATATGAAGATAAAGTAGCTAGAGTAAAAGAAGTACAAGCAAAATACCCAAACGCTACTCGACAAAAAATAACAGACTGGACTGGATATAAGTCTACAGTTCTTAACGAGATGGAAGCAAAAGGTGATATTAAATTACCGCCTAGGAAAAAAACAACAAGTAGAACTACTTCATGGATGAAAAATTTAGGAAAATTAAGTGGCTGACGAAATAGATATGGCTAATGACCAAGTACAAAAACAGTTAGAGTTAACTATGCGAACTGTTAATACTGAGATCAAAAAGAACGACACAGGTGAATGTATTTGGTGTGGTGAACCTATCAAAGAAAAAGATAATAGGCGATGGTGTAGTGTGGAGTGCCGAGATGAACACGAAAGGCATAGTTAGTCCATGCACAGATATATGTCGGTACGAAGAAATCAATGGCGAGCCAAGATGTGTCAGTTGTTTTCGCACCTACGAAGATTTATCTAATTGGTTTTACATGACAAATGAAGAACGACGTAACAGAGTTAAACAAATTAAGAAAGAGAGGAAGGACTATGAACATCAACAACAAAACCTTAGAGATATGGAAAAAGAATCGTAAGCAAGGATATAGATTTTTTGAACCCCATAATGCTAATAAACCACTTCCAAGAACTATGAGAGAAGCATTCGGATACAAACAATATAATGAATTACGTTTCAGTGAATTTTATATGCGAGAAACAGCAAAAGCATATGTAGTAGGAATTATTGTTCTATTAATGTGTATAGGCACATGGCTGTTCTAAAAACTACAGGAAATAAATGTAACAAGTGTAACTCTGACGCTAAATATTATTCAGATAAAAAATGGTGGTGCGGATTTAATTTAGACGCTCACGGATATTGCAAACAACAGAAAGAAAAGGGTAAATGAATTTAGTCACGATTGACTTTGAGACCTTTTATGATACAGGGTATGGTCTCAATCGTCTCACCACTGAAGAATATATTAGGCATGAATTATTTCAAGTCATCGGCCTTGCTATCAAAATCAACGATGGCTCTACCAAGTGGTACTCAGGCACTCATGAAGAACTCTATAAAGTTTTACATGAAATCGATTGGAGTAACTCAATGTTACTCTGTCATAATACTCAATTCGACGGCGCTATTCTTGCGTGGGTTTTTAATGTCATACCTGAAATATATTTAGATACTCTTTGTATGGCTCGTGCTATACATGGAATTAATGCGGGAGGTTCTTTAAAAGCATTGACTGAAAGATATAATCTTGGGCAAAAAGGAACTGAAGTATTAGATGCAAAAGGTAAACGGCTAGAAGATTTTGCTGACCATGAACTACACAAGTATGGTATGTATTGTAAGAACGATGTTGACCTTACCTATAAACTTTTTCAAAAACTATCCAAAGGCTTTCCTATATCAGAACTAGAATTAATTGATCTGACTCTAAGAATGTACACGCAACCAATACTTGAGTTAAATAGTAGGTTATTAATAGAAAGATTAGAAGAAGTCAAAGAAGAAAAATCTCAGCTACTACAAGGACTTATGGAAAAACTAGGTTGCGAAGATGAAGAATGTGTACGTAAAAAATTAGCCAGTAATAAACAGTTTGCAGAGTTGCTTACAGAGTTTGGCGTAGAAGTGCCAATGAAGATAAGTCCTACGACAGGCAACGAAACATATGCACTAGCTAAAAATGATGAAGGCTTTATTGCATTATGTGAACATGAGAATTCATTTATACAAGAACTATGCGCAGTCCGACTGGGTACTAAATCAACAATAGAAGAATCAAGGATAGAGAGATTCTTAGGCATTAGTTCTCGTAACAATCAAAAACTTCCAATCCCTCTTAAATACTATGGTGCTCATACAGGTAGGTGGGCAGGGGCCGATAAAGTTAATTTCCAAAATTTACCTTCAAGAGATAAGAAAAAGAAAGCATTAAAGAATGCAGTCATACCTCCTGAGGACCATGTCATTATGAATGTGGATTCATCTCAAATTGAGGCTCGTATACTTGCATGGCTTGCAGGGCAAGACGATGTCGTTGAACAGTTTGCAAGGGGTGATGACGTGTATTCTGTTTTTGCATCTAAAGTTTTTAATAGAGAAGTTTCTAAAGATACACCAACTGAGAGATTCATTGGTAAGACTTGTGTTCTTGGTCTCGGTTATGGCACTGGGTGGTTAAAACTTCAACATACTCTGAAAACCTCGCCACCTGGTGCTACCCTAACTGATGATGAATGTAAAAGGATTGTTAAAGTTTATAGAGATGTTAATCACAAGATTATAGATTTATGGGAAAGATGCGATAATGCACTGGCTGATATTGCAAACTGGAATGAAGAACGAGATCCATATTATCTAGATAAACATGAATGTGTTTTAGTTTGTCATCAAGGATTAAGATTACCCAACGGACTAATGATTTATTATCCTGAGTTAAAATCTAAGATGGAGAATGGTCGTAAAAAGTTTACCTATAAATCTAGGCAAGGTACAATAAGCATTTGGGGCGGGTCTGTAGTAGAAAATGTTGTTCAAGCTTTAGCTAGAATTGTCATAGGTGAACAAATGGTGAAATGTAAAACTAAAATGAGACCAGTTCTTACTGTTCATGATGCGATAGTATGTATAGCTAAGGAAGAAGAAAAAGATGAAGCTCTAAAATTTTTAATGGATATAATGAGTCAACCTCCTGAATGGGCTAAAGGTTTACCTGTAACCTGTGAAGGCGGATATGCAGATAACTATGGAGATTGCTAATGGGTGATGGCGGAAAAGGTAGTCAACAAAGACCGACAGACAGAAAGAAGTTTGAAGAAAACTTTGAAAGAATATTTGGAGATAAGAAGGTAAAAAATGGCGAAAATAAAACAAAGTCTAACAACTAAGGTACATCAACCTGTTCATAAAAGAACATCGCAAGGTGGACGTAGAGTTAAGACTAGCACCATGAATAAATCTAAAAAGCAATGCTTCAAAAAGTATCGTGGGCAAGGACGGTAATGGCTGATTACACGTGGTCTTTCTCTAGCTTAAAAGAATTTACACAGTGTCCTAAAAAGTATTATGAAATTAGGATAGCTAAAAACTATATAGTTAAAGAAACTGAGGCCATGATATATGGTACTGAAGTTCACAAAGCTTTAGAAGACTATGTAAAAGATGGTAAACCCTTACCAAAAAATTATGAAAGATTTAAAAGTACTGCTGATGCATTACTAGAAATTCCTGGTACTAAATATCCTGAACATGAAATGGCTCTTGATGAGTTTAAAAACCCTTGTGATTTTCATGATGAGAATAGGTGGGTAAGAGGTATTGTAGACTTACTTATTGTAGACGGTAAAACTGCTTGGGTAGTAGATTATAAAACAGGAAGTAATAAATATCCCGACCCTAAACAATTACGGCTCATGTCATTAATGACCTTTGCTCATTTTCCTGAAGTTGAAGAAATACATGCATCGCTTATGTTTATTATGCACAATAGTTTTACCTTTGAAGATTATCATAGACGAGACTTAGAAGATTCATGGAATAAGTTTGAAACCCCTCTCCGCCGTCTAGATTATGCCTATGAAAATGATGTATGGAACCCTATACCAACTCCATTATGTGGATGGTGTCCTGTAGAAAATTGTAGATATTACAAACCGAGAAGATAAATGACTTCTAAAATTTGTATAAAATGCAATATTAAAAAAGAAGAAACCGAATATTATATGCATACTAAACAAACAATGAAAAGAAGAAATGTATGTATAGATTGCTCGCTTAGACAAAAAGCAGTATATAAAAAACAATACTACATAGATAATAAAGAAAAAATACAAGAATATAACAAAAAATATCGAGCAGAAAATATAGAAAAAATACAAGAATATAACAAACGAAACCCATACATCCACGAACCAAAAAGAGACTACAATCATAAATGTAAAGAGTGTGATAAAAAATTTATTACTCAACGATGGGATAGCGTTTACTGCTCTATAGAATGTAATAGATCAGCTAAAAGACGTAGAGAATATGAAAGAAACGAAGGTAATTGGGAATGGTATTTTAAAGGTTTGTTACATGGGAGAGCTGATAGGAGAAAAATAAAAACTAAAGATTTATTAAAAATATTAAAAAAACAAGATTATAAATGTGCTTTATCAGGGGTTGAACTAACCTGCGTTAAAATATACGGAGATACAAATATTACTTGGACTAATGCTAGTATAGATAGAATTATAGCTGGAAAAGAGTATAATATTAATAATGTTCAGCTAGTCTGCAGAGCATTAAATTCATTTAGAGGTGTATTACCAGTAGAAGAATATATTGACTGGTGTAAAAAGGTAACAAATTATGCCATACGTAAACAAAAAAAGACCTTATAAAAAAGAGTATCAGCAACAAAAAGCTAGAGGTGAACATGATGGTCGCATGGAGCGTCAACGTGCTCGTCGTAAAGTCGATGCAAAGGGTAAAGATTTAAATGGTAATGGTAAAGCTGATATGAGAGAAGGAAAAGATATTGCTCACCGTAAAGCTATATCAAAAGGTGGTACAAATAAAAATGGTGTGACTATTCAGTCCCCATCTAAGAATCGTTCATTCAAAAGAAATTCACAAGGTAAATTAGTTTCAGAAACAAGTAAAAGAGAAAGAAAAAGAAAGTAAAATAATAGTTGACATTTAGTTTATTTAGATTAAAATAATTAGAGTGTAGGGAGAACTCTCCTAGTTAATGATAAAGCTTGTCACGTAGCTTTCCTCCCTTTCACTACGTGACCGATTGACTGCCGTAAGCAGTCTTTTTTATCTAGTTAGGACAAGTATGGAAATAGTTAATAATCAAGCAGTTAAAATTACAGTACCTAAAAATTTAGTAGAGCCAATAACAAGTCATATACAAAAAAGTGCAGTAATAAATGATAAGGGTGAGTTAGTAGATGTATTAGTGAATTGGGATGCTGAGGAAATCCTAAAGTTAAATTCACTGATTGCTTTTAAGAATCCAATCCCTTCCCCTATCACACGAGATTATAATTGGCCAGGTATCTATAAGCCATTTGACCATCAACGTGAAACTGCTGAATTTTTAAGTACACACAATAAAGCTTTTTGTTTTAATGAAGCTGGTACAGGTAAAACATCGTCAGTACTATGGGCGGCTGATTACCTAATGAATAAAGGGCTAGTTAAAAGAGTATTAATAATATGCCCACTGTCTATTATGATCTCTGCATGGCAAGGAGATGTGTTTAATACTTGTATGCACAGAACTTCTGCAGTGTGTCATGGTACCGCTAGTAAAAGAAAAAGTATCATAGATGACAGTTTTGAATTTATCATTATAAATTATGATGGAGTTGCAGTAATAAGAGAAGAAATTGAAAATGGAGGATTTGATTTGGTTGTAGTTGATGAAGCTAATGCTTATAAGTCTCCACAAACAACTCGGTGGAAAACTTTAGCTAAGATATTAAAACCTGAGACAAAGTTATGGATGCTTACAGGTACACCTGCTTCACAATCTCCAGTCGATGCTTTTGGATTAGCTAAGCTAGTCTGCCCTCATAGAGTTCCTAAATTCTCAGCCGCTTGGCGAGATAAAGTTATGTATCAGATCACAAGATTTAAATGGGCTCCAAGAAAAAATGCTGAATCAGAAGTATTTAAAGCATTACAACCTGCTATTCGATTTAGCAAAAATGAATGTTTAGATTTACCTGATGTTATGTATCAAACTAGGGATGTCCCATTAACAAAACAAGTAGAACAATATTATAAAACATTAAAAGAACAGATGTTATTTGAGGCGAGTGGAGAATCAGTTACAGCAGTTAATGCCGCTGCGGGGTTATCAAAACTATTACAAATTAGTGGTGGCGCAGTTTATACAGATGATAAAGAAGTTATCGAGTTTGATATTAAACCAAGACTAAATGCTTTAGATGAAGTTATGGAAGAAACAAAAGAAAAGGTAATTATATTTGTACCTTATAAACATACTATACAAGTACTTCATAAACATCTATCAGCTAAGAATATAAATGCTGAAATAATTAATGGCGAGGTGCCAATGGGTAAAAGGGCAGATATTATTGCTCGGTTTCAAAACTCAGATAACCCTCGCGTTTTAGTAATTCAACCCCAAAGTGCATCGCATGGTGTGACCTTAACTGCGGCTAATATGGTGATCTTCTGGTCTCCTGTTATGAGCGTTGAGACTTACCTACAATGTATTGCGAGGATGGATAGGGTAGGCCAAGTAAATAAGATGACAGTGGTACATTTACAAGGTTCTGAAGTTGAGAAAAAAATGTATAAGATGCTACAGGGTAAGGTAGATCTGCATACAAAATTAGTTGATTTATATAATGAGGAGTTAGGAGTATGACCGATGAAGTTTATGGTGTCGAGAAACAAGAAATAAATCTCGAACAATTAGTAAATACTTATTTGACTATTAGAAATGAACGTGATATGTTAACAAAACAGTTTGAAGCAAAAGATAGGGAATTGAAAGAGGACTTAGCTAAACTTGAATCTGTAATGCTATCTAGATGTAACGAGATCAATGCTGATAGTATAAGAACACCTTCAGGCACCGTAGTTAAAACATTAAAAGAAAATTATGTTTGTGGTGACTGGGATAACTTTAAGAAATATGTAATTGAAAATGATGCTATTGAATTATTACAGCAACGTATTCATCAATCAAATTTCAAAGAGTTTTTAGCAAACCGACAAGGTGAGGGTTTGCCCCCAGGAATTAGTTCCATGAAGGAATTTAATATAGTAGTAAGAAAACCAAGTAAATAACGGAGATAATAATGAGTAACGAATTAGCAAATATTTTGCAAAACAACCCTGCGTTAGTTCAAACAGGATTAGATGCTGATACCCTTGCTGTTGCAGGTGGTGGTCAGATCGAAGCTAACAAGAGAATTTCTATTCGAGGTGGCGTGTTTAGAAAATTAGTTGGCGGTAAAGAAGTAAGTGCAATAGAAGATAGACATATGAATGTTGTTATAGTTAAGATGGCACATAATGCATCTAGAACATTCTATGCTGACGCATATAAAGAAGGTGTAAAGATTAGTCCTACTTGTTGGTCAAATGACTCTCAAACACCAGATAAAGATGTTCCTAATCCTCAAGCTAAAACTTGTGGTGAATGTCAATTCTCTGCTAAAGGAAGTGGACAAAGTGGTATTGGTTCAGCATGTAGATTATCTTGGAGACTAGCCGCTGTATTACCTAATGATCCATCAGGCGATGTTATGCAACTAGTACTCCCTGCAACATCATGTTTTGGTAAAGAAGTTTCAGGTAAATGGCCATTCAGACCTTACGTGCAAATGTTAGCAAGTAACAATGTAAGTGCAGGCGCAGTAGTAACTCGTATGCAATTTGATACAAACTCACAAGCACCTAAAGTTTTATTCTCTCCAGCTTCAGCAGTATCACAAGAAGACTATGAGATTATTAAGAAACAAGCACAATCAAAAGCCGCTGAGAATGCAGTTAAGTTGACTGTATATCAATCAGATGAGGGCGCAGAAAAAGCAGTTGAGGTATCAGCACCAGCTCCTATAGAAGTACCTCCATCATCAGATGATAACACAGGCGATGTAGCAGAAGCAGTTGAACAACCGCAAGTAAGAACTCCACAAAAGGATGTGACTAACAATGCTATCAATGACCCTAGTGATATTATCAAAAAGTGGTCAGGAAAGGCGACTAACTAATGGCAAGACCTTATAGTGAAAAACTAAAGATGCGCTTGCTACGCGAAACAGACACGGATCGTTTAGGCATACAGCTTGCACAAGTTTGTGTTAAGGCTCACTTGCCTACGACCTATGTCGCTTCCGTATTAGATGTATCTCGACAAACTGTGCATAATTGGTTTAGAGGTAAATTTATACGTGAGAAAAGATATGAGCAGGTGAAACAATTATATCAGCTAGTAAAAGAAGAGCTTGAACAAGGCGCACTCCCTGCCAAAACGGCAGAGGAAAGTCAAGCCTATTTGAGTGAAAAAATATCTAGCTATACTATGTAAAAGTAGTAAAATAAAGGTTCATCAATATAAATTTAAAAACACATGTGATGTGTATAGGGGAGTTTTGTCTCTAAAAATGGAAAGCAATATAATATGAGTAGAGAATTTTATAGTGCAGTGCTACCTTCAACAGGGATATACTGCATCAGTCACTCAGGTGAAAAAGGATGGAGAGATAAATATTTTGATACCTTAGACCAAGCTTTACAATTCATAGAACAGAAGAAAGTATATAAAAATGATTTGTATTTTGGTCTAGCATCTTACAAAGTTTACTCGAGAGAAAAACAAAACGTTAGTAAGTTAAAATCTTTCTTTGTTGACTTAGATGTAGGTGAAGGTAAAGAATATGCAACTCAAGAAGAAGCCATAAAAGATTTAGATAGGTTTATTACAGAAGTAGAAATGCCACCTGCATATAGAATTAATTCAGGTAATGGTGTTCATGCATACTGGCCCCTTCAAGAAGAAGTAACATTTGAAGAGTGGGAACCTTACGCTAAAAAGTTCAAACAGCTTTGTAACCAAAAAGGCTTGATGATAGATAATAAAGTCACAGCTGATGGTTCTAGAGTTCTACGATGTCCTGATACATTTAACTTCAAGTATGGTAATAAAAAGCCAGTAGGAGCATTTGAAGGAGATGTATTATACGAATGGCCGTTCCAAGCATTCAAAGACTTTCTTGGTGAAGTTGAGGATACTTCGTTATCTCACATATTACAAATGGCATCACAACGTGGCATGACTGACGAGGAAATAGCGCGGGCAAATAACTACAAGTACAACTTCGCAGATATAAAACAAAAAAGTTTAGAGGGCACTGGGTGTAATCAGATTAAGTATATCTACGATAATGCAAAACACTTACTAGAACCTATTTGGTATGCAGGGCTAACCATAGCTGTTAACTGCGAAGATAAAGCAGAAGCTATACATGATATGTCAAAAGACTATGTGAACTATAGTCCTGAAGAAACAGAGCGCAAAGCTTCGCAAATACCAATGCATAATAAGAACCCTGCTATGAAAGCTTTTTACTCATGCGAGGCTTTCAATGATGAGAATCCTGGTGGATGCGAGGGCTGTGAACACAGAGGCAAGATAGGATCACCATTAAAACTAGGTCGTATATTTATACCTATTGCACTAAAACAAGAAAGACTAGAACAAAAAGAGCCAGAGGTTATTACACGAGGTGAATACGAAGGCGAAGAAACATACGAAGAAGAATATACAGAGAAGGTTGAGGGCATACTAATCAATCAGATGGACCCTAATAAAGTTCCTATGAAGTATCAAGTGCCTGATGAATTAAATAATTATGTGTTAGATGATACTGGAGTTTTGTACAAGATTAGACCTCCAATCGTAGATAAAAAAGGTAAGGAAACTCCACAACATCCTCTAGTATTACTGAACCACCCTCTATTAGCTACAAGAAGAATTAATAGTAGAGACCAAGGTGCTATGTTAGAATTAATGGTTTCACATCAAAGAGGTGAAGAAGAGACATTTACAATTCCAATGTCTGCCGTATATTCTATGGAAAGATTTAAGGAGATTATGGCAGAGAAACATATATTTCCAGATTTATCAAAGATAGGTGATCTTATGAGTTATGTAATTGATTTTGCAAACTTTCTTAAAAAGAGCTCTGACTTAGTTGAAATGCATATGCAAATGGGTTGGACTGACGAGA
>Ga0208161_1001474_pt1 | contig 12493 bp, 26 predicted proteins | sample CB_VirMetaG_3_FD_184538 | JGI IMG/M metagenome (GOLD analysis project Ga0208161, IMG submission 184538) | Freshwater to marine saline gradient viral communities from Chesapeake Bay - CB_1508_1S Viral MetaG (SPAdes) (version 4) | ecosystem: Environmental > Aquatic > Marine > Coastal | place: USA... | reverse complement strand
CATATGAAGAGTCCAAAATGACCAACATATGAAGGGTCCTTTCTGTGAGGTGCTCACAACCGTATCATACGGTACTATGTGATGCACACTATTGACTTTCTCATTTTTTTTTCGTAACTTTGAGCATAAGTAAAGCGGAGCGCTCGAAAGCACACGCACAAGCACTACGCAATCAATACGTACTCTACACAATCACTTACGCTAATCAAGCTTAACGCAAAAGTCTCGTAGGGGCCCCAAGCACCCGCAGAGACACTAGAGTACGCAAGCTCAAATCAGAGACGCGGCCTATTTTGTTTTCTATTTTGCGCCTTCCAACAGCTTCTTACGCACTATCCACTAGGTTTGTTTTTGCTGTTGAAGTTTTGAGTTTGGGGAAGCTTTAAAATCCCATTGAGTTATGTTTTTAGTGGGGATTATATCTTGTTCACGCGCCCGGTTTCCATTTCCGGAAACGCATTTTCCAGGGGATGGGGTTGCGTTCTTGGCGTTTTTCTGCAAGCTTTTTAGCGTTTTTTGATCCAGAGAGCCGGAACAATCCCCTCCCCAGATATTTTTCTGGCTCATTTTTTTAAGCTGATCACCTTTTAAAGATGTTTTAACCATTTTAACAAGTACCAGAGGAAGCACAAAGCGCAGACCGGGCGCAGTTTCGCGTTTTCACCGTCTCTTTTTTGCAGCTTGTTTTTTTACTGATCTTTTGCAGCTTGTTTTTTTCGTCTGGTGTGTTTACCTTTCCGCTTTATTAACCCTTTAAACTTGTTTTATTATGTATGTTTACAAAGGACTAAACGCGGTCAATGTGGAATACCTTAAAGACCACAAAGGAAAGGAACGCTACTACATTCGGGGTTTATTCTCGTTTGGCGTTTCTGGGTTTGTTGCTGTTGGATACCTTCGGGAATTTATGCAGATCAATAAGCTAACCAGAGAAAAAGCCCGGATAGCATTAAGCCAACAAGCCCAGAGCATTAAAACGCGGTCCATATTAAGCCCGGACAGCGTTAAGGTATTCAGCCCGGCAGAAGTGCGCCATATATTCGGCGAAGAATAAGCGCCCCACCCATTCCGCGAAAATTGCGCCCGGCATTTGCTGGGCGTTTTTTTTGGTCGTTTGCTCTGGGTTTTGTAAGTTTGCAAATCGGGTGCAAAGTGCGCCCGGGTTAATCGCTTAAAATGTATTAAAATGGAAAAAGCGAAGCAAACAAAAGGCGCAACGGCTCAAGCAGACCAGGGCGCAAAAAATGGGGAACAGGTAACCCCAAAATTCAAGTACCTATTATTTGCGGAAAAAGGCAAAGACAAAAAGCGGGTGCCTATTGTCCGCGCGAATGGTCTGGGCGAATTAGTCCGCGCCCTTTATATGGGGCTACACCGGCAACAGAGCGCCGGGCGCAGAATGTTTAATTTATCGGGATCAAATGGGCTATACATTGAATTTTTAGAGAATACGCCCTTTCCTTCCATTCGCAAGCTTGTACCTAACAGCTTTAGCCCACTTGCGCTCTACGATACCTTTTTAGACCTTGAGAAGATAGCCGGAGGCGCTCTTACTGATTTTCCTGAATTGGAGGCGCAATTCCGCACGCTACGGGAAGAAAAAGAAAAGTACATCGCAAGCGCGCACCACAAAGCGCAAAGGGTAGTCAATGAAAGCCCGGCTGCCTAAAGGTGTCCACCTTTCCGAAACTATTGCAAGGGATAGCACCAGAGGCGAAAAGGAGGCGCGTAAATTCAACCCTCGCGCACTTGCCCAGACAAAGCGCAAAGCGCGGAATCTACGCCACCTTAACGCCGTAGAAAGTAGCCAAGCCCAAGCGATAGACAAGCGCACCAATAGGAAGCGCGAAAAGTTAGCCAAGCGCGAAGCCAAGCGCAGAGGGTTAACGATCTAACAGCCGCGAAGCGGAAAGCCAGACCGATCGTCTGGGACTGCGAGAGCCACGCAATAAACGGCAGAAGCGCCCCGAAAGAATGCGCATATCTTCAAAAAGTATGTGTATTTAATTAAGGGCGCTTTTTTTATTACCCTTACTTACTTTTTTACTCTGGGTCTAAACTTTGCCCACCATTCAAACGCAAAGCCACAGAAAGAAAGCCCCACCAATTAACAGCAAACCCAGAACGCCAAGCCAAGCGCAAACGATCAACAGCGCGAAGGTTTGGCGTTTATTTTTCTTTTTTTTTGATTCAATAAGTTTGAATACTGCTTGAACGACTGCGAAAACGCCCCGCATACTGCGTTATGTATGTACTTGTATTTTTTTTGTTTAACCCTTTAATCCACTAAATTATGATGCTGGACTATTGGACTATGGTTGTAGGCAAACACAACGCCAAACAACTGCGACACGAGGTCAATTCCGAACTCGGTAGGACTGCTGTTGACATAAGCGCACAGCAAGGAACGACTTATTATTTAGATGCTGTTTTTACGGCTGAAGAAGTATGCAAGTATGAACTTGATAATCAATGGACACAAACGATATGAGTTACTTGGTTATAAATGCTTGGGAATATTCTGCTCCAGAAATTATTGAGGCAGTTCGTGAGGAAGAAATGGATGAGCGTAAGGCTGTTCGTTTCTTACAAGAGGAATATACAGAAGTTCCTTACTACATCTATTCTCGTGAGCAATTAGTGTCCGAAATCTTTGACAGAGGAGCGGAATTGGACTACTACATTGAGCCTTTAAACTATTAAATTATTGATATGATACATCCATTAGAAGCAAAGCCATACATCAAGCCTCTTGATTTACAAGTATGCTTTCGAAGTGTAATCATTGATGCCTATCTTATTTTAAACGATCCAGAATGGAATCAAGGATATGCAAACGGCTACATTCGTGTAAGCAAAGAACACCCTTGGTACAAAGAATGCGAGAGTGACTATCCGTATATCCATTCAAGCGTTCACGGAGGGGTTACCTGTCACGCTATTGATCGTCAAGAAGGTAGTGCTGTTATTGGTTTTGATACTCGTCACTTGGGCGATAACCCAACAGACCAAGATTCGGCTTACTGCATCGCGCAAGTTAACATACTAGCTTTGGATGCTTTAGAAGCGTACACTGCACACAAGCGCAAGATAGACAAGATACAAAATATGAGTATTGAAGAACTGCGCGAAGAACTAACTAAATGCTTAACCATATAATTATGAAAATACAATGTAGAAGATGCGAGTCAACAGACACACATCAGCAGTTCGACCACTACGGCTATTCCACTGGCTATTGGTGCGACAACTGCTATAAGAACAATTATCCGTACCGAAAAGATGCGTACTACGACTATCTAAATGCGGGCGAATATCTGGAAGACGATTACTGAAAACGCGATAAGGTCGGCGTACAACAGACCTATGTTTTAATCTGTCTTATTATGACAAAAAATCAAATCATCAAGATGAAGGATACGCAATTTGGTCGTGACCTTCAAGCCCCGCTAATCGTCAACTCGACGAGAACATCAAGGGCTAGGTACAACGCTATTATTTGCAGAGGCGAAGTACATCTGTTCAGCAAAGGCATACAGCCAAACAGACACTGGAGACTGAAGTATGTCAAAGATTACTTTGGTTTATCTGGCTCAAAGCAGAAAGTAGCCGAACAACTTGACTACATCGTAAACAACTTTACACTAATCGAAAGCATAATTGTAAACTAATGGCAAAGAAGCGAGAATTGCTGGATCCGTTCCAGCGCGGAGTACTTGAGCAAGCGTTAGGCTTATGGCAAGACGCATTTGTTGGCGAGATTCAAGAGATGAAAGAAAACGGCAAGATCTGTATGTTTCATCCGAACTACTCCAACATACTACTACGAGAGTTTGCACTCAAACTAAACCTAGACCTTCCAACAAGTCCAGACGATGAACGCTGGAAGAAATTCGACTGAACAATGACACAACAGCAAAAATGCGCAGAGTACATACGGATGCAAGGCATCGAGAATGTACGAGTAATTGGACAATCTGTGTCCATATTCTCTCCAATGGGACACGACTTTTACCTCGATGAGAACGAGGTTGAGTACAGAGCACATTGTTTTGACCAAGAAATATACAGCGAACAAGATGAGTAAGATGGAACGAATCGCAAGAGAATTGCTATTCATTCTTGCCATAGCGATACTATTCGGCATCATTGCCTTTGGTTTCATTATGTTTCAAGAAGGAGAGTCAGGCTGGGTCATTGCTTCAACGATTGCAATGCTCATTTTCTATTTAATGATTATACGCGAGAAGTAGACTGCGCCCAAGTGTCTACACATTTTAATTCCTTTATTTTATGTTACAAGTGTTTTATTTTTACGCACCAGCACGAAACAAGCGTGCTAGTCTGTTTGCTGTAGAGGCAACTAGCGAGAAGCAGGCAAGAGCAAAACTATGCTCAACGATCGGCTATGGTCGCTGTCCGAACGGCACAAAAAGAATCAATCACGGGTTCTTTGAATTCATTAAAATGTAATCTTTAAATCTGTTTATTATGTCTGAAGAAAATGCAATGGTACTACTCTATGATGGATCCGAGTGTCCAATAGAAGATGCAGTACTTGTAGAGAACGGAACCTATATAGACCAATACCTACATAGAGACGAATGTATATTTACAGATCTAGATGGCTGGGTTCATCAAGACGAGGTAGCCACATCATTTTGCGACACAACTATGTACGAGGGACACGTGTCCGACCACGACTATGTGTACGACATAGATGGCGACATTATCCATATGGACTCTGCTATCTACCTAGAAGACCGCGGCGAATATATACACACAGAGAGCGGCTATGATTACTACTGGCACGAGGACGACGGGTACTACTCCTACCCAGAATCAAACCAGACAGACGGCTGTTACGACTACCACGATGGTCCGCGCAATGACTTAACTACCAGCAAGACCAAGTTTGTTTTTGGCGTAGAGGTAGAGAAGTGCGAGCGCGACGACCTTGTCTATGAGTATGAGCTTGATGAGGTTGACCAAACGTATTGGACTCGCGAGCTTGATTCATCAGTATCGGATGGCTTCGAACTTGTTAGTCCAAAGTACGACTTGTTCACCGACAGATTTGACAACGACATACTTGCTGACAGCCGCGAAGGTGAGATACTACGCGACCATATCAACGGTCCGTACGATCGCTCGTGTGGTGGTCATATGTCTTTCTCTGTTGTAGATAAGTCTGGCGAGGAGGTGTTCTCCAGATACTCGTCATTCTTTCCGGTTCTAATCAGCTTGTACTACCAGCGACTACGCAAGACGTACGCCAAGATTCGATCCAACACATCGCTCAAGCGCGGTCACGTAAAGTATTCCGCCATATATGTTCACCACAGATACATTGAGTTCCGCATATTCTCTGCTGTTCCAAATGTTTGGACTTTGTTCTGGCGACGCGACCTGCTCCGTATTATGGCGCGTAGTCCAAAGAAGGGCTTTATGTGGTGGATCCGTGAGGCGCTAACCGAAGGTCGTCCACTCAATACCCATCTTCGTATCCAATATTCTCAGGAACAGATAGAGCAGCGTATGATTTATGCTGTTGCTATTGCCGAGCATATGATGGAGAAGAAGTACTCAGAGTACGTAACCTTTGCTACTGAACCACAGATACAATCAGCAAAGCGCGTCATCTCATCCCTTAACTCTTATTAAAATTAAATCTGTATTACTATGTGTATTGCAATCCTAAACAACGGTAAGAAACTTACCAAAACAGAACTAGAAAACTGCTGGATCTCTAACGACGATGGCGGCGGTATGTTATTCATCGAGAACGGCAAGCTTGTAGCGAGCAAGTATCCGAACAACGACAAATACGGAGTAGCCGGCGAGTCCTTCAACGAGATGTACCAAGACTACCTCAAGGTATACGAGATGAGTTCTCACCCAATACTACTACACTTTCGTATCGCAACTCACGGATTCTCAGATGCTTACCTCCATCCATTCCCCGTTGGCGATCACGTTGGCTTGATCCACAATGGCATAATCGACGGCTACGGCAGTAATGAGCTGTCCGATACTGCTGACTTTGCTCAAGAGTTAGCCACCCTGCCAACAAGTATGTTGAGCAACCTATCGTTCCTTGATATTCCGTTTATCTACAATGCCATCTACGAGATTATCGGCACGCATAACAAGCTCGTATTTATGGATGACTCCGGTGACTACGCCATCTTCAACGAGGACAAAGGTCACTGGGTAGACAAGAACTGGTTCTCCAACGATGCGTACAAGACCCGCATCACATACCGCGGCAATATGGCTATGTATGATTACGATTCGATAGAGAAAAAGTATGACTACGACAAGGATTGGTGGAGCAACTACCGAGCAGAGCCATACATTGACAATGAGTATGACTGCACGCTGTGTGAGGGTAAGGTTAAAGTAGATGAGGAGGCTTGCTGTGTAGATTGTGGCACATTCATAATGCAAGCTGAAAGCGATGTCATCAATAAGATGATGCTCGAAGAAAGTGATTTACCATTCTAAATAAAGAGAAGCAAAATGGAAAAGATGCAACACCTAAAGAAAGAACACAGGCGAGCAGTTAGTTCTCTGTATGAAAGCGTAAAGCTTTTCACGCAGAATGAGCGCAGGGTAATTGCTGTAAAGCAAGAACAAATGCTGATTAACAGCGAGATAAACGCACTGCGCTCTAAGTTAGATGATTTAGCCGATGAGCTTATCAAACTAGACGATAGCAAGGCTGTAATAGTCGGTAAGATTGAAATGGCGGCGAGAGAGACATATGACGCAGGTGAGAATATCAAAGAGGCACTTATGGAACTTGAAATAGATGCCACCAGCGGTCTTGTATCAGATGGGTACAGATGCATTAAAAATGCGGCTAGTGTTCTTGGAATGACCGACTTGGACTTAATAAACGCAACAATATCACCTGCCGTTCGAACTCCCATTACGGAATCACCACCCATTAAAATTAACAGAAACGAAAGGGAAAAGATGACACTGGAAGAATATGAACAGCTACCCAAAGTAAAACTTGCTGACTATTGGTTCTGGGTCCACGATCATTGCACAACGGTAATTGATGACCAACTGTGGCTGGAGCTTGGGGACTTTGAAATAGAACTGACTAAAAACGAAATAGAATATCGGGCATCCGAGTTCCTTCGACTTGTTAGGGAAGACCTACTGAAAGATAAATATAAACTTTAATCCAGAACTCTATGGAGGACACTCTTAACTTAAAAGAAATCATTCGACAAATCACTGAGCCTCTCGATCCATCCTCATTACTTAAGGTAAACGAGATAGATAAACCAACTTTAATTGAAAAAGAAAGCACCTAATATGTATAGCAAAAAGAAAAACTTCAGTACACAGTATACCCACGGCTTATCCGGAAAACCAGCTCTTGTAACATCAAGCGTTCAGCTCGATGCTGATTCAGGTATCTTCAATGTAGACATCGTCAAGGGACACGACACAATGGGTAGGGGCAACCTACTCAACCTTCCCAAGATGCGTGCAACATTAGAGATGAAGCTTGACATCATCGACTTCCTGGAATCCGAACTGTCAATGAATTAAGAAAGCCCGTCCGTGTAGCGGTTTGTTTTTGGTTAGAGAGGGGCGGCACGGCGCCCCGATCAAAACTTAATTTATTTTATTTATGGGACTAGATATGTATCTTCATCGCCATACCTATGTAAAGAACTGGGATTGGAATGAAGACAAGTACGATGTGGCTGTTCTTAAAAACGGCCAGCCCGCTACCGACATCGACACAGATTCAGTGGTGTCTATTGTAGAAGAAGTCTGCTATTGGCGCAAGGCTAACTACATCCATAACTGGTTTGTAGAGAATGTGCAAGATGGCATAGATGACTGCGGAGAACATTACGTAAGCAATGAAAAGATCTCCGATCTGTTTAGGCTGTTGGGACACATCATTGAGTATCCGGACGAAGCCGAATCGCTACTATCTCCAGTAGGTGGCTTCTTCTTTGGCTCTCAAGAGATAGATGATTACTACTGGGACGACATCAAAAAGACGCACCAGAAACTCAAGGATTTACTATCTTCGGAGTACTCAGGTAGATTGTTTTACTCCTCATCTTGGTAACTATGGTAGACAAAGAAACAAAGACTAAACTGTATGAGCGTATATTGGATTCGGTTGATGGGCTATCTAGGTTCATCATTGCTGCGATTATTTTCAATATATTCATACTCATATTGTCAAACATCTTAAACTAGACAGCTATGAAAATGTATTTAAGAGAATTTACCACCTTGAAATACAAGGTAATGTTTTGCGATGAAGAGCTTGGACAAAAGCTTGAATGCCTATTTGATCCTATTGAATGGGACGAGTGGGAGACCATACACGTAGACGACACACTAGAGTATGACGTTAATCTATGGATAGATGAAGATCCGTTTGATGAAACGATCGGGAGAGTTCGCTTCTGTGCATACCGATATGTACCAGACAGCAACAACCCGATGGGTGAGAATGGAGAAAGATTCTGGACCACGGATAAGATGGTATGCTCAGACAGCTGTAAAGAGTCATCTATATCCGTTTGTTAGAAAAGTTGTTAACAAGCAGGTAAATCTGTTGACTTTTTAATTTTTTTCTTATAACTTCGCCAAGTCGCTTGGCACAAACAACAACACAATGGACGCAACAACACGCGCACTTATTGAGTATTACAAGAGTAGAGTACAAGCTCTCGAGGCGGCACTCAAAGCCGCCGAAGAGAAGCTAAGTAAGCAAAGCGATAGTGCTACGTGAGGTTCGCGGCGTACTGTGTCTTGTTTGAAACAGAAATTTAATTATTTGTTTTTTAAATACTTATGTTTTACCTTTGAGTAAATTCAATTCACAATGAACTATAAATTCAAAACAACAAACATCAAGGGCAAGCAATACGTTCAAGTAAACGAGCGCATCATTGCATTCCGCAAGCTTCCCGAATTTGCAGGTATGAGCTTGCAAACAGAACTCCTACACTTAGACCCAGACTCTTGTGTGGTGCGTGCAACAATATGTGACGCAGAGGGACGAGTTATATCACAAGGTATGGCTCAGGAGGACAGAACATCCTCTAATATCAACAAGACATCTTATGTTGAGAACTGTGAGACCTCGGCTGTCGGAAGAGCCTTAGGCTTCCTCGGCCTCGGCGTAGAGGACTCTATTGCAACAGCTGAAGAAGTCTCTATGGCAATCGCAAAGCAAGAAGCTGGAGATACTCGTCAAGCAAAAAAAATAGACGTGTTCCAGGAAGCTGTTGAGTTCATCAAGAAACACAACACGGTTGAGGCTTACGATAAGGTAATGGAGAAATATGGAGACAAGTTTTCTGACGGTCAGAAGGTTGCGCTTGCAAAGTTCTTGCCAAAGAAATAAGATATGGAAATTACACTACTAGATGGCGTGTCTTGGGATAGAGATACGCTATTAGAAGCGATGTTGGATGATGATTTTTATTACGGCTATCTTGGTAAGGCGAGTCTTTCTTCTTCTGCGTGCAAGGCGCTGAATGATTCTCCAAGAGTATACGAACTCCAAGCAAACGGACAGCAATTAGAAACATCAGCGTTATCTGTTGGTAAGCTTATCCATACCGCCGTACTAGAGCCAGAAAAAGTCGAGACTTCGTTTGATATTGTAGACGTCTCAACCAAGACAACAAAAGCTTACAAGGAAGCAAAAGATAATTTAGAGAAAGGGAAAACACTACTTACTGTTAAAGAATATGATGACGCTATGCGTGTGGTTGATGCTGTTCTTAGCAGCAAAGTTGTTAAGTCTTTTCTTCAAGGATCTTCTTACGAAAAACCAGAAATAGGGATGATCAATGACATACCGTTTCGTGCAAAGGCAGATATACTGCGAGAGAACGAGGCTGTATTTGATTTAAAAACTACATCAGATATTTCTGGATTCAATTATAGCGCACGAAAGTATGGATATCCTGCACAGGTGTTCATCTACTGTACGCTTTTCAATGTACCATTCAGTGAATTCAAGTTCATTGTGGTGGACAAGGGTAGTAAAGATATCGGGATATTCTCCGTGTCCGAGTCTTTCTACAACGAGGGTCAACGCTTAGTGTTGAATGCAATTGGTATTTATACCTCTTACTTCATCAACGGCGAAGACATTCGTAATTATGTAATCTACGGAGAACTTTAAAATCAATTCAATGCAACAAGAACAAGAACGATGGGGTTACGTAGCAGAGCCTGAGTACCCAGATGCAGGAAAGGTTAAGATGAAAGTAAACATCTCTTTCAAGCCAGAACAGCTAAAGAAACTTCTAGACTCTCACCACTTAGTGACAGACAAAGGAAACATCCGTATGTCAGCTGTGTTTCTTAATGAAGGTGGAGCATTCTTGAGCGTGTACGATCCTACACAAAACAAGAAGCCCGGAGGCAATACAAATCAACAGCGCCAAGCTCCCCGAGCAACGAGTGCACCTGTTGTGTCTAACAATGATTTGCCATTCTAATGTTGGAGACTTCGATTGCTTATTTGCTCTCGATGGAGATTGGTCGGGACCTCTTGGAGGTCCCCTCCAATATCTTCAAGATAAAGGGCAAGACTGGACCTAAATCATTTCAAATACAGCAATGCAGATGGCAAGGCGATAGAATAACATTCAGTCCATCTAAAGTTGTGTCTGACTATGCTGTTTTCTTTATCCACGGAAAAGATGAAGGAGATAATTGCATCACTGTTCCATATCAAGAGGTTAGAGCTGGCATAGAGGCTGGAGAAATTGAGACCGCGACCATTGTCCCAATCATCGTACACAAAATTCGCATCGATGCCGAAACCTATCTATTACCTCACGGCGACGGTATCGTACCTAAAAAATAAGGTACGCCACAAGAAGCAGGATTGGATCGTGACAACCTACGAAACGGCTAGGGAGATAATGATTCACGACGTCAAGACGATGCATAGATTGTCCGACGAGATATACGGTAAATCTTACAAGGGCGAACGTAAAATTGTAATTGTAAAAATCAATGAGCGAAAAGAAGTTGGACAAACAAACTGGTAGCGATTTTAAATTTCTCTACTGGGATGACTTGGGCGACATCCAAAGCGAGGTAGACAATCAGGGAGCTATTCCAGATTGGAAGAAAGAAATTCTTGAAAAAGAGACGTGGATGCTATGCTCTGATCATCAGAAGGATCTTGATGATAGTGAAAGAGAAGAGGAGGAAGCCGAACGCAGAATGCAAATCATTATGCGCAACGGAAACTCTGGTGAGCACTATGAACTTTACGATGATGGCGAATTAGAAGACATAGAATGAACGCAAGGGAAAAAGCAATTTTTATGCGACAGTATCACGGAGAAACTGCGCTTATTCAAGCAAAACAATGCTTAGCCTTTAATGACTTTTCAGATTACTGGAAAAAAGTAGTTGAGATACTATCAAGATCTTAAGCCGACAGTACTGCCTGAGCTACCGTTGTCGCGGAAGCAATTGGTTATCCACCCTCGAAGGGAAAACTCTTCTGTTGGCGGGGCCACCTTAAGGCCCTCAATTATGAGAGAATGGTTAGCAAAGACTGACACGCTGGAAAGACAGCGTTTTTAAATCAACACTATGAATAGAGAAAAAGAAAAACTTGAATACACACTTGTCAAGCTTATAGCTTGTATGCAAGCATCGCTTGAACTATTCGATGAGCTGAAAGAAACTAAGGTTTACAGACACGACATAAAGAGTGGCTTTAATAATCTGTCCAAGAAACTTGAAGATCATCTTAGTACAATCTACAAACATATTGATGGAGATCACGAAAAAGAAGAGACCTTCTTGGCTGTGCAAAGATCCGTTAATAAGATAATAGAGACTCCAATAGAGGAATTGTTTGAAAATGGATATGAACCAATTGTGCAATGAAATACCGAGTTAACTACACCTACTTTGACCAAAGCAAAATGAGAGCTGCCAAATGGGAGCAGAGAGAGAAGGACTTTGAAACGATGGAAGAGGCTTTACTCTTTGTGAAAAGGAATGACTGGAACGTATCAGTTAGAAATCTAAACATTCAGCCAGTACCGTGAATGTAAAAGAATACATCGTCGAATACTATGGAGGCCACGTAGATGGCGCACCATTGTTTGCGGATGGACTGGACAGTGCAATTATTGGAATATGTCCAGAGTCATTTAGGGTTGTCTACTCCAGAAATCTATGTGTAGACGTTATGGTCAGCGAAGGTATGACCTTAGAAGACGCAATAGACTATCTAGAGTACAATACGTTTAACGCCTACGTTGGAGAGTATACCCCGATATGGATCGAGGACTTCAAGTGGGACAATTTTGATTTAGATGATTAGAGTAGAGCCATTTGTTTTTATTGGAAGCCTTCACATACTTCCTCACATATCTATTTGCTACGATAGCGAAATATGCGAACGAGCTGTATCTATTGGTTGGCTGTGGTGGGGCATTACGTTAGTTAGACC
>Ga0208161_1001473_pt1 | contig 12499 bp, 2 predicted proteins | sample CB_VirMetaG_3_FD_184538 | JGI IMG/M metagenome (GOLD analysis project Ga0208161, IMG submission 184538) | Freshwater to marine saline gradient viral communities from Chesapeake Bay - CB_1508_1S Viral MetaG (SPAdes) (version 4) | ecosystem: Environmental > Aquatic > Marine > Coastal | place: USA... | reverse complement strand
GTCCAAACGATTCGCAAGTTCTTCAGGTGTACTGTTATAGTAAATCATCAGGCTCTTTAAATCCCGATGCCCCACCATCCTCGCTAAATCCAGAACGTCCAGCTTCTGAGCCAAACGAGTCACCGCTTCATGCCGACTGTCATGGAAAGTCAGATCTTCGATCCCAGCCTTTAGCACCGCCCTTCTAAACAAGGTACTGGCCACATCGCTTTTAACCGTCAGTTCTGAGCCCATAATCAAATCCACCAACCGCTTAGCCTCTTTGCTCAAAGGGACATTACGCTTGTCACCATTCTTAGACTTCCGCACCACAACATACTTGTCAAACACATCCTCAGGCTTGAGATTACAAATCTCGCTTAAACGCATAGCAGTTTCCAGTGCGAGCAAAAAGAAAATACCTACAAGGTGTTGCTTAGTTAAGATGTAATCCTGTGTAACCGGATGTAACCCTGTGTAACCCAACTTCTCCAGCACAGCATCTCGCTCTTCATCGCTAATTCGTCTGTCCCTGTGCTTAGGGTTCTTAGGCCGCTTGATCTTAGAGATTGGATTCTCCTTTAACCACCCCCATTCATTCACCGCCCGGTTAAACATCGCCGACAAAAGATTTAATTCCCGATTCACACTGGAGGACTTAACCGACTTCAAACGCTCATCACGCCAAGCGGCTAAATGCTCAGGGGCTAGGTCTTGGAGCTTAATCTTAGCAATCGACATCCGACTGATCAGCCCCAACCGTATACGCTCCCACCGTGCGCCCTCTTTTGTGGGGCATACATCTGTCTTATACCGCTCGATCAAATCATCTACAGTTCGAGTTTCCGCCTTCTGAGACTCCCCATGTTCAATCTCATACTCCTTTTCAGTTGCCCAGGCTCGGGCCTGCATCTTAGTGGGAAAGACCTGAGACACACGGACGCCCTTTTTCTTAACCTGAGCGCGGTAACCTGATTTTGTTTTCTGTATAGAAGCCATCGTGGGGCATTTATGGGGCCAAGGGATGGACTATTGTGGTAAATTCTGGGTAATTATGCAACCCTAAAAACAAGAAACCCCCAGAAACAAACGCTTCTGAGGGTATCTGGTCATCACTGGTTATTTGGGATGGTGCCGAGGAGAGGCTATGATACCACCATATAAATCAAGTATTTAAATCTGTCGTGGGGCATTTATGGGGCCTATTCATCAGAAAATGTCAGCGCGTCTCTAATAGCAGGGCCATATTGCCTCCGTAATGGAGAGCTTGACGCCATGCCCGGAGAGTATCTTATCAGGAACTCATCCAGCCCTTCATCCAGCAGCAGAACCGAAGCCTCTGCAATAGGGCCCAAAGCGTTTATCACCGCTGACTTATTGCGATTAGTCGCCTCGTCATAGTCCACCAGTTTCTGAGCAGGGCCCAGGAATCCAGATCGTTGAGTGATTTCCCATAAATAAGCAAGCTCATCTAACTCTTTAGGCTTGTAATCGGAACCGATCAGATCAGCCATCATGTCCTGAGTTATCAGTTTTCTAAGCTCATAGCCCAAAGCCGCTAATGGCAGCATGATGGATGCGAGCGCCACCAAAGGAAACACGCGGGCAATACCTCTTCGGTTTGCCATCGCCTTCCCAGTCACCTGCATCGTCACCTCATAGAACAACCACATATAGTCCATGAGATACCATAACAACTGCTTACGAGCATCTGACCCCCAAGCTGGTCTATGCATAGCCCCGGGTCGCAACACCGCCTCATCCACCCATTTATGCAGCGCCATTTTATAAGCTTGATTAGCCGTTCCTAACCCTCTCACGTCACCGGCTTTTATTCCGTATTGACCTAAGTACGCCTCATCTCTTGCACGGGCAGCCTCCTGAAATGCATTATGCGCCAGACGCATAGCCACAACCCGTGTAAAGTCCGCCCATCTCTTCATCTGAACGGCACGAAAGAAGGCGTTGTTGGCCTTTTGAGCGCCTGGCACCATGTACCCATTATGAGCGTCCCCCGATAAGGCGTGCTCCACTATATCTTTCTGGATAATTCCAATGACCTCAGCCAATCGGGTTAGCTCAGGGTCTTTGAACTTTTCCAATACCGCTCGCATAAGCCCCATATTCTTTGTATACCGGGGATCCTCCATCAGCTTCATCTTGATACCACCAAGTTCCGGTAAAGAACTAAGTGTAGCCAGCGGCAGTAAACTGATGTTAAAGTAGGTTTTCGTCCAGCTCATAAAAGAACGAAGCTTAGGGGTCACATGATTTGCCCCTAAACGCCCCATAAGAGCGGGCAACAAAACGCCTCTAATGCGATCCACTTCCGCATGGCTCAAACCTTCTTTACGCGACTTATCGTGTAAAATACGTTCGATATTAAGGAAATAGTCCAACTTACCCATCGGATTATAGACACGCTTATTTGTCTTAGGGTCTAAAATAAACTTACCCGCCTTGGCATCCATATCATACATACCAAAATGCTGCTGCATAATACCACGGCGTATCGCCGATCGAACATAAGAACTCGTTACTGCATGAATATCAGACTCGTAGTACTCCCATAAAGCAGCCTTAGTTTCAGGGGTAAAAAAACGAGCATACTTAGCGCTCAAACTTGGGGCCAATACATGATCCATAACCGCAGGATCCACATCTAGCAATACCCCGTCTGTGCGGTCACCGATCTCCAGCCACAGCTTAGCGGCCTGTTTAGTGCTGATGTTCATAGTCTTGGCGAGAATAGGTACAATCTCATCCCGACCACCCCGCCATCTGTCAAGGTTCAACACCCCTGTAAAATACCGCTCACGCTTCTGGATATTTAAAGAGTACTTGTCGTTCAGCCCGTTAGTCTCATCGAACATAAACTCATGTAAAAAATCCCTGACCGCTTTAACCCCCTTACGAACCTCCCCGTCCTTAATCTGGCTCAAAGGAGTCGCCTTATTAAGGTGCTCTCCAATTTGGCCATATTTGGACTTACGTTGCTCATCCAAAGCCTTCTGGTCTCCTGTACGTACCCATTTTCCTGAAGGTTTAGGCAACCCCTCAAGCATAGCGGACAGTTTGGGCAGCCATTGAGCCTCTTCAATGAGAATCTCAGAAGGTATCGCCTGAAACGCCTGCTTAATAAACTGAGCAGTTATACCATCCATATGGTCCAGCTCTGAGCGTATAGTGCGAACAACAGGGGATAAGATATTTAGTTCATCGCCTAAAGATGAAATCCACGAAGCGACAGGGCCAGAGTACTTATTGGTTTTCACCTTACCCGTAGCCTGTCGAGCATAGCTCTTAGCGCTTTGGTATAAATCCTCCCCGTTAAATCTTGCCCCCACTCTGCCATCCGCCACATGAGGTAAAACCTGCCCTGTAGTAAACAAATCCCTGACCGGGATAGAGCTCATGGGTGAAGGTGCAGTTAGATTATCCGCAATCTCCTGCAGTAGACCTAAATGATAACTAACCTGAGATTCGACTGCTTTACTAGGGGTTGGTTTATAGGTTACCCCTCTACCCTGCAATAATGCAATGGCCTCGCGGTTTAACAGCGCTAATGCCCCAAATACATCAGAAGACTCTTTAGATTTGGTCTTACGCAACCGGGTTTTCAGTTTATCCAACTCCGATTTAAGCGTCCCTGTAATTCTATCGTTAGTTGAAACCGCCCCAGCAGACACTGCTCTCGCCTCATCCACCTTTGCCTGCAGGTCATTAATCTGAGATTCCAGATTTTTGATACGAACATCAAGCTGTTTTCGGTAAGCATTAGGTTCGGAACCAGTTCTGTCATAGTTTTGCGCACGAGACTTCTCAGCCTCCAGATCACGACTTAATTTACCTAACTCCGATACAGCACTACCTAGGTTAAAATTGGGTTTACCTTTATCGATACGCTTTTGTAGCGCCTCAATACGGCTAGTTAACCGCGCTGACTCGGCCGAGTTTGCGTTGATCGTTGCGAGCTTACGCTTTAGATCCCGTAGCTGCCGAAATATAGGGTCAGTCGCCTCTTCCAGATTACCCGCATAAATATTTAAATTACCGCCAACCATTGCCGACATGAACTCATTAAAATTCACATAGGACTGACGCGCCACTGCTTTAGACCGGTTGACATTAGATCTCTGCAAGAGCTCTTCGGCTTTACGCTGTATTTCCCGAATCATTCCTCTCATCAAATCAACCATCCCTTTGAAAAATCGCTCTACCGCATTAGTCGGGGTGGCATTAGAGCTAATCCAGCGCTCCATATTGATCGCCATAAGCTCGTCAATAATATAATTCTCGCGGGATGTCCTCCAGTTCTTCCCTTTCAGAACTTCCTTGAGTAATTGATCAGGTATTAGGAACTCCGCGACCTCACGCGCCTGCTTATCCCCAGCACGCGCCCGTTCGATAATTCCGTCAAGCATGGCATGCTTAACAATATGACCAAATTCGTGCGCTGTCGCACGAATAGCCTCTGCGTCTGACATATTTGCGGGAACATAAATAAATGGGGTGCGTAACGCCCAGTTAGAAAACCAGTCGTTATAGATAACCAACGGCTCAGAATCCCCTTCAGATTCTACCCACTTAATCGCTTCTTCCAGTTTCCCTACTTCAGTTTTAGGCGCGTAAGGGATATAACTCTTCATCGCTTTAATAAGCGTGGCTTTATCTTGAAATACATGAAAAGTTGTTCGCAACCCAATCTTCTCTGCGACACTATCAAACAGGCTCTCCAGTTTAGATCTGGGCTTATCTTGACCATAGGGCTTAATACCGGTTGGCGTACCCCGTTTATGACCCGCCATAGGATCCCCTTCAGGGCGTTCCTCCTTAGCCTGCTGTTCTGCGATACGTTCGGTATCACTCACACCTTCTGCGTATTCTTCTTTATCGTCGAAGAACTCATTAAGCCATCCGTCTGGATCAACCTCATTCCGTAAAGAATCCCAGTCTACGTCGCCTACCGAGTCTAACCGGCGGGTTTTAGCCTCGAGTAAGATTTCATCGACTTTTCTAACTAATGCCTTATCTTTCTTACCTTTAAGCTGGGCAATTAACGTATCTACCTCATTATCTGGTAATCCTTCAAGCTGAAAAGCGGTGAAATACGGATCTAACTTTTCTACCCCTTCCAGAATAGGCTTTAACATATTCTCGATATCCTCTACGGAGTACGTACCCCCTAGCGACTCGTAAGAATCCAGGTTATTCAAGACATAGTCAATACGAGCTATGTCTCCAGAGGCATAGCCACCCGCCTTATCTTCGCCTCGAGACTGCCCTAAATTCTTAACCCGAACCTTAAACCCTTTTCTCAGACTAAACACCACCAAATCAGGGGATAGCCCATTAAATTTAGCTTGCAAAGCCTTATTTTCGGCCGAGTTATCCGCTAACTTTTGCCCCCCTTTCATTAGAGGTAGTGAATATCCTCGCTGTATAAGTTCAGCTAACCCTCTGGAAAACGACTCATGAACCGTGCGAAAGCCGCCTTTAGATACTGACACCCATCCATTTAGGATCGCCCCTAACAAAGTTATTTTGGGCGCAGAAATACGACGGGTTTTACCGTCCGGGGTAATAATCTCCATAGTAGATTCTTTCGCGGTCCTTGTTTGCTTCCCATCGTTAACCTCTTTGAAAGCGCCTTCTATGTACTGTTCAATCTTAGCCTCGGAAATAGGGTCAGGCGCATCGAATCTAAGCTCATATGCGTTAACAGTGTAAGTACCATTTTTCTGAGGCTCTAAGGTATAGAATCGTTTACGCTGTTCAATAAATTTAAGATGCTCTTCGGGAGATAAGACCTTTCCGTCTAGCTCGTACTGAAGCTTAGTCCCGTCCCATTTCAACTTAATTTTACTTAAGCGGTCAATCCAGGATTCCTCCTCCGGCGTAAGATCCCTGGACTTCTTCTCGTTTTTAAGCGCTTCCCTCTCAGCTTCTAGCCTTGAGATTTCCTCATTGATTGCATCCTGTTCCAGCGCTTCTAACGCTTCCTTAGCCCTACGTAAATCCTTATACTCTTTACCGGTAGGCGTAACATCATAACGAACCTTAATCTCTCTGGCCGTACGCTGCTCAGCCCCATCCTCAGACGGCGCATCTGTTGTACTGCGCTCGTCCATCTTAGAGGTTTGAGTATCGTCTTTTATTTCTTGTTCGTCTTCTGAGATTGAATCAACTGCTTCAGCACGTCCTCCGTCAGAGGCCCTCTTACCTGCGGTACTGGAATTTTTGCTATTTCTTGTTCCATTTCCCAGATCGATTGGAGCTCCTCGTCGGATAGCTCCAGCACTAACGGACATCCTGTCAGTTGCGACTGGGCTGACTCCGACGATACTTCGGATGAATTTGTGGCTTCGTGGTGAGATTTCATATAACAATCCTGGATTTGTAAAATATAAAGCAAATATTTCGGCAAAGACTTCTCGTGACCCATAATCAACATCAGTGTTAGCCCCCTGAGCGATTATTTGCTTAAGTGGATGGACTTCTACGAACGTCTTACCTTTGTAATCGGGGTTATTATAGACCGTCCCCTCCATGAATGTTGTAATATCATGAACTATCAAAGGCAGTAAAGCTCTGAATTTACCACTCGATGAGATACCGTAGTTCACTTTCGCGGAACGCATCATATCCACTGCGTGACCTAACTCATGTACAACATTATACCGAGAAATAACCCTACCTCTTTCTTTATCATGCTGATCCGTTCTTAAGGATATGACGATTTTTCGCTTACCGTTAGACATATATTGATATTGTAACGCTACCGCGTTTACCGGACTATTATCGGTAAGTTCAAATGCAGCTAGTTCTATATCGGAGATTTTATAGCCGGTAGTTAGCACATACCAATTGAGATATGTACGTACACGATTAGCCATGTCCTCTGATATTACAGTGTACTTATAAAAGTCCTGCTTCTTATTTAACTCCTGAATCACCGCATCATCGGCCACCGGCATATCTTTAGCCAGTTTAGATCCAATCTCCCAATTATTTATAGCGTAAGTAGGTTCTGTCCAAACCAGTCTGCGGATGTCAGCATACTTCGTGTCTTTAGCCTCGGGGGTCTGCCGCCCACTCTCTGGTTCCCCTTTACTCTCTGGTTCCCCTTTACTCTCTGGTTCCCCTTTACTCTCTGGTTCCCCTTTACTCTCTGGTTCCCCTTCCACCTTAGGGTCAGCATCAAATGGAGGTTCATCCCCACTATAATACCCACCCTCAGGAGGGGTTTTAGGGCGTGTGTATCCTACCGCCCCGGTATCTGTCTTCGTAAAACCATATTCCATAGTATCGGAATTTTCGTCCCCTTCCGGCTCTGCTTTGCCCTTCGCCTCTCGCTTCTTCCGTGGGAACGGAACCATATCCGCATCTTTAGACTCGTTCCACTTCCGCGCCATCGCGCCCTTCTTCACCCCTAATGCGCTATTCACAGCCGCAGGTGTGGTCTTATCCAGAACAACGACACCCCCGTCCGGCTTAACGGTCGCAAACCTGCCATCCTTTAGTTTTACCAGTTCAAATGAGCGCATGACGCCGTTCTCCATAAGCTGGACAACACGTCTATCACCGGATTCAGAATCGATATCATCCTCATATACTTCAGAAGATACAGGCTCTTCTGTAGAGGTATCGGCTTTCGATTCTCCTTTGCGTCGAATCTTAACCACTCCATCAACATTATGCTTCTCGTCATTCCATGGGGAAGCAAACCCGCCTGCGTTCTCGTTTACACTCTTAGCAAACGCCCTAACTTCCTTAGGGCTAAGCCCATCTATCGAAACCGCCGAACCATCCGGGGCAGCGATAAGATAGGTACCGTCCTTTAATTTAACGGCTTCATAAACAGTAGATCTTTCTCCAATGTTAACCTTGACGGCCTTACGCTCAACTACCTCAGTTTCGTCAATCCCATCGCTATATTTATTAACGGGTGTTGTTTCTGTTACCTTCTGGACAGCATCAATGTAGTCTTTAAGAACCTTAGACTCTGTCCTACTCCGCACATATGCCCGTTCTTCGGGGGATAGCTTAGTAAGTTCTGTCTTGACCTCACCCTCAGCCATCGTGTCGAACGTGCTAACTTTATCCATCAAAGCCTGACGGGTTGCACGAACCTGGTCGAGCTTAGCGGCTACGCGCTGGTCTAAAGGACGGTTGGTATCTAGTTCCCCATAAATCTGGTCGATTGCTTCATCCGAATATTCGCTATAGAAGATAGAATCCGCCTTATCCCCCGTCCCCTTAAACCGTTCCATCAGTCTTGTAGCGGCATCTGTACCTTTACTTTCGGTGGTATCACCTTTAGACCCCGCAGGTTTAACGGTTCCGGATTTAACCTGAGTAACCGGTCTCCCCGAACTCACTGCAGCAGCATTACCTGGACTACTGGCTTCAACCTCAACCGGGTCTAACCCTCCAATCGAAACCGCATATTTACCTTCGCCTAAATCTGTAACCTCAACCGTCGTCGCTACCCCATCCTCATCCTTAAAGGAAAACTCATAAGGCTTAACCGTTGGTTCATCTGCTTTCTTTGATTCTTTAGCCTTTAAACCAGATTTCACCAGGATTGAGTCGCTAACCTCAATATCATTATCTTTTAGGAACTGACGAGTCTCTTCAACCGATGTTTCCCCCGCCATCCGTTTTAACCGAGCGACTAACACCACATCAGATGTCTCGCCAGGATTAAAACCCTGAGCAACCATCGCCTCGGCCCCGTCACGGTTTATAGGATCCTTAAACCCTTTAGGCGCACGCTTAGCCTGCTCTGCAAAGTTACCCTCCATAGCCGCCCTTCGTACGTAGTCAGGGTCCCATAACACATCCTCGTCTGTTACCGTCTGAATAGCCCCGGGGTCAGGCTCTTTCGGCTTAGTCGAATCACCAGCGTCCGAGCTACTTCTCCTAGCCCCAAGCGCATCGACCGTAGCCTTAGCGCCAGATCCAACACCTGAGGTCAAGCCTCCGGCTGCGGCACCTGCTATCAACGCCTCCATCAGTCTATCCGGAGCGTCTGCTCGCCAGTCATAATTAGGGTCGTGTACAGCGCGTAACCCGATGGCGATAGCTTCTTGAGCTGCTTCTGTCGGGCCTTCGGCCAAAGCCCCGATACCCATTCCTTTAGCGACATTCTTAGCAACGTCCATCGCAGACTTAGCCGCTGTCTCCCCAACAACACGGCCAAGAAACGTCTCCATACCGAACGTATCCAACCCTGCCCGTGCGACACTCGCTGCCAGAGTTTGCCAAGCAGGTACCTCGTATCCACCCGCCTGTGTCATCTCGTTCTCGATCTCACCAGCATGGCCTATCGCACCAGCGGCTGTCGCTCCGGCACGAGCGCCCCATTTATAAAGTGTGTCTTTGGCTGTTTTTTCAACCAGATCGCTCGCGACTGTCTTAGCCGCTTGTCTCGTAGCCGCTTGTCCTACCACACCACCAGCAACACGGCCCAAAGCGGTCTTGCCTACGACTCCGCCAATACCACCCCCTACAAGGTAAGGGATCATATGAGGGGCAGACTCGGCGGCTTTCTCAACCGCATATGGAATCCAATCCCCTATTCCCTTAACGTCTTTGTACGAGTTAAATCGGGCCGGACTCATGGCGGCCTCCGCCTCATTACGGTCAGCCCCTTCTTGAGCCCAGTTTTTAACCCCGGACAAATCGGCCCCTGTAACGCTTTCTGCTAAGCGGGTTAGGGTATGAGCGCCGCCGTAGAGATTGCCTTGCATCTGATCTGTGCCACGGGCTAACGCGCCCCCTACCAGTCCTTTGCTTCGATAGCGGGTAGGTTCATCATATACACCACGATACGGGTCCAAAGGTACATTACGGCTGGCGTCGAAATGAGCATTAGATACGCCATGTCGGTAATCATTTAAAGCAGCGTCTCTCGAGTACTCCAGTTGATCAATCTCCTCAGAGGACAAAGGACCGCCGTATCTATAAGAAGGAATCGCAGCCCCCTGACGAATCATGGCGTTGGCGACATCCCCGTTATTTGTATAATCCAAATCCCGCCCGTAATACCCTTTACCCCGGATATCTTGGTGTACACCATATGCGTTTAATAATTCAGCTAACGCAGCCTGAGCCTCTCGACCCCCGACCATATCAGGTGTGCTCTTATTTGGGTTTGCGACTTCCGGTGAATTATACCCAAGGTTCCTGAGACTTGAATCCGGTAATCCGGTAGGGTAATATGTGTCCCCATCATGGACCATATAAGGGGATCTTAATAAAGGAATGTCGAGGTCGTCTAAAAAAGGAGGTTTGGCCATAGTGGATACCCTAAGTGGATTTTAGCTAAATTATAACATCACTGGAGATAGATATGCATTGGGCGAACCGGCTATTGATAAGCTTACCCATTATATGGTGGGCGATATCCCCCTTCTTAGAGGGAAACCCGGGTGAGGACGTGAGGATCCTCACCCCAATAGTTGTATGCGGATTAATCGGGTGGATTATCCAACCCTTACTTAAGAAGGGTTAGCCTCAGCGGCCTTACGGCGCTTCATCATTTTGTCGCGTATACTGCTTAAAATAAAGTTATTGCGGTCTTCAGGAATTTGATCGATCAAGTCTGGAAAAATCGGATTTTTCTTATCCATGGCCGAACTATATTCCCTGACTGCCGCATCATAGTCTCTAATAATGGTTCCTAAATCTCCTTGCTCTAATTCACTAATAAATGATTGATATCCAGCGCCATCCATCACATCAGTCATGCCGGGGATTATCATAGTGAAGTCTTTCATCGCTTGAGCTTTAGTTGACGCGTCCTTAGAATCATAATACGATCCGAAGCGCTTGATCATATCTGACTCCCGAGTAAGACGATCTTTCTCAGCCTGCGCGGCCGCTTCCCGTTCAGATTTAAGTGCATTATAACTAAACTGCCTATCCGTTCTCGCATCAGCCGCCGATTGCCGTAACCCTTGAGCACGAGCCATTGCATCGTAAGACTTATTACGAGCCCTATCATTGTAGTTGTCTGATAACAGCTTATTCTGCGCCATTACCAGTTTCTGCTGCCGACGAATTCTGGCATTTTGCGCTGGGGTTAATCCCCCATCCTGCATAGGCATAGGCAAAAGCTCAGGGCCGTTATCCACCGGTGCTGGTGTTATACCTAAGGCCTGATCCATCATTTCCCTGGCGAACTTAGAGTCGATAGTACCCTTACGATAAGCTTCACCTATCGCCGCCATCGTATTACCTCTGGTCGCCCCTGCCCATTTATCTCCATCAATGGTCATTTGACTAACGGTACCGCGACCCTTTTTTAGTTTGCCCATCATTTTTTTATTCACTTCAGGGTCGTTGAATTTCATCCAACCCCCACCAGATCCATTTTCGTTGTTGAAAACTATCCCTCCTTCAGTGCCCTCTCTGGCGTTTAAAGGGTTTAATTTGGCCTTCTGTGCAACCGTTACAGGCGCAACGACGCTACCGTCCGGTAGCTTCACCCTGGTTTCCCCGTCATCATCAGTGAATGTGTCTATCGCTTTGAATCCCGCTGGGAGTCGTTTAGTTTCCCCCGTACCTAAATATTTCTTTTGTAGATCGGTACCGTCCTGAGTTATCCCATAATTACGCTTAAGTTGTGGCGCATCCGGGCCTAATAGAACCCGGTTCGTCGCATTAACACCGGTAAGCAAATTGTCACTTACGGAGTTATGAAAACTATCGACAGACTTCTGTAAAGCTTTACCCGCTACAGGCAGTATACCTTTTTGTGCCATCGACTCTATAATATTTCGCGAAGTCCAATCAACAGAAGAGCCATACAGGCTAGGCGACTTAGCCTCATTAGCCTGACCCTGAAGGGATTTTAGTTCTTGCGCCCCTTTACTAGCCCCTATAACCTTACCCGAGGGGTCTAATTTAGACGTGTATTTCTCCATCCTTGCCTGCTGCTCGGGGCTAAGCCGTAATGACGGATCGAATTTTTGCGCGGGGTAGGTCAGCCCTGTACGGGGGTGTATCCAATCCCCATCCTTTGTCACAATCTTAGGCGTCAAATCTCCTATAGGCTGAAAACCCTCAGGTAATTTTCCAGTAGCCCCGATAGGATCAAACTCACCCTCGGAAATCATAGGGGGAATACTGGATACCGTAGGTTGTTTTATAGGACTACTCTCTAAGTTAGTAGCAGGACTAATAGGCAATCTTTTCCAATTCCCGCCAAGTGTTGGTGGCGAGGATTTGTATTTCGGAGCGTTTAATTCCCTTAGCCCTTGCGTAGAGTAGTATCCAGATAAACCCTCGTTTATCGCGTTCAGTTTATCTGGTGACATAGGTGGTGGATTAAACATAGTAACCTCTATTAAAGTTCACCGCTCTCAACCTGAGAGACCATTGTATTGTGGGAGCTTAAGGTAGCAGACGCCATAGATTGGTAGGTATCTGCTGCAGATTTAGTCACTCCGGATTCTATCTCAGTGCGTTTAATAAACTCATCAAACTCGCCTTGAACCTTTTGAAGGTCGGC
>Ga0208161_1001464_pt1 | contig 12536 bp, 11 predicted proteins | sample CB_VirMetaG_3_FD_184538 | JGI IMG/M metagenome (GOLD analysis project Ga0208161, IMG submission 184538) | Freshwater to marine saline gradient viral communities from Chesapeake Bay - CB_1508_1S Viral MetaG (SPAdes) (version 4) | ecosystem: Environmental > Aquatic > Marine > Coastal | place: USA... | reverse complement strand
CAGCTTCAAGAGCGGTTATGTCATATTCAGCAGTTGTTAACCTAGTATTAAGGGTACCTGTAGCATCTTCAAGAGCAGTTACGCTTCCTGCAAGTGTACCTGTAGCAGCTTCAAGAGCGGTTATGTCATATTCAGCAGTTGTTAACCTAGTATTAAGGGTACCTGTAGCATCTTCAAGAGCAGTTACGCTTCCTGCAAGTGTACCTGTAGCAGCTTCAAGAGCGGTTATGTCTCCTGCAAGTGTGCCTGTAACATCTTCAAGAGCAGTTACGCTTGCTTCAAGGTTATCAATCCTATTGGTAAATGTTGACTTTAATTCTAAGTGAACTTCTTCCTCATTACTATTTTTAAATAAATTAAAGTCGTCGGAAGCGGACAAACTTCTTATAGTGGCTGTTACGCCTCCGGCACCACTGTTTTTAACTAATGTTATTCCATTACCAATAGAAGTTACTTCTACTACTCCAGCCCCTCCTGCTCCAACATTATCATTCGCAGGATACCAAACCTGATTACTGCTATTCCATTTTAGTACTTGACCATCTTGTGGTAGTGTTGTCGTTAAATCAACATCATCTAATGTAGATAACGCAAATGTCCCTGTTACAAAGCCTGTAACATCAACTGAGTATTTTATTATTTGACCATCTGTAATATTATCTACGTATGTGTCATGTAGTTCTTTAAGGTCCGCCCCTCTTTCATTAATTATATTGAGAGACACATGTTGACCATCAATCTTAACTACCTTTGCAACTGGAAATGAGTGTTTTCCTGGGCCTGCTGGTAATGATGTAGTAAGCTTCCCAGGAGTATCAGAAATATATAAAGTAGCTCCTACAGCAGTAGGGGCTGTGCCTTCAATAATATTAGCTGTAACAGCATTTTGAATCATGCCTTTTGTTTTTACATAGCATGTTTCTCCGCCATTATTTATAGATTGAGCTACTAAACCTACCAAGTATTGTATATCATCGTCCCTGGTAGATACAGCAGATGCTATCTCTCCTTGAAGACCTTGATAACCAGATAGGTAAACTACTGTCCCTTTTTCTACTCTATAATCAGAATTATTTATTCCAAAAACTATATTATCTAAGCCTAATCTGTATACCCCGCTATCTGCCATTATATACGCTGGCAAATTAGTCTCAGAGTCTAAGTAGATGTTACCAAATCCTGAGTCAACTGATGTTAAATACAGTGATCCATTAATCGCCATATTTGTTGAACTCAAACCTGTTACTGTTGAGTCAACTTTAGCATAACTTAATGAAGTTACTTGGTTTGTATCAGTATTATAAAACAATACTTCCTTATCATTTAGTGAGGTATTGTTAGTTCCACCTTTACTAACAGGAACTGTATTTAAATTAAAATCAATCGCGGTTAAAGAAACATTTGTTGTTACGTCTATAGTTGAATCAGTGGATGTTACAGATCTAAGGTATGCTATAGTAGGTCCACCTGTAACTACTATGGATTCACCGGTACCTGTGGATTGCACGTCAACCAATCCACCTCCTCCTCCTCCTGAATTGTTATCAGTGCCAGTTACCCATTTTGATACACCATCCCATTTTAATACTGCACCTTCATCTACAGGAGATGTAATATCAATATCTCCTAAAGTGCTTAAATCAATATTAGCTTTAACTAGTTCAAAAGATATACTAGTTCCATCTAAAGAAGTAACTTGGAGAGCATCATTAACACTAGTAACTGACTTTAAAATTCCTGTTACAGCATTAGAATTAACAGATACTAAGGATAGTCCACCCCCCTCTGTTTGTAGGGACTTCATTGATCCATCACCAGTACCAGGAGCATAGACAGAAGTTAACCAATATCCAATTCCAGCTTCGGCGGTCCATTGTAATAGATAATTTTCACCTATATTATCGCCGCTTAAAGTTGCTATGTTTGTAAATGGCTTTCCACTTTGGAAATAGTAGGTTGAGCTTATAGATGTAGTTCCTAGGGATGTAACTGTAATTTCTTCATATACAGCTTCAATAACTTCAATATTGACTGCTGAAAGGCTCTCTACAAGAATAGCACTAGCTTCTGCAAACTTTACAGGAGTGCCAGTAGTCTTATCTTCATAGATAATAACTGGTCTTGGATATTTTCGGGGGCCTATTGCCATGTAAACCTACTTTATTTCTTCTTCTTACCCTTTCCACTAGGAACGCACTTATCTTTTCCATTTTCTGTTCCTGCATATTTATAACCATCCCAACAAGCTTTTCCGTCTGACCCTTTTACCTTTCCCTCCTCTAGTTCATCTTCATCTTCTTCCTCTGAATCATCATCTTCACCTTCTTCGGGTTGGAACTCTTCTTCACCCTCCTCTTCACCGAAGTCTGACTCTTCTTCATCATCAAATTCAGAGTCTTCATCACCCTCACCCATATCATCCTTCAATGAGTTGATTAGATCCTCTAGTTCCTTAAGGTTTGAAATAAGGTCTTCCTTGTCGGCTTCTTCTGGCTCTTCTTCCTCATCATCCATGCCCATTTCCTCATCCCCCATAGGCATATCACCTTCTTCTTCACCTTCATCCCCCATGGGAGCTTCTTCATCCCCTCCCATCTCATCTTCACCTTCTAACTCAGATTCAAACTCATCCCCAGCTTCGGCAGCGGAAGCTTCTGCATCTGGATTTACTTTATTAGCCAAATCTTCTAGCCCAGACTCACCACCATCTATATCATACTGATCATCTGCTGCCATGTCGCTATCCATATCTCCACCCATTTGTGGGATCTGGCCACCAGCGTCTTGAACACCAGACTTTATCATCTTAAGAACATGACCTATCTTTCCTAGATCATCGGCAACTTGATCAAAGTTTAGGTAGTTTAGCAAGCTGGTCTCGTTTAATGATTGTGAGAATCCAGCCTCTGAGAAAACTTCATTAAGAAATGTGCTAAGATCAATAGCTTCAACACCGCTCTTATCCTTCAATGATTCTGACATTTCATGAAGAACTCTCTTTTGATTTGATCCTTTAGGACTTATCTTTGAAAGAACTTCTAGAATTACAATATGAGTTTTTACTAGCGAATCAAAAGTTGGAGTTGATGCCAAATTCTGAACATTAGTTCCATACTTTTCGTTAAGAAGATCAATAATATATTTCTTAACTGGTTTCTTGAATTCAAAAATCTTTCCAACAAATTCTTTAACTTCCTTTTTGGAAACTGACTTGTCTTCTAACATTAAATCTAAGTTGTTTTCAACCAACTCAGAAAGTTGCTTCTTAGTAGCTAAAGCTAGGAAAGGAATCTCATAAATGAGATTAGCAAGACTTTCCATTATCTTGTCATCGTCTTCAGCAATAAGGAATGGTAATTTCTGAACCTTATCATTAGTTAGCCACATGTTTTGCAGATTTTTCTTTGATTCCAGAAGTTCTTTACATAGTAACTCCTGTCTACAAAGATGCTCATACAGTGTGTTACCTATCTTCTTTGGAATAGTGTAAACACCTAACTCTTGTAGCTCTTCAATGCTTATCTTAGGAAGATCAAAAGAGTTAGCTATGACATTACTAAGCTTCATAGCATTTCTTATTTCTGGGATAAAAGCTAGTTCTTTGTTTTCGGATAAGAACTTAACTAAGGTATCCTTCAACTCTTGAAGTCTAGAAAACTGTTCTGATTCAATAATTTTTGTTGACTCGTCAAATCTACTTGCTTTTTCTGATAGACGAGACTTTGTTTTTCTAAAGTGTAATCTTGATTCCCACAAGTTAAGAATATTATCAAAACTATCCTGTGCGTCAGACAGGTCATTTTCAACTATATCGTATATAAAGTCATTAACTTTCTTATCAACCAGGGAAGAAAATACTTTACGATCTTCAAAACTATCGGAAGCCTCTACTTTAATTTGTGAGATAGAGTCTGCTGACTTATTAAATTTACCGCTAATAACGTTTCCTGACTCTGTTAGATAAAGGACTTGACTATCCTCTACTGAAAATAACTCTACGTTCTCTCTTAGAGATCTTCCAATAAAATCACCTAGCTTAACTAAGTTAAGAAATGTTTTATTACGACTTTCAAAAATATTTGTAAACATAACTTTATCCTACTCTATTTAGGGGGTTCTGAATCGTTATTTTTATTTAAATCATTTTCAATTATTAAATCATTAATAATTTTAATTATTTCAGGGGAGACATCCTCAGTCAGTGCCATCCTCTTGAGATTGATTAAATTCACTGATTCAACAGCAGCCGTAGGAGGAATATTCTCTTGGGGCTCCTGACCCCCTGCTTCCCCAGGAGGCATTCCTCCTCCCATTGGAGGCTCCATTCCCGGTGCTCCGGCACCCATTGGTGGTGCCATACCTGTTATCTGTGCTAATACTGGATCTTGAGATTGCTCCTCTAACTTATCTTTTATCTCTTCAATCTCTGAATCATTTAGCTGGTAGTAATCCTTGTAAATCTTGTCCAGAGGGAATATATTCAATGTTTTAATTGACTGAACCACCCTGGCTTTTTGCTCATCAATATCCAAATGTCTTTTTGCAGCCATATCGGATGGAGAAGGTAGTTTAATCTTTAACTTGGTTATTATTCCCATAGCATAACCCTTTATGGCTAAGTGTCTTTTTGCTATAGTTTCCAAACCAATCTCAATACATTGCTGTATCCTCATTATCACTCTGGCAAACTTAACGTCGAGTTGACTTAAGTTAGCTTTTCTTTCAGGTGATTGTTCTTTTTCTACAATATAATCCTTTGGAATCTTTAAGGTTGCTAAAAGTTTATCTCTAAAATATTTAACGTCGTCTACCTCACCAAGGTTTTGAGCACCTTGAAGTGTTTCTATTTTAGTGCCACTACCCTTTCCATTTACTGCAACAAAAAAGTCTTCATCTTGTGATAGAGGGTTATGTCTAGCATCTATGTTACTACCATTTCTACTGTATAGTTTTTCTTTTCTAAATCTTCTCTTTTGAGCTTCAATAAAGCTTTCAGCCTTGTTTGCTGGTAACTGACCGGTATCAATGTAAAATATTCTTCTCTCTGGTGCCCGTGATAGTCTGTAGACCATCATTGCGTCTTCCATCAACTTTAGTGATCTGTAAACATTTCTTGCTGAAGCAGCTATACTTCTACCATATGGATAGTAAGTTGGGTCAGAAGTATATAATCTAAAATGTACTATTTGATTCTTATCAAGAGGAATAGTGACCTTGTTAGCTAGATTCTCCCCATAACTACCCAAAGACTCCCATTGGTCCTTCATAGGAATTTCTTGTATAAAGTCAGTTAAGTATCCATACTCATTTTCAATTCTGTAAATGTAGTTAGGATCTAAAACTTTAATTTTTTGAATACCTCTACTGATATTGTTTATATCAACAACAAGCTCTAAAAAGCAATCTCCATACTTCACAGAGTTCCTAACTATATCCCATATAAATCTTTTAAGGTTTAAATTTCCAAATAACCTTTCAACTTCAGACTTTGCTAAGTCATCATCTGTCTCAATAGTCCATCTGGTTCCATCAATATTTTCCTGGGTAGTATCGTCAGCATAGATATCAAAAGCAGCGCAGATTTCTGGGTAATCATCCATATCCTCGTATTCTTGATATCTTCTCTTGCGGTCCATCTCCGCTTTGGTTAATACAATTGTATTATCCTTTGAGAATGGGGAAATTGCCGCACCCATAGTTTCCCGTCTAACAATGGTATCACCAGCTAATGGGTGTAGCTCAGTTGGTAATATTTCTGTAGGGATTTGTGTAGAGTCTAAAGGAATAGATTGCAGGGGCTTTTCCCTGTTTGAAAAGAATTTGGCAAAAAACTTACCGGATCTCCCTACAGGGTAGAACCAGGAACCGAACCAACTTGCTATTCCGGTCCTAGCTGCTCTAAAATTAGTGTATTCTTCGTTTATTTGAGAAGCCATTCAAGATCTTCCTCTTCTATGCCACCAGTGGGCGTCCTGTAAATATATTTAGACTGGCTTATGACGTTAATAGGTTTAAATTCATCATTAGTTTGAACTTCTAACATGGGAGTTGTCATTCTTAAATCTTTAACTGCATGTATAGCGAAGGCCAGTGCCATAGTTAAATCATCATGACAGTTCTCATCAGCCTTAAATTTACCGTTATCATCTATAATAAAAGTTAAAAGTTCGTCTACAGTCCGTTCTGAGTTAATTTTAACTTTATTTAGTCTTATCGCTTCATCCATCTCCACAAGCATTTGTTTCCGGTTTGAGTCAGCAGTTTGGATACCTAACTCGCCCCTGTCATCCCTAAAAATGTTGTCATACTCCTCAACATCTCTTAAATGATAGATAAAGTTATGGCCAATTAAATTTCTTTCAGGAACTACAAAAGCGTTGTTGTAAACCCTAGCTTCATGAGCTACAATCTTAGCAAACTCATTAATTGGAGTTACATTTGACTTAAATTCTGCTACTTGTTCTCCGTTGTAAATGTCGATTACTTGAAATACTGAGGAGTCCCTCCCTCTGCCAAGTGCGGTATCAACAGAGATAACATAGTTGTGGGATGGATTAGGTTCTTTCCAAATTCTCATCCTATTTCGATATCTTACATGATAATTATGATTAACCTCACCCTTAAGTTGCTTTAGAATTTCACCGTCAACAAAAGTATCACCGGTTCCAAGAAATTCACATTCATATTCCTGAAGCCACTCTTTGTGACTTATAGCTCCTCTGGTTACAGATTCCCATTCATCAATTAAAATTGGTGGATCCCTTTTCGCTAGATCTTCATACAATTTTTCATACTTAGGATCGTTGAATCTATTGTATTGGGGATGATCCTTCCAGTTGATGTCTATTGCATGGAATGAGTTCTCACCATTTTTTGCCCCCGTGTACATTTTCTGGAACCAGTTACCAATACCATTGACAGTAGATAGAGCTATAACTGAACCACCGGTTGAAATAATAGGGAATGCAGCAGCCCAAATAGTATCAATGTTTTGAATGAATGCAGCCTCGTCAAGAATTAGTAAAGATCCAGCGATTGATCTACCAGATTGTTTTGATGAGGCTTTTGATTTAATTGATGCTTTATTGGCAAACTGTAACGTGTGCTCGTTATCTTTCGTTATTCCTACCTTCAAATAGGCTGGCAGTTCGTCATATGCCAGCTTAACTCTTGATAAAAGTTCAACTGAAGCATCATCATCCTTTGAAAGGATAACAATTCTAAAGTGAGGAATAAATGTGCAGCACCACAAACAATAAGCTGCAACTAAAGTAGTACACCCAGCTTGTCTAAACTTTCTAAGTATAGTAAATCTATTATCTTTAAATTCTTTAATAAGATTTTCTTGGAATGGATAAAGGTCAAACGGAACCATCCCAAACAAAGGGTGAACAACTTTTATGTGATTTTTTATGAAATATACTGGATTATTTTTACAATTTGAAAAATCTTCCAATATTTTTATATCTTGTGATCTATTATCCATATATGATATATGCTATTATATGTAGTAGAAAAAAAGATAATAAAAATAATTTAAAGAATATACTTGAATATTTCACTAAAGCTGAAGTAAAATATCATGTATCTTACGATGCAGAAAGTATTTTTAAGGGCTATAGAGAAGGCTTAGAAGCACTAAAGCCAGAAGATGATGATATAATTATCTTATGCCATGATGACATAGAAATTATCTCTGATAGAGATTCTTTTAGATCAGTGTTAGAGAACTCCCTAGCTCCAAAGAAAGTAGCTTTCGTAGGAGTAGCTGGTACTACTCATTTGGCTAAGGATGCCGTTTGGTGGGACTTGAACAGAAGACAACAGGGTCTACATAGGGGATTCGTTTTTCAAGGTGAAAATAATGAGACCATGACACCAAACTATTTTGGTCCAGCAGGATCTGTTGTAGCACTAGATGGATGTTTTATAGCTACGAAGAAGTACATCCTGGATGATATTGGAATAGATCAACCAGATTTATTTGAAGGTAAATGGGATTTCTATGATCTTCTATTTACTGTGACAGCCTATAATAAGGGATATTTCAACAAGGCGGTTCCCGTAGTTATAAGGCATAACTCAAGAGGAGAACTTGTTGGAAGAGACTCATGGTTTAAAAATAGGGGTGCATTTATGAGGATGTTTAATCTTCCTATTATCTGCAAGTAATATTATGGAATTAATATCTTATATGATAGTTTTTTGGTTTGCTTGTTACGGGGCAGCAAATGGAATAGCTTATAGCAGATTGTTATACCCGTTAAGAATCTGGATTTCATACTCAAGTTATGAACTAGATGAGTATGAAAACGTAAAAAATGGGAAACTTAGATCTGGAAGGATCGCAAAGTTTTTAACTAAATTAGTTCACTGTCCCCTTTGCCTAGGATTCTGGTTGGGTGTTCTATTTTCTATTTTTGGTTTAAGTATATCTGCACAATACGTACACTCTGACCTTGGAATATCCCAAAAAGTTTGTTTTACTTTGATGGATGGATTCTTCGGAAGTGCTGCCGCTTGGATAACACACTTAAAGATGAATAATGGCTTTGAAAGTTGAAACTAGTCAACAACCATTAGCGCAGTGCGTGACACGACGTAGACCAAATTTTCTGGTTAATAGCATAATATATTCCCCTACTAACTATTTAGTAATTAAATTTACTAGATAACAATTATTACTAGTTTCTATATGTATATATTTTTACATGGAAACTATTTTGCAATATATAGGGGTTATTTCCGCTGGAGTAGCAGGAATTTATACCATAAAAAAGTTAGTGGTATCACCTATAATATCTGCCTTTAGAAGAATAATAAGTTTCTTTAAAAAGTTAGATAACTCTTTAACCACCTTGTTTCAAATTCAAGAAGAATTTAAACCAAATGGTGGTGGAAGCTTAAGAGATGTAATAAATAGAATAGAGAAAGAATTAAACTTCCATACTTCCAGAGTAAGATTACTATGGGCCAATATTCCAGAAGATGAAGGATTAATTGGAGCTTTTGAATGTGACAAAAAAGGTAATTACACTTGGGTATCAAAAAATTGGAGTAAGCTTACAGGGATGGCTTCAGAATCCTCAAAAGGAAATGGTTGGGTATCTACTATTCTTGAGGAGGATAGAACAAAGGTCATAAGAGAGTGGGCTGATTCTATCATGCAAACTAGAAGTTTTGATTGCGTTTTCAGACTTAAAAAAACAAAAAGTAATAATGTCCCAATTTGTGTTCATGGTCACACAGATTTAGTATACGATCGTCACGGGGAAGTTATAGGACTAGTAGGAAGATTTAAAGTTACCGAAGATATTACTGTAGATTCTAACTAGGAAGTCTATAATAGCTTCATGAGTGACATAACACTATTTTTCGATGTAGACGGGGTGATTCTACACCAGCGGGAACAATTCTTTGACAAAGAAGGTTCTTTAGGAGAAGTAATAGAAAGCACGAGGGATACCCTCTTTGAGTTGTGGAAGATGGGTTACAGAATTATTCTAACTTCTGGAAGACCAGAATCTCACAGAAAAATGTTAGAAAGCCACCTAGTAAAGAATAATGTTTTTTTTACTAAGCTAGTTCTTGACTGCGGGTCTGGCCAACGATATATTATAAACGACATGGATGGTGAGACTCAAAAAGCATTCGCTGTTAATGTAGAAAGAAATAAAGGCATTAGAATCGAAGACGGTACAATACAATGGAACTAGCATTTTTATCAGTTTTTCTGATCATTGTGGTATATCAACAGTTTTTAATTAGAAAACTATCTAATTATCAGACAGATCTAGAGACATTCCTAGAGATCAGGTCAGAAACTGAAGAAAAAAGATTTGATGTGATGCTAGAAGAGATTAAAAAAGTTAAGCTGATGGTTAAGTATTCTGATCAAGATTATTAAAATTGTCCATAGTTTATAGGTAAAACACACTTAAAATAACCCGTCATAGCTACGGTCATGGCGTTACTATTGAATGGTGACAAGGACCTTAGATGTTTGTAGTGAGAAGTTAAGTTCGATTCTTAACTGGGCAACCACTTTACTATATAAGTAAGAGGTTATTATGACAGAATACGATGACAAGTCTAACGAGGATTTCCATGAAGACTACAACCCTGATCTTTACAAAGGAGATTACTTGCCTTCCGAGGAGGAATGGAAAGAGATTTGTAACATAAAATACTATGTTAAAATTTCTGACCTCCCCGGAGTAATTAGCTCCGTCGCCCCAGCGTTTAAGTTTTTTGATGGAAACTATGATGGGATGGTAGATGATGCTTCTGAGTTCTATCTAGAATCAAATAAGAACCTTATTAAGGGCGATAAGATCTTATTTAGTATAAAGATACTGCAAGACCTTATTAGTAGGCTAATAGACAAGAGCCTGATGGAGCTTCTTCAGAATGACGCTATTGAGTTGTATTGGGATGATAATACAACAGACTTCGGATTTACTATAAAGGATGGTTATGACCCAGAAGAATACCTTTAAATTTCATGTTTTAGATATTAAAGTTATTGATGGGGATAGTTACAATGTCACCATTGATTTAGGAGTTAAATGTCGATGGCAGGGTAATTTAAGATTAATAGGTCTAAACTGTCCTGAAGCTAGAGGAGAAGAATCTGTAGCTGGTAAGGCCGTAAAAAAGTGGTCTGAAAACTTTATTCATGAAGTGAATAAGGACTCCAAAATGGTTGTTGTAGCAAACGAGTTTGATAAGTTTGGAAGGTTGCTTGGAGACATAGAATTTTACTACAATAGTGTTGACCCTATGTGCTGCTTACCGGAAACTAGGATATACTCGCTATCTAATATTATGTTAAGAAAAAATTATGCGAAGCCTTATTATGGGAATACAGTTAGACCAAAATTTGATGCAAGAGAAGTTTTAAGTATTGTTGAGTCAATTAAAATAAATTCCTCAATTTTGCTTGATGACATCTACTGATATACTATAATACCACCTCATGCAAACTTTCCTACCATATCCAAGCATCACTAAATCTCTTCAGTGTCTAGATTACCGCCGTTTAGGCAAGCAGCGTGTAGAGGCTATGCAATTAGTTAATAGCACTCTCAAACTTGAGCGTGGTGAAAAGGTTAGGGGCTGGGCTAACCATCCTGCTAGAACTATGTGGTCTGGCTATCTACCAGCACTTAAGCTTTATCACAACCTAAGTATCGACGAATGGGTTCGTAGAGGCTATAATAACAACATGAAGCATTACGATCTCCCTGACAATATCCAGATGCCACCATGGTTTGGATGTGAGAATCTTCACGCCAGTCACCGTTCCAACCTATTACGTAAGGATCCTGTGTGGTATGGTCAGTTCGGATGGTCTGAGCCTGATAATATTGAATACTTTTGGCCTACAAAACAAATGTAAGATTACAATAATCCCCGATAGCTCAATAGGCAGAGCATTTGGCTGTTAACCAAAGGGTTGTAGGTTCGATTCCTACTCGGGGAGCCATTCCGAAGGTCAATTTTTTTTTTCATAATAAAGTTGAAACACTAGGAAAGTAGCCTATAATAGGGGCTCAAAGAGTAAAATAGAAAATTTTATCGCATCATCATTGAAGATAATGTAAAGACTGTAAAAAGGTATAAAATGACAACTAGAGCGGTTAAGCACACACGATATATAAACTACAAAAGCTTTAATAGCGAAGCACAGGCCAAAAGCCATATCGAAAAGCTAGAAAAGCTTTACCCAAACAGAAACTTTCTGATTCATCGAAGAAAGTTCCCTGGTAAGCTAAAGATTCGATTCATGGTAAGAACCAAAGTCTAAACTAATGGAAAATAGTTTTAATATGTTAGCCTACAAGAAAATTAATGAGTTTTCAAACAAGCATCTACTTACTTGTTTAATGGTAAGCATCTACACATTTTATATTGGATGTGCATTTGCTTACCTTATTTTGGGTTAGTTCTTTTTCTCAACCCGGTGCTGCATACCATTACGGTCACGCATTATATGCCGTGATCTCATATTTTGTTTCATTACCCTCTCATGTCTGGGTGCATGACGACGATGATCCCTGGCAGATTCCTTGCATGAACTGCAAGAAGTTGTGAGGCCGATTGTAACAGCGGCCAAAAAAATCAAAACTAATTTTTTCATAAAAAAACCTCCGATGCACTAACGCATCGGAGGTTAACTAACACACAAATAGCGTAAAATTTAGTACGATCTTGTGAATGAACCAGCAGGGCTCCCGGTGTTCATTCCAGTCCTTGCTTTCATAGCCTTCTTTAAATCGTATTGTCTGTTCGTTAGGCTTGGTGCATCTGATAGTTTATTTCCTTGTGGCTCTCCTACTGATCTTTCTGAGTCCTTAAATGCAGAGCCAGCTAATCTTCTCTGTCTCTTCTTATAATCTTTCATGTTCTTATTAGGGGCTACTGGTGCCATTGTTTCGAGTATTCTGAAGTGCTCTGCAATTAGGAGATTTAAGGCCCTATCATAAAAATTTGCTTTGTTTGAATCTTGACGTAGTTTAGAAAGGTCTGAACCT
>Ga0208161_1001463_pt1 | contig 12540 bp, 16 predicted proteins | sample CB_VirMetaG_3_FD_184538 | JGI IMG/M metagenome (GOLD analysis project Ga0208161, IMG submission 184538) | Freshwater to marine saline gradient viral communities from Chesapeake Bay - CB_1508_1S Viral MetaG (SPAdes) (version 4) | ecosystem: Environmental > Aquatic > Marine > Coastal | place: USA... | reverse complement strand
TGTGATTACTTTTGGTTTCTGATTTTTACATAAGGAGAAATAAAATGGGTAAAAATGAAACTTGTTCAACTTCATGCTGTCCTTGGGGATGGCTCGGTAAGAGATTCCTCGGACTCTCACTCGGACTTTGGCTCCTAGTTTTCGCCGTAGTCCCACACAGTGCCCGTGGTGTTGCATGGACCGTCCGTGCTGCTCAGGGACTCTGGGGTCAGGGTGAGCGAGTCGTTCAGATGGAACGACCAGAGGATCGTCCTCGTGTAGAGCGTAGACAGCAAGCTCAGTGACTCTAGAAATTTATATATAGAGTATACAGAGATTTGCTGGATCATCTCTATTCACCATATAGGTGTCCCTTAGCGGGGACACCTATATACTTTTATGAAATATACAGTAATCAGTGGAATAGATTATAGTCTTCGATCCCCAGCAATATGTTGTCATATCGGTGATGAGTGGCGATACGAAAATTGTATATTCCATTACCTCACAGATACCAAGAAATATAGTGATGTCTTTCTTAACCGATATTTTGGTAAGACATTCGAAGAATACAACACACAAGAACAAAGATATGACAGCATATCAGATTGGGCAGTCGATGTGTGTAGAGGATCTACCTATGTGGGCATAGAAAACTACGCATATAATGCGACTGGTAGAGTGTTTAATATCGCAGAGAATACTGGAGTATTAAAATATAAACTTTATCAAGAGGCAATACCAATCGAAGCGATCAATCCATCCACAATAAAGAAGAATGCGAGTGGAAAGGGAAATGCTACAAAGCATCTCATGTATGATGCATTTTATAAAGAAACTCGTATAGATCTAATGGATGAAATGAAGATGGTAACTTTAAATAACCCTGTAACTGACATAGTTGACGCATATTATGTCTGTAAAACACTTTTTGACATATTACAAGAAAGGGAAGATTAATGTTTATTAAAGAACATGTAAATAAAATTAATAGCCCAACATGGGTAAGAATAAATGAAGATGCAAGAAAAATGATATATCGTGAGCAATTTTTACAAGAATATGGGGGTAATTTTGTAAAAAAAGGAAGATATGTTTCATGGGAACCCAAATTTGATGTATCTAGAATTAAAGATAAATATGTGGTAGAGACACCAGAAGGTAAAGTAGAATTAATTGAAATTTTTGCAAAGTTTTGTAGGAAACACGACCTAAATAAAGCGGCGATGTATGGAACTTTAAGTGGAGTGAGAAATCATCATAAAGGGTTCAAACTACTAAAAGTACCCGAATGAGATATTAAAACTCCTAAATAGTATTGAAGGGAACAGACATGAGAATAATAAATTTAGAAACAAGGCTGACCTTCTCCCCAGAAAAATGCATAATCAACTATTATTCGTGAAGTAAGTTGCTTCACTGGATTTGTTGCTCTTTTGCACACAGACGGGAGGTGATCCAGCACTTAGACCCTACTGATAACAGTGAAGCACAGGGAGGCGTGAAAACGCCTCCTATTTTTTTATAAATAGTAAAGAAATGGATTTAAATATGGAAAATATTCTTTCTATAATGCAAGAAGATATTTGGATTGACTCTTCATTTGAAGAGGAACTTTTAGAATTTACTAAAGCAAACCAAGTAGAACGAGAAAGAAAACTTCAAAATGCTAGATCTAGGGGAGCATCCCAAAAAGATCTAGATCGTGAAAGAAAAAATATTAACAGAAAACAAGACTCTGCAGCAGAGGCATCAAATCCGTGGAAAGGCGTGGTGATTGTCCGCACAAATCAAGATGGAAAAGTAAGACTTATTCCAAAGAATGATTTTGAACCAGGACGGCATGAATTGCTGTACGGACAAGCACCAGGACAACCACCTAAACCGGAGGTAACACCTAACGTGGCACAAGAAGTATCATCACAGGAAGACTTTGAAGCATCTAAAACATCAAATAGACTTTTAGGTGTTCAAATGAGAAAAAAACAACCAAAGCAAGAAATTGTAAGAAGTGATCATTATGATTATCCTAAGGATGGAATCGAAAGAATAGATCCTAGTTCAACATATGCAGACTGGGATCATTCACCAGAATCTGTCTCACAGGGAATTGCTCTTGTTGCAAACACTGCATCTGGTCGAGAAGTAAATGTTCAGATGATTCAGGGTATGTTTGGTAATAGCCAAACATTAATGGATTCTTCTATTCGTGCATTTCAACAAATAGGTGAAAGAATCAAGGGTCAATTCTTTGTAGAGGAACCAATGGAAGCATACCCTGTGAACCCATTATGGACACAGGGCATTCCTACAATGGGCGAACCAATTACAGATTTAATTATAAAAACACAAGACGGCAAAAGTTATAACTGTTCGATTATTCAAGATAAGACAAAGGTAATAACAGAGCCAGAGTCACAACAACTCTTTGATTTCATAATGATGCAAGGTGGAATTGGTATTGAATTGATGGATAAAGATGTCAAAAAGAAGTTAGAAAAATTAAAAGAAAGTGTTACAAATTTTATAAACAGTTACCAAAAAAATCAAATCTCTAAGAAATATAGCATATCAAGCGAAGAAAATTTCAAGATAGAAATTATTTCTAAGTTAGAGGAAATACTAGAAGAATCAAACGCATTTGAAAAAGTTTTAGTTCTAGAAGCATTAACAGGAACACAAAAATTTGGAGAAGGTAGTCCTGCTGCTGCAAATGTACTTATGAGTATGGCAAGAGACGGGACAAACCTAAAATTATGCCCAATGGATGAACCCCATGTTCGTAGGCTGTTAGGAGAAACCAATCTAAAACTAAAATTCCAGCAAGAGGGACCATCGCAATTTGATCAAATGCTGGCGATGTTAACATCAAAAACTGAGTCTGTTCCTGAAATAACAGAATTTTTTAACATCGCAGAAGATGTTACAGATGCCAAAGTAATGTTCGATCAATTCATGCAAATGAATGAATCTATTTTAGTTTCATTCTTAACTTTCTTGGGTCTTAGACCAGAAACTATAGTGATTGAAAACATTAATTTAGACGCAGTGGGTTCTATTTCTAGTGGTAACTTCACTAAAGTTGTAGTAAATAATAGAAATTTCTACATTGAAGTAGAAAAAGATATTAATTATTACGATGGAAAGGCAATTAAATTACCAGAACTAATGCCACTGATGCCACCTGAAATGATGGGTGCTCCAGTGGATGCTGCTGGTGCTCCCATGCCTCCCGCTGGACCTGCACCTGTCCAAGAAGAAGTAGATTTAATTTTAGAAAAGAAAAAGAGAAACTATAAGAAAGAATATAGAGAATACCACTCTAAATCAATACAAAAGAAAAGAAGAGCGGGCAGAAACAACATTAGAAGAAAATATGTTAAAAAGTACGGAAAAGATAAATTAAAGGGTAAAGACATAGATCATAAAGATCATAATCCACTAAATAATGGTAGTGGAAATGTTAGATTAAGAGACAAATCTGATAATCGTGGCGATAACAAAGTCCCTGTCTGCGAGGAGCACGGAGCAGGCGAAGAGGGAACTATGGAACTTTTGCTTCGTTATTTGAGTGACACCCCAGGTCAAAGTATCCCAAGGAATTTACTCAAAAAAGGAAACAAATATGCCGCCCAAAGAAAACGAACAGAGGACAGATATAAAGAAAAATGACATCAGAACATCATTTGCTGTTGTGTCTATTCTTATTGGATGGTTTACTACTATAGTTGGATTGGTTTGGACTGCATCATCAAAAGACACTCAATATGATTTTAGATTGACTACTATTGAAAGAGAATTAGTAAATCTAGATGAAAGGATGGATGCAGCAGAATCATTTAGAATGGAAATTCGGTCAGACTTAGCAGAAATTAAAACGGACTTAGTATGGATAAGAAAAGAACTAGAGCGACAATAAACGAAGTTTACAAAAATTCTGGTCTAGGTAGATGGTTTCATGATCAATCTGCGGGCGGAGAACCAGGGTGGGATCGTTATAACACTCAGGGTGAGAAAGTTGGCAAATGCGGGGATTCTAAGCCTGGTGAAGGAAAACCTAAATGCTTGTCGAGACAAAAAGCCGCCAAGTTAAGAAAACAAGGTGGCAATGCAGCAATAGCAGCAGCAGTTCGTAGAAAGAGAAGAGAAGATCCAGTTCAAGATAGACCAGGAACTGGAAACAAACCAAAAATGGTTTCAAATAAAATAGAGGACTCTTACATGAATGTAAAAGAACTAGAAATAGGAATGACGGTGATATTTGAAAATACTATTTGCTTTGTTGAGTACATAAGTCGCGTTGGTGATTCAACCTATAAAGTTAATTATATAAATGAACATGGCGATCGAGGACATGAATTTGTTCTTAAGCAAGATCAGATTGAAGTACTTCCAAATGATTTGCAGGAAGAAAAGGCAGAGTCAAAAAGAAAACTCAATAAGCCTTTTAGAACCCCAGGTGGTCCTAAAAAGTTTTCTGTTTATGTAAGAAATGAAAGAGGAAATGTAGTAAAAGTTAATTTCGGCGATCCAAATATGGAGATCAAGCGTGATGATCCAAATCGTCGCAAAAATTTTAGAGCACGACATAATTGCGGAAATCCTGGTCCTAAAACCAAGGCAAGATATTGGTCTTGTTATCAGTGGAGGGGAAGTGCTCCAGTTGCTGATGGCGTAGAACTAGATGGAAATATTTTATATGAAAGAATGGATCCAACCAAGCATGTTGAAAAACACGCGGGCAAATATCATGTTAAAAACAAGGACGGAAAAACTGTAAAAATATTTGATGACCAAAAAGAAGCAAATATTTATGCTAGAAAGAACCATGATAAATTGATGGAAGAAAAAGACCATGAATACTCCATGGCTAGATCACAACTCGATACTGCAATCAAAGCAGCAAAAAAACTTAAATCTAAATTTAAAGGTGAAGGTAACATAGAAGCATGGGTTCAATCAAAAATCACAAAGGCTGCTGATTACTTGGATGCGGCTTCAGACTATGTGGATAGCGATGAACATGATATAGAGGAATCAAATGATTGTGGGTGTGAGGAACTGGTAGAGAAGAATGTTCCAACCAGTAAAGAAAAATGGAATTCGTGTATATCTCAGGCAAAAGCTAAATTTGATGTATATCCATCTGCATATGCAAATGCATGGGCATCGAAATGCTATAAGAAAAAAGGTGGAACTTGGCGTGTCGATGAAGGATATCTAAATACCAAAAGAATGGATAAAAACGAAAAAGAATGCCATGATATGGTGACGAAAGAGCTAGAAAACACAAATGCGTTTAAAACAATAAATCCAAGATTTAAAAAAGATATACATAAAGAAGTAAGTAAAATGATTTTAATAGCAAAAGACTTACTTACCAAGGAGAAAAAATGAGAAGTTTTAAAGAATTAAAACAAAAAATATATGAAAGTGGTGAACACACATTTGGAGGTGGATTCGGAAACAGTTTCTACCACGATGGTGCTCGCTCTGCATATAAGGATTATGGAAAGGGAACATTTGAACTCGGTTGTGATGACAACCTAAATCGAGTTAATTCATTCCTCAAGGCATATTTTGGTAGAGACTTTGTGGACTATGGTGTTCAATTAGGACCACTTAAGACTAAATTAAACCTAATCGGTCTTGATTTCGATTATGACAAAAACACAAAGTTAAGAGAAGGTAGTAATTCTTTTGAACTTAATCGTTTTGGTGGAACATTTGGAAAGAATTTAGATACTCCTTTCGATGAGTTTGAAAGAACAAATGGATTTGAGGATGGAGTTGCATACAAACTCAATTTAGATGTTGCTCGCGGTCAGAATGGACTTTATAGAATTGAATCAGAAATAGTGAGACAAGCAGACGGCGATGAGGATTACGGTACTTAATTCTAAAAACTTCCTTGATTATGCAATGCAGAACTATGAGAACCCTGAGTGTAAAGATATAGAAGAGTTCTCAGAGGATGTTAATAGAATTAAGTATTTAAAAAGATTATTCAGCAGATATGAACAAGAAGGTGATTTAAAATCTCGTTTGATTGTAAATCACCTTATTGTTTTTAATAATGTTTTTGGGTTGGTTCCTTCCAGTAGAATATTATTTTATAAAGTAGATCAAAAATATCATTCAATTTTAAAGACTTGTTTACATTTTTTAAATAAATTACCTACAAGCATACCAGAAGTTAACTTACAGAATATACCCCTGAATCATAAAATATTAGTAGAATTGGAGAAAGATTTATGAGTAATAATACTGACATAACAGGAAAAACCATTTCTGCTTTTACTTTATACAAATTTGTCAGCGACATAACAAAGCCATTTACAACATTTAATGCTTACCGTCAGGGTATAATAGACCGTGATGGTTATTTTACAGTTTCATCAGAAGAAGTACCAAGAAGTGTGAGTACCTACGAATTGTTTATAATATATCTGAAGAGACTTTTTGATCAAATACCAAATCCAGCAACTTCATCAAAATTAAAATCAGCAACATCTGCACTCACTCTTTTTCGTGAATGCCTCGAAGATTATGATTTAGACGCTAATTATATTATTGGTGGCATATTAGATCATTTTGAATTAAATGAATTAAAAGAACAAATGCTATCAATGGGCGGAAATTTCCAGACAGGACAAGTGGGTGATGCTGGAAATTTTGCAGGTATTGATCCGCCTTTATTTTATTCTGTGCATAAAGAAAGAAAAAAGAAAAGAAAAGATCCCTTTAAATCCGCGTTGTTTAGGAGAACAAAGTAATGGCATTTCTAACACCAGAATTCTTATCATTGATCGGTGGATCCTTAACTGGATTCTTGTTTAAGTATCTTGCAGAGCAAAGACAGGCTCGTCAAGAAGAATTTAAGATGTTGATTGAGCGTAACAAAGTAGTTACCGACAATCAGAATCAAGCAGTCGCAAGAGTTGGAATCGAAGCAGGAAAGATGGTGAGAAGAACAATTGTTCTTGTTATTCTCTTTGGTACGATTATAGCACCATTCATTCTTCCATTCTTCGGCATTCCAACTGTAGTCGAAATACGAACCGAGAATGAACCATTCTTGGGTATTTTTGGTGGCGGAGAAACAATTACATTCCACAATGTATATGGATATCTGTTTACAGAAGAAAACAGACAGATCTTAATTAGTATTGTAGGATTTTACTTTGGGAGCGCAGTAGCAAAGAAATGAAATACTTAATACCTTTATTCTTATTTTTAGCTGGGTGTAGCCATAAAGTCTATGTAATGGATCATCCAATTGAGCCAGAGAAATTAGAAAAATTGGAGCAGAACCCTGCTCCAATTCTTACGGTTGATCCCTTTAAGGTATCAGTTGTTATGGCTATAATCGCCATACTTATTCTTGTGACTTGGTGGTTTGTTAAGAAATCTCAGAATAACGAAGCCTCAGTAGAGTGAGCCGCCGTATAATCGTCGATCTCCTTTTTAAGACCTCTAACCCAGTTTAGGGGTTTTTCTACAAATACCTGAGTATCTCCGGTTTCGCAACCGATTATAATAACAACCTGCTCGATCCTTTCTTCAGAGATTTCTTGCCACATGAGCGAATAAGCCGTAGCCTGCAGAAAATAGTTTTCAATGTCCGAAGCCCATTTCTTACGAGTAGATCCCTTGAAGTCAATAATAGATAATTTTCCGTCATATTCTGCTATGCAGTCTACTCGACCTGCAACTCCTATTCTTTCTGATGCAAGGCACATCTCCGTACAGCGAATATTGTCAATCTTGTCCACTTCATCTTTCATTTGAAGAAAGAGTTCTCTTTCATTTGGTGGTATTGAGTTGATATCAATAGCCTCATTATTGATATACTCTTCAATCACTGAATGGAGTTTATTGCCTCTACGAGTCACTCTCTTTGCTTCTTTGGGATTGTTTGCACGCCACTTAGCAAAGAACTTATTCTTCTTCCAGCCAGTCACTGTGGTGACACTTGGTAATTTCTTACCATCTTCCAAAACATAATAACGACCACTCTCAGTGTTCTCTGAGAGTAGGTCGCTTGTTATAACTACTTTTTTGTGTGTAAAAGTCTTTTGTTCAAACATAATAAAATCCAATCGCTATTATAATATAAAAATTGTTTAAAATCAACCTTCGGATAGAAGATTATCAATAATCTGGTCTATTGCAAAATCAAGTTCTTCATCAATTAATTCAAAGTCGAGACTTTCTTCAATTCTGATGAGTTCTTGGATTACTGCTTCTGCAATCGCCTCAAGATCTTCTTGGGTTATTTGGTTCTCTTCTACTGGAACCTGAACTTCAGCACCATTTGTACGAACTACTTCAATTTCATCAAGACCCATTTCTCCTCGTCCTGCACCTTTGCCTGCAAGTTCCATTGCAACGCGGAGTAGATTCTTGTTTCTCTTGGTATCTTCGATATTCATTAGATTATTCTCCTTTAGAGTATAATTATATTTATAAAAAAAGAATCCCCCCGTGTTCGCTTCGGGGGGACCAGCCTAAGGTAGCGTGCCCAGGCGTAATTATTTCTTTGCGGGTTTTCTTCTTTCTCTAAAATCCGCTTCAAAATCAGATTTAGGTGTTGTAACAACTTGGACTCTTTGTACTGTATCTCTTTTTGGTGCGAGACCTATTCTTTCTAGTCGTTTCTTTACACCAGGAGCAGCTCTTTTTGCTGCTTGAGATACACCACCCAGAACGGCTTTTGTGTGTCTTTCTGTGGTGTCTCCCTTTTTACCTGAAAATCCCTGTTGGGATTCACGGGAGCCTAGTTTTTCAGTAGCAGCGTTGAATAGTCCAACAGCAGCATCTTTTGCTAACCCTGCCCCATATCTAATAATACTACCCACAATTTCATCTAGTTGTTCAGGTTCATATTTTTCTTCAAGATATTTTTGTGTATAACGCATTGATTTTCTCCACTCTTATTTATAAAATACATAAATAGAAAGGAGGAAATTAAATGTACAGACCAGTTAAATATTTTAGCTCAGGACCAGCAGGGGGCAATGGAGATGTTCTTTCTGATGGGAGTGCAGTTCCGGCAGTCATATTAGGAAGTCCATCTATAACATATGAATTCGTTTCTCCTGGAGGAGTAACATTTTCAGTCACCACGGGGACAGTATCTCCACAAATATTAGAAGTAACAGTTTCAAAATGGACTTCGGGTAACGGAAAACTAACACTACTAAGCCAATGAAAAAAGTACTACTACTCAACGCATCTGAGGAAGTATTGAGATTCATTGAGTGGCAGCGGGCGGTATCTTTATTATTCAGTGGAAAAGCGGAAGCCCCGTATAACTACGAACACTACTACGAGATACCCCATACAACTGGGGTATTTTTATTACCAAAAGCCTTACGCCTTCGTCAATATATCCGTGTCCCTCAGGCAAAAGTTTATCTTTCTCGTAAGAACATTCATCGCAGAGATGGACATACATGTCAATACTGTGGTGCATCTGTAGAAGGGAATGGAACCATAGACCATGTACTGCCACGATCTCGTGGTGGACAGAACACATGGGAGAATCTTGTGTCCTGTTGCGTTAAATGTAACATGAAAAAGGGGGATTCTACCCCAAAGGAAGCAAAAATGCCCTTAATTCGTCGTCCAGAAGAACCAAAATATCTAAATATTGGTGAAGTAAATCTCACCTCGATCTGGTCACGGTGGGCATAAAGGAAGGACTCAATCAGCCTCTTGTAAAATATTACAAACAAGACCGCAACATAGTAGTCCTTACTAATGACGGCTCACTATTTGGTCTGAGAGTGCTCGATAGATTTCCAATCTTTACTTGCTGGCTTATGCTAGGGGAAACCCTAGCATGTTTTATTAATCCAACGGTTCGCAAATGAAATTGTCACCACCAGGTCCATAGCCACGACACACTCCACCGGAATCTATACAGGCTTGACATTCATCATCAATTGGGATGCAAGATATATTTCCATCATAATCACGAGAACATACTTCATTTTCCACACAACCGGAACAACAAAATGTGCCAGGTGGAATACATCTTGGTTCATCTACATATGTGCAACAATACCAGCCATCAGGACATGGACCACATAATGGATCTGGTAGTCCTTCTCCGTCACTTGGTAATCTGTCAAAATTACATTCATTCTCTCCGTAAGGCTGTCCCTGTTCTCTATTTGTTGCCATCCAAGGACACCTGTAAGTTTCTCCCTTGAATCTTAATTCTTCTGTTAGTTTATTGTGACAACATTGTTCACCTGAACATGCCCAATCTGAAGTGAAATATGCACTCGGTCTTGCTAATTCTACAACTACTGGTGCATGATACCAGCGATAATCTCTTAATCCATCTACTACCAGAGATCCTGGGTTTTGTCCTTCTAGTAGGACTGGGACTCTAAAATAACCAAATAATGGATCTGGAATATTATCATATGTTGGACAATTGTCACCTTCATTAGGTTGATTTTCGTGATTGATATTACCAATTCTTATTGGAATGATTTCTGCATTTTCATTATATGGTTTATCATAAATCAACCCCCAATATAGATTTTCTGGTATATCATCTATACTTACATTTTGTGTTAGATCGCAATTCAATATCAAATCTATACCCGGTGTTCCACTGTCAGTTACAATGAAAGTAGAATCATTTCCGTTGTATGGGACAAAGTACTTTCCATTTGCTCCAACTGAACCTGCAGGATCGGTTGTTTCTTGCAACAGAATTAATCTAATACGATCTCCCAGATCATCATCATATGGCAACTCAAACCCATTTGTTTCATTTAGTGTTGGTATATGGAAATTACCATCAGTTTGAAATATATTATGACTATTTCCTTGGTATAATCTAATCATTCCACCGAGTATTTGATTTATATAAACAAATAATCCTGGACTATGAGACCATTCTCTGTCGTCTGATCCACCGGGTCCTGAACCAGAATTACAACATCCAGTTGTCTCAGATTCACCAAATTCAAATTCACATGGACTTGTAATTAAGTTTATAGTATAGTCTTCTCCTCCTGTCTGTCTTCCTTCCGGTACTCTCAAGAAGAAAGCATTATTTATATTTGCACAGTAAAATTGTTTATCGTTATAACAACAATTTGAATTAGGTGGCTCATTGGGTTCACATGCATTTGGTGTGTTTTCAAAATTTGTATGGTGCGATTGAAACCATGCTCCAAAGCAAGTTGTAGATGCATTGTTTGTTAAACATGGACTAAATACTGCGTAATTTGATTCTGGGTATGCTTGATCTATTGGTTCATTTTCATCATAGCCTACTCCAGCTCCTAGAACACCACATGTAGTTAACAGGGGTTCTCCACAACCATTTGTCTTACCCTGATTTGAGGGATCATCAGGGCATTCCCCATTATTATCTTTCTGTGGGCAGTCGCATGTTGGTATTTCACTAGAATACTGTTGCTGTGGGAATGCTGTTGCAGTCCAGCAAGGCATATTTGGATTGCATACAGAACCCCCACCTCTTGGTATATTTGGAAAGATTGCATTCCATGCTTCTGCATTTATTGTACAATTATCTGGTTCGTCTGGACTTCCATCACAATCACAATTTCCATCTTCATATTTACAAGGTAGTTGCTCACATGTCCAACTCCAACCACCAGGTCTTCCATAGAAGTAGTGATCATCCCTAGTGAATGTAATTGGTCCTGGGGTACATGGATAATCTGGTTCTGGTTGAGGGAGAGATCCACAATCGGTTCCTTCTTGGCAACACCAAGGAGAAAATCTATCAAGATCTCTTTCTCCTGAAAAATCCGGGAATGGTAGTGGTTCACAATTGTGGTTTGGTCCGTATTGGGAGAATAACTTGTTCTGTACAGGATTGTTGCCGACATAAGCAGCAATCTCATCTAATTGGTTTTCTCCAACTCCAACAGAAAAATTTCCATTGTTTATTGCATCTATGATATTATCAATATTCGGTTCAGTATTGAATAAATCGCAAACATCTCTTGATACTTCCATACAGTGCATTAAGTATTCTGGAACTGTACCTGTTTGGAGTATACAACAACTTCCCCATTCTTCTCCGTGTTCTTCACAGTCTATTGCATTTCCACCTGCACAAGATTCTCCGACAGAAAACTGTCCTCCTGCAACTGCTCTACATCCAAACTCAGTGGTTTCTACACATCCAAAATTGGGAGCACAGTAAGTCCCACCACAGTATTGTGCATACGTCACACACGAATCATCCCAAAATCCTGATGGATTATCTGTTCCATCTGCATTTAATCCACAACAGAATCGCAGTTCATTTAATAATGCTAAAGCACCTTCTGGAGAAAGGGGGTCGATAGAGGTATTGTCAGCTATACACTGAACAAAATCTGTATTTGTCCAAGCGTCCCATCCAATTTTGGTGCCATCTGCCGAGGAGTCATATTCCCATTCACCATCAAACAAATTTGGTACTATGTTAAGTTGACAAATCGTATCATCACATAAACCACCTTCATCTTCGAGTAATTCTGCACCACATCCTACTCTTCTTTCTCCTTCTGTACGATC
>Ga0208161_1001462_pt1 | contig 12540 bp, 8 predicted proteins | sample CB_VirMetaG_3_FD_184538 | JGI IMG/M metagenome (GOLD analysis project Ga0208161, IMG submission 184538) | Freshwater to marine saline gradient viral communities from Chesapeake Bay - CB_1508_1S Viral MetaG (SPAdes) (version 4) | ecosystem: Environmental > Aquatic > Marine > Coastal | place: USA... | reverse complement strand
GATGCTGCCGCCGCTCCTGCCGAACTTGTAGCACCTCAACTCAAGGGTATCAGTGAACTGGGTCAGGGTTCTGCTACAGCCATGAGTAATCTACGCGACTTAATTGCCCAGCAAGATGAGGAAGCAAAGGTAGATGAATCTGAGAAACGTAGGCGGTGGATGTTTAATCTGTTTGCGAATATAGCTAAGACCAAAACCACTCGTAAAGGTTTTGATGCAGTCGTAGAATCAGTCGCTAATGGGTTTGCTTCTATGCCAGCATACGAAGCTGAGCAAGAAAAAATCGAACGCCAGCAGCGGCGTCTTCAACAAGAACGTGAAATTAACCTCGCACGTATAGACGTTGCTATCGCGCAAAACAAAGACCAAATGGCTATGCAAGCGCAGCAGTACCAAAATACTCTGGACTTGCAGTACAAGCAGCTGGAAGTGCTAAGAGAAAGCAACCTTGCCAAACTACAATCCGCGTACGTTAAGATCGCTCAAGATAGCAAGAAGCTTGGGGTTGATATGTTTACCGCGCTTAACAGAGCGGCAGCGGATCGGGCAGAAGCAGCTAGTGAGATTGAGAGTGATGCAAACACTAGAGCTTTACGTAAAAAGTTCGTAGAAGATTTTGGTGAGCAGTCTGGCGCTCAAAAGTACCAAGATTGGCTAAACAAGAAGTTGTCTGAAATGGGGTTTGTAGACACCAGCATGTTGTCTAAATTTTTAGGTGGAACAACTACTACAAGCGAACAAAAACCGATGTCTGTAAGTGAGGCGTTAGCTAAAGCACCAGCGAAACAGTAGGGGTACGTAATGATCCTCGATTTACCAAATGTAGGTAAAGTAGAGTTTGCGGATAATATATCTCCAAGCCAGTTTCGGTCACAAGTAAAAAGTCTGGCCGACGCTTATGATTTCGACCCTGAACCGTTCATGCCGGAGTTGCGCCCGCTTACCCAGTTGCGTAGGGGTGTTGCGCGTGGTGTAGGTCAGCTTGGCATTGCGCTGGGTGATGTGCTGCCTGCTATGGTGGCGTCAGGCATAGGCGCTGATGAATATGCCAAACAGCAGATGGAAGAAGCCGCTGCCTCTCAGGCTAGGCTTGCCGCTAAATACCCAAGTATGGTGCCGTCGTACACCGACATCAGCACCCCGATGGAAGCGATAACTTACGGCGCTGAAACCATTGGCGAAGTGCTGCCCTCTGCGGCTACTGCGATAGTACCCGGTCTTGGTGGCGCAGCTCTGGCTACCCGGATGGGTGTTTCTGCTAGCACGGGTATGCTTGGTGGTGTGTTCATGGGGTCGTTTGTGCAGAACGCTCCCGAGGTATTTCAGAATATTTACGAAGAAACCGGGGCGCTTGAGCCTGCCATTGCCAGCTTATTTGGTGGTGTTTCTTCTACGCTCGACTCTATATTACCTGCCAGTTTGCTTAGCCGGTTGGGCCGTTACGGCAAGGTCAAGGTTGCTGAGAACTTAATCGGAATGTCGGGGGCTTCCCCGTCGGTAATGGCAAGAGCCGGTGCCATAACTAAAGCAGTTGGGAAAGCGTCTCTGACCGAGGGCATGACTGAATCGACGCAAGAAGCCATTGGTGCGCTTGCGGAACAAGTTGCTGGTAGTACCAAGAGCCTACTTGACCCTGAAAATATCCAGCGTTTCAAAGAAGCGTTTGTTAAAGGTGCTGTTGGCGGTAGCGTGTTTGGCATACCCGGTGGCGTTGCCGATGTGATGGAAGGCAACAGGATCCGTAGAGAGCGCGAAGCTGAACAAGCCGCTGCGGCTGAAGCAGAGACACCGGCAGTAACTCCCGAAGCGCCAGCGCAACCTACCCCTGAAGAAACCGCCTTACTGGAAGGCCCAGCACCTACACCGCCCACACCGCCCCTACCAGCACCCGAAGCAGTTGTTGAAGAACCTACGTTAGCTGCTAAGCCACGGAACATCGCCAAAGAAATTGGTGTAAACCCGCGTTCAAAAGCTGGTCAGGCAATTGCCGATCTTGATTTGTCTACGCCCGAAGGCGTAAATACTTTAATCACGACGTTAGAAACGCCCGGATTTAAGGGTAAGATTAACGAGCAAGCATACGATGCGCTTATTCAGACACTTGACCCAGAGGCAGTTACGGCTGCTAGAGAGCAAGTTAAAGGAGCACCCCGTGTTACAAGACCTCAGCCAGCAGCAGTTGGAGAAGGCGCTGGAGTGGTTACACCAGCCGGTGCAGACGTGGCCGCTGCCCCCGGAATTGAAGAATCTGACGGAATGGGAGTGGCATCTACTACAACGGATGCTATACCTACTGCTGGAGGAGAAACAGGAGCACCCGCTCCAGTAACTGAGGTTATTGATGAAGTTGAAACTGAAGTTACACCGCCTGTGGAGGCAGCTCCGGGAGTCACTGCGGAAGTTGTTGAACCGGGAGTTCGCGCAGAAGTTGCAGCTGGCGCTCCTGCTGGAGTTGTTGAAGGAACTGTTCAAGCTGCTGATACAGAACTTGTGCCTGCTGTTGATGAAGCTGCCGCTGCGCCGCAGTTGGAAAAACCAGCTCCTCCTGTTCCTTATAAAGTTGTAGAGCCAAAAACGGGCCGCATGATCCGAGGCCCGGAACTACAGCAAGCGATTGAAGCTGGAGAAGCCAAACGCCAGCAACTGCTGGCTGAGACCGAGCAGAAGATTGCTGAGCTAACTACCCAGCAGCAAGGGCTTCTTACACCAGCTGGCAAGGTGCCGTTCCCCAAATCACCACGGCGCAAACAGTACGATGCGCTGGGCGCACAGATCGCTGAGTTAGAAACCAAGCGTAAATCCTACGCTGAGGAAGCCACTGCACCCACGACTAAAGTGGTGAAAGAAACCCCCGAGGGTAAAACTGAAGAAGTTAACGTACGTAAATTAGCGCCAGAAATACCAGAAGGCGCAGCTGCCGTTGATTTGGCTAAAGTACAAAAACTTCTACAGGCTACAGTTGGTAAGACCGGTAAACTTAGCCGTGGTTCTGAACTACAACGTGACGCAGCAAGTTATTTCTCCAAGCACCAATCATTATTAAAAGCGCTGCGTGTAATAGGAACCGACATCGGCGCTGGGACACCTGCGTATAAACAGTCGTACAGATACACGGATAACAAGGGGCGTTCGCAGGTAATTTCTGACTCTGATGAAGTAGCTTCTAAGCTACAACGTACGGGCGGTATTCATGCTGAAAACGCGCAGAAGTGGGTTAATGAAAACCTGTCGCCCGAGTCAAAAGCGTACATGGACGCCATCATTGAGCGGGTGCGTAAAGAAACTGCGCGCGGTAACAAGTTTATAGGTAAAAATCTTGATGCTGTAATCTCCAACCAGCGGGCTAATGAAGCGTTTATTGAGACCTACACTGATGCAGAAGTTGAATCTGCCGGAGATACTAAGCCTGATCAGGTCGCCAAAAACCGTTCAAACAGAAAAAAATCACTGAGCACTGCGCCTGCGCCAACTAAACGTGCCGATCCTACCCTTGAGTACGACGTATACGTACCTGACAGAACGGCACCGGTGCGTCAAGGCGCTGAGCCGCTGCCACCTACGGATGTAACTAAACTACCCAAGCCCATCATGGAGGCGCGGAAAGAAGCCGCCGATCGGCTAATTAAAAAATCCGATACGGAGTTGTTTGCTTCGCCCGAGATTGCCAGCTTACACAGACCAGCGCACGTGCTGGTGGAAGACGCCCTTGCTGATGGGGACATCATTAAGGCGCTGGAGTTTGTGGGTGCTACCTCACAGTTCCCGTTTGCCCGTTCTGTGACAAAGGCGCTTAGCCCATTTTTGCAGGATGTAAAGGTAGTATACGGTGCAGACCGCGCTTCGTACGATCCGGCTACCAACACCATAAACCTGCCTGAAAACGTCACCGACTACGAGGTGCTGCACGAGGCTACCCACGCTGCTCTGTCGCACGTGATTGCCAAACAACCGGGCCACCCGATAGTTAAACGCCTAGAAAACATCTTTAACGATATACAAAAACGTGGCGTTAACACGTATGCTACTACTAACTTACAAGAGTTTGTTGCTGAGGCGTGGAGTAATAACGATTTCCGTACATTACTGAAGGAACTGCCAAGCGAAACTACTCAGATGTCAATGTGGGACAAGCTGGTGAACGCACTGCGTAGTTTCTTTGGCTACCCACCGAAGGCACTCAAGCGCTCGCTGCTGGACGATGTTGATTCGATGATCAGTGAGATCATTAGCCCACCCCCATCTGAGCGCGATGGTGACACACTTTACGCACAGGCGTTGAACGCTGGCGGTGCCAATCTTGCCAAAGATACCCTGAGCGAAGTGGGATCGGTTGCTAGCGGTAAGCAGTTTAAAGTGTTTGAAGGCGACACTGTAACCAAGTGGTTGGACAAGATTGGTAATTTGGGTGAGGCAGGGCGTGCGTTTGCCATACAGCTGCTTGAATTACCTAGCCTTGCACGGGCGCTAAAAGAGCGTGTCGGTGATATTGCGGTCGACTTTTCTGACACAGTGGCTAAGGTTGAGGCTAAAAACCAGCAGCTTGCAGAGGCGAACAAGCCAATTACTGAGCAGTTGATTAAGTTACAAAAAAGTAATCCGGCCCAGTACCGCAAGTTGTCTGAGTTCATCCCTGACCATAGCCGAGATGATGTCGACCCACGGCTTACTCAAGATGCTGCGGATAAAAAATACGGCGCAGATCCCAAACGTATGGCTGCTTGGCAGCAGGCGGTAAAAGATTACAACTCGCTTTCACCTGAAGCCCGTAAGCTGTACGACTCTGTGTTTGCAGCTTACAAGAAAATGTTTGGTGAGTTGAAAGATTCGTTGCGTAACGGGTTGCTAGAAACATTCCCCGAGGACGAAGGTAAAGCGCTTAGTGTTTACAACAAGCTAATCGACTATATTGCAAGAGAAGGTGTTGATCACTACGCCCCACTGTTCCGTACCGGTACTTTATATTTAAGTTACACCAATAAAAACGGGGATTCCGTTACGGAGATGTTTGACGGGCAGGCTAGCCTACGTAAGGCGCAAGAAAAAGCCACTCGTGATGGCGCAACGGGTTTTAAATCCGGCCCTATAACGGACAAGATGGGCGCTAAAAATGTTCTGTCGGGCACTGTTGCTGCGGATATTCTCAAGATAATGAAGGATAACGGGGTAACCGAAAACGGCCAGCAAGAGTTTATTGACATGTTCGTGTCGTATCTGCCCGAAACAAGTGTGCTTAAATCGTTTAGAAAACGTGAAGGTAAACTTGGTTATATACGTGACGATATTGCGTACACATTTGATCGTACTACCCGAAATTCTGCACGCCAGATTTCTAGGATGCGTTATGCACAGACGCTGAACAGGCAAATACGCATCATGAAGGAGGAAGCAAAACTACGGGGTAATGATACGTTTACATTGCAGATGATTGACAATATGGACGGTCGTCGTGCATTTGCGATGAACCCAAATATTGCCAATTGGGCAGCTGCCGCTAGCCGCTGGTCGTTCTACTACAACATGCTGTACAACGTGTCGTCTGCGGTGGTCAACTTCTCGCAGGTGGCTGTGGCTACCTACCCGCAATTGGCAGGTGAGTATGGGGCTACCGAAGCGTTTAAGATGCTGATTAAAGCTACCAAGTTGTATGGCTCCAGCGGGCTTACCCGCAAGGTTACCGACATCAACGGTGAGCAGCAAGACGTTCGCGCCATGTTGTCGATTGAAAACTTGGTGAATGCGGGTAAAGCTGATAAATACAAGCGGTTGTTTGATGTGCTCCTGAACGAGCGCGGCATGCTACAAAACACCATCGTGGGCGACATTGTGCGTGGCTACGACCAAGCAAACCCCCTGACTAGGCTGAACTTGGAAGAGCGCGTAACTAAGTACGGTGCGCTCTTGTTCCAACAGGCTGAACGCTTAAACCGTGAGATTACGGCAGTCGCTACGTTTGACTTGGAGATGGGTAAGTTAAAGGATGATAAAACCTTAACCCCAGAACAAAAAGAAGAACGTGCCATACGTAAAGCAATTGAGGTAACTGAATTTACCCACGGTGCCGGTCATTCTTCTACTGGCCCAAGCATCGCGCAAAACAGTATTGGTAAAGCCTTGACGGTGTTCAAGCGGATTGGCTTCTTGATGTACTACATGCTGTTCGATACGGTGCGTCGGTCAATGCCGATGGCAAATGCAACGCCTGAGCAAAAAGAAGCTATCCGTGTAGCCCGTAGGCAATTGATTGGTATCTACGGCATGGCTGGTATTTTTTCCGGCGTCAAGGGCATGCCAATGTACTGGGTTGCTGAGCTTCTGTACAACACGCTTTTGGCAGACGACGATGAGGATGACTTTGACGCAGTGATGCGTAAATACCTCGGCGACTTGGTATTCAAAGGCCCGGTTAACTACTTTACTGGTCTTGGTTTTGCGGATCGTGTGGGCTGGTCTGATTTGCTCTACCGTGAACCACGTAGCACGGATTCCTCGTCAGGCATGCTGGCTCAGTACCTTGAGTCAATATTGGGTGCCCCGTATTCGGTGGTTAACAATGCGGCAAAGGGTTACGACTTAGTACGTCAAGGTCAATTCCAGCGCGGTGTGGAGCTTATGCTGCCTGTAGCGGCGCGTAACCTGTCCAAGTTTGAGCGGTATCTGACTGAGGATGCGACCACGCTACGTGGCGACTTGGTGGGCGAGGTTAACGGTTACAACGCGATGATGCAGGCACTGGGCTTCGCTCCTGCTGAGTTGATGAACCAGTACGACCGTAACGCCAACCTGAAACGTATTGAGAAAAACATCACCAATAAAAGTAGCAACTTGCTAAAACGCTACTACGCTGCGTATCGTGTGGGTGATATAGACGGCATGATGGAGGCGCAAGAAGCGCTGTATGAACTGGGTGCCCGTCACCCCGGGTTAAATATAACGCCCGATAAGTTCAGACGCTCTGTCAAGGCACGGGATCGCATCAGCCGGGATATGTACCACGGGGTATCGTTCCAGCGGAATCTACGCCCGGAGCTACTAAATAACGGTGCGGAATATGACGATTAAAAAAAACCCCCGGGCTAGCCGGGGGTGAAGAGGAGGAGTATCAGCAGCTGAATATAAGGAGAACAACTCAGTGCTGAGCGAACTGTAGCACATCGTTATCCTACGCGCCAGACCCTTATACCCTGCATACCCTTCTCAAAACAAAATCGCCATTTAGTTTGTATCTTTCGTTGCCTACATTCTTTCTCTATACGTTTAGCTAATACATCGGGTGTTAACGTCGGTACATAGAAAGAACTTCCCACAACGAACTTGTGCCACTCAATAACAACTGGCACCCCACTATTATCAATCGTCATCACTCGGTGAGGGTAAAACGGTATCTTCAGGCTCCATCAGCCCTGCCTTTTCGTTGTCAATCACCAACGCACTTACTGACGGTGTGGCTATATTCGCGCCCCGGGATAGGCTTTTCTTGACCACGCCACGGGATACCCCAGCGGTTTCTAGGTCGGCAAGCAGCGACTTGTACGACACTTGGTTCTCACTGCACCACTCGCGCAGATCCTTGCAGGTGATATACAGCAGCTTCGTGTCGGGTTCAAACCGGGTGATCAGCGGCCCACGGGGTTCTTGTATTGGCGCTTCGGTCAGCCCTGAGCGTTTGTCCACCAAACTGCTGACGATGAGCATATTTGAATGGTGCTTGTTCAGGAACAAGCCGATGCTGTTCAGCGGCCCCGAACGACCCGGGCGCACTTCCACGCGCATCCTGCCTAGCTCACCTGATGCCCAGTTGTAAACTTGTTGCACGTCAATATTATGCAGCCCAAGGCGCTTGGACAGAATACCAGCCGTGATTGCCACACTTGCCACACCCGACCAAAACCGCTCACGCTGGGTAAAGTTAGCCGCTTTGTCGAACCTACGCTGTACCTTGGCTAGCATTTTGAGCACCTCAGGCAGGTTAGGCACCACGTAGCGCATGAATATCTCCCCTGCCACGCCGTAGTTCTCGTACATGGGGTTGAACGCTTGGTCGGATTCTGCCTTCGACATGTCGTCTGCCTTGTCGATATTGAGCTCGATGATCCGCATAAGCTCCCCCTCAGGGAAGTCCTTAATGTTGTACAACTGGTCGTACAAGCTCTTGTTACCCGACGTGAAGGCAATCAGTGCCCAGCGTAGCAAGTTACTACGCTCAGCGTTAATCTGAGACTGCATCCGGTTACGCCCCCTGCCGTGGGTAATGGCGTAGCTCATTTGGCTGATTTCTTCGTCCTTGGCGTTTGTCAACTCGTCGATGGTTGATGGTATGTTCCCAAGAAGCGACAGCCGGTTCATACGTGCCAGCAGCTTATCTTCCTGCGTGAGCATGGCCTCAATCGGGTTACCCCACACGCTATTGATCATGTGCAATATAGTGGTTTTCCCTACCCCCGATGAGTTATTCGTCAGGTGAACGATAGCGCCTTTGAGGTTTGTGAACTTAAATAACGCAGCCCCAAACGACGCGAACAGGCAGAACGCCCGTGCCTCATTACCGGGTCTACCGTACAGATCGGCTGCTTTTGTCCACTCGTGGATGCTGCCCCGCTTGCTGTACATGGCGGCGATTTCAGATGTTGCGGTTGACGACGGGCTGTAGCTCACCCCGGCACTGGAGATTTCTCGGTTGCCAACGATGAATTTCGTGTCGTCTTCGCACCAGCCAAACTGCTGGCGCGCTTTTTCTGCTTCATACAGTTGCTGAAGCTCGTTTGTCCATCTTGTTACGTATGCCATAAGTCCATCCAGTTTCTTGTTATAAGCAGTTACTCCATGATATGCAAACAAATCCCGCAGCTTATCCCTAGATACGATTGTCGCCAGCGGTGCTGAGAACTCACGCACACCGTCCTTGGGCATGTGCAAGCGCATCCACAGCGATTCACCAGCATCCGGGTCGGTAAGCCGCTTAACTACGTACAGGTCGTATTCGTAGACCAGCTTATCGCGCTCGTTCGGGTCGTCAGAGTCGGGATCTTCGCCACGTATATACACCCCACCGTTCTTGCCCCTGAAGTACGGGAACGGGAACTCGGGTATCTCCAGCTTTACATCCTCTTGCAGCGTGGCGTTGTGCATGACGATGATGTTGTCTTCGGGCTTAGCCGCTGCAATCGTGCTGCCAATCTGAATCGGCGACGTGATTGAACCCTTAATCGGGCAGTCGGCACAGCCGTCGGGGTTTAACCCAGCAAACGTCTCGCATTTGTATGGGCGGTTGATCAGCCGGTCGGCTTTTTGTTTGGTTTCTACTGGGTCGTACTCAGGGTGCCCGTGTGAGATTTTGTGTATGGCAAGTTCACCATCCTCACAGTTAACCGCTATGGATAACCCAGCCCGCCACAGAGGTTCCTCGACCCCTTCCTGATCCTGATAAATCTTTACCAGTTGGTTACAACCTTTGCCCTGCGCGCTGCGCCGCATGATGTGGCTGAACTTGGAGATGTTGTTACCCATCAAAGCGCGGGTGGTTGCATCCATTGGGCGGCGTGGTAGTGCCGATGTTGAGAATGGCAGCGATGGGTCAGAATCGTCCTCATCAACCACACCCACAATAGATTTAATCCGGCTGATTTCTATGGGGTCTACCGCCTTCATAACCGACGTCGGATTGGGCGGCGTATCTTTGAAGTTCAACGTGTCAGGCAGGCGCAATATCCGCGCGGCATCTGCCGTAGGTTGCAGGTCGATCTTCAGGTTATTGCTCAGGCAGAAACGCTTGAGCGCCTCGGCTACCGGCTTCCACTCGTTGAAAAATATGGTCTGAGTCAACGGCCAGAGTTCAACGTGTCAGGCAGGCGCAATATCCGCGCGGCATCTGCCGTAGGTTGCAGGTCTATCTTCAGGTTATTGCTCAGGCAGAAACGCTTGAGCGCCTCAGCTACCGGCTTCCACTCGTTGAAAAATATGGTCTGAGTCAACGGCCAGTATGCGTGTACGCCCCTGCCGGAGTTAACCACATACGGGAACGGTATGCCTGTATCGCGTATAAATTCTTTTAAGGCAGCTAGCGCTTCGGCTTGCCCATCGTACGGCTTGCCTTCGCCACAATCAAGGTCGATCCAAAATGACTTAAACCATTTGGCGTTTTCTACTTCACGGCTTTGGTCGTTTAGGTACTTAGCACAGCCGAAATACGCATCATATCCCTGCGCGGTTAGCTCATCGGCACGTGCCCCAAGTTCCTCGATTGTCTCCTTAAACTCTTGTACAGGCGGTCGTTTTTTCTTCAGCCCAACCACGCAATACAAACCTTCGTCGGCAAGTACAGTGGTAAGAAATTCTGACCTTGTTGTCATTGTTCGCTCTCAAAAAAGTCAGTGGCGTACTGGCGATAGCCACCGACAGGTCACTCGTTTTCTCGTAATTTACGTACAAGTTCTTCTAGCATTTCTTGTTTTGCTGGCTGAGGTCGGGACTTACCCAAGAACCACAGATAAAGCACTTGTCGGGAAACGCTGAGGTGTTCTGAAACATCCTTGATTGGTATATCTCGGTTGATACAGATGCGCCCCAGCACTACCCCGATGTGCCTTTGATCAGCTTTGCGATTTGCTTCGATGAACTTACGTGAATACCCACGATGATTCATCTTGGCCCCTTTTATTCAGCCCAATCATCCAAGATTTCGGCTACGTCTTTGGGGCCAGCTTTCTTAGCACGTTTGGTCGGCTCTTTGGATTCAGCCTTGGGTGCCTCTTCTTCGTCGGCTTCCTCAGCGGCTTCTGCCTTGAGTAGTGCCTTAGCCTTGGGCTTAGAAACACCGTCAGCCATAGCCACCGTAGACGCGATAGCGCGTTTTGCTTCTTCAGACTGACCAAGCTCTTGGCACTCAGCCAGCTCGTTAGCCTCCAGCGGACGCACTGCTTTGAAAGTCAGCTTCGGCGTAGCGCTGTTGGTGTCGAACCGCATCTCAGACACAACCACCGTGATTGGCAGATTGTGCCCACCCAAGAACTTAGCATACGCTTGCAACGGCATTTTGCCGCCTTCTGCTGCACCAAAGATTGACGTGGCAGGCAGCGTAAGCTGGTACACCCCACCGCCGATGTCGTTCTCAAGCGCAACTGCTAGGCGTTGCTGGTAGCGGCAAGCCCGAGATTCGCCCTGCCCTGAACCCTTGATGTTCTGCTTGCAGGTAGCGCACTTGTCGGACTGCGGCTCCTCAACACGGGTGTCGGGGGTGATGCCATCGTTCGACCAGCATGCCGGTGCAACCTTCTCGCCTTCGGCGTAGGTGCCTTCGTAATACTGACGCGACACGTTGGGGTTTGCCGCCACGATAACCACGTTCATAGCGCGATCTTCGTTTTGAGCAACCTCTTTGCCGTCGACCATCATGCGGAACGTGCCACCCCGGATCGAGATACGCTTCATGCCGCTACCGGCACCACCCATCAAGGACTTAGTGGTTTCGTCCAGTTCAAGGTTCTTCAGGTGCGCGGGAATTGCAACGTCACCTTTGCTGAAAAGAGTCATGTCATTTGCCATGTTGGCTTACTCCTGAGTTGGAAGTTCGATCTCAAGTTGATCGGGGTTTACTTCGGGGGTGGTTGAAATGGTGGTATTCATCATAGCTTCTAGATCAGAGCGCTTGACGCGTACCTTGTTGCCGACCCGAAAGTGCGGCATTTTGTTGTTGCGAATCATGATGTACACCGTCTGACGTGAAACGCGCAGCAACTTTGCGACCTCCACAACGGTAAAAGTTTCATCCACGGGATGCTCTCCTTATGGTTACTGAGTAACGGCTATCGACGTTAACCCCCTTGGGCATTGCGTCGGGGTTCTCCTCCAGCAGCTGCTTCATCGTGTTCTGACTTATGCGTCGCTCCAATAGCTGCGGCATGTCGTTGTCCACGATAAAACGGTGCATGGATTCCCAGTCATTAGTCCAGTAATACGTTTTGACGTTACGCATCACCGTGCCGTGCTGGGTTTTGAGGCTATCAGCGCCAAGCGACTTACAAATCTCAAGCAGTTTGCTCTCGACCGCAGCCATTTGTTCTTTGATTGCCCCATCTTGCTCTTCGTAGTCACGCAACAGCGCCGAACGCTTATCACGCATCTTGACGTACGCAGAGACAAGTCTGTCAACTGAAATATCTTCGCTCATTTTTGATCTCCATTACTGACACTCCGAACCAAATGGTACATTGATTTTTAACATTGTCAAGTACCACTATTCTAGTAATTCGCTATAAAGATCAATCATCCGGTTATGGATGTCGACCTTATCTGAAAGCATTTTGTACATGCGCCGCTCAACGGCACTGCCCTGCAAGTTCACCACGGTGGACGGGTTCTTCTGCCCAGCACGGTGCACACGCGCGTTACATTGCAGGTAGGTTTCTACCGACATCACTGGGCTCCAGTACACGATTGTGTTTGCCGCGTGTAGCGTAACGCCGTGCGATGCCGCCTGTGGTTGAATCACCAGCACCCGTGGGCTATCTGTGGTTTGGAACCGCTCAAATATCTCGGCTCGTTTGG
>Ga0208161_1001459_pt1 | contig 12564 bp, 17 predicted proteins | sample CB_VirMetaG_3_FD_184538 | JGI IMG/M metagenome (GOLD analysis project Ga0208161, IMG submission 184538) | Freshwater to marine saline gradient viral communities from Chesapeake Bay - CB_1508_1S Viral MetaG (SPAdes) (version 4) | ecosystem: Environmental > Aquatic > Marine > Coastal | place: USA... | reverse complement strand
CTTCAAATCGGGCGCCTTGAAGTCCAGCTCGGGCAAAAAAGTAGCGAGCCGTAAGCAGGCAATCGCCATTGCGATGTCCGAGGCCGGCATGTCCAAGAAGCGGAAAAAGAAATAATGGCTAAGCGGGGTCTTTACGCCAATATCCACGCTAAGCGCAAGCGCATCACAGCTGGATCGGGCGAAAAAATGCGCAAACCAGGCAGTAAGGGCGCCCCAACCGCCAAAGCCTTTACGCAATCCGCCAAAACCGCCAAAAAACGGAGGAAGTAATGGCACTCACTGTCTCACGCGGCACCAACTTGGTGGAGTATCACGAATCCACCCCACTTACTGCCGTCAACGACGCCTTAGAAATCCACGTCGACAGCAGCGAGTTCACATTTGCCGCTGTCGTATCGGGTGGCGCCAACTTCACCCTAGTTTTCGAGGCTAATTACAACGGCGGCGGCACGTGGTTTGAGCTGGATACCAGTAAAAACATCAACTCCAACGGCCAGTACGCCTATTTCTATAGCGGCAAGCCCGCAAACAAGATCCGAATGCGCATTGCTTCTATCAGCTCTGGCACACCTAGTGTTGTTCCAATTATTGCTGTTGCATATCACGGCTAATGATCGAAACAGTCAGCGGCGGTTGTATCCACATCGAAATCGACGCCGAGGAGGGCACAACCACCGCCACATTTGCATTTGCCACCCCAAACGAACCAGCAATCCTTGGCGCCTTCGTCTCTAAGCTGGCGCAAGGCATCGAAGTTTTAATTCCAATCGAGGAAGAGGACGACGACGATGACGATTGAGTATCGCGGCGAACGTTTTGAGGGCTACAACAAACCCAAACGCACCCCAAAACACCCCACTAAATCACACGTAGTCCTTGCAAAAGAGGGCGACCAAGTAAAACTAATTCGCTTCGGCCAACAAGGCGTCAGCGGCAGCCCCAAACGCACTGGAGAAAGCGACGCCAACCGCAAACGCCGCGAATCCTTCCAAGCCCGCCACGCCAAAAATATACAAAAAGGCAAAATGTCAGCCGCCTACTGGGCAAACAAGACCAAATGGTGACTATCTATTTTCACATTTATGAATCCACATCTTCAATTCCATCACATAACGCCTCAAAAACTCAGCCTTCTCCAGATGCCACACACTCCCCGTCCGCACGTACTGGTGCGTGTGATTATCAATCCCCTTCAAGCACTGGTGAATAAGTGCATTCCACGGTTCCCGCACGGGCGTATTCCACTCGCGCACGAGGCATACCTAGATCTCTAGTGCCAAAATAAGTACAAAGTAGGAGTCAAGCCGTGGTCTACAGCGCCAACCTGCCCCCAACTGGAGCTGTAGTCAGCGAATCGCCGTTCGTCCGCAGCCTCGACGTCATCGCCATGATGTCCGACTGGAGCGTGATGGCGGCCGTCACCAACGGCACCGAATACTTGCGCGACCAAAGCGAGAAATATCTACCCCAAGAACCGCGTGAAGACGACGATGCCTATGAAACCCGCGTTGCCCGCAGCGTTCTCAGCCCTTATACCAGCCGTCTAATCGAGACCGCAGCCGGTGCAATCCTCCGTAAACCCATCCACATCGAAGGTGACCAGTATTGGCTGAACCTGGCGCAGAACGTCGACGGTCTCGGCTCAAACATCAACGAATATGCCCGCCGTGCGCTGGTAAGCAGCCTTACCTATGGTCACAGCGCAATTTTGGTGGATTATCCCGCCGCGATGGGCGCCCGCAATCTTGCTGAGGAACGCGCCCAAGGCCGCCGTCCATATTTCATCCACGTCGACGCCTCTCAAATTTGGGGTTGGCGTCAAGCCAGCACCATGCCTGGCGCACCTTTAACTCAAGTCCGCATCCACGAGTACACAACACGCCCACTAAACGAGTTTGGCGAAGAGCAGATCGAGCAAATGCGGGTGATCTATCCCGGCCGCTACGACCTGTACACCTTGGGCCAAGACGTTGTCGAGTTCAGCGAAACCGGCGACTACAGCCTCCCCGAAATCCCCCTGGTGCCTATTTACAGCAACCGCCGTGGAATGCTGCAGTCACTACCTCCTTTGCTCGACATCGCCAATCTGAATATCACGCATTACCAACGCCAGGCGGATTTAATTCACGCGCTGCACATTGCAGCAATGCCAACGCTCGTCCTCGAGGGCTGGGACGACACTACCGGCAGCGCGACGATGGGCGTCAACTACGCGATTGCCATGCAACCAGGCAACAAGGCGTACTACGTCCAAGCCGACGCCACCAGTTTTGAATCACAGATGGCGGAGTTGCAGTCACTCGAAGCCCAGATGTCAACACTGGGAGTTACCAAACTCTTCGGCCAAAAATTTGTTGCCGAGTCTGCCGAGGCAAAGCGCATCGACCAAGCGCAGAGCAACAGCGTGCTGTCAATCATCAGCCAAGAACTGGAGAGTGCACTAAATCAAGCATTTAATTTTGCTGCCCAGTATGTCGGCATCGAACCTCCCGAGATCAAGATCGACCGCGACTTCGACTACTACCGCCTAATCGGTCAAGACATCTCCGTTTTGGCACAGCTAAACGAGATGGGCAAGATCAGCGACGCAATGTTGCTGGAGATCCTGCGACGCGGCGAGATCCTGCCTGACTCAGTCAACGTCGAGGATGAGCTTGAAGCTGCCGGCAAGCCCGCCACCTCTATCACCGAGCAACCTGAAGTTGTAGAAGAAGAGGAAGCAGATGTGTCTTCAGACATGACCCCGGACCGCGTCGACCGTCTGATCGAGTTGCTGTCCCGCTAATGGCTACCAAAACAGAGCAACTCACGCTCGCCCAAGTCACCGCACTGGTGCGCTTGGCGAAGCGTCTGGACGCGGTCAACAACATCACCGCCGGCCAAGGTCCTCCAGACGACCGTAACGGCACCAACGGCGACTGGTACATCGACCTAATCACGGGTGACGTATACGGTCCCAAATCCGCCGGCAGCTGGGGCACATCAGGCTTCAGCTTGATGACGCCAGCCCATACGCAACAGTTAGCCATTGGTGAACTGGTGCCGGGACCAAAGGGCGACCAAGGCGATCCCGGTCCCCAGGGTGACCCTGGCCCTCAAGGTATTCCAGGCGAGCAAGGTATCCAAGGTGAGCGAGGTCTTCAGGGCGACCCCGGACCGCAAGGCATCCAAGGTGAACAAGGTATCCCAGGCGAGCAAGGTCCCCAAGGTTTACAAGGGGAGCAAGGTCCACAAGGCGAGCAAGGGGAGCAGGGTGTACAAGGCGAACCAGGCGCTGCTGGCGCCCAAGGTGAGACTGGCCCCCAAGGCGATCCCGGACCTCAAGGTGATCCAGGCACAGCCGCAACCATCACAATCGGCAGCGTCACGACTGGCGCAGCGGGCAGCAATGTAGTTGTTACCAACAGCGGTAACAGCACTGCTGCAATATTGAATTTCACTATCCCGAGGGGCGATGCTGGGGATCCCGCGAGCGTCACCGCCGGCAACAACATCACCATCGTGGACGGCGAGATCTCGGTTTCTGACACAGCCGAGTTCGACGACGGGTCGTATTAACTCTTCTGTCGTAAACTAGAGCAGTTCATGTAACACACAACTGTGCCTGAAGAACAGCAAGCACCAGTAACTCCTGTGGAGGCTGTTGCTCCTCAGCCTGTGGCTGAAAGCTCGGATTTAGCCGCCCAAATCGAAGCACTCCGTGCGAAGAACCAGGAGTTGATCCTGGAACGCCGCAAGGACCGCGAGAATCGAGATGCCATCCAGAAGCAGCTCGAAGAACTAAAGCTGGCGCAAGAGCAAGCTCAGACCACCAGATTGGCGGAGTCCGGCGAGTTCAAGACGCTGTGGGAACAAGCGCAAGAAACGGTTGCCGAGCTTAAGCAGCAACTGGCGGACCGTGATTCCCGCATCACATCTATGGAAGCAAATTTCACACAAGAACAGGTGAAATCAGCTGCCATCGCTCAACTTTCCAACGCAGGTGCATTAGCGCCAGATCAGTTGTATCGTTTAGTGCAAGAGAACTTACGCGCCAAAGATGGACAGCCTGTGGCTGTTGTTGGAGGCGTTGAAGTTCCGGTTGGCGAGTATATCGCCAACTTGAAAAACCCCGGCAGTGGTTACGAGCATCATTTTGCTGCTACGAACCGCGCCGGCATGGGTGTAACGGGTAGTGCCCGTTCCACCGCACTTCCCGGTCAAGCCAACCCCTGGTCACAAGAGGGCTGGAATGTCACCCAGCAAATGATGATGCTGGAGGAGAATCCAGACCGTGCCAGGTTGTTGAAAGCGGAAGCCGGTAAGTAAGCCCCTGTGGGGCGCCTACCCCGTAAACGACTCCACCGGAGCTAATCCATGTCCGCCTTTAACGGCAACTATTCGGGGGGTACTTTCCTCTCGAACCTCGTTACCCGCCCCGAATTCCTCCAGTACACCTCTGAAGGCATTTTCGAGCAATCCAAGTGGGTTCAAAGCGGCATCATCCAGCGCAACGCTGCTCTTGATGCACGTGCCGGCGGCACCCGTGTTCGCGTGCCCTTCTTCGATCCCATCGCTCCTAGCGAGACCCAAATCCTCAGCAACAGCACCTGGGGTGGTGGCGGCGGTTACCTGGTGCCCGCAAACGTGACTGCCGACGAGCAGATCATGACTCTGCTGCACCGTGGTTTCGCCTATGCCGCAGACGACCTCAGCAAGCTGGGTTCTGGCGCCGATCCTCTGGCTCACGTCCGTGACCAGCTGACCGCTGCGATCAACAAGCTGAAGACCGCCACCCTTTCTGCCCAACTGCTGGGTCTGTTCGGTGGTATTTCCGGCGCTGGCGTCCTCGGTCCCAACCAGACCGACAAGTCCATCGGTGGCACCACCCCCACCGAGGCCAACTACCTGAACGTTGCCAACGTTGTTGCTGCTAAGGCAAAACTTGGTGAGCGCGGTGACGAGCTCGACTCGATCGCCATGCACTCCAACGTTGCCTACTACCTGCAGCAGGTGGGCATGTTGACCTTCAGCACCTCCGCACTGGCCGCCTCTGGCGCCGTTGTGTGGGGCGGTGGCGGCGTGGGCGTCCGTCAAACTGAAGTGCCCTTCTTTGCCGGTCTGCGCGTCGTCATCGACGACCAACTGACCTATCTGGCCGGTGGTACCGCTACCCATGCGGTGAAGTACCCCGTGTACCTGTTCAAGTCCGGCGTGGTGTCTGAGGGCATCCAACAGGATCTGCGTCTGGCTGCAGACCGCAACATCCTGTCCATGCAGGACGTGCTGGCCGTCGACTACCACTACGGTTACCACGTGACCGGCACCAAGTGGGCCGCCGCTGGCGACAACCCCACCAACGCTTCCACCACCGGTAACCTCGCCGCAACCGGTTCCTGGAGCCTGGTGTACAGCACCACCAAGATGGTCCCCGTGGCCCGTCTGCTGGTCAACACCCCCTTCGATACCACCGCTTACTCCTGATCTTTCAGGACAAGCGAAAGGCCCCCAAACCGGGGGCCTTTTTTAATGCTCAGTCCTCAATACCAAGCCGAATCTTCTCCTGCACCTCAAACACCACCGGAGTATTCATGGTGCTTTTGTATGACTGCAAAATCAGCTGATTAAGCACGTCATAACTGACCTGGAGCTTTTCGCGGATTTCGGAAGTATCAAGACCTTCCTCTTCCCGCAGCCGGCGTACTTCCAGCGCCACATCTTCCAATTTGCGTACCTCCTTACCGGGGAGAGCAGTGTTGGTTTTAGGTGTTTCCACCTTTACGCTGGCTTCAGCGTCAGCAGTTTTACGAGCGGGCATGCAACTGGTAAGGCTCTACGTGTTACAGAATAGTCGCCGCTGGCATGAAGACATCCAATACGGCGACCACCTAGAGCGCGTAGCCGACCTGGAAATGGACGGAGCGCAGGTGTACCACGCCAAAATTTTGGCCCCACCTCCACGGATGAGAAGGCCGCGTAGCAGCGCTAGACTCAAACAAAGATTGATGTAACTGTGGCCGCGACTATTGATGCCACTTTGGGAGGCGCGTCGGCCAACAGCTACGTGACGCTGGAGGATGCCGATACATATTTTGAAACTGTGCCGGATTCCAGCACGTGGGACGACAAGACTGAGGACCAGAAAACCCGTGCCTTGATCTCCGCAACGCGCTGGATCGACGCTCTGAGCTTTTACGGCGACCGCTGTAGCGAGACCCAAGCGTTGAAGTGGCCGCGTGAGAATTACAAGGTTGACGGCATCGAACTTGCCTGCACGTTGATTCCAGCAGGCATTGACACCGCCACCTATGAGCTGGCACGTGCCCTTGCCAATGACACCGACGCCATCACCGGCACCACCGGCACCAGCGGAATCTATGACGCCGTGGAACTGGGCGATCTCAAAGTCAAGTACAACAAATCCAGCCAAACCAGCGGCGTCATCAACAACGTCTTCGATGTTTACCCTTGGCTGCAAAGTTATTTAGGTGTTTACTGCATGGGTGGCGCGGCCAACTATGCGGTCCGTCTATATCGAGGTTGATATGAGCCTTGTAGATGCCACTTTTGCCGCCCTTCCCGCCCAACTACTGGCGCAATGGGGGCAAGACGTGACCTACTTAAAAGCCAATACCTCTCCGACGTACAACACCACAACAGGCCAAGTCAGTGGCGCGGACACCAGCATCACAGTCCGAGCCTTGATTTTTTCTGCTAACCCCGAGGAGTTCGAGAGTTTTTACCAAACCAACGACTTAAAAGTCATCATCGGTAACGCCGAGCTTGGAGCGTATTCACCCAGCATCCGAGACCGCATCCAGTACAGCGAGAACGCTGTAACACGCACGGGTCGCATTATCAGCTGCAAGACATCTCGCGGCGAAAACCCAATCGTCCACACCATCTTATTGAGGCCCCAATAATGGCTAGACGCAACGGTGCTTGGGACCTACTTAAGGAATTGGATCGTGTAAGCGGTTCTGCGACACTTATCGGACCCATTTTGTGTGCCGAAAAAGTTGTAGAGGATTTACAAGCAAGAGGTCCTCAGTGGACAGGCGAGTTCAGTAACTCTTGGGAAATAAAAGGACCGCAAGGTCAAACAGCACGGGGAACCGGTGCACCAGGGAAACCTCAAGCTATTAAGTTTGACACAGCACCCTTTACCGGAAGGCAGGCATTATCCACTCGCCTACGCACTACGTATACCAAAGACAAAGTAGTTTTTACTATTACCAACTTTTCCCCTTACGCGGACGAGGCGCGAGACCTAGTACCTTACACACCTTTTGATAGCGATTTAGAAAATCTGGGTACTCCTCTTAAGAGGCGCAGGTACGGTACGCGCCCGGAAGGCGGACGCCGAGGAGAATTATCAGGGACAGGCAATAACAGCAGCACAGCCCCACTTGACTGGTACTCAAACTACTTTGGGGGTGGGCAATTAGGTAAAACGATACAAGTAACCATGGACAAAGTAATGAGGACTATCTAATGAACTACCAAGCTGTCCGCGCTGCTCTCGAAGGTCCTCTTGTTGCCGCTTACAACGGTTTGTCACCTGCTGTTCCGGTCTATTTCGATAACGTCATCAACTATGACGCCGACAGCACTGAAGAGTTTGTCCATGTAAACATCCAATTTGGCTTGACTACCGAAGCCTCTCTGACAAGCAGCTTGGATCAAATCCGTGGTGTCGTCGTCGTTCGAACCTATACACCAAAAGGAAAAGGTCCTGCTCGCAACCAGGTGCTTGTCAATACGGCGTTCACCGTTCTGCAGACCATTAACGACACACCAAAACCGGCAACAGGCATTTACGTTCGTACACGTAGCATCGAAGGTCCAACATTTAGCCCCGACTTTGGTGGCACAACCCCGGACCAACAATCTCGTCGCGCATTTACCCCGTTCTTTGTGTCTCGTATGGAAGCCGGATTTCAAGCGCAGGTTATCTCTTAATACCGAACTCCACCGGAGCTAACCTGTATTGAGCCGGGCAGTGCCCGCGTTCTTGTCCACTTCTCGGTACTAACCATGGCCACCGTCCTTTCGGGCACCTCCGGCGCCCTGTACTACTCCCCTGCTGGCACCACCGGCACCTTTGTTGAGGCTGACGTCGACGTTCTCAACGACGAGATCACCGTTGCCTCGTACCTGAACTTCAAGGTTGGCGATCCCGTCAAGTTCTCGGTTATCAATGCCGAAACCGGCGCCGTTGGAACTGGAACCCTTCCCGCCGGTATCACCGCAGGCACCACTTATTACGTGATTGCCTACACCGCTAGCACCGGAATTCTGCAGGTCTCCGCCACCTCGGGCGGCTCGACTATCACGATCACCGACGACGGCACCATCGTTGCCCCCAACGTCTTCAAGGTTGCTTATGCAGCACCTGTCGCTGTTGGATCGGTTCGTGAGTGGAGCTTCGAGATCACCCGTTCCGAAATCGACGTGACCACCATTGGCCAGACCCCCGGCCAATATGCCCCCTTCCGCGCCTATATCACCGGCTTCGCGGATGGTTCTGGTTCCGCCACGGTATATACCACCGATGACGACACCACCCTCGCCAGCCGGATGGTCGAGGACGTGATCCAGTCCAGTCAGGCTGGTGCGACGATGAAGCTCTACATCGACCGCATCATCTCTGGCGGTACGGTCGATGACACCAAGAGCCGTTCGATCACTGTTCCTGTGATCGTCACCTCGGCCAGCCTCACCGTCAACCCCGACGACGGCCAGAGCGTGGAGATTGCCTTCCGCCCCAGCTCCACGCCTACCTTCGATCTGAGCAAGTCCTGATAATCTACGGACTGCGTGAGGACACCGACCCCGGCCTACCCGCCGGGGTTTTTATTTTCTACTCCGCTACACTATAGTTTGGTCGCACAGAGCATTTTTATGCCTACCTCCACCTCACTTAGCGCACTGGATCGCCTGCGGAAGGCAGCCAATCTGGAACCCACCAAGCGGGTTGTCGATCTCAGTGACGGTTCGACATTTGAGATGTGGGTAACCCCACTGACGATGGCCGAGCGCGAGCGAGCACAGAAGCAAGCTAAGAGCGACGACGCAACCCAATTTGCTCTGCAGCTACTCATCAGCAAAGCCTGCGACGAGAGCGGCCAAAAGCTGTTCAAGATTGGGGAGATCGACATCCTCAAGAACGAAGTCAAGGACAAGGATCTTCAATCTCTGATGCTGGCGATCCTTACCGAAGGAGAAGGCGAAATCGACACCAAAAGCGCTTGAGGCTGCCTTAAAAAAGGACGCAACCATGCGCACCCAGTTTTTCGTAGCCGAAAAGCTGGGGATGACCTTAAGCGAACTCCGCAACCGGATGACGGAAGACGAGCTCGCCGCCTGGTACGTGTACTACAAGATACGTGCCGACGAAGAGGAGGCCGCCTACAAAAAAGCTCGCCGCCGCTAACCCGGCGGCTTTTTAACGCCGTAGACTGAAGTACCAGATCACAGTGAGCTACAGCCGTGGCCTATACCGCGAGTATTGCTATTGCGGTTAAGGGTATCCAGGATGTAAAGGCACTACAGGAGCAGATCGAAGCAGCCGCAAAAGGTGTAGATAGATTCAACAATTATGCAAAGCAGGCATTTGACGGTGATTTTGTTCGCAGCATTCGTAATCTGAATTCTGCTTTAAAAGATGCCACTGATGCCTTTGACAAGGCCGCTTTAGGCACCAGCCGTGCCAGAGACGCAGCAAGCGCGTATTTAGCAGCAAACCGCGAAATCATGCGGGGATTGGAAGATCGCAAACGATTACTAAGAGAAGTTGCAGCTGCAGAAGCAGCACAAGCAGCCTCCGCATCAGGAATGCAGTTCACGTTTGGTGGACCGAAGGCACTGCCAATGGCTGGTCAAACAGCCTTCAAGGGAGAAGTGGTTGGCGGTTTAGGCGGTGGGGCAAGAGCGGCCCTACAAAATTACGAAATGCTAGTTGGTGCGGCGGGCAAATTAGCCGCTCGAACGCAGGCTGCCGCAGACATGGCTCTGCGTTTTTCGGCAGCAACACAACAGCAAATTCCTGCATTTAATCACTTTGCCCAGATTTATCAGGGTATATACCTCTCGGCAGTCAAACTGAGCCAAGTTAAGGCTTTACCTAGCAGCGAAATGCTGAAGGAGCAAGCTCGCGGTCTACAGACCATTGAATCGATCAACCGCAAAATCGCAAAAACAGAGGAAGAAAGGGTGGCTCGCCTAGAGCGGGTGCGCAAAAAAGCACGAGAAGTCTATGCCGAGTATGAAAAAGGACGTAAACCACCCGCACTACCGCCCGCTACAGAACCAGGATTGTTCGGCAAACTAGCCGCCAAACCGGGTATGGCAGACGCCATTATTGGTGGTGCGTTCCCTCTCTTATTTGGCGGTGGACCCGGCGCAGCCGCAGGTGGTTTCCTCGGCGGTCTAGCCGGCGGAGCAATGGGAAACCCATGGGGCATGGCATTGAGCCTTGCGATGTCGGCTGTGGGTATGAACGTAGACGAAGTAATAGAAAAATTTGCGGAGCTGCAAGCTGCTGCAAAGACACTAAACGTAGATGGGCTGCGCGATAGTGTGCTATTCGTAAACAGCGCATTTGAAGTTCAAGTAGAGCGTTTAGTTCGCTTAGGTGAATTAGACCAAGCTCGCCTACAAATACAAAAAGAGATTACCAAACAAACCGGGATCGGCGCTGGTACTCAAGATGATATTGAGAATTCATTTGCTATAGCTAAGAAGGGTAGTGATGATCTTACTGCTGCTCTAGGCGGCCTGTTCTCGATAATACAAGCACCGCTCAATGTATTTATCGGCCTGCTGACAGAGGGTTTGGCCGTAGCACTTAAATTTATCAATAGCATACTTAGTGCTGCAGGCGACTGGCTTAAAAGTATTCCTGGGCTTAAGGGTTTGAGCGAAGCGTTTAAGATGCCTAACGAAGAACTGGAAAAAGCCAATGCAAAAGTCCAGCTTCTTCTCGACAAAACTTACGAAGAAATTTTTGCTAAGCAGAAGATTTTAGATCTTGAAAAACAACGCACCCTGGGACGCACAGCCGAAGAAAAAGCCATCAACGCTCTTATAGACAAAGAGCAAAAAATTGCACAAATTAAAGCAGATAGCGACAAGGAAATAAAAGAGTTTTATGACCAGAATAGAGCAGCAAGCATAGAGATAGTAACTCAAGGGGTGAACGCGCTGAAGATAAAGCGGGACCAGCTTATCGAAGAGATAGAGATAGCAGACAAGCTACAGGAACAACTGCGTATCCAAGAAGCGATCAACGAGGCAGCAAATATTCGCACCAAGCAACTCGAACTTGCCAAGATGCAGGAAGAGATTGCCATACGCATCGCTCAGCTAAACAACACCCTTACTCAGCAAGAGGCAGAACGCCTGATAACCGCAAACGAATTGCTACTGGTGCAGCAGCAAATTAACAACGAACAAAGTAGGCTGGCTCAGCTTAAACCTCTACTTACTGACGAGCAGATTCTCGACGCTAAAAACAAGATCGCAGGTCTACAACTTCAGGAGGTAAACCTCAAGCTCAGACTGGAAGAGCAAGAGATCGAGAGAATCAAGGAACAGATTGCACGCTTTAAGGACGTAAAGATCGTCGTAACCATAAACAACGAAAAGTTTTTCACATCCCTAAAAACAGCAAGCGAGGTAATCCAATCCACAACAAACCTGTTCAACGCCCAGTTTGCTGCTCAAAAGGCAATTAACGACCTGCTCATCCAACGTGCTGAGCAGGAAGGCGATCTCGATAAAGCCTACGCCCTTCGTGTCAAACAAGTCGAACTTACATACCGCCAGACCGTACTGCAGATCCAAGTAGAGGTAGAGCAGGCCCGCATAAAACTGTACCAAGTTCGCCTGGAGCACCAGAAACTTGCCCTTCAAATGCAGCAAATAAGCCTTGTCCGGAAACTGACCGGGACGGAGGTCGACACGTTGAAGCAGTCCAAAGAGATGCTCAAGCTCATGGAATATCAGTTAGCACTGGTCATTAAAGCCGCTGGGTACAGATTCCAAGAGGCTGAGGCAATCCGCAAGATGACCCTGGAGCAGCTTGCGTTTAACCGCGCCAAGGAACAAGGCGAACGCGGCAGTGAGAATAGAACTATTACACAAGAAGGCATAGTTTCACGATTCCCGAGTCCCTCAAGATTTTTTGCTGCTGGTGGTTACGTCGATAAACCTACTGTGGGTCTTATCGGCGAAGGTAATGAGGGCGAGTTTGTTATTCCCGAAAGCAAAATGGCTGCCGCGATGGATCGCTATGCTGCCGGACGCCGAGGTGAAGCGACCATTCCCGTCGACAGCGAAGGCAGCTTCGGTCAAGGCAGTTCCACATCGGCCTTGGGCGCCAACATGCCACGCATCAGCAACCAGATCAACGTCACCACCGGTCCCGTTATGCAGCTTGATGGAAAAACCTACGTTTCCCAGCAGGATATGGCGCAATCCTTGCGCAGCACTGCAGACACGGCCGTCCGAGCTACTCTTAAAATGCTTCAGTACAATACCCAAGTCCGCAAGTCAATCGGTATAGCTTGATGGCCCTTGACT
>Ga0208161_1001457_pt1 | contig 12568 bp, 32 predicted proteins | sample CB_VirMetaG_3_FD_184538 | JGI IMG/M metagenome (GOLD analysis project Ga0208161, IMG submission 184538) | Freshwater to marine saline gradient viral communities from Chesapeake Bay - CB_1508_1S Viral MetaG (SPAdes) (version 4) | ecosystem: Environmental > Aquatic > Marine > Coastal | place: USA... | reverse complement strand
TGCTTAGTATAATGAACGCCCTCAACAGATAAGAAAAAATGTTTCCATAGCCAATCTAATTGTTCTTGTGTAAATCTATATATAATCACATCAATATCATTAGGTTTTCTATGGTTTAATAATCCATAACAGTTCTGTAAAGCATAACTACCACCTATGTAAATATTAGGATTAGGTACTAGAGCATTAAGATGCTCAACTATTGTTGTTAATTCCATAGTTTTATAATTTTTTAAAAGTTATTTGGTATTTTTCACCTTCTTTAGTAGTGATGACATCTTTATCTATACTTTTAATTTTCTTGTATATATCAAGATAATTTATATTAAAATAATTAAGTATAGCGCATACTAAATGATATCTTGCATTAGAGTTAAATTTATAAGAGTTCATAGTTTAAATATTAATTTTATTATCTTTCCAAATATCTAAAGTTAAAACACTTTGACTTTTAATAAGAGTTTCAAAAGCTTCTATAGCTTCCGAGTAAGCACTAATGTTGTTTAATAACTCTACAATTTTAAGATTAGTTTCAAAATTACTAAGTGGTATAAAGCATAATTTAGTAAAATAAACCCCTAAATACTCTTCTGTTTCTCCTCTAGTGCTCATTATAATATCATCTAAACTAATTTCTACTACATCATGAAAAAAAGGAGAGAATATTTCGAAAAGCATTTGATGACTTAACTTAGTATACTCTAAATTATCAACAATTAAAAAAGATTTTGCAGGGTGCGCTATAGTTTGAGAACCATCATCTGAAATAGGCACTAAGTAATAAAATTCTTTCATTAGCTATCAGTATTTGTTTCTATATTTATAAAATCTTCTAAACCATACTCTAAAGTGTAGTCATCTGCATCTATAAATTTAACTCCATTAGCAAATAGTTTATCAAAGTTAAAAACTCTTTTTAAATTTTTTAATCTTAAAGCATCATTGCTAATCAAATCTATAAGAACATTATCCGCATCGTGATCTTCTATAAGCCCAGCTTCATTAAGATCTTCGTCATTTACTACCACATATATCCTATAACTATGATTAGAATAATGCTTCACTCGGATTTCTACTACAGAGTTGGGTTCTATATCAAATTTAGGCATATGTGCTTGAGCATAAAATTCTTCTTCTGTTAAAAGAAAATAAGGGTAATTTTTACGAACATAATCTATTATTTCATCATCGCCTTCTAAGACAAGTCTTATATCATTATATAGCCTTTTCATACTATTGTTTCATTAATTTATAAGCTATTCCATTTTGTACAGCTACAAAGTCCATATTTAAATTAAAATGATACACATCATCTTCAGGATAATAATCTAGTATAAATATGAGGTAGTCAGCTAAGTAACTACCCCATAATTCTGGATTCTTTTTACCTGTTAATATATCACCTATAGCTTTACTTTTTAGTTTTCTTAATTCATGGTATAATTCTATAGCAAAGTATATTTGCATGACATCAAAAATGAAAGTATTTTGATACTCATTTATATAAACAGTCAAATATACTTTATCTTTAGGATATAAAATTTCTAACTTATACTTAGTATTACCTATTTTAACTTGTAAAACTGGATCCATTACATACAAGTTAAGATGTCTTTGTAAGTAATATCTTCAGGGGCTTTTTTAAGTTTTAAAGAATAGAATTCAGCTATAGTAGTAACCTTATGAACTTTAGCTTGCTCAGGTAATAATTTTAAAGCAGTTTCTCTATGTTTACCAGATCCGTACATAGTGCAATGACCAGATCCTAAAATATAAGATTTTTGTTTAAAATACTGCAACATAGCTAATTCTGTTTGCATTAATTTAAAATCTTTTTTAGCTTGATAATATTTCTTACTTGGCATATTATAAAAATTTACTAGGTGTAATTATTTCGTAAGTAGTTTTAGCATCTCCACTAGTTTCATTAAAGATATCTTTAAGATTGTATCTTCTTGTAGCTTCGTAATGTATAATTAAAAAAGGCTCTTTTAAAGCTTCATTGGTAATAATAGTAACATCTCTATAAGGCAACTCTACTATTTGATTAATTTCTCCATCATAAAACTTTACTTGTAAATAATTAGTAACTTCACCATTTACTTCAGCATCATACAAAGTAAAATAAGTTGTAACAGTATCAAGTACGCTTATAGATAAAGGTAATAAAGGTATTTTTTTACTACGATAATCTTTGTATTCACAACCATCTAAAGAAAAAGTTAATAATACAAGGGCAAAACTAACTACTAAATATGCTATAAATTTTTTCATCGTGTAACAAAATAAGGTTGTTTAAAAGTTTGTTGTATTTGTGGTTCTACTATATACAGTGTATTAGGAGCTGGTCTGAAAGGTTTATCACCCATAAATATTTTGACTGTAGTTTCTACATCATATATGGAAGCTTTTATATCAGCTTTTACTCTTAATTTACTTTCTTGTGGAAAGCATCTTGTATCTATAGTTACCATATTAATTAACGTGTTTAGGAGTCTTTTTAGGTTTCTTTTTCTTCAAATTTTCAGAAGCATTATTATGTACTTCTAAAGACATAGCTACAAGTTCTTTTATTTCAGGTTTATTTTCATAAATCTCGCAAAATAAAAGAATTAAGCTGTGCATAGTGCCTTGAACTTTACCAATGACACCATTATCATCTTGTTCAAAATGAAATGTAACTTTATTGTTTTCCATGGTATAAAAATATAAAAAGAGGAGCACATACCCCTCTAGATTAAAATAATTTTTTTAATTGTTGTAAATCTTTCAAACCTTGTTCATAACATTTAACCTCATATTGAGCGTTAATGATATTTTGGCTGTTAAAAGGTCGAGTTCGTAAAGCTTCATTCAAAGCTTTTTTAGCTAAGCCTACAGATTTTTCTGTTGCTAAGATGTCCGAATCTAATTGAATTTTTGCTAATCTTACTTCTAAAAGCATTTCCTCTTGCTCTTGAATCTGTTGAGATTCTTGGTACAAGTCGATTAACTTTAATGCTGATTCCTGTACTTTCTGTGTTTTTGTTGTCATATTGATTGGATTTTAAATTGTTACTATTTTGTTCTATTTCTTCTGTTATTAAAGGCTTTTCAGTTTGAGGTTCAACTTTATTTACTAATGAAAATTTGTTTGGAAAATAATAATAATACATGCCTTTATCATTTAATATTTCTAAAGTATGACCCGAATACGACTTCACAACGTAATCTTTACCCAAAGTGAGAGGAACACCACTAGTCTCAGTAATTCTCCTGACAACATCTCCAGGTTTAAGCTCAAGTTTCTTAAATCGTATTTCATAATACTCTTTAGTATTTCCTAAATCATTAGTAATCTTAAGAAGGTTACCATTAATATAAGAGTCTTTATTAACGTTTTTAACTTTATAAATTTTATTTAAAGTTAAACATCCTTGCTCTTCTACATTTACACAAACAACGTAATCACCTGGTTTAAATTCAGACTCAGCTAATTTAAATTGAGAAGCAGAATACCAAAATTCCGAACATCTATCATTTTGAATACCAATAAGATCATCACTTGAAGTATCAACAAAATAATTTTTATTTTTTGTTAAATAAAGTGCTCCTTTTGTATCAATACAGGTTACTATATCACCCTTTTTAAAATTTCCCATTTTGTTCTAAAGTTATAGTAAGCTTCCCCGCAAAATCTTCAAATGGCGGGTGCACTAAAGTAATATAACTGTGGAAATTACTAAAATTACCATCAACATCACATATTTCTCTTACTTTGTAAGATTGACCATCAAAAGTAACATAATGTATGCTACCGTCATGTTTTCTCATTAATTTAGGGAAAGGTAGTTTCGCTACTTTTTTTAATTCTATTTTTGTTTTTATATTTAACATACTTTTTGCGTGTTTTTAAGAAATTAATAAAACTAATTATGATTAGAAATAATATTATTATAAGCATACTAATGATTTCTAATTATTCCTTCTAAATCTTCTATTTTACTTAATAAGTCTTCTATTTCACTTTTTAAATCACTTACTTCATTTTCTAAATCTCCTAATTGCTTTTCAGCTTGCTCACGCATATCACTATTAAGAGTTCTTAATCCTTCAAAATATTGTTGAAAAACATTTTGGTAATATTCCTCTACTTTTTTAGCAATTTCAGCATCTAAATCTACACCACTGAGTTCAGAGTGTGGTTCTAGTTCATTATAAAGAACACTATGTAAATCACTTTTGAAATAGTTGATATTTTGGTTTATAGTTGGGCAAGTGGGATTAAAGTTTAAAGTAGCCATAATAACTAATTGAAATTAAAATTACTAATATCTGGATCCGAAGCTTCATCTCCCCAAGCCGTAATAATAATGGCACCATTTTTTAATGGATATAGTACTATAGGATCTTCAGTTCTAGCTCTTTCTTTTGCTTGTTCTTGTCTTAACAACTCTTCTTGCCTTTCTTTTTCTAACATTTTTTCTACAAGATTATATGTAGTATCAGCTTGAGGACATAAGATAGTATAACCTACAGAACTTTTAGGTAAATGTGGGGCTATTTTATCTTGAAAAACTTTTAATTCTTTTAAATTCTTTTCAGGTACAAAACCAGTAAAATCAGCTATAGGACTAGGAACAATATTGTATTTTTTACAAATGTTATCTAAAACTTCAAAATTTACATACAAATACTGATTTTTTAAAATAGCATTTACTTGTGAAAACTCATCTAAAGTTTTATGGTCAATTTTTATTGCCCCTTTAGCTGATCGAAAACCAACATTTAATAAATCTGCTCCTTTTGTATTAGTTCTCATAGCAGTTCCTATATCACTTTTAATGATAGTAGAATGTATTTCTTGAACTACTGCTGGGTAATTTGGGTTAACTGTTAACATAATTTTAGATATTTTGATTATTAAAATTTAAGTAAGCCGTGAATGGTTTTTCTTTTAAATCTGTGAAATTATTATAAGATACAACTAGGTTATTTTTCATACAGTTATAAAACCATTCTTTTTCTTGTTCAGTAGGAAGTTTAAATATATCCTCGTGATATATAGAATAAGGGTAAGTTACAATATTAAAAACTTCCTTATCAACAATATTTATACCTTGTTGGCAGTAAAAGTGATGTGCACTACTTTCATGCGTACATATAAACATTCTGAAAGGCGTACCATTTACTTCTTGAATATAAATTTCTCCTACTTTAAAATCTAATGGTGATATTGTAATCATTTTTTATTAAATTTTATAAAATTACTAAATATACTACTTTGTATCTTTTTTATTTTATTGTTTATAGAACTAATATTGCGTTCTTTTTCATTAATTGATGAGCTATAAAAATGAATATTTACAACGACCTGAAATAAAGCGAGAACTACAGCAAAAAATATTAAACAATATACTGTTTGTTTTGTATTATCATCCATTAAATTTCATATAATTAGTAAATATATTATTTTTAACAATATTCTTTTTATTTAATAACTCCGCTTTGTCTTTATTTTTGAGATAAAAATATCTAATAATTTGCACAAAAAGAAGAACTAATCCAGGCATTAGCAATACTAAATCATCTGTTTTCATAAAGATTTAATAAAATTATTTACATTTTCCCACAATCTAGTAAAGAACACATCAGCTTCTTCAATAGTTATTAAACCTGTAAAGCTTAAATCTATAATATGTTCTCTTTGTCTTTCAAATATTAAGAATTGTTCAGCTTCAATATCAGTTATACCTTGAGCTTTAACTTGTTTGTAGATACTAGGGGCTGTAGACATAAAATCTAATTCTACAACAGGCTTAGTTTTTATTATCATTAAAATTTCTGCTTCAGATCTATAAAAAACAGCTTGTTCCAATTCTGCATGATTTCTACCTATAAGATAAGCTCTGCGTATATAAGGGTCACTAGATACTTCAGCCCAAACTCCTATTAATCGATCTTTGAAACCTTGAAGGTAAGTGTCTAAAAGTTTTTGATCTTGTGGTGTTTTCATATTACCAAGATATTTTATAATGTGGGTGTTTACCTCCAGAATCAACTACATTATATCTTTCTACTTTATAGCCTTTATGTTGAAGAAAATTAACATTTGTAATATCTAGAGAAGAAGAGCTAATACTAAATTCAGTTTGACCTAATTCGGTGTATTTATTTATAGAAGCAAATACTTCTTTAAGTTGTTTCTCCAAACGCTTTCTATGACTCTCTTCTGTATTAAGTTTAGCTTCTTCAGCAGTTAAAGGTATAGCGTCTTCTATATCTTTAGAAGTCAAATGTATATGATATTTAGTTCTTTCCCAAGGTCTATCTTTAGAACTGTGTGAGTTAAGAAAAAGTAAAACAAGTATGCCACCTAATATTAGTGGGATAATGAATAAGAAATTAGTATCCATATTAAAATTTTATATGTAAAACCTCATTGCCTACAGGGTAAACTTGTCTTAAATATAAGCAAGTAATGAAAAGTGCCATGCACAAACCCATATGTAAAGTGAAATATTTTCTTTGACCTAATTTATCACCAATACCAAATTGTAAAAGCACAAATAAAGCATAAGCTATAACAAAGATAATTCCGAAAGTTGTTAATAAAAATATAAGCATAATAAATTATTTAAAAATTAATATTAATATAATAAGCACCAGTAGTATAATTACTAGTTCTTTAAACGGTGGAGTTGGCAAAGGGCCTTGATGGTCATAGTGCATAATTATTCATTAACAGGTTTATTAATTAAAGCGGATAATTCTTTTGGCTTAATTTTTAGATTATAAATTCTTATAATACTGCTAATTCTTGCTATACCAGCTGAAGTAAGTTTATTATTATGCCAATGTCGGCGGTTATCATGCAAGCTTTGTATATTACCTAAATAATCTGAACCTAATTTTCTTAATCTTAAAGGCAATTTAGAAAATAAATGATAATTTGTTATTGGCCCATTAAGCTCTTCAAATATATACGCTTTATTTTTAGAAATTTCTCTACCTATAGCACAACGACAACCATTTAATGTAATATATGAGCATTCACCGCCATTATTTGAAACTCCTCTAGGATTACCATCTGTGTGATAATATCTAATAGTATTAAGCAATAATTCTTCTCTAGTTTTTGATAAAGGATATTTTTTCATAATTTAAGATATTTTTACAATTTTCCAATCAGATTTTTTAACATTTATTTGAAACATATTAGAATGTGGCGAATTATATTTTAAAAATTCACATTCTTCAAAATTTAAACCTGTTTTAGAAAATTTTTTCTTACTAAGTAATAGAAAAGGACTGCTAAAAGGTTTTGGAGGATTTTGAAAAATTTTACCTTTTTTTCTGCTAAAAGAGCACTGATAAGAGTCAGTATCTTTATAAAATAAACCTAATTTTTTATGTAATAGTTTGTACATTATAATTTTATTTTTAGTTATAAATTTTGTAGTTTTAACATAAGTTCTGTTATCTCATCTTTAGTTAAGTGAGATTGTATTCCATCTAAATCATCAGTATCGCTAACTAGAACTTCATAAGTATCTATACCGTTAGAATAAAAGATATCTCCTATGATAACAGATATATTGGCCCCATTATCAAAATCCATAACAGCTCGTTTAGCACCTGGACACATATTGCTAAGTAAATGAGGTTTAAACTCTAAATCTTCAAATGTTTTCATAAGTTTTCTTTAATAAATTTAATATTTCATTGCACCAGAAGTTTACTAGTACTTTTTTATTCTCCATAATATTAAGGTAAATCTACATCTTGACTTAAGACATAGTATATTTCTAAAAATAATAATAAGGCTACTATAAGCCATATTAAGAAAGGACTATCAGAGTGCATTATAAATTTTCAGGTTTAGTAATATCAATAGATTTAATAACTTTTAATACTTTATCATAAGCTTCACGATGAGTAATATGGTTCACAAATAGCATATTGAAAATATCTGTTATTTCTGTTTCTATATTTGAAATATTTTTTAAACCCTCTAATTCTTTTAAGAATTTATTTTTACAAGTCAATTTTTTAAAACCAAAATCACTTTTTCTTAATTTACACATACGTCCATCCGGGTGATGCCATACTATACCTTCCATGTCATGTAAAGATAAATATATTTTTAAATAATCATAATCTAAGCTATTTAACTGTAATATATACTGGCCATGCGGTATAAGTTGATGAGCATCTAATTTTTCAGGATTACCTTGTACTTTAGGCCCACATAATTCATAAGTGCCATTAATTTTATTAGTTAGATTATTATAACCTTCAAAGAAATATTTATCTTCAGGCTTATTTTCTTCACAAGCTATCCAATGAGGATGATGACCAGTTATAACATCAGGTTCTTGACACGGTATAGCCCCTACAGGAGCTGTTCTACCTTTCTTAACATCATAACGCTTATATAATTTGCCATCTATGATAGCACAAGCTGAACCGTCATATTTTCTAGTAGCCTTAACCCCCATATCATATACCCAAGTATTGTTAGGATCTAAATCAGCAGTTACTATAGCTAAGTTCTGAGGCTCCTTTTTAAAAAGAGTGGGTATTTTTCTCATAATTTAAATTTTACGATAATTATTTTCAAAAATTTTAACAACTGTTTCTCTTTCCCATTTAGATAATTTACATTGCTTATGCTTGATTAGCTTATATTCTTCTACAATGTTAATATCTTTAGGTAAAGTACGTTCATACTTTTCTCCTGCAAAATTCATCATATGAGGCATATAAACATTACCTATCGTGAATAAAAGACTAGAAGTTTCTATTTCAGCTTTTGTAAGAGGTTTCTTAGTTTCCCTTTTATTTATTGGAGCATATTTTACCCCATCTATTTCAATTATATCTGTATCTACAACTACAACGGTTTTTGGTGTATTAGCAAAACTTTCAATAGTTGTTCCTATTGCGTGCTCTCCAATAATTAATATTGGTTTATCTTCAGACATTTTCATTTCGTGATTTTTTAAGATGAAATTCTCTTACCAAATCAAATACTATTTTATCAGATATACAATTATAAGTCTTCTCAAACTCTTTAACTTCTTTGTCTGTTTTGACTTTAGCAAAAGCTGTAGTTAAATAATTAAGCTTTTCTTCATAATCATACCAATGCAATACATAAGTTATCTCATCTTGTAACTTAACTTTAGCCTTATTTTTAATAGGTAAGTAAAAGGAAAAGAGATTTATTTCTCCCACTGTTCTCTTTTTATATAAACTAATGTGATAGCCTATAAGAGTTTTATTGAAGATAGTTTTATCTGGTACTACAGATATAAAGTACGAACTAGTTTTCCACAATAGATATATAATACCTAGAGTGTTAAGTAAAATTAAGATTAGCATAATGTGAAATTTAATATTCTGTAAATCGACCTTCAAATTTAAGTATCTTTTCTACTTCTGTGGGTTTAAGTTCATGGTTATAAACCTTCTCAAAAAGTTCTAGATAAGTTAAATTTATATAAGATAAAAGATATTCCTCTAAAGGTTTAGTAGGTAAATAAGCTAAAACTTTATCCCAATTTTTTCTTAGATATGTTTCTAGAGCTGGAACTAAAGTTATACAAGCTTGATAGATTTTTTCAGTAGCCTTAAGCATACGAGTATACTGCCCTTTACTATAAGTACTAACTAAACATTCTCTCACTAAATACTTTCTAAGATCTTCTAAAGTAGGTGCCGTAGCCAATATTATAGCAGCGACTTCAGGTGTTAAGGCTTCTATAAAAGTAGTAGTGGCAAATTCATGAGACGCTTTTGCATAAGCTAAATAATAACAAGTTTTAAAAGCATCTTTTAATTTAATTTTTTCAATAGTTGAAAAACGACCAGGGTAAGTTATATCTAACTTATGTAAACTATTGTAAGGCAATTCTAAAAGATTTTGCAGTTCTAAGATTCTGTTCATAAGATTATTTTAGTTCGTATAAATGAAAGCAGATTACATATTTAAAATCATCTCCAAAATCTTCATCATCTAAATATTCACATTGTGGATTTAATTTACCTATATATTCACCCCATTTATGCCATCTCCAACCATCAAATTTACCTTTATTTTCTTTATCTTGCCAAACTGGAGTTGCAGTAATAAAATACTTTCTATTCGGATCTGCTATTTCTTCTTTGAAATATTCTTTTATTTGCTCTACACTATCCGCAACACCATATTGTACTTTATGATATGTTGGGGCAAATAAATCATAACTTTCTTTATAAGGTATATTAGGCGCATCTTTAAATTCTAAAAATTCTTCATGTGAGAAATTAAAACCAAGATTACATTGATAAAAGCCTACACCATACTCCATTAGTCTTGCATCGCATTGTGGGATATATTCGAACTTATGCTCTTTTGCAATAGCAGTTCTCCTCTCTATTTCTTCCCAATTAGGGGTTAAGTTTATTAACATAAGTGTATATTATTTAAGAGTTTCTAAAAGTTTATTTAGCTTGTCAATAACTTCTTCTATACTAGCTTTATCGTTTTTGATATTTATAAACAAATTTTCTGCCCCGTCTGAAGAAATTACATGCCTAATATTGTTTTCTTGAAAATATGCATTAGCTACATTTAGAAATTCTTTAGTAAAGTTTATGCCAATTCCTTTACTATTAGCTTTACTTATGTAAACTTCGTCTGTTGGAGGGTAGTACCCTATGTTTATTATACTCATATAAATTCGAGGTTAATTCAGTTAGAGTTTTAAAATACTTTGTTAAAGTTTGTATAGTCCAACCACATTCTGGTTGTATATCCTCATCTTTATTATATTTATATAACAAAGTTAAATATCTATCATATAATTTATAACCAGTAGTTTTAATAACAGCTGCTTCTTTATCAAAGCCCCCTATACTACCACAATCCATAACTTCTAATTCTTCTATTAAAAGCTCAGCTCTATTAATATATTTATCGGCTAAGTGCATATGGTGAGGTAAATTTGATGGTATAGCTGTAAAGTTCTCAAATATAAGATTTAAAATGGTAAGTCTATTTGTCATAGTGGCTGTTATTAATGTTTAAAAGTTGGAAGGAAAGCTTCACGTAATAAGTCTGAATTGTCTTTATAAGATACTTTTTTGATATAAGCTTCTTCTACTTTGTTATAAGCTTGTAAGACAGCCCTATAAAAAGGATCACTAGTCTTAAATAGAAGTTCTAAAGTAAATTTTTTACTTAAATGTAAAGCAAAGTTGGGATCTGTTACTTTTTTAGTATATAAAAGAAAAGTGGACTGAGCATCTCGTTCAGCAGGTGTATATAAGGTTAACATAAAAGTTATTTTTTAATCAAATAATTTTTGTAATTCTATTCTTCTTTCTCTAAGTTCTTTTTTTCTTTCTTCTTTTCTTTCTTCTTTTATATCTTTAAAAAATTTTAAAAATTTTTTATGACCAGGCCAATCCTTCATATATTTTATGAAATAATTTAAAGAATAACTTTTATTTTTATCAATATCAGGTATTGTTTTTAAAAATTTTAACAAAGTATTTTCACAAACATCACTAATAATTCTGTACATAAATAAACAAGCTTCAAAAGTATATAAAATATCTGTAAGCTTATATTTAAAATCTTCTTTAGTTCTTAAAGATATAAACTTTTTCATATTTTTTTGAGCTTCATTTTTAGTAGAACCAGCACCATAACCACCTAAACCGTCATGTATAAAATAAAAAACTTCTTCAGAGTTAAACTTTTTACATTTAGTGACTTCTCCTACTGTTTCTAATTTTTCACCAAAATAACTTTTAATACCGTTATAAGAATCTCCTGGAATAAATATGTAATTTGTTTTAGGGATATTATAAAAATAATAAACAGGAGTATTTTTTACATAATTATTTCTACAATCATACCAAATAGAACCTGCGCATCTTAATCTTTTAATTTCTTTTTTAAAAATATTAGAAAAACTTTTTAGATTTATATGTTTAGTTACAATAGGGTCAAAATTATTTTTTATTAATACTAGATTATTTAGAAATAATTGACCATTTATAATTGGTTTAAATTTAGCTTTTATAGATTTAAGAGAATTAAAAACAACATCTCCTTCTATATGTAAGTTGAAATCTTCAATTAAAGTTTCTATTCCATTTAAAAGTAAAGAACTATTTATAAGTTTGGGGCTAAAATTTTTAGGTAAATGCTTTAAACGTTTAAATTCTAAGCTACCATTTATAATAGTAGGAGAAAAATTTTCAGGTAAAGATAGTATATTATTACCTATAAATTTACCATGTATTTCAGAAGGATTGAATCCCACAGGATAAACTGTTAATCTGCCTAAATTGATATTATGCAATATAGGCTCATTACCATAATATTGCTCTAAGGTCAAATTATGTTTTTTTAAAAAAGTATTTAAATTCATAGTTTAAGATTTTTAATTTTTTATTCTGTAGGCCTGAGATTCTGTTCATGTAAGTTCTACATGTTTAAAAGGTATTTGGGAAGTAAAAGTGATTTTTAGTTGTTAAAGATATTAAAAGTTTTTAAAGCTTCAGCCCTGGTTTCAAAATATTTGCCCGTCCA
>Ga0208161_1001456_pt1 | contig 12581 bp, 20 predicted proteins | sample CB_VirMetaG_3_FD_184538 | JGI IMG/M metagenome (GOLD analysis project Ga0208161, IMG submission 184538) | Freshwater to marine saline gradient viral communities from Chesapeake Bay - CB_1508_1S Viral MetaG (SPAdes) (version 4) | ecosystem: Environmental > Aquatic > Marine > Coastal | place: USA... | reverse complement strand
GGAGGTTTATAGATGAATGTAGTTATCACTGGTGGTCGCCATTTTAAAGACCGTAAAATGATGTGGGAAACTCTGAATAAGATTCATCAAGAGACTCCCATTGAGCGGCTGGCTCATGGTGCTTGTACGGGTGCAGATAATTTGGCACGGGAATGGGCCATTGAAAATGGCCTAACTGCTGTTGGATACCCAGCCGATTGGCATATTGGCAAGAAAGCCGGCCCGATGCGTAATGCTTATATGCTACAACAAGAGCAACCTGATTTAGTTGTTGCTTTTCCTGGCGGTCGTGGAACTCAAAATGCTATTGACTTTGCTGAGAGAATGGGTTACAATATAACAGTCGTCCATGAGAACGGTACTTTAGAATTAAACGAAACACTATGAAACAAGAGTTTATCATTTTTACAGGCCCAATGTTTGGAGGGAAAACCTCCAGAATGCTTTCCCAATTAGAAAGAGCAAAGTATCAAAAGAAAATAATTAGGCTCTTCAAACCTACCATCGATTCTCGTTATTCAACAGAGTCGGTAGTAAGTCACAATGGTAAAAGGTGGATTTCTCATAATGTCGAAAAAGGAGAAGATATAGTTAAACAAGTTGCGAGAGCAGAAGTTGTAGCAGTGGATGAAGCATTTATGATTCCAGGTTGTGCAGAGATTCTTATAGATCTTTTCAAAGAAGGCAAATCTATTTATGTTTCATCCCTTCAGCTTTCATCTAAAGGTCTTGTATTTGAAGAAATAGCAAAGATGATGCCTTGGGCAACAAAGATTGAAATCTGTCCTGCTGTGTGTTATTGTGGAGAAGATGCTTATTATACAGTGCCCCTTACCCAGAACAGAGAACCTATTGGAGTTGGTGGAGCAGATAATTATGAGCCTCGTTGTAAAGAACACACAGACTTTCTGATAGATGAAAAAGCTTGACAGCAAATTAAAAGTGGTGTAGAATAGATTCAAGATGCGAGCGTGGTGGAATCGGTATACACAGCATAAAATTTTTGTTTTGTCTCTACTATTTATTATAGGGGGACAAACGAAATGAAACTAAGAAAGTATACATTAGAAGAATTAACAGAGGCAGTAAAAGAATCTTACTCTATGGCACAAGTTCTCAAGAGATTAAATGTTAAAGTTGCTGGCGGTAATTATGATACCCTAAGAAAAGCAATAAAACATTTTGATTTAGATGTAAGCCATTTTAGAGGGAGAGGGTGGAATAAGGACGATCATTCTAAAATTTTGAAAAAAAATAGAAAAATACGACCTTTAAATGAGATTTTATCTAAGAACATTCATTATCAAAGTTATAAACTAAAAAAGAGATTAATAGCCGCAGGAATAAAAAAACATCAATGTGAAGAGTGTGGAATAATTGAATGGAATGGAAAGCCTGCTCCAATAGAACTTGACCACATTAATGGAGTTCGAACAGATAATAGGTTAGAGAATTTAAGAATCTTGTGTCCCAATTGTCATGCCCAAACAAAAACCTATAGAGGACGGAACATTAAAAAGGCTTGACAGAAAATTAAAAGTAGGGTAGAATAGATTCAAGATGCGAGCGTGCCGGAATTGGTATACGGAGTTGACTTAAAATCAACCGCACTAAGTGCTTGGGGGTTCAAGTCCCCCCGCTCGTACCAAGTGGATGAGGCTAGACAACTTAGAACCGCTTGACAAAGAATTAAAAACTTGATATACTAAGTTCAATGGCTCCTTAGCTCAGTTGGATAGAGCAACAGCCTTCTAAGCTGTGGGTCGTAGGTTCGAGTCCTACAGGGGTCGCCAACAAGTCTAACTGTGCGTTATTCTTTAGGCTCATTACATTTATACACCTCGGCTGGCTGGTAGTCAGAAGGCGTCTTATAAGCGTCTTAGAGCAGGGTTCAATTCCCTGGGGGTGTACTAAAGGAAGGATAATATCAAAATGAATACGAAAGTAAAAGAAATGATTCCTGACGGCTTTGATAAAGACCGATGGGAATGGGACGGCGATGAATTGACCCTTTACATCAAGGGAGAACCTTTCAGCAAGCAAGAGTTCTTTATGGATTCTCCGACTTACGCGGCAATGTCAAACATTGAAGAGTACTTGGAGAAATTGGAAAATCAAGATGAAACTAGTTCTGATAATTGAGACAGAAATGACTCGTTAGTGAATGTTGCCTTAATAGCTCAATTGGTAGAGCAATCGCCTTGTAAGCGATAGGTTGGGGGTTCAAGTCCCTCTTAAGGCACCAAAGCTCCAGTAGTGTAATGGGTAACATACCAGCCTTTCAAGCTGCGAGATTACGGGTTCAAGTCCCGTCTGGAGTACCACAAAATCGGGCGGTTAGCTCAGTTGGGAGAGCATCGGCTTTGCAAGCCGAGGGTCGTGGGTTCAAGCCCCACACTGTCCACCGAATCAATTTATTGTTTCTAAGGCGAGTATGATGTAATGGTAACATTTCTGCCTTCCAAGCAGACTTTACGGGTTCGAATCCCGTTACTCGCTCCTAAGTTGGCGTGGTGGAATCGGTATACACGGCAGTCTCAAAAACTGCTTCCTGATGGAATGCGAGTTCAAGTCTCGCCGCCAATACCCCATGAAAGAAATTAAATTTACAATTACAGAAAATCTCTATAAAAGATTAGAAAAAGCAAATAAATTTTATTTTGAAGATAGTGAAATCAATCGTTCTTGTCGCCTAATGGTTGAAACTTTTATCGAGTATATTGAAGGCGAATATCCAAAGAAAAAAACAAGGAAAACAAACGGAGTTAAAAATGTCGAAAGTATCAGAGAAACTAAAGAGCCTAAACCTCGCAGAAAACGCACCAGTAAAGCTAAAGTTCAGTGATGGAGCCCAAGTATTTCACTACACAGGAGACTACCTTGACGGAGTTCTTAATGAAACAGGAGTTTTAAGCGAGTTGTCTCATGTTATTTGTTATGATGGAATTCGTAAATCAAATTCAGTTCTTAATCAAATGCGACAGAACGGAGTTCTAGATGATTATGAGCGCGGATCATTCACTTTTGATGATTATGTTTATGATCTTCTAAAAGAAGATTGGCAAGATTATGTAGAGGAAACTCTTGAGCAGTGGGACTTTAAGCGAGGAATGTGTAATCTCTCTACAGAGGTAGAGGTTCCACTAAATCTACTAGCAGAAGCAGAGTCCTATGGATTTATTTTAGGTGGTGGATGGCAAGTCTATGTTCAGACCGATGCTGGTCTCTTGGAGGTAGAACGATAATGTTTAATTCAGACGCAGAACTACAGAAAGCAACAGATAGAATTTTTTATTCTTGTTTGTTCGGAACAACTTTAGGGTTTGCTCTTTTTGGATGGTTTGTTTTTAATGTTTAAAACCAAGAAAGAAATTATTTTAACTTTGGTTGGTCTGACTGTTTTCTTTTATTCAATCTCATACCTTCTTAAAGTGTTTTATCACGCTTTACTGGATTAAAAATGCAACACATCAAAAAATATCTTTATGGTGAGAAAGAATGCTTTGTAGATTTGGTAGATTATGTAGGCTCTGACCTTTCAGTGGTCAATTCTGCTCGCGTTTCATTTGGCAAACATAAGGCAGAGTTAGATGAGAAAGATAAAAAGCTCATCAAATATCTTATCAAACACAAACACACTTCAACACTGGAACATTGCTTTGTAACCTTCCGTGTAAAGGTTCCCTTATTTGTTCGCTCACAGCATCATCGACACCGTACTTGGTCTTACAACGAGATTAGTCGTCGTTACACAGACTTTGACATTCAGTTCTATGAGCCAGTAGCATTTAGAACACAACACGAATCAAACCGACAAGCAAGCAATTCTGAAGAGTTGGTTAATCCAGTTTTAAGCAATTGGAATAATGGGCCGCGTCTTGAAGCATCCGAACAGATTCGTCATCACCATCAGGAAAGTCTTGAGTTGTTTGAGGAACTTATCAAATCCGGTGTTTGCCGAGAACAAGCCCGTGGTATTTTACCACAGAACATGCTGACAGAGTATTATTGTTCAGCAAATCTAAACAACATTCTAAAGTTCATTGACCTTCGCACACACGAAGGAGCGCAGTGGGAAATCCAACAAATGGCTCTCGCTATGCTAGAAATTGTCTCTAAACTATACCCAGTTACCGTGGAGGCTTACCGTGAAATTAGGGGGCTCTAAATGGGAACAGTTACAGGAACAGTCTTATGTGCTGCTATCATGGCTAGTTCAGGTGTGTTTGGTTTTGGCGGTAAAAATCGTGCTTGTAAGCATAGCAAGCAAATAGTAAAAGCCGCAGATAAATACAAACTCGATCCCTATTTACTAACGGCTATGATTCAAGTTGAATCTAATTGGAATCCTTATGTTGTTTCTCATTCCAATGCTTGCGGATTAACACAGGTGCTGCCTCAATACAGCAAATATACCTGCGAGCAACTAAAAAATCCAAAAACTTCTATCTTTGAAGGAGCAAAAAAACTCAACTTTTGGATTTACAAATACGGAAAAGGGAATATTGCAATTGGACTTTGTGGATATAATGCGGGTTTTCGCTGCAAGGGGAAGAGCCCAAACAAAATAGGCTTGACATATGCCAAAAAGGTTGTTAAACTAACAGCCAGCTTAAAACCAAAGGAGAATAACTAAATGTTTAAGCAAATTTTATTTCTAATCGTAACAGGTCTGCTTGTTGTTGGATGTGGTTGCGATGATGAAAAGAAAGCAAAGGAAACTGCTGACGTTGTAAGCGATGCTGAAGCCGATGTGGTACAAGATGTTTCAGACACGGCAGAGGATACAACTGAAGCTGATGTTTCTGAATCTGATTCCGTTGAAGCAGATGTTTCATCTGCTGATGTTACAGAGCCAGTTGATGCTGCTCAAGATGTAACTCCACAGGACTAATGGTCCTTTCCGTGGTAGCTCAGTCGGTAGAGCAGGTGGCTGTTAACCACCGGGTCGGGGGTTCGAATCCCTCCCACGGAGCCAAGGAGGAATAAATGACGATTATTCAGAAACACAATCACGGAGGTTATACAGTGTATCCTTCACCACCAGACCCATTTGAACCAGTAGAAGAAAAGACAAAATCAGACCCAGTAGCAAAAAAGCTTCATGGGGAATATTTTAAAGAGTCTTTAGATCTAAACAGAGATCGTGCCCAACTCGCTAAACTTCCAGAACGAGTTAATCACCCGTCTCATTACAATCAAGGGAAATATGAAGTCATTGATGTGATTCAAGATTGGGGACTTGACTTTACCGAGGGCAATGTGGTAAAGTATTTAGCAAGGTCAAAATACAAAGAGAATCGTATTGAAGACCTTAAAAAAGCCAGATGGTATCTGGATTATTTAATTAACCATTTAGAAAAGGAGTAGGTTATGTCAGTTAAGAATTCACTAGAGAAAGTTGTAACACAGCTACAGGCTTCTGTAGCCGACGCCGAGCGAGTAGATTCCGGCAATAAGGCAGCAGGAACCCGCGTCCGTAAGGCAGCGCAGGAAGCTACTGTTTTGCTTAAGGAACTACGCAAGCAAGTTCTAGAAGCTCGTAGTTCGGATTAATGTACAAAAGTAGAGAGGAATACGAACAGATGAGGGACTTTGTTTTAAAGGCAGAGTCCCTCTTTCTTAAAACCAAGAACTATTATGGGTGTGAAGTATGCGAGCAGTGAATCGAAAGAAAAGGCTTGACAGTCATCTCCAAGTTTGCTAATATGACTGCAACAAAAAGGAGAAAAGGATGCTTCTAAAAGTAGCACGAACACATAATACGGCAAAACTTCCAAGTAGGGCAAACCCATCTGATGCAGGAGCAGATATTTTTTATTGTCCTAACCAAAATAATACCAATTTTAGACATATTGAACTAAACCCAGGTGATTCGGTGGTTTTACCAACAGGCTTGAAGGTGGAGGTTCCACACGGTTATATGTTGGAAGTAAAAAATCGATCTGGTATGGCGGCAAAAAATAGTTTAATTGTTGGTGCTTGCGTTATCGATTCTGGATATTCCGGAGAAATTTTTGTTAATCTCCACAATATTGGTAATACAAACAAAACTGTTGAAGTCGGTGATAAAATTGCACAATTGGTCTTAATTCCAGTTGTACAGTGGCGTTGTTTTCCCGTAGAAGAAGACAAGCTTTATGTTGATCCACTTACGATTTCAGATCGTGGAGAGGGTGCATTAGGCAGTACAGGTAGATAAAAAATGAGCAAAATTAAAGAAGTTATTGAAAAACTAAAAGCAGACGAAAATTTGACAACTAACGAGGTCTTGACAAAGTACCCAGACCTTGCTAGACTATTAGAGCGAGAAGAACAGGAGGAAAAGCTCAATGAATCAAAAGGGGAACGAGTTCTTCTCAAAGGTTGAGAAGAAATTTGGACTTAAAGTAGGACGGCATATTCGCTGTCCTATTTGTCGCTGTGAAGGCAACCCACAAGAAGATAATCCGTTAGTAATGGAGCATCGTGTAGATGCTGATAAAGCAATTCTTTATCACCGATGGTCTTATTCAACAGGTAGAATTGTAAGCAGAAGTCCAGAAGAAACTAATGTTTTATAATGGATAAAAAAATTTTAGTTTTTATAGATGATTCTGATGAATCAAAGAAAATAGTTAATTTTCTGATAAAGAAAAACATTCAACATCAACTCTTTCTTGAAAAGAGTGTTGTAGAAAAAATAAAAAAGATTACAGGGTTTTTACCACCCATAATTTTAGTCCAAGATGGTGAAAAAGGAGAAACCATTATTTTGGAATCATTAAGTGAGCTAATGGAGATAGCAAATGGAACCAACTAAGCAAGAAAAATTCGCAGAATATATTCAATCAATGGCAGCAATCGAAGATTGTATGAAGCCTTATCGTGAGCAACGAAAGGAACTTCGCAAGAACTTTCTAGAAAATCGCTGGCTAAGTAAAGATGAAATTAGTCTAGCAATGAAAGCTTTCCGCATGTGGGAACAACAGCTAGATTTTGATGATTTTGCTTCGATCTATGAAGCAATCGAGACTTCTTTCGGTGAGAAGGAGTTGCGTGATGAAACCACTTAATCGCCACATTTTAATTCAACTTCCAGACAAGAAAGAAGAAAAGCGGCAAGGTTTTTATCTGCCCGAAGATGTTGTAGTTAAAAAGAATCCTCATGAAGTTGTTAAGGTTTTGAAAATAGCTTCAGATTCAAAGTTTGATGGTGTTCTAAAACCAGGCGATATGATTGTAGTAGACTCTCATCTAATAACAGAAGTTGAGACTAATATTAAGAAATACTATCTTGTTTTAGAAAATAATGTTTTAGCGGTATGTTAAAGAAGCAGGTTGCAATAAAATATGATGAAATTGTAGTTGGGTCAGATATAAGGGCTCTCTTGTACGCATATAAAAGAGATATAACTTGCCTTTATCTTCCTCAAAAAACAGCAGAAGTTTTATTGCAACCAAAAAATTTAATTTTGAAAAATTTTTTCTGTGATGAAAATAGGATTTCTGGTCAAAACGCCAAAGAAAAGTTCCTTAATTCAGAAAATCTTGAATATTTTCTTTTATTTGTTTTGGGAACAGCCGGAAAGCTTTATAGAATAGAGCGAGATAATCTAAGGTATGCAGACGGTAATTTAATTCATAAAACAAACAAAACAGAATTTGTTTTAGAAACTGAAACAATAAATCTATTCAACAACATAAAGCTTAATGGCGCTAAACATAATGTAGTTTCTAAAAAATGTCATGTAGAGGATTTCTTTAAAACAAACGCCAAAAGCATGGAAAAAACTTGGTTTAGAGGACATGAACCGTTCTTTAATTACATTTATTTTGACAAAACAACTTTAAAATCATCCTTTACTTTAAAGTCGCAAGATCTATTAAATGATTTTGATAATAGCGTTGTGTCTGTTAGATATGAACTTGATGATTTCTTGAAAGGTAAAGAAGAAATAATCCTACAAAGAGATTATTATGTTAATTTAATGCCTAAAATAAAAAATCGTGAAATCATTCAAGACTTTGAATATAAAACAGAAGAAGATAATATAGACGTTATCAACCCTTCTTTAGAGGAAATATGTCAGCAGCAAATACTACCATCGCGGGAGTCATATCTTTATTACCTATCAAAAAAAATTTTGGATTCGATTGGCACGACTGTTTAATGCCGATTAATGAAGATTTTACCCTGTTGGACCTTGCAATTCATGAATGTGCCGCAGCCGGTGCAAAATCAATTTGGATTTCAATCAACGATGATTGGGCACCAATAATTAAAAAAAGGCTTGGTGAATATGTCTTAGACCCTGTTTGGGATTATAGAACATTTGATCCTGAGCCCGTTCAAAGCAAAAAGGTTATACCAATATTTTTGGTTCCTTGCTTGCCAAAGTTCTATAAAACAAGAGATAGTGAAGGTTGGGGATATATTAATTCAGCAATTTACGCTATCAAAACAACAGGAAAAATTAGTAGTTTTTTAACTCCTGATGTGTTTTATGCTTGTTCCCCGTTTGTTGTTTATGAACCTGGGTATATAACACAATTTAGAAGAAATCTCTTAGAGAAGAAAAGGTTTATGTTCTCTAACGGAAACAAGCATTTTCTGAACGATAATCACCTTTCTTTTACTTTTTTAAAAGAAGATATTCCCTTGGTGAGACAATATCTAAATAAAAATGCAACTATGAAATATGTTGCAAATGAAGAATATGAAAAGACGGGAAAGGGTTCAATTTTAGTTCCACTTCCAAAGGAAGAGCGATATTCCGGTCGATTCTTTGGTTTGAATGATTTATTTTCTCATATCGATATTAATGATTATCAGAACGAAACAATTAACCCTTGTTATGAAATAAATAATTGGGAGGATTATCGAAGGTTTATGAGAGAAGGCGAAGAATTTAAAAAGCCGAAAATTCTAAAAAGAGAATCAATTTATAAACTATATGAGGAAAAATTATGAATCTAAAAGAAGAAGTTGAAATACTGCGAAGAATGAATAGGGAATTAATGGAAGAGAACGAGCATCTTCGTAAGCAAATCGAAGCCCTAGAAGAACTTGCCATCGACCAAAAAGGCTGCTATAATGATGACGAATTAGAAGAAGAGGCTTGGGAGGATTATCGTGAAGACTATCTATGAAGAAATTCCAATTAACCTGCTTGAATCAGCAGGTTTTTCTATTCGATGGAATGAATTGAATTTAGATCAACAGCGACTATTTCAGTGGTTTTTAAATTCAATTGATTCTCATAGAAAAGTTATCTTTGAGCTAGAGATGGAAAAAGAAGCTCTGGAAGAAGCACTGGAAGACATTCAATATGAAGCCGGCGATAAGATTGCAGACTTAGAAAAAGAATTGCGTAAGTGTCGAACAAGAGAACTTTAACTAACGGAGGATAAGTGACAGATCAAATTAAATTTGTGGGACTCCATGCTCATTCAGTTTTCAGCATTTTTGATGGATTGGGTTATCCAAACGACCACATCGATTATGCTGTCGAAAATGGAATGGACGCCTTGGCCCTAACAGACCACGGCAACATGAACGGCTTGAGTTATCAAGTTCTACATGCTAAAAAACTAAATAAGGAAGGAAAGAACTTCAAGCCAATCTTTGGCATTGAAGCTTATTTTATTGATTCTCTTCAAAAATGGAAAGAAGAGTACGCAGAAATTCAAAAGAATAAAAAAGTAAAAGTAGAAGAAAATAGCGCCGTCGTTGTCGAAGACGAAGAAGCAACCAAGCGAGAAGAGAAGAACATTCTCAATCGCCGGGCTCACCTTGTTTTATTGGCTCAAAACCAGATTGGTCTAAATAATCTATTTACCCTTGTAAGCAAATCTTATGATGCCAATAGCTTTTATCGTTATCCTCGCATTGATTTAGAGATGCTTCGCGAGCATAACGAAGGGATTATTGTTTCATCTGCTTGCATGGGTGGTCCTCTTTCAAAGGATTATTGGAATAACAGGGAGAATGGAGATGGTGCTGTTCAAGAAGCAATGGCGAAAACCATTGGAGAATTTACCTCTATCTTTGGAGATCGATTTTACGCTGAGTTGCAATGGAACGCCATTCCAGAACAGCACGAAATTAACAAACACATTATTAAAGCCGCTGGGAAGGCCGGTGTTGAGACTATTTCAACAGCAGATAGCCACTACCCTCGACCAGAGCTTTTCAAAGACAGAGAGCTTTATAAGCAGCTTGGTTGGCTTGGTAAATCCAAACCAGACTACGCAGAATCAAAGCTACCAGAAAACCGAGAGGACCTAAAATATGAACTTTATCCAAAAAATGGGAACCAAATGTGGGAAGCTTATCAAAAGTATTCCCAAAAGTGTGGTGTGGAATACAATGACCAATTGGTTCTTGATTCTATTGAAAGGACTTATGATATTGCTCATAACCGGATTGAGTCCTTTTATCCTGATTGTACTGTTCGTCTACCTGATTTTGTTGTACCTTCTGGACTAACAGAAGACGAAACTCTACACAATCTATGTCAAGAGGGACTTAAGTGGCGAGGATTAGACACCAAATCAAATTATGTCGAAAGACTAAAAGAAGAGTTGGAAGTAATCCAAGATCGCGGCTTCTCTAAATACTTCTTGACTATGAAGGCGGTTAGCGATGAAGCTACTAAAACACAATTGGTCGGTGCTGGACGCGGTTCTGCTGCTGGCTCTCTTGTTGCTTATTGTCTTGGTATTACGGGAATTGATCCTATTCATTACGGTCTACTCTTTAGTCGTTTTCTTCGACGAGATGCTACTGATTACCCCGACATTGATTATGACGTAGCTGACCCTATGGTTCTAAAAGAGATTCTTATTGATAAGTGGGGAAAAGATGTTGTAGTCCCTATTTCAAACTACAACACACTACAACTTCGCTCTCTTATCAAAGATATTTCAAAGTTCTATGGCCTAGACTTTAGTGAAGTTAATAAAGTCACATCAGCAATGCTGAGTGAAGCAACCCCGTTGGCTAAGAAAGCTCATGGGATTACAGCGGGAGTTTATGCTCCCACATTTGAAGAGGTAAAAGAGTACAGTGTATCGCTTAAACAATTCCTTACAAAGTATCCACATATTGCTCATCACATTGAGCAATTACACGGACAAGTTAGATCTATCTCTCGTCACGCTGGCGGCGTGGTTATTGCTGATGGTTTGAATAAACACATGCCGCTAATTAATAGCGGTGGAGTTCAACAGACACCTTGGTCTGAAGGGCAAAATGTTAGACACCTTGAGCCTCTTGGCTTTATTAAATTTGATATCCTTGGACTCGCAAGCCTCCGAATGCTTGAGGGCGCTATCAGCCATATTCTTCGCAGGCACCATGGGGTTAAAAACCCTTCGTTCGATGATGTTAAAAAGTGGTATGACGAAAACTTAGAGCCAAATGTTCTAAATCTAAACGACCAAAAGGTTTATAAGAATGTATTCCACAAAGGAAAGTGGGCTGGTGTTTTCCAATTTACAGAGAAGGGCGCTCAAACCTTCTGCAAGAAAGCGAAACCAGAGTCAATCATCGACATTTCAGCTATTACATCAATCTATCGCCCAGGCCCACTATCGGCAAAGGTTCATGAGCATTATGTAAAAGCTAAGAAGAACCCAATGGGCGTGAAGTATCTTCATCCCTTGGTTAAGGAAATCACAGGTGAGACTCACGGCTTCCTTATTTTCCAAGAGCAAATTGCCTTGCTAGCTCACAAGCTGGGTAAAAACTTAACACTTGACGAAGGCAATCTACTTCGCAAGCTTCTAACTAAAAAAGGAACAGGTAAAGGACATGAAGCAAAAGATGCCATTCATCAAAAGTTCATCGAAGGTTGTATCGAAAAGCGAATTTCAAAAGAAGACGCTCAACGACTATGGCAAACATTCGAATACTTCTCAGGATATGGTTTTAATAAGTCCCACGCAGTCAGCTATTCTATTCTTAGCTATCAGTGTGCCTATCTTCTTACTTACTATCCCGTTGAGTGGCTCGCCGCTTTCTTGGATAAAGAACCAGAAGACCGAAAGGAAAAGGCTATCAACATTGTGCGAAGCCTTGGGTATGGAGTAAAGCGACCAGATATTAACGAGTCCGGCCAAGTCTGGGAAATCAGCAAAGATGGCAAGACTCTTGTCCAACCCCTAACTTCAATTAAGGGTTTGGGAGAGAAAGCTGTTGAACAGATTTTAGATCACCGTCCTTTTAACACACCAGAAGAGCTTCTCTTCAATGGAGAAATCAGTTATTCTAAGTTAAACAAGAAGGCATTGGATGTTTTAACTCGTTCGGGTGCTTTGAACAATCTTGTCGATAGTCGCTTTACAGGTCTAAAACATTTTTGGTCTGCGGTTGCGGTTGATCGTCCAAAGAAAGAGGAAAACTTTGTAGAAAATATCGAAACTTACAAACCAGAAGGGGACTTTACCAAAGAAGAAAAAATGGAGTTTTTAACTGATTTAACTGGCATTTATCCAATCAGTGAAGTTGTTTCGGATACTCTGCTTAAAAAGTTTGATAAACTTAAAGTTCCACCAATTGGTGAATTTGATAGGGATCTGCAACTTTGTTGGTTTAT
>Ga0208161_1001455_pt1 | contig 12582 bp, 17 predicted proteins | sample CB_VirMetaG_3_FD_184538 | JGI IMG/M metagenome (GOLD analysis project Ga0208161, IMG submission 184538) | Freshwater to marine saline gradient viral communities from Chesapeake Bay - CB_1508_1S Viral MetaG (SPAdes) (version 4) | ecosystem: Environmental > Aquatic > Marine > Coastal | place: USA... | reverse complement strand
ACTTTTCCATTAGTAGGGCCACTCTTGCTCAGCATTATGTATTCCATCAGCTTCGTCAAAGGCTTACGGAAATTAGTTTCTTGATAGTGATGGCAAGTCTTTGCAAAGTCACGCTCTTCACTACGGCCCGTAGCGCCTAAGCCAGACGGCGACTGACCAAAGAGTAATGTGTGAGGAATGCCAGCAGCAGCAATCACATCAATGCGTAGCTTCTCCAAAATTTCGCTCACGCCACCAAACTGCCGACTAACAAAGGCTAGTTCTTCTTTCTCCGCATCAATCGCGTAGCCGCGATAAATGCTTTTGCTCATATCATTCAGTTGCAAACGATCCCTTACTTGTCCTTCCTTGCCTGCGGCCAGCATAGAAGCAAGGCCTCTCACCTTGTGTACAAAGATGTCAAATTCAGTAAGAAGAGTGGCAATGGAGGAAGTGCCGCTGTAGTAGTGCTTAAAGCTGTCATAGACGCTCTGCAGCACGCTCATGCCCCACCCATAGTTTTTCTGTCGTGTGCGATAGGGCAACCAAATACCGTCAAACCGCAGAATCCTATCCTTGTGAATGGCGCGAAGATTGGGCTGCTGAATAAGATCGCCAGAAATGATCTGGTAGTAAGTTGCCTTGGAATAGTCATACAGACTGTCTTCGCTAATGATCGGCGCGATCTGGTGCCGATCCAAACAGTCCATACCCTCAACGGCACGAATATTATTCTTGTCAACAGGCTGATCAGACGGACGCCCATCATCGATGTAAAGCAGTAATGCGCTGCCGCCATATAAACGTGAGGTTTTAGCAGCCTCGTTAAACGAAGGCAGAATTTCCAGGTCTTCAATGGCTTGCTCAACGCCAGAAAGCGTCTCGGCATTCACGCCCTCCCCGCCAAACAAGATTTCAAAACCCTCGCGGGTGCATTCATCTGCCACGAGATCAACAATGCGCCGCATGAGCCAATGTGCATAAAGACCTTCAAGGTCTTCATGACCCATGAAAGTTACCGGCTTAATAGTGGTGCGGGTGGTCTTGTCGCGGCTCGTGCCCATCCCGGTGAACACGTTTTGTAGACCATCAGCACGGACGCCACCTGCTGTGGCATGACCGAGCGACACCATATCCCCACCTTGTGTAACGTCAGCCATGCATAAGGAATCCTGATATTGCAATCATTCTAGAACTGGGTACATTGTCATGCATTGAAACGTTCCACAACATGCCCAAGCACATTGTGTGGCAGTTGTCCCCTTCAGAAAAGGCATTGGCCATAGCAGAAGGCGAACGCCGGCAAGAAACCAACGCAAAACAAGGAAAACTGGGCCGAAATAACGGCCCAGCCCTAGGTGATGACGCCCTCCGCGTGCACATCCTTGGTGCTGGCGGTGAAATGGCAGTAGCGAGCTTCCTTGGCTTAAAAGATTTCGTATTTCAAGAAACAGAAGCCAACAGAGGAAGCTACGACCTACCTTTCAATATTGATGTAAAAACACGTTCCCGCCACTACTATGATCTAATCTGCCTTCTCGATGAAAGTGAAGACAAGACCCTGGTATTGGTTACGATACAAAACCAGGAAATTAGGCTCCATGGTTGGCTACATGCCCATCAAGCCAAGCAAAAACAATGGAGGAAGGAACATGTGCCGGGGCGCCCGTGTTATTTCGTTCCTAAAGACAATCTTCGCTCCATGGAGGAGCTGAAACAATGCTTAGATGCTCAGACTTCGCCAAACACGCCCTTCGATTAGAACTCTACCCCAAGCAAGCTGAAATTCTTGATGCATTCTTTGAAGGGGGCTTCTCACAGGCAACGTGGGCGTTGGGCCGCCGTAGCGGCAAAACACTCATGGCCGCCGTTGCATGCGTCTACATCTGCTTCGTCCTAGAAGACAAATACAAAGCAAAAGTACGAAAGGGAGAGAAGTGGTACGTCCTGACTGTTGCAAACAGTCAAGATCAAAGCCGCATCGCCCTTAACAATATTCGCCAACTCATCTTGGATAGCCCATTCGCGCAGGAAATTTCCCGCGAAACTGCGGATCAAATTGAGATGAGCAATGGATGTGTGTTCAAAGCGATTCCTACATCGGGCCGTGCTGCTCGTGGTCTTGCATGTTGCGCCTGTGTGTTTGACGAGCTTGCATTCGCCGTAGACGGCGATGCAAACTCTGGTGCCAACGGCATCTATCAGGCACTTTCTCCTGCAGTAGCGCAGTTCGGTAAGGACGGCAAAATCCTTGAGCTGTCTTCGCCATGGCTCACTGACGGCCTCTTCTATCAGCACTTCAAAGAGGCAGCTTCTGGCCGCTTCCCTCACCTGCAAGCGATCAACCTCCCAACATGGGAGATGAATCCAACAATTTCTCGTGAATTCCTCGATCTAGAACGCCAGCGCGATCCTGATAAGTTCAACGTTGAATACGGCGCCCAGTTCTCCGCCAACCTCTCTGCCCTCATCTCTCCCGATGTGGTAGAGGCCTGTATTGACGACAAACGCAAAGCGCTCCCGCCAGAGGAGCGCTTCGTCGGTGCTTACGTGCTGTCCCTTGACCCCGCTCGCGGCGGCATTGGAAGAGACAATTACACGGCCTGTATTGTTCACTTTGATAATGGAATATTAGTTGTAGACAAGTTCCACACGTTCGTGGCGGATTTTGAAATTAACGGTAGAAAGGAAGTTAACATTAATGCCGTTGAAGATTGGATACGGGAGCAACATAAGCTCTATGTGTTTGAAAAAATTGTGATGGATCAATACAATAGTGCCGGCACAATCCAGGCCCTGACTGGCGACTACCCCATCGAAGAACTCACTTGGACTATTTCCTCCAAGACAAAAGCGTTCTCAAAGATGAGGGAGTTGTTTAACGCAGGGCAAGTCAATATTTATAACCATGAAAAGGCTATTAGTGAAATTAAGGGCCTCACTGTTGTATACAAAGCAGGGGGACAATGGAGTGTAACTGGTGGCAAACAAACCGGCATTGACGACCATGCCTTCGCACTGGCCGCTGCAATTCACGCAGCTAATAAAGACGATGAAGCCAATTGGCTAGAAAATTTCATCTGAGCCTCTAGTATGTTCAAGAATTTATCTTCGCCATGCAGTGGAATCACTTGACCTTAACTACCAGGAGGCACAGTTCTTAGTGGCCATTCTTGAAGGTGATCGGCAAACAGCTCTTCAACTTCTCGCTGCAGAACATTTCTACCAGCCATCTCTACTTCCACGCTTGCGCAAGATTCAGCAAATCTTGAAAAAGCAACAATCCTCTAAGTAATTTTTCTGAATTCAACTATTCTGAAGATGTTCAGAATGGTTCAATGGACGACGAAACTCTTCACCAAGCTTTCGCCAAGGTGGTAGACGCTTCCTTCTCATTCACCATGGCATTCAACACGCATGGTGCCGATAGCGAAGAAGCCCATCAGGCCATGAAAGCCTACGAAAAGGCTATGGCGGATTACCAGCAGGAGAGGAGCCTCCCTTTCACTCCATCAACACATTGGGGCAGTTTTTGCAGCCTCAATCCCAGCGCACTAGAGTGCCGCATCTACGACGTGTGAACGGAAAAACTGTTTGCATGCAATACATCCTCAGGGGACGCAAGCACCAAGTTTGCGTGCCCCTTCAGGATGCCCGCCATCACCATCGCTGGATTCTTGATCAAGGTGGCGTGGTGTATTGGTCTTGGCGCCAATAGCTGCCAGGGGAAATGTTGCGAAACACTGAAAAAGCGCTATAGTTCCTGGGCATTCGCGATGCACCACAAGGGGACGCCCAAGTGGTTTAGAGGATGTACCAGGCATCCTCGGTTGTAGAAAGGGTGGGGAAGTCCTTTCTACTGTTGCGTGCGACGCAACGATGAAGCAAGCAGGAGGTCCGCCGCACGGACATTATGGGGCTAACGCGCCCCGCTCCTGTTCTTGCCCAAGCTTTGATACACTGATGGTACGTTCACCCCGCAAGGGGCGCATGACTCGCTGGCACGGAACGGGGCCAGCATCATCGGGAACCCATCATGAATCCCCTCCTCCTGATCAAGCAGCAGCTTGAGAAAGCTGCTCGCCTGCGTGAAGCTCAAATGGCCTCACTGGTCTATCGCGGCGTGGCTTACGTGCCTAAGCCTCATTGGTTCTGAAGACAACGGCCCGCTTCGGCGGGCCTTTCTTTTTGCCAATGCCTAATCACGCCGGCCACGATGAACACATTGGTGGCCATGTATGAAAATAATATGAAAGTTCGCACTAAAGCAATAATGTCTGCCTCTTTTTCATGCTTCCCTGCTTTCTCCCCCAGAGCTAGAGCCCAAAGCCTCCATGCTGTTTTTCTCTTGCTCATACACCCAAGCCTTCAGCTCGCGCACATACTGTCTGATGATATCGGCCTTCTCTAAGTGCCAAGGATTATGGTCCTTGAAATACTGAGAATTGTGCCAATCCACTGCCTGCAGTAGGCGATGGATGATGGGATTGAGCGGCTCACGCAGCGGCGTGTTGAATGTTCGACGCTCGGACATCCGCGAAGTGCGCCTTTATACATTCATATGCTACTGGCGTAAAGCCATTTACTTCAACGCAGGCATTGAAATAAAAGGGATCTGGCATTCCTTGATACATCACCGTGTGACGATGGAGGTGGCCATGCACATTGCCCCAATACCTCTCTGAAATAAAGCAATCACGATGGAGGGGAATATGGCTAAACACCAAGCCATCCCGGTAGTGACACCCGCGAATGTCATAGAAATACTTCGCATAGTCAGCCATCTTGAAGATGTCGTGATTGCCGCGAATGAGAATCTTCCTTCCATTCAGACGCTCCAGCACGCGTAGCCCACTGCGCGGGATGGCCACATCTCCTAGGTGGTACACCGTGTCACCAGGATTGACCGCTTTATTCCACCGTTCCACCATCGTCTCGTGCATTTCCTCTGTAGAAGAAAACGGACGCACGGGCGTGCCATCAGTATGCACGAAAGTAAGCATCTTGGCATGGCCAAAGTGCGTGTCTGACGTGACGAAGAGGCTCACGATGGGAAAAGAACAATGGGAAAGCCAGGAATTGCACCTGGCTCTTCTGGACTATGCGCCCAGCGCTGTCTTAGCTTCCCAGGGGCTCCTCTGTTTGGGCATCATCTCTGGAGACCATATTGCTGGCGCCAGCAAAATGGTCTCCGTCTGAGAGCTAAGCCTGAGGAGCGTTCAGCCCGATGCGGCGCCCAGACATTTCCAGGCCATGCAGAGCGGGGGTGATGGACCAAGCGTGAAGCGATTAGAAATACTAAATCGCTTCAGAGGCCTGGCCTCTATCGCTTGCAATCTTAGCTCAGGCGCGACCGTAGGAAGGAAGCGATGTGTTGGGAGCCTCAAAGAACGCCGGCATCCGGCTACGTTGCGTGTCCGACAGCTCTTCTGCCTTGCCCCGCTCAAACAGATTGTCACTTTGACGCAGCCAGAAGTCCTTGTCCAGCCACTTGTTCTCGCTAGAACCCAGCTTGTCGAAAATCCACAGCGCAGTGGCACGACGCAGCTTGTTCAGGCTCTGACCAGCGCCTTCGCCCAGCTCCTTAGCAATCAGCGAGTGGATGCCCACATGGCTAATTTCGTCCCTGGAGATATCGGCGCTCACAGTCCGCATGCCGATGTCCCCATTGAAGCGGAAGAAGGGCAGAATCACGAAGAAAATCGAACGCTCCAGCACAGAAGCCTTAAGGATGGGGTGGGCAGGATGCTCTTCCCATGCCTTCAGAATGTTCAACACTTCCTTCTCTGCCTTTTCGTCGCTGCCATGGGCAGCCACCACATAGTTCAGGGCCTGATCGTGACGCTCTTCATCCTGCTGGTTATGGAGCAGAGCCTCGATTACGCCAGGCGTGTTCGGCAGGTCACGCTCCAGCCCCTGCTGCAGAAAATCCTTCACAGGCAGCTCCAAGTGACGCAGGGCCAATGCACGAAAAACGGTGTCTTCACTGCCGGAAACAACGGCGCCTTTGTCCACAGGCACTGCCTGCCAAGGCCGCTTCTTCTCGATCATGTTGGTATAGGGGCTCTTCACTGCAGTGCTCATCGGAGGATGGTATAGTTCGATGGTTAGGTGTGATGGAAACAAAGGGGAGCCTCAGCTCCCCTTTGTTTTTAGCGATGGAGAGGGACGGTTCCCTTATTCCGCACAGCTCGTGCAGAAACCAGCCTCCAGATCACAGGCCGCAGAACTCTGCTCAGTCTCTTCATCGAGACCAAACATGCTCTTGAAGTCGTCATCTAGCGCCGCGTAGGCGTCATCTTTACGCTGCGTGTCGGGAAGGACTTGCAGCGAGTAGTAGAGGCTTGTCTGAGGAGATGCTAGCCAATCGCGAAGGAAGGCTTCGTCGTAAACAACCACATCGCTCCAAGAATTGAAACTATATCCGTGGAAAAGACCACTGCGCTGATACATAGCAACCAAACCATCAGCCACGCGCTTGTAATTGTCCCAACCAACATCTGCCGCAGTTTCAACATCTCCATAGTCAAAGCTTTCCACGCCAAAAGTGCCACTATCCCGATCAACATGGCGAGCAATCGGGGGAGCAATTTCAGGAGTTGTAGTGTAGCCACGAAGGTCGGTGTAACGATAGGAGCACGATGCAGTGGGAGCAATGCAGAAGGCACGCTCCATTCCATGATCTAGGGCAATTTGCCGAGCTGCCCAAATGGCATTGCTCAAAGCCTTCACAATCTTGCCTTCTTTTTGATCGGCCCAATAGTGAGCCCAGGGATGGGGATCCTCTTCCGCAAACGCTTCCAAGGCCTTCCCAAAACGCTCATACGTGACACCCTCCTGAGCCAGGAAATTGGCCAGGCCCAGCATGCCCAAGCCCACTTGCTTATCAATGACGGGCGGCAGATATTCGCCACTGTCACCAACGCCAGTGATGGGATGGAGCTCACAAAGCTGCGTCATGCCTTCCGTGAAGGCGCTCTCCAGCGTATCAATGGTGCAGGCGCCCATATTGACGTGCTGCAGCAAGCAAGTGCCACGATGCGGAAGGTACACCTCTAAACAGACGTTCGCACGAATGCGCTCGCCTTTTTGGTTGTAACGAATTTTGTTCAGCCAGATGTCGCCAGAGGCAATCCCCTTCAGCAATGCATCAATCAGTTCTTGCGAACTATTCTCAATAAAATTCTCATCCACATTCACGCAACGTTTCACCCAAGGCAGCTCACTTCGTGATGCCTTAATAAAATCAAGCGCGTCTTCATGCGTATAGTCAATGTGCAAAACAATTGCACCATTCTTATAACGCCCACCCCGTCGCAGGATTTCATTCAATGTGGAATAGATTTTTCCAAAGCTGACAGGGCCGCTCGCCACCAGTCCCTTGCCATTCTCCGCCCCCTTAGGACGCAAATCAGACAAATGGACAGCCACGCCAGCGCCGTTTCGGAGGCCGTGTGACACAAATCGCCACGAGGCTTCAATGCCATCATCACCCTCCATTGAGTCGAGTACGTTGAACACCGTGCATGACACTGGGAGCCGCCCAGACGGATCATCAATCCAGCTTTGCACTCGGCCGGTGCGGGCAATCTTGTCTGCTGCCATTGGAAAATCTTGAGACGAAAGAGCCGCCCTCAAAGGCGGCTCTTGAACGGAACCAGCTTAGCTACGGCTTTTGATGCCTTAATCAATTCTTTAGCTCAATCACACAGCATTTCCGGGTCTTCGATGGATTGGCGATCTTTGGCGAAGAGCACTGCAGCGCTCTTGCTGGGGAAGTAGTACGGCTTGCCTTCGTAGGCAATGAACCATTGCATGCCGGGCCGACTATGGGCAGGCCATAGCTTGACTTCGCCCACCATGAAGGGCTGCGGTAGATCGTCCCACATGGTGATCTCCAAGATATCTCCTCACGCTAAAGAAGAAACAATGGAAGGGAAGTAGTTATTGTAACTTTTCAACTTTATTTCAGCATCTCAGCATCAACAATTAAAAAATTCTGAAGATTCCATGCGAAATAGCATTGAAAATGCCTGTTTGGTATCACCCCTATACCAAAACGAGGTCACAGGCCACGTTATGCTAGGCATTGTGCAACTGCTGATCAGGATCAGGCAGCGCTGCCAGAGCGACGCCTCGTTATCCAGCACTTGCAAGTGGCCGCCCCAAAGCGGACACGCAGCCTCCAGAACGACCATCGATTCTGGAACTTCCAGAAAGGACTGGCAAATGTCCTTCCAGCCCTGAGACGCCGCCCCAAAAGCGGCGTCGCTCCAGGACGACTGGTAAATGCAAGGGGAAAATGCGTGCAACTTTCCCGAACGGTAAAAAAACAGGCATAAATGGCTCTGCCTGCACAGAAATAGTCCAGTTCAGGAACAGGCGGCCTTTGAGGGCCGCCTTTCTACTGGAAATGACAATGGAAAGGAATGCCTGGTGAATGTTCTCTAGGGGGGAGAAAGTAGGAAAAATCCTGGAAGCGCAAATATGATGAATGTTCTGAACGAAGCTTCGCCATATGGCTCATCAGCGGCCCTTTGGGGGCCTTGATTCGCCATAGCCACACTGGATTCTTTTTCATTAGAGCCTCATAAACTTATGTAACAGCTCTTTATGCATGCAACTAAGCTTGCTCGATCAGGTGTCATCGTCCCTTGCTCCATTGTTCCCTGGAGCAGGCAAACAATGCTCGTCCTGTTCTCAATGGCTGCCGGATGCGTGCTTTGAAGCTAATTACAGAAACTTAGACGGCTCCTTACGCCGCTCCTCTCGATGCAACACATGCAAAAAAGCAGCTCAAAAACATCTCCAAAAACTTAAACGCCTTCATCCACCTCCTCCTAAAGGCACATTATGCGCAGTGCCAAATTGCACTCGCTTTGGCACTTGCTTAGATCATGATCACAATACTGGCCATGCTCGTGGTTACATTTGCGTGCAACATAATTCCGCTTTCGCTTATTGCGGCGATTCCATTCAAGGCGTTAAAGACTTACTTTCCTACGCGCAATCTCACATGACAGAGTGATGCGGGTATGCATATAAGGAAAAACTAGATAGAAAATGGCGCCGTTTTTCAGAGGGGTAGCCCGCCGCCTCTCGCACCAAACCCCGGCGTTACTGCGCCCCGCCCCATCCTTGCACAGATCGGCGCCGCTGTAAAGCCCTTGCGCCATCAGGAATCCTGATTAGTTAAATCCCGACCTATTAAATCGGGTTTTTCATGGTGGCTAATCCCCTGCCCGATCAAATCCCCGGACGCTGCAGCGATTCGCCCGCGTCAGGATCGCCCGTCCTACGGTCCGCGAACGGGCGCAAAACAGGCCCGATAGGGAAGCCTACCGGGTCGGGATTGTTGGCGCTTGTGGGCGCTTGTGGGAGCCTCTCAGGATTCCTGATTCTCAGTCATAAAATCTACCAACTGTTGCTTAAGCTCGGCGATGGAACATTCGCGAGCGTAGCTATAAGAATCATCCTGAGCATTTTCTAACATGTTGAGAAAATCACAAGCATCATCAAATGTGGCGAATGTTTGGGCGTTAAATGTTTGGCCGTATTCAGTGGCGGTGATGTAAAACATTGTGCAACGGTGAGAGTGTAGAAAAAAGGCCTGCAATTGCAGGCCTTGAAATTAGGCTATGCAGAATGCTTTTTTCTCTGTTTCGGTGTAGTTTGTGCCGTGCGGTAGCTTAAATTTAAGGCCGACAATCCGTGAGCCGCATCCGTCACCGGGGCGAAAATCGCTTGAGTCGCCATCAATGACTGACAGTTTGCGGTTCATAAAGTACACAAACTTAGGCAGTTTTTGGCTGCGTTTAATGTTGAATGCAGCGGCAACATTTAGGCCATTAGCTAATGCAACGCCTGCCATTTTTACATTCTTTTTATTATCCCACCCATCAAAACTAAAGGTGAGGTGGTAGCCTATGTTTTTGCATTCTTGCCAGTCGTGTTTGTTTTTGGTGTAATCATAAAATTTCACTAACAGTTCAGGATAATGGCTGAACATGTGAATAATGCTTTTGTATGTTGTGGGAACAATGTAAACGCCAAACTTAACGCGCCAGAATCTAGACAACTCATCGGACACGGTAAACTCTAAAGTCTCCCATAAAATGTCGGACGTTCCATTCAATCTAATGGCCAACAGTTCAGCATCTGACAATTGCGCTCGATTGTATAAAATCGCCGTAGCGGTTAGCTCTAAAAACTGTTGCGTATGATCAAAAAACGCTAGAGTCCTTCTCACCCGTGCAGTTTTTTTGCCGCCCATTAGGTATGGGACGCCTGCAAAATGTAGGCAAATTTTTGCACAATTGCCAGCATTAGGGCAAACATTGAACCCGCTAATCACAGACGGTGCAAAATGCAGAATCCTAGTCTCTTCTATGCTTTTTTCTGTTTTTGGATTGACTGACAACAAGGTGCGGTGGGTTAGGCTATGTTTTTTGCAGAATGCAGCCAAATTAGCTGGCATTTTTGCGCGAGAATTCAGAACTGCAGCAGACATTTTTTTGAAAGGGTAGTGTTTGTTTGAAGCGTGAAAAATCAGCAAAAACTAGGCAAGTGTGGGCCGTTAGCTAGTGTTTGCATTTTTGTTAGCACGGTGTTTTTGTCACCGCGACAATAAATCGCGAACTGTTTTTGATTGAACGGGAGTTCAATCTCGTGCCAAACAAAATAAAATCTTTGACCGTGTAAAATTTCGTATTTCATCTCCCATCGTTTGTTTGTAGCTTGCGTGAGAAAATCGCAGGCCTTTTTGACTGTTGAAAAAGTGTGCATTTTTTTTAGGAGGGTAAACAACAAAAAAATCAAAAAAAACAAACAGTTTTTGTATGTAGAAAACCAGCGCCGCCCGTAGGATCCCGCCCGGTACGCGGCAGTCACTGGAATCAGGTTTTCTAGGTGCGTCGACGCCTGCGGCGCCGATGCATGAATAATGCCAAAAATCAACGGCGCTGCATAGTGTGCGGTTTATTGAACTGCCCACTATGCAGCAGCGTTGCGGGATGGTATGGGGTCGCGCGATTCTGGCCGCAACGACAAACAAAAAAATGAACGCGCGCGCGCGTACCATGGCACCCGCCAAACAGTCAACCGCCGCAACATTCCGCAACATTCAGCGCCCATACCATGCGACTGGCGAGAATCGCCGGATTGTGACGAAAAATCACAAAACGCCAGAATGTAGCAACGGATACCGACAAAAAACCCTAGGCAATTGTTTACATTTAAGGCCAAACAGTAGGCAACATTCAGCTCTGCGCGGTTGCGCTCACACAGTGGCGCACGGTAGGGCTCACCTAGCGGCGCACGGTAGGGCTCACAAACCCCGGCGCACGAGTAGGCATCACAAACACCGCCGCCCAATTCTTTATTCTTTATACTTTCAAACACGGATTAATTTTTTATTCTTTACCCTTGCAAGATGCAATCAATTCTTTATTATTAACAACGACAAAGTGCAATTAATTCTTTATTGTTATTATCAAGAATTTAAATTAATTAATAATAAGAATAACAAATTGGAAAATAATAAGAATAAACAATGATACAACCCTAGCCGGACCCTAGATACGACCCTAGCCGGGTCCAAAATTTTCCCATAGATACACACCTAGCCGGACCCTGGCCCCTGATACACACCTAGCCGGGCCTCGGAGCCCGGCTTTTTTTATTTTCACCAAGAATGCCCATCGAAAGCCGCCTTGAGGGCGGCTTCCTCATCGGGAAAAGGGCCACCAATGACGGAATCATCATCATCAGCGTAGAAATACCACCCTTCAATCAGCTCAGTGCCCTTGCAGGCGGCTTCAGAGAAGAAATCGATGAGAATCATGGCCTGTTGAAATGGCGAAGGTGCATGTTCCACAATCCGGCGCTTAAGTCGCCTGGGCGATAGAGCTGATAGCACGGTTTGCCCAACACCATGCCACCTTCCCCGTCACCTACGGGCTCTGCTTCATCAAGCCACATGCCAATGCACTCAGAATCATCGTCAAACACGCCAATGGCCTGATCTGCGTCTTCCATGCACACCCTGACGTGCATCAGCAGCTCTTTGAGGCGAGCTGCTTGATATTGCCCTTGCGTAGCGCTGAAATAGGGACCGTTGTCGTTGTAGTTACAGACGTAGCGCATGGTTTCAGAAATCAACAATGGAAAAGTCAGGATCGTTGTCTTTGCGTATCCACCTGCATTGATTTAGCTCGGGAAACACAACGAAGATTTTATCGTGGTGATTCTGCTCAACAATGGCAGTGGTGAGCTTGGTGCCAATGCGGGACTTGCCCTTTTTAGAGATGGCGATGACGGCGATGGCGTCTTGCATGGTTCTCGGATATATCGATGGAAGGGGGATATATATAAGGGGCCGCTTGGGGCGGCCCTTTTAGCCTCAGAGGCGAGTAAACCAGCCCTGAAGCTCGCTGTTGCCACACCCATCGTTAAAGACAAGGCGAATAATCCACGAAGTGCAAGTGCCTTTCCAGGCCAGGTCAGTGGAGGCAAGAACAGGCTCCAGGCGCCAGGGGCCGAGAGTCCAACCACGCTGCTCGCAGAAGGCGACGCAGGCTTCGCGGTCATTGAAGAAGAGAGGCA